>JGI2924J29684_1077517_pt1 | contig 18205 bp, 15 predicted proteins | sample BenlonsequencITS_FD_29684 | JGI IMG/M metagenome (IMG submission 29684)
AGCTTATCGACGCTCCCCTCCCCACCGTTTCGGTCATTATTGGTCAGGGCGTTGGCGGTGGCGCGCTGGCCATGCTGCCCGCCGATCTGGTCTACGCGGCCGAAAACGCGTGGCTGTCCGCATTGCCACCAGAGGGCGCCTCGGCCATCCTCTTCCGCGACACCAACCACGCCGCGGAAATCATAGAGCGACAAGGCGTGCAGGCGCACGCACTTTTAAGCCAAGGGCTTATCGACGGGATCGTCGCCGAAACCGAGCACTTTGTTGAAGAAATTCTCGGCACAATCAGCAACGCCCTCTCCGAATTGGATAACAATCCGGAGAGGGCGGGACGCGACAGTCGCTTCACACGATTTGAGCGTTTAGCGCAGTAAAGAAAATTATGCGCTGATCAAATCGATGATGAACACCAGGGTACGGCCAGACAGTGGGTGGCCGGAACCCTCAGGGCCGTAAGCAGCCTCTGGCGGAATGGTCAGCTGACGACGTCCGCCGACCTTCATGCCTGGAATTCCCTCTTGCCAACCTGCAATGAGGCCGTTGAGTGGGAACTGGCTGGTCTGTCCACGATCCCAGGAAGAGTCAAACTCCTCGCCGGTTTCAAAGTCAACGCCCACATAGTGGACCTCAACTTCTCCACCTGGGCGGGCTTCTGCTCCTTCGCCAACGATGATGTCAGAGATTACGAGATCTTCCGGTGCTGGACCGACCGGTAGCTCAATCTGTGGCTTTTCCATGTGCTGTACATGCTCCTTGAAAATCGTATTTTTTGGTTTCATGCAAAAACGGCCGAAACCATCCCTGTCATTATGACAGACGAAGTGGCTTCGGCCGAAGTTGAACGAGAATCATCCGCTAAATTTAGCGCTCCTCGCGAGGAACCAACTTGCGGGATTCGTTGCCGGTGTAGACCTGGCGTGGGCGGTTGATCTTGTTGCCTGCTGCACCGAGCTGCTCGCGGTAGTGAGCGATCCATCCTGGCAGACGACCGATTGCGAACAATACGGTGAAGAAGTCAGTTGGGAAGCCCATTGCGCGGTAGATCAGGCCGGTGTAGAAGTCTACGTTCGGGTAGAGCTTGCGGGAGATGAAGTAATCATCAGCCAGTGCAATTTCTTCCAGCTTGATTGCCAGATCCAGAAGATCGTCGCCACCGAGGTGCTCGAGGATCTCGTGTGCGGTCTCCTTGACGATTGCTGCACGTGGATCGTAGTTCTTGTAAACGCGGTGTCCGAAGCCCATGAGGCGGACGCCGTCTTCCTTGTTCTTGACCTTGTTCATGAACTCGGTTGCGTCGCCACCGTGGTTGCTCTTGATGTCTTCGAGCATCTCCAGAACAGCCTGGTTTGCGCCACCGTGCAGTGGGCCGGACAGAGCGTTGATGCCACCAGCGATGGAGACAAACATGTTGGCCTGTGCGGAACCGATCATACGAACGGTGGAGGTGGAGCAGTTCTGCTCGTGGTCAGCGTGCAGGATGAGCAGCTTGTCCAGAGCCTTGACCATGATTGGGTCGATCTCGTATGGCTCGGTTGGGTAACCGAACATCATGCGCAGGAAGTTCTCACGCGCATTGAGGGAGTTGTCTGGGTACATGTAAGGAGCACCCTTGCGTGCGCGGTGTGCGTACGCAGCCAGCATTGGAACCTTTGCCATGAGGCGAACGGTTGCCTTATCAAGCTGTGCCTCATCGAGTGGGTTCAGCTGGTCCTGGTAGTAGGTAGACAAAATGTTAACCGAGGAAGCCAAGGTTGCCATTGGGTGAGCGTCGCGTGGGAACACGTTGAACTGGGACTTGAAGTCCTCGTCCAGAAGGGTGTGGTGGCGAATCTCGTCGTTAAACTTGTGAAGCTCATCTGGGGTTGGTAGCTCACCGTTGATAAGTAGGTAAGAAACCTCGTTGAAGGTGGCATTCTCAGCCAGATCAGCGATGTCATAGCCGCGGTAACGCAGGATTCCCGCATCGCCATCGATGTAGGTGATCTTCGACTCGGTGGAGCCAGTGCTCACATAACCTGGGTCAAAAGTGATCAGTCCAGTCTCAGACAGCATCTTGCCCAGGACAACACCGTTGTTACCCTCAGAAGCCTCGATGATGTCCATTTCGAACTCGCCACCGGGGTAGTGCAGGACAGCCTTGTTGTTATCAGTAGCCACGATATCCCTTTCAAACATATTTGTTCGGAAAAAAACTCTTCCGGATTACGGAAGTAGTCCCGTTTATTCTTACCAACTGGGATGCGCCAAGCGCATGTCAGTTTTTGTTACTCGACACATTTCTTTCCCAATCTGGTCCGGTTAACACGCTATACCGATAAATGCGGTTTAGCCATATCCGAAGTGAGAGCCAATTCCCCCACAATCACGTTGGTTACATCATTCCCGACCACCCACAGCCACCGTAATCAGTAGCCACGGTCACGCCAATAGAACTCAGATCAATTGTGCCGATGTGCTGCTATTTAGTTCTGCACCCTCAAGGCCAGCATTCAACCCCGCTAGAGGGTGAAAATGCTGGCCTTTAAGGCATTAAAAATCCCACAATAAGTGGACTGGTGCACAGTTTAGCAAAGTTTGTGATGCACGCGACAAGGATGGGTGCCGAGTAGCTTTCCCCATGCAATTCGCCACCCTATAACGCAACCTCAGGGGATATTAACAACCTAGAAATTGAAAACTTTGCAAAACTTTGAGCTACCCCCAAATTGGTGGCTGGTCAACTAATCCCCGCGTTTTCAATAGTTCGGTGTCGCCAGTTTTGGGCGTTTTTCATCGTTTGGGAGACTGCGTGAAGAATCTAGGGTGCTAGGAACTGACAGCTTCAGGGTTATAGTTGTTGGGTCAGATCGTTAACGATCCCTGGCCCTTTTACTTCCAAGCGCAGAAAGTTGCCCGAAGACATGACCGACTTCCCCACCCTGCCCTCTGAGTTCATCCCTGGCGACGGCCGTTTCGGCTGCGGACCTTCCAAGGTTCGACCAGAACAGATTCAGGCTATTGTCGACGGATCCGCATCCGTCATCGGTACCTCACACCGTCAGCCGGCAGTAAAAAACGTCGTGGGTTCAATCCGCGAGGGACTCTCCGACCTCTTCTCCCTTCCAGAAGGCTACGAGATCATCCTTTCCCTAGGTGGTGCGACCGCATTCTGGGATGCAGCAACCTTCGGACTCATTGAAAAGAAGTCCGGTCACCTTTCTTTCGGTGAGTTCTCCTCCAAGTTCGCAAAGGCTTCTAAGCTTGCTCCTTGGCTCGACGAGCCAGAGATCGTCACCGCAGAAACCGGTGACTCTCCGGCCCCACAGGCATTCGAAGGCGCCGATGTTATTGCATGGGCACACAACGAAACCTCCACTGGCGCCATGGTTCCAGTTCTTCGCCCCGAAGGCTCTGAAGGCTCCCTGGTTGCCATTGACGCAACCTCCGGCGCTGGTGGACTGCCAGTAGACATCAAGAACTCCGATGTTTACTACTTCTCCCCACAGAAGTGCTTCGCATCCGACGGTGGCCTGTGGCTTGCAGCGATGAGCCCAGCAGCTCTCGAGCGCATCGAGAAGATCAACGCTTCCGATCGCTTCATCCCTGAGTTCCTCAACCTGCAGACCGCAGTGGATAACTCCCTGAAGAACCAGACCTACAACACCCCAGCTGTTGCTACCTTGCTGATGCTGGACAACCAGGTCAAGTGGATGAACTCCAACGGCGGCCTGGATGGAATGGTTGCTCGCACCACAGCAAGCTCCTCCGCCCTGTACAACTGGGCTGAGGCTCGCGAGGAGGCATCCCCATACGTGGCAGATGCAGCTAAGCGCTCCCTCGTTGTCGGCACCATCGACTTCGATGACTCCATCGACGCAGCAGTGATCGCTAAGATACTGCGCGCAAACGGCATCCTGGACACCGAGCCTTACCGCAAGCTGGGACGCAACCAGCTGCGCATCGGTATGTTCCCAGCGATCGATTCCACCGATGTGGAAAAGCTCACCGGAGCAATCGACTTCATCCTCGATGGCGGTTTTGCAAGGAAGTAATACCCCCACTTTGAAAAACACCCCGTACAGTTACACCAGTACGGGGTGTTTTTTAGTTAAGCTTGGGTGATCACTTAACCCAGCTAGAAGGAGTCAACATGCGGGAAATATTCCTGATCAGCGGTGATTCCACCGAATCATCCTTGGTTTTCAAGACCTCCGAAGAGGACGGCGCTGAGGAATTTTTCATTGCTGTAACAGATGAACTCCACGCCATTCTTGCAGGTCATAGCGAGATTAAGAGCGCCCCAGAACCCGAAGAACACAAAGAGGTCCCACCTCCTGTTCTAGAGCCGGTCGCTGCGGTAGAAGAGCCCCGTGAGGAAAAAGAAATTGACCCTCGTATCAGCGCTCCCCTGACGATGTCACCCCGCGAAATTCAGATTCGGGTTCGCTCAGGCGCCACCATCGAAGAATTAGCCGAAGAAATCGGCGTCACCGAAGCCCGCGTTGAGCCCTATGCCCACCCCGTTTTGCTGGAACGTGCCCGCATTGCCGACTTGGCTAAGCAATCACACCCCATCAGGGAAAATGGTCCTGCAAAACTGACTCTCTGGGAAATTCTTGCAACGGCGTTTGCCACTCGCGGCCACGATCTCACCACAGCACGCTGGGACGCCTACAAAGACGCCACCAACCAGTGGATCGTGCGAGTTGATTGGAAAGCAGGACTCAGCGACAACTACGCGGAGTGGACGTTAAACCTGCACAACACCAGCAATCCCACCGCTGATCCGCGGACCCCAGTCGCAGCCGATTTGATCGATCCTGAATTCATTCAGCCGGTACGTACCTTGACGTCCGTAAACTCCACCCAGGAACAGTACGACGACGAAACCGATGTTTTCGACACCGTACCAAGCCCTGACGACGCACCAGACTCAGAATCCGATGCCGTTGCTGAAATCACCAACGACAACGAACCTGAAGTCGATGCGGAAGGCCCACGCAACAGGCGTCGAAAAGCAGTAACCCCACACTGGGAAGATGTTCTTTTAGGAGTTCGCGCAAACACAAAGCGCCCGAAGAAATAGGATGTGCTGATGCCAAGTCAATTGGGAGAAAACGCGGCGATCGTCACCCTCTGGTTTGTTAGCGCATCCGATCCCCAATCCATCATCCGCTCGGAACCTCGGGCGGATCGTGGATATGGCCGAAAACTGTTGGCACAGCTCAACCCAACGTGGCCAATTACCCCCATCGGGCAGTTCGCCCTCAACAGATCCGTTCCTGCTAGTGCCAACGAGTTCTACATCGCTGGTTTTCCCGGCATCACCATCATTCAAACCGTGTTGGAAGATGTCACCTCTTTATCCAAGCTGAATCCTCGGTTACTGCGCAGCGTCCCGGCAACAGATGTCTACATTTTCGCCGTCAATGAAGAAACCACCCTTGGTGGCTTCGCACACATCTACAACGGTGAGATCAAACGATCCTTCATCGCCTATGAAGAGCGCGTCTTCGAAGACAACGGCATCCCCGGCGGCTTTGAAACCCCCTACTGGGCAGGCAAAAAAGGCACCCGGAAAACTGCGCTGTCGTTGCCCTTCAACCCCATCGAACTAGTCCACGAAGCACAACGTGCATGGCTCGGATTCGACGCCACCACCTCCCCTGACATCAACGTCGTTGCCTATGCCACCGATGGTCGCCCCGAGCCGCGCATCGCTGCACCCCGCATAATTAACAGCGAGGAAGTGACAAGGTCCGCCGTCGAAAAGCTAGGACTGCGCGAATCCGCCTTCTACGACGACTACGAAGAATACGAGGCACCCGATCGAGTGGTGTCCAAGCGCATTACCTCAAACGCGAAAAAAGCGGCCAGCTCAGCACAGAAATTTGGTAAATCTCTGTGGCGAGCCAGCCGCGAATTCGGGTCAAACATGGCGGAAAGACTCCGCCACACTGACCGCTAGCGCTACTACTTAGCGCTGTTACTTAACGCTGTGAGCGATCCCGTTCATAAAACGCAATCGCCGCCGAGGTAGCCAGGTTCAAGCTATCGGTACCCGGCGCCATCGGGATGCGGGCGCGGACATCGGTGGCGCGCATCGCATGCTCGGTCAGGCCTGGGCCTTCAGCGCCCACGAGTAGAGCCACTTTGTCTTTGCCTGCGAGCGCATCTTCGAGGTGTTCCGCCTCTGGATCTGGGGTGAGTGAAACGAGGTGGAATCCGGCTTCTTTGAGCTGCTCTAAGCTGCGCTGCCACGTGGTGTAGGTGCCTTCCAAGTGTGCGAACGGCAGGCGGAGCACGTGGCCCATTGAGACTCGAACGACACGTCGATACAAAGGATCGGCACAACCGTTGCCGAACAAGATGGCGTCAACGCCCATGCCTGCTGCGTTGCGGAACATGGATCCGATGTTTTCGTGATCGCCTACGCCTTCCAGCACCACCACGGTGCGGGCGTTTTCTAGAACCTGCGCAACACTTGCTTCCTCGGTGCGATCGGCTGTCGCCAGAAGTCCGCGGTGCATATCAAAACCTGCGACCTCTGCGAGGAGCTCGCGGGATACCTCATACACTGGGATGCCTTCAACAAGGGATGCATCGATGCTGTCGAGGAAAGAATCCAGCTTGTTTTTAAACCCGACGATCGCACGCACTGGGTAACGCGATTCCAGAAGCCGACCAACCACCAACGGACCTTCGGCAACAACAAGGCCTTTGCCACCGGGTAGGTCTGGCCGGGAATCGGAATGGTTGAGATCGCGGACATCATCCAGACGAGGATCTGCGGGATCAGAAATTACCGTGCGCGTTGTCATTAGCCGACAGCTTCCATGATGGGATCAATCGCGAAGAACACGACGAAGAGTCCAGCGACCAGCCACATCAGCCAGTGCACTTGCTTTGCTTTGCCTGCCGCTGCAGCCATGATGGCGTACATGATGAATCCAACGCCAATGCCGTTTGCAATGGAGTAGGTGAAAGGCATGATCACAATGGTCAAGAACGCTGGGAATGCGATGTAGAACTTGGAGAAATCAATCTCGGTAACCTGCCCCATCATCATCGCGCCAACAACTACAAGCACTGGTGCTGCTGCTTCGATGGGGACGATTTCATACAGTGGGGTCAAGAACATGGCAGCCAAGAACAAGGAGCCGGTGACCACGTTGGCAAGGCCGGTTCGTGCGCCGTCTGCAACACCTGCAGAAGAGTCAGCGAACACGGTGTTGGAGGATGCAGAGAAAGCACCACCGACAATGGCACCTGCGCCTTCCACAACCAGTGCCTTCTTAATGTCTGGAAGGTTGCCTTCATCATCAACCAAGTTGCCCTGCTTACCAAGAGCGGTCATGGTGCCCATGGCGTCGAAGAAGTTTGCAAGGACCAGGGTAAAGATCAGCAAGGTCGCGGCGACCACACCGATGCGGCTGAACGCACCGATCAAATCAACTGCGCCGACGATGGAAAGATCCGGGATGCCACCGAAGGAGTCTGGGAGACCAGGAACGGCGAGTGACCAGCCTTCTGCGTTTGCTTCACCATTTTCAAAGGACGCACCGGAATCAAAGATTGCTTCTGCGATGATCGCCAAAATGGTGGTTCCCAAAATGCCGATAAACAGTCCACCGCGAACTCGACGGACAACAAGGATGCCACAGAGAAGAACACCGACAACGAACACGAACGTTGGCCAAGACGCAATGGAACCATCAATGCCCAAAGTCACTGGCACAGTAGTACCGGCAGCATCTGGAATACGGCGAACAAAGCCTGCATCCACGAGGCCGATCATGGCGATGAACAGGCCGATACCCACGCTGATGGCCGCCTTCATGGATGCTGGGATCGCACGGAACACAGCAACACGGAAGCCGGACACAGCCAAAATAACAATGACCACACCGTCAAGGACCACAAGTCCCATTGCTTCCGGCCAGGTCAGGCCCTCACCTGAAACCAGTGTCACGGCGACCATGGTGTTAATTCCCAGGCCAGCAGCAATGCCGAATGGATAACGCGCAATCAAACCAAACGCGATGGTCATGACACCAGCGGCAAGCGCTGTTGCCGCTGCAACCTGTGCGATGCCTAGGGTGTTGCCCTCTACGTCAGGGGTGGTGCCAAGGATCAAGGGGTTGAGGATGATGATGTAGGCCATCGCGAAGAATGTGACCACACCTGCACGGATTTCCGTGCCAATGCTTGATCCTCGCTCCGAGATTTTGAAATACCGGTCTAGGGCTCCCCTAGTACTCGTTGATTTCCCTGACGTCATTGCCGGATACCTCAATTTCTATTCAAGTTGTGAGAAAGCTGGAAAACTCGTGGAAAACTCAGCTGATTCCACTAGCAAGGATTCTTCTTTTAGCTGAAACCTTTAGCGCAACAGAATTTTTCCATCTGCCTACCAGATGGGGCAAGTCCACCGCCTAAAAGTGATGAACCCACCAAAAACCCACCCCAGTGGCCCAAACCAATTTCACCTACGCCCACACTGTAACTCAAGGGGTGGACACGCTAAATCCGCAGTTTGGCTAGTAGGGTGATAATCTCAAATAAAATGCACTTTCACCAGCTTTTTCGATTCCGGAAGGTCTAACTACACGTCGTGGTGACCACAAGTTTTCTCATGGTTGACGGACACATCCGCAATCTTCAGGGCCACATCGATCGCCTCGAGGCGGCAGCCCCTACTGCTTCACAGTTCCATGATCGCATCATCACTCAATTGCGTGAAGCTCCGGGCAGTGTTCAGGCAGCTGTCACGATTGAAAATAACCACTATAACGTCGAGCTGCGCCCGCCCCGCAAGTTAAATTCACTGGTCACCCTTGATACCCACGGCCACCGCGATGAGCGCCTACATCCAAAGATTAAAGGCCACGATATCGCGTGGCAGAACACGGCCACCGCAAACAGCCGCCGCCAGGGCGCCGATGATGGATTGCTTGTCGACGAGTCCGGCCAGGTGATCATGGCTATCAATGCCTCTCTCTTGGCGATTAAGGGCGACACCGTGTTTCATTCCACGCACCCCAGGTCGCTGCCGTCTGTTCTGGAATCAACGGTCATTGCCTACCTGCAGGAACAAGGCTGTAATGCAAAGCCTCGAGAGCAAGGCTTCAACATCAATGATTTGCGCTCTTCGGAAGTGTGGCTGGTGGATTCTTTGTCCGGCATCCGTCGCGTCGCTGCATGGCTCGAATACGGTTCCAAATTCCCAGTCTCAGAAACGCGACCTGTGGCAGCTTTCGTGCCGACGTTTTCTGAAGTCAATGACTACCTATGGAGCACTGCACAGCAAGTGTAGGTCGCTCGACTGTTATTCTCGGGGCTGTGAAAAAGCTTGCATCCATAGCGATCCTCTCCAGCCTCCCTTTGGCTTCGTGTTCCACTCCTCCAACAGATTCAGAGGCTGTCGTTGAGCATCTGGTTCCAGAAATTATCTCCACCCACTCTTTTGATTCCACCTCGTTTACTCAGGGGTTGGAATTAGATGGCGACGAGCTGATTGTGGGAACTGGCCAATACGGTGGTTCCCGAATCTATCGCAGCTCCGTTGATGGCCAGGAATCTGTTTCCCAATCGCTTGATCCAGAATTCTTCGGTGAAGGCATCACCAAGTCTGGTGATGCCATCTGGCAGCTGACATGGAATGAAGGTGTCGCTTTCAAGCGTGATGCAGATACTCTCGAGGAGTTAGATCGCGTTTCATATAATGGCCAGGGGTGGGGAATTTGCTCAACTGACGATGCCCTCATCACCTCTGATGGAAGCTCCACCCTCACCTTTAGGGATCCGGAAACCTTTGCAGAGAACAGCACTGTAGATGTGACACTAGACGGCTCTCCGGTTGGGAACCTCAATGAGCTCGAATGCGTTGATGGCGAGGTATATGCCAATATTTTCCTCGATACAGACATCATGCGAATCGATCCGAACTCCGGCGAAGTCACCGCAGTGATCGATGCCTCAAATATTCCTAACAACGCCACACCAGATACAAACAATGTGCTCAACGGCATTGCACATATTCCGGATTCCGATCGTTTTTATATCACTGGTAAGCGTTGGCCTGACCTCTATGAGGTTAGATTCGTCCCTGCTGACTAGAATCAAGACTCATGGCAAGCCGGAAGACCAAGCGTAAAAACCTCATTCAGATTCTCAGCCTTATCGTTGCTGTGTTATTGGTGGTGATTTTGTCTGTGGTGTTCCAGCAATGGTGGAACAATCGCCCAGAGCCACTCCCCCAAGAGATCTCTATCTCAGCATCTTCTCCCGCTGGTGAAATCGAGGTATTCCCATTCAGCATGTGTGAACCAGGTGTTGAATGCGAAGAGAACGAGGTGCCAACGCTGGAAGTTGGTGCTGATGAAGAGTTGCACCTGACGATTCCAGAGGCAATTCATGATCATGACTGGTACTTGTTGACCATTTATGATGATCCGGCTGCAAATGACGAGTTCTACCACACCAGTTACGACGCCACCGAGGCAACCGTTCCTGGTTCTGTGGATCCAACCGAAGAGGGTGCGGAGCGCCCACGTCTGGTCGTAGTGGAAGTGTCCGCTGTGATGATCGGTGAGGATGAAAATGGTGAGGAAAGCCCTTACACCGTCACGTGGTCGCTATCCACGATGAACGAGTAACTCACTCACAAACAATAAGGAGAGGATCCGTTTTCGGATCCTCTCCTTATTGTTTTAAGACTCAAGCTCCTTCGCAACAACGCGAAGAATTTCTGCTACCTGCGCTCCAGCTTTGTGCTCCGGGTATTGCCCTTTGGCAAGGCCTGGTTGCACTCCACTTTCTAGAAGCGTGATGAGGTCAGAGATCATTCCGTTGAGCTCTTCTGGCTTGTATTTGTGCTGTGGACGCCTGCGTGGAGTTTCAAGAATCTTTATTCGAAGTGCTTGAGGGCCCTTACGGCCTGCGGCGAAGTCAAAATCGATTCGCTGTCCCTTGTGCAATTCGGTGACTCCCTTGGGAAGTACTTGCTTACCTACGAAGCAATCTTCACCACCTGGATTGGAGACAAAGCCGAAACCACGCTCCGCGTCGTACCACTTCACTGTTCCGACAGGCACTTGTCCTCACCACTTTCATTCCTAATTCATATGCTGATTCAAATTGATCAACTATTTTTGACCAGAAGAAATTATTATACACCGCAAGCATCGCGGTAAAAATTTCCCGGAAAGTTACATCGCTACCCGAAATATTCCAAATATGTAACATAAATCACACCCGATGATTCAGGCGGGATGACCTGCGACTTCAAGGTCGCACCAAAGTCAGATTGATATAGATTTCGTAAATAACGTGACACAATCGTGACCTTCGGGTTACCGTGTATCCCAGGCACCGCAACAGTTCATCTGCAAGTCCGGCTCATCGCCAAACCCTGTCTGGGGTCGGAAGTTGAACAACCTCCTTGGTGCAACAGAACTTTAAACCACAAACTCCCGCATTCATGTGGGCCATATTGCAGACAGGGACGGGGAAACCACCCACCATCTTTTCACAAAAGAAGGCATGGAGGCCAACTCCTTGGGGTGAAGCCAGACATCCACTGGCAGAGCAACTCCTCCGCTCTAACCCGACAGCTAACCTCGACGGCGACAAATGAGAGGAAAACTTTTCATGGGACGTCACTCCACTAAGACTAGCTCCGCGTTCACCAAGCTCGCAGCTTCCACCATCGCTTTCGGTGCTGCTGCAACCATCATGGCTCCTTCTGCATCTGCTGCACCTGATTCCGACTGGGATCGCCTCGCACAGTGCGAGTCCGGTGGTAACTGGGCAATCAACACCGGTAACGGCTACCACGGTGGTCTGCAGTTCTCCGCTAGCACCTGGGCTGCTTACGGCGGCCAGGAGTTCGCTACCTACGCATACCAGGCAACCCGTGAGCAGCAGATCGCTGTTGCAGAGCGCACCTTGGCTGGTCAGGGCTGGGGCGCATGGCCTGCTTGCTCCGCTTCCCTTGGACTGAACTCCGCTCCAACCCAGCGTGACCTCTCCGCTACCACCTCCACCCCAGAGCCAGCTGCAGCTGCACCAGCTGTTGCTGAGTACAACGCTCCTGCAGCCAACATCGCAGTTGGCTCCACCGACTTGAACACCATCAAGTCCACCTACGGCGCTGTCACCGGCACCCTCGCTCAGTACGGCATCACCGTTCCAGCTGAGGTTGAGTCTTACTACAACGCTTTCGTCGGCTAAATCTAGCTGCACTTTTTAAAAGGGAGGGAACCTTAAACGGGTTCCCTCCCTTTTTGCATGCCATTTCACGACGCGCCAGTCATCCTTTTGTGAATTGGGCACCAAGATTTCCTGATTTTGGCCACCATTTTGCCGAAACCTTGGTGCCGAAAGTACGCCCAGTAGAAAAACCGCATGAAAAAAGAGGCAACACCGCCGAAACGGGTTGCCTCTTTTTTAAGTTTCTTAGCGGTTGATCCGGGTGTACGGGTGAACGTATCCGGTCTCTTCTGCAGAAACTGGGAATTCCTTGTCATCGCCCCATGGGCTGGACGCGCCTGCGACCTTGGAGATGAGTTCAGTAACGACGTGTCCGTCAGCTGGATTGTGCTCCGGCCATGCCGGATCGACGAAGTGCTTCTTCTCTACGTTTGCCATGTCATACATTCTTTCAAACTCTGGGAACAAAAGTCACCTCAACAAGGCTTAAACTTAACAACATCATGAAAAAAGACTCCCCCATCCCCACCCTCAAGGGGTGGTTGGATACTCAAAGTGATGATCAGCTCTCCACAATCCTTAGAAATCGACCCGATACGGTTCTCCCTTTACCACCTAATTTGGCCTCTCTTGCTGCGCGTTTACAGCTGAGGGCGTCTGCGATTCGCGCGGTGTTGAAACTCAATGCGTTGGAACTTGGTGTGTTGGAGGCCGTGGCCAACCTTGGTGGTGAACTCCACCCGGTTACTGCCCCCGAAGTGGTGGAATATTTGCATGTGGCGTTGGCAGAGGATCTTCCAGCGCAAGACACGATTGGTGCGGCTCTTGCCACGCTGAAAAATTTCGCGTTGGTTTATGGCGATGACCAGTTGATGATTGCTCAGGAGACGATGCCTGCGTTGCCTGTTCATTGGCGGTTGCTTCCGGAGGTAAGTGATCGCGGGCAGAGTGAGGAACAGGTGAGGGAAAGCGTCGATAAGCTTTCTGATAGGCACCGCAAACTTTTGCACACGCTTGCGGCCTCGGGTGGCTTCGGTCTGACGCGCGATGCGGCGCCTGATGCGGATCCGTCGCGGCCGATTCCGCAGTTGCTGGCGTCGGGGTTGTTGGCGCGCGTGGATGAGCAGACCGTGCGCCTGCCGGCGATGGTGCGGCGTGTGATTGAGGGCCGCGAGCAGCTGCCCGCTCAGGTGCGCCCAATTCCGCGCACGGCGGCGCCAGGTTCGAATGATGGCGGCATTGCAGCCGGCCTTGAGGTGGTGCGGCACATGCGATTGCTTATCGACGCCCTCAGCCACGTTCCCGCCCCCACGCTGAAAGTCGGAGCCCTCGGTGTGCGCGTGGTGACTCGCCTGAGCAAGGAATTAGACCTTGATGAGACCGAGCTGGCACGTCTACTGAGTTTGGGTATGGCCAGCGGTCTAATCCGTAAAGGCGTGCCCGATCCATTGCCCATGGATGATGATGGCGGCGATTACGTCGCTCCCACCCCGCTGGCTGACGAATGGATGGAATATGATCTGGCGCACCAATTGGGCACGTTGATGTCTGGTTGGTGGAAGCAAACTTACGCGCCGTGGTTGGTGGGTCGGGCTGATGATAAGGACAAGCCGATCCATGTTCTCAGTAAAACAAGCATCATTGATTCGCTTCCTGATGCTCGTGCGAAGATCCTGTCCTCTTTATCTAGGGTTTTAGTGGACAATCTGCACGCGGATTTAGCATTCCATTATCCCCTTGCGGCGAGTCGGATGAATCCTGACACCATCACACAGCTGGTACAGGAAGCCCAGTGGATCGGAGCATATTCTCAAGGCGTGACCGCAGCGGGTCAGGCCTTAATTGATGGCGAAAACCCTACGGAGGTAATCAAGGCTCCTGCGCCGGTGGAGAATTTCATCGTGCAAGGCGATTTCACCATCATGGTTCCAGGACCACTAACCCCTGCGATGCAAAAAACCATGGATTCGATCGCATCGTTGGAATCACCTGGTTTGGCCTCGGTGTATCGACTCAGCGAGAAATCCATCAGGCATGCTCTGGATCTTGGGCTCACCACCCCGGAAATCTTGGAGTTTCTCAAAGAACATTCCATGACAGATCTGCCCCAATCTGTGGGCTATTTGCTCAGCGATATCGCCAGAAAGCACGGCACCCTCCGAGGCGGCCCTGCACTGTCCTATATCCGTAGCGACGATCCCGCTTTGCTGCATTCCGCAGTGGAGGCGGGCGCCGATGTGGCGCTTCGGCAGATCGCTCCCACCGTTGCGATTGCTCAAGCACCCCTGCTTCAGGTGATCACTGTGCTGCGTGCTGCCGGGTTCCAACCTGTGGCAGAAGACGGCGAAGGCGCAAGTCTGAATATCTCGCCATCCCCTGCACGTGTGCCCGCAGCTTCCCCACCACCAGTTGTTCCGGCACTGGATGAAAGCCGGGTACAGGCAGCAGTCAAAGCAATCCGACGGGAAAATTCAGCATCTCAAGGAACTGTTTCCACACAGCCAACTCTTTCGGTGCTGCAGGCTGCAGTGCGAGGGCAGCGCACGGTGACGTTGGGGTTCGTCGATAAGCAAGGCGTGGCCGTGCACCGCGTCGTCAAGCCTTTAACCGTCAACGCCGGGCAGGTGGACGCTGTGGATGAAGCCACAGGTGCGGTGCATCGTTTCATGTTGCACAGGATCACAGAAGTAATAGTGGATAACTAGCCTAGAAGTGACATAATGGACGTTTAAACCTCGTTAGGAGAAGCATTTCGTGGCTTTTGGCGATGGACCTTTAATCGTCCAATCCGATAAGACAGTCCTGCTAGAAATAGATCACCCCCAAGCAGGCGAAGCACGCATAGCTCTAGCACCTTTTGCAGAGCTCGAGCGTGCACCCGAGCATATTCACACCTACCGCATCACCCCTCTGGCGTTGTGGAACGCGCGCGCCGCAGGCCACGACGCCGAACAAGTCGTGGACATGCTGGAGCGTTTTTCACGCTTCCCCGTTCCGCAAGCGCTCCTGATCGACATCGCAGAGACGATGTCCCGCTACGGACGTGTGCGCCTGCACCGTCACCCCGCACACGGGCTGATCCTTGAATCTGGCGAACCTGCGATCCTGGTGGAAATCTCCCGGCACAAAAAGATCAAACCCATGCTGGGCGCACAAGTGGATCCTGAAACCATCGTGGTCCATCCGTCAGAACGCGGGCGCCTCAAGCAGGAACTGCTCAAGGTCGGTTGGCCAGCGGAAGATCTCGCGGGATATGTGGACGGTGAATCCCACCCCATTGGTCTCTCCACTGAATTTGAAGACTGGTCGCTGCGCGATTATCAGCAAATGGCAGCCGATTCCTTCTGGGAAGGCGGTTCCGGCGTAGTCGTGCTGCCTTGTGGCGCGGGTAAAACCATGGTCGGTGCAGCCTCCATGGCTCGCGCACAGGCAACCACCTTGATCCTTGTCACCAACACCGTGGCCGGCCGACAGTGGAAAGACGAACTTCTTCGCCGCACCACACTCACCGAAGACGAAATCGGTGAGTACTCCGGCGAACGCAAAGAAATCCGACCCGTCACCATCGCCACCTACCAAGTAGTCACCAGGCGTACCAAAGGCGAATACAAAGCTCTCGAGCTTTTTGATTCCCGCGACTGGGGCTTAATTATTTACGACGAAGTCCATCTTCTTCCCGCCCCCGTTTTCCGCATGACCTCCGACCTGCAATCCAGGCGACGCCTCGGACTGACTGCCACCCTCGTGCGCGAAGACGGACGAGAAGGCGATGTCTTCAGCCTGATCGGCCCCAAGCGTTACGACGCACCATGGAAAGACCTCGAGTCCCAAGGGTTCATCGCCACCGCCGACTGCGTAGAAATCCGATCCACCATGACCGATGCTGAGCGCATGGTGTACGCGACTGCCGAGTCGGCAGATCGTTACCGTCTAGCCGCCACTGCCCACACTAAGGTGGCCGTGGTGCGCAAACTCCTCGAAGAGCACGCTGGTAAGCCCACGCTGATCATCGGCGCATACCTCGATCAGTTGGAAGAACTAGGTGCAGAATTCAACGCACCAGTCATCGACGGCAAAACGCCCAACAAAAAGCGTGAAGCCCTCTTTGATCAATTCCGTTCCGGCTCGCTTTCCGTACTGGTTGTCTCCAAAGTGGCGAACTTCTCCATCGACCTGCCCGAAGCATCCGTAGCCATCCAGGTCTCTGGAACATTCGGCAGCCGACAAGAAGAAGCCCAACGCTTAGGCCGCCTCCTGCGACCCAAGCACGATGGCAGCGAAGCCCACTTCTACTCCATCGTCAGCCGCGACACCCTCGACACCGAATACGCAGCCCACCGCCAGCGATTCCTCGCCGAACAAGGCTACGCATACCGCATCCTCGACGCCGACGACATCCTCTTCCCACTACCCAAGAAAGAGCTATAACGTGCACAACTTCTCCTTCGACGTGGACGAATCCTACGCCAAGAAGAACAACGAAATCCTCCGCGACGCAAAGCGACTCCAGATCTCAGCACTGTGCCTTGGACTCATCCTCGGCGGCGGAGCCGTAGCCGTCTACCTGTTTTCTAACGGAGCAGTGTGGATGTGGATGATCGCCATCGTCATGGTCTTCCTCGCCCTGTTGAGCTTCATCATGATTCCTGTGATCCCCCGCCAAATGGGCAACGCACAAACGCTCTACGATGACTACGAACTAGCCCCCGCCATCATCGCAGAAGTAAACCCCCGCGATGTGGTCCTCCTGGCACTCGTCAACCGCAATGTGAACCCCGAAGCCAAACCAGAGTGGGCATTGGCCACCCGCACGATCGTTCGCGTCGGAGCACACGAACGTCGCCTCGGCGAACGTATCCCATCCGTCGCAATCACCGGCCGACGCACCGTCAAAGACCAAGACCACTGGGATGAAATCAGCCCCATGCCAATTACCTGGGGCACCACGGACAAAGACATCATCCGTGAAGCCGAGAAAACTATCCCCCACGAACTCTGGGCCAAACTAGAAAAGAACCGCGGCAAGTTGGAGGACGTTAAAAAGACCCCCAACAACCTGTTCAAACTATAGTTTCTTAATCCCCTTGAGACGCTCCGCAGCTTCGCGGAGCGTCTCTTCTTTTTTGCAAAACGCAAAACGAACCTTCGACGACCACTTCTTCGGATGATCCACAAACGCCTGCACCGGAATCGCCGCCACCCCAACCTTCTCAATCAACTCAAAACAGAACTCCGCACCATCACGATCCCCAATATCCGCAACGATGAAATACGTGCCCATACTGTCATGAGTCTTCAGCCCCGCCTTATCTAACGCAGTACGCAAAATATCCCGCTTGAGCTCAAGCCCCTTAGACATCTTTGACACCCACTTCTGCTCATGTTCAATCGCATGCGCCACAGCCGGCTGAAAAGGTGTAGCCCCCACATAAGACATAAACTGCTTCGCCTTCAACACCGCCTCCAACAACGGCTCCGGTGCCAACGCCCACCCCGTCTTCCAACCAGTCACATTGAACGTTTTCGCCGCCGACGACACCGTCACCGTGCGATCCCACATACCGGGCAGCTTCGCGACACTCACATGCTTCTGATCATCAAAAACAAGATGCTCATACACCTCATCTGACAACACCAACAAGTCATACGCACGAGCAACACCCGCCAACTGCTTCAACGCCTTCTTAGAAAACACCGAACCCGTCGGATTATGCGGCGAATTAACGATAATCATCCGCGTCTTCTTAGTCACCGCCGCATGCAACTTATCGACATCCACATCCCACGAGTTCTCCACCTCCTGCAAAGGAACCGCCACCCGCGTCGCCCCCGCCAACGCAATAGCCGCCGCATACGCATCGTAATACGGTTCCAAAACGATCACTTCATCCCCAGGCTCCACCAAACCCAACACAGTCGCCGTAATCGCCTCAGTGGCCCCCACCGTGATCAACACCTCCGAATCAGGGTTGTACTCCAGATCAAACCTCTCCAAATGATCACGAGCCACAGC
>JGI2924J29684_1077515_pt1 | contig 18184 bp, 15 predicted proteins | sample BenlonsequencITS_FD_29684 | JGI IMG/M metagenome (IMG submission 29684)
TCTCCCATGGGAGAAGACGGAGTAATCGGATAAATTGCAATTACCTCGTTTGTGGCATGGGCCACATGGGCGACGGCCGTATTGCCGTCGATCGTAACCATCTTTTTCTCAGACATTTCAGAGTCCTTTATTTAGGGGTTTTACTTGCTCTTAGTATACCCTATATAAAATGACGGGACAAGGAGCATGAGGCGATTCGATATGAAAAGATCGTTTTTACCCTCCGACAGGTGCTTCGACTTCAAGAAGAAGGCGTCTCGTACAACAGGCGCAAATATTCAGGTGTTGCAAAGCCTTGTAAAAGCCTGCGATGGACAGGGTCCTCTCGCGGTGGTATCTTGTTACTTCTTATCTCCCCTATTTGGAGAGAAGAACCTCTCATAACCTGCTTAATCAGCTCCTCAGCGCGTCTTGCGAAGTGATCATTGCCGAAGTGTTTTCGTATGGTTTCTGTAGGAGGTGTCGGGCGTTCTCCGATCAAAAGTGCCGCCTGGGAAAGCATATCGGCATTCACCGATCGAAGCTCCCGAAGAAGTCCTCGGTCATCCATGGATCGTAAGAATTCCGCCTGAGATCCGGCATCAAGATATGAAAAATCGATTAGTTCGTTGTTAAGCATCTTCTGAATACGTTTCTGAAGGAGTGAGCGGGCTTCCTCATTCAGGTAGGCGGAAAGCTCATTCATCCGCCGACTGTAGCGTTCTGAAAGCCTCTTTCTTTCCTCATGATGTACCGGTATCCAGAACGAGGAATAAAGATAGTGGGGGTAGCCCTCAAAAAGCGGTTCGATTCCTCCGAGGATATCCAATCGTCGTGCAAACAACGGGACACCCCACCGCAGGGCATCCACAAAAAAATAGCCGAAACCTTCCTGTACGGAAGAAGAGACCACAAGGTCGCAGGAGCGGGCAAGCTCTTCAAACCCAATGCCGGCTGCATCTATCCCTGCCCCAAGGCCGAAGGCTCCCGTTATCGTACCGTCGGCAAAGAGCGACCGAACAACGTGCGAATACTCCTGTTCTGCTTCGCTGGTCCCGGGCAGGGTAACAAGAAGATTAGCACCTCCCTCGACAAGTCGGGCAAGGAGAGCCGCCTCCAGCACGTTTTTTCGCCGGATCGTCCTAACGGGGTAAAGGAAAAAGGGAGCGGAATGGTCGATCTTTCCTGCGGTTTCCGGCAATCCTTCGGCAACACGCTTTCTAATCCTTTCCCGATCAAAGTCAAGGGAACCGGCATGACCATCCGACACCGGATTATTCAGTAGGGCAACCCTTTCGGAAGAGATCCCGCACGATATGAGCAGCTTGCGATCCCGCTCGTTGATGGTCAGGTACAGAACATTCGGCAAATCCGGGTAGATTGCATCGTTCATGGTGGCGTACAACTCGTCAAGGTTATTGTGCCTGCCGCATTCGGGGAAGTCGTGAATCTGGAGCATGACCGGCCGATCGGGATGGCGGCGGGCATAATCCAGGACCCCCTGGGTGAAATAGCCGTTCTTGCCAAGCTGATAGTTGTGAACCCACAGCAGATGGTCCGACAGATGTTCTTCAAGGAGCCGGCAAATGGCTTCTGACGAAAGCCCGTTGGTGCCCACTATATCGGAATGATAATCGAAAAGCGGAAGGTGCATGGTCCTGAGATCGATGGCATCCAGATTATCGTCGCTTCCCGAAACAAGTTGTATCGATTCAATAGCCTGACACTGGTCCAGCAATGCCTTGGCCCCGGAGATGGCGACCTTTGTCACACCTCCGGGTCTGAAATGGTGATGTACAATGGCAATCTTCATGGAAAAGAAGTGTAGCGCATCCCAGGCGTCGATGCTACCGTTTCCATCTCTCTATTATCGTCAGTCGCTCTATAATGCATAGAGTTTAAACGTCACCGTTGTTCCTATACCTTTGTGGCTTTCAATGTTCACGAAGCAAGAGTCATCGTAGAAAAATTTTATGCGTTTGATGACGTTTGTTAGACCGATGTGAGGATATGCGGCGTTTGTTTTGTCTCTTTCTATCTCCCGCAGCAATCGATTCGGTATACCTGTACCATTGTCTTTAATGGTAATGAATAGATAGCCGTCATGCATTTCTGTTTGGATATATATCGTACACGCTTCTTCCTTGTCGGAAAAACCGTGAATAATCGAATTCTCGACAATAGGCTGCAATAAAAGTGGAGGCATTCTACATGAAAGGCTTTTCTGATCCGCATTGATAAGGAGCTGGAATTTGTTCGGAAATCTGAAATTTTGCATATCAACATAGCATCGTATAATTTCCAAATGATCCTTCAAAGGTCGTAACTCTTCAGAGAAATCGAAAGAATTTCGTAGGAGTCTACTAAGCGTTATAATGGCTGTCTTAACTTCTTCGGGAGAACTGTAGGATACCATCCCCTTTATTGTCGCCAGCATATTGTAGAGAAAGTGAGGTTTTATTTGTGCTTGCAGAAAGGCTATCTGGGCTTGATGCAGTAATCGTTCATTTTCCATGTTTTCATCCTGAAGTCGCTTGAGTTGTCTTACGAATTTATTAAATTCATCCTGAAGTTCATGAAGGTCGTCTCTCTTTTTGAGGTCGATTTGCGCTTCAAGATTACCTTCTCCCACGATTTTCATTGTCGCTATAAGCTTGTTGATTGGCTTCCGTAAACCGGAAGAAATAATCAAAGCCGTTATCATGCTGATAATAATGCTGACAATAACAAGCCAGGATATTTTTTCTCGGAATTTTTCTTTCACTTCCAGTAAGAAGCTATTTTGTACTTCGTAGTTCAAGATAAAGGAATTCTCTAGTACGGAATGAGAAAAACTATAGGTAAAATCATTTTGATCAACGGGTATATATTTTTTGCCTTCATCATATCTTACCCCACTGTAGATAATGAAGTTTTTCTTGTTTGTTATGTTTATACTTGATTGAACACTTTTTCCTTGTTCGATGAGGCTTTGTAGTTTATTGCGATATACATCAATGATGATATAGCCGATGACTTGGTGCACGTTATTAAAGACTTTGACGGCAACCGAGAGACAGATTGTATCACCGGATAAGCCTCTGTAGATCGAACTGAAAAAGAGATGGTCATTAAGGCTTGTCGATAGATTGTAAAGAATTCCCCAGTTCTTATACAGATAAAGATTGGGGATGTAACCTGTCGAAATGTTATTTTCTGCAGAACGACTAATAAAATGGAGCTCCTCTGCTCCTTTTTTATAAAGCAGATACTGCTGGAGAACTTCGCTTGTGAATATACCATGTTTGCTTTCTCTCGGTTCTCCAAAAAAGGTTTGGACTTCGTCACTGGCCGCAAAATCATAGGCAAGATGCAGATATTCATTCATCATTGATTCAATTCGTTTAGCTATGACTGATACCTAAATACTCAGCCACTTCATGAAGGCTTATTGGATTTTGGTAATGGTTTTCAACATATTCGTAGGCTTTTTTTATAAATCGATTACAATTAGATTGTAACTGAAGTTTTCTATTTGGAGATTCGTGAAAATCGAATTGCTTGAACCTTCCTATGATTTTTATAAGTGCGCTTTGTAGTTCTTCAGGAATGATAGGCTTTAAGAGGTAGTCCGATACCCCATATTTTATTGCTGTGAGCGCAAAAGAGAAATCACTGAATCCGGAAATGAGAATAAACTCAATATGCCGTTCGATATCGCTGAGTTCTTTTATGAGCTGTAATCCGTCTATAATCGGCATCTTGATATCGGTAATGAGAATGTGTGCATTATGTTTGATAAAGAGATCTTTTGCATCAGATCCGTTTTTTGCTAAGCCGACGATTGAGCAGCCATATGCTGCCCAATCAATGATATGCTCGAATTCGCGCAGAATATAGTATTCGTCGTCGGCAATTACTACTTTGAACATGTGGAAACCTATTTACACTCCTTCCGTCTCTGCAAATCGATATCCGTGACGTTTGATTAGATCGATAAAATCACTTTCCAGATGCATACAAACGATACGGTTCCTTACTGCTCTCGGAAATATAGCGTTCAACCTTTCAAGTGTTCCATGCGAGGGGTTGTCTCCATAGGCTTCGGTAACATCTTGATAGATTGTGCCGACCGTTCCGGAAAAGAACTTTTCTATCACGGTATCTGGTATTGTAGCAGCGTCTCCGCTGAAATACATAGTCTCTTCTCCGGCATGTATGATGTAGCCATAGCTATCTATATGAGGCGAGTGCACTACTTTCTGGGGAAAGGCTTGTATGGGATTGGGTTCGGTAAGCGAGGGAACCAGGTCGTACTCATCACTCGGAATACCGGTCAATGTCAAAAGGCTGCGAACAGTGTGCCGGGGAAAGATCAGAAGCGGCTTCATACGCAGTTTGTTATAAGCATATGAAATGAGCATCGGCAGGCTGCCGATGTGATCAGCATGAAGATGCGTAATGATAATAATCAGCTTTTTTGCTTCAAGAAACGGTTGTAGATCGATAATCCGGGAGAATGTGGTAAAGCCGCAATCCAAGAGATAAAAGGTGTCATGGTCTAGAAAATATGCGTTTGTATTCCCCCATTTGGGATTGTATCCGCTACCGTAACCGAAAAACTTTAATTTCATAGGTCCCTCTATTTAATTCCAGAGCTTACAAAGCTATTGATAAACTGCTTTTGGAAAAATAAAAATGCCGTAAGCAACGGAAAGATGATAATGAATGTTGCTGCACAGACATTCGACCACTGCATTACCGCCTCTTTTGATTTTGCAAAAATAGCCAGCCCTACAGTGAGTGGTCTGTTGTTGACGGAGTTTGTAACGATCACCGGCCAAAGATAATTATTCCAGTGGTAGCTGATAGAGACAAGGCCGAAAGAGACGTAGGCTGGTTTTGCGCATGGTACATACACCTTCCAGATGGTCTGCATGAGATTACATCCATCGATTTTTGAAGCATCGGACAGAGCGATTGGTATGGTTTTGAAGCTTTGACGAAGAAGCAGTATGCCGAAGGCGCTGCAGTAAAAAGGAATCATGATAGCCAGCTTTGTATCGATGAGTCCCAATGAAGATATTGTTGAATAGTTCGGCATGATAAGTACATCATTTGGAATGATGATCTGTACAAAGATAAGAAAAAAGACAAGTTTTTCAAACCTGAAATTCATGACACTGAGGGCAAAGGCCGCAAGGGTCACCGTTATACACTGCACGCAAAAAATACCTGCAACAATCATAATGGTATTTGCATAATATCTGCCGAAAGGTGCAGCAGATAGAATGTAGATAATATTCTGCAATGAAAAGGGAGTTTTGGGGATGATGGACATATAATATGATGGTTCGGTAAAGGTGGTAACGATTAGCCAGATCAGGGGAATAAGCCATAAGAGTGCGAATGCCGATGCCAATATGAAAAATACTATACGTTTAAGCTGCATGGAAGGACTCTCCTTAATTGTAGTGTATCCGGCTGTCCGCAGTGAAAAATTGAAGTGATGCTGCAATAAGCATGATGATCAATAGTATGACCGTAAGTGTTGATGCAATTCCTTGATTGAAGTAGGTAAAGCCGTTTTGATAAATGAAATACAGAAGAGTCGTACTGGAGTTGTTGGGCATTCCTTCTGTCATCATCGCAATATGGTCAACAAGTTTAAAAGAGTCTGTGAGCGCTATTGTTGATACGAAAATTGTTGTTGGCATGAGTAGTGGAAACGTCAATTTCCAGAATATAGTGAACTTCCGTGCTCCGTCTATTCTTGCCGCCTCGTACATCTCCGTTGAGATATTCTGTAAACCGGACAAGAAGAAGATCATGAGAAATCCAGCTTCTTTCCAATTGTAGACGACAGAGAGCGCGGGAAGAACGGTATCCGACCTCTGTAAGAAAATTTGTCCGGGGAGTCCGAATGATTTGAGTAACTGATCGAGAAGACCGGCATCCGGCATGTAAATAAACATCCAGATACTAGCAACGGCAATCATGGGCATAACCACGGGAGAAAAAAAAGAAACACGAAAGAGACCTGTTAATTTGTGCCGCATATTTAATAAGAGAGCGAGAGCCAGACCCAGCACCATGCTTGGGATAACAGTCAGTAATGAAAAGAGCACGGTGTTTCCCATCACCTTCCAAAACAGAGGATCGGAAAACAAATATGTATAGTTGTCCAAACCAATAAAAACAGGTTTCTTCATGCCTAATTGAAGGTCCATCAGGCTAAGATAAAAGCTTTTTACAATAGGAATAAGTGTAAACATCGTGAGGAAGATTAAAGAGGGCGCAAGTAACAAACATGCTATCCCGTCGCGTTTCCAACTTTGTTTCCTTTTTTTTGTTTGTTGTGATGTGAGGGCTCTATTTTTCACCAGTTGGTCCTTTTTCGGAAAGCTATAAACAGAAAATACGGCCATATTCATACAGCCGTATTTTTCAAAATAAAGAATTTCTACTGGAATCGCTTTAGCACTTGACTAGCTTCTGCCTGGGCTTTATCCAGGGCCTCTTTAGCCGTAAGATCACCAATGATCGCGGCTTGATAATTGTCGTTGAAGATTCTCCAGATCCTTGCAGAGTCGTATGTTGTCAACTCCGGCTTTGCATATTTGAGCTGCTCTTTCGCAACTTCCGCCTGAGGAAGCTCGCCGTAGTAATTTTTCATGATGGAGGTTTCAAAGGATGATGCCCGTGGTGCTACGTAACCGGTATCGATGTTCCACTGCGCCAGTCGTTCAGGAGAGGTTGCAAAACGAATGAATTTCCATGCAGCTTCCTGACGTTCTCTCGAAATCCCTTTGGTGATGTAGAAATTTCCACCACCGGTTGGAGCCCCATAGCGTTTGTTCCCCGGCATGAAACCTGTTCCGAAATCAAAGGTTGCATTCTTTGAAATGTTCGCCAAGTTTCCTGTTGTATGGTAAATAATTCCATATTTGCCTTCAATAAAGGCCCCCGGCAGGTCAGTCCATTGTACGATTCCTTTGGGCATCACTTCATACTTTTGCTGAAGATCAATTTGAAACTGTAACGCTTCAATATTTTCAGGAGTATTGAAAAAAACCTTCTTTCCATCGTCTGACATAAGGTTTTCGCCGTTTTTACTGTTTTCCAGACAGAATCCACCGAATTGCCATTGTGCCGACCCCGACTGCTGGGCAAGCCCAACCCCCCAGCGAATGACATTTCCTGCAGCATCTTTCTTTACGAGCTTTTGAGAATATGCAACAAGTTCGTCCCAGTTTTTGGGTGGTGTTTCCGGGTCAAGTCCGGCCTCCTTAAAGGCGTCCTTGTTGTAATAGATAATTTGTGTACTTCTTTGAAACGGAATGCTCCAGATTTTCCCATCCACAAATGAGTCTTCCATAAATCCCGGTAAAAAATCATTTATGTATTCATCTCCACCGTCCATGGCAATAAGATCATCGAGGGGGATAATTGAATCGGAGGAAACCAAAGAAAAGCGCTGTGTTGCCAAGCTCAAGAATAAATCCGGAGGAGTGTTTCCCTGAATTGCCGTCTGGATTTTTACGACAGTATCGTCGTAATTCCCTGTATATATTGGTTCGACAACGATGGTGGGGTTGACACTATGAAAATCAGATGCCAACTTTTCAATAAGTTTTGTTAGCGGCCCTCCAACCTGCACCGGGTAAAACATTTGCAGGACAATGACGTCGTCTTCGCCATTTGAGGATTTTGCCGTTCCCGAATTCTCTTGATCCCCTCCTGCCCAAATCATGCCGGCCGAAGCAATCATCACAATAAGGGCAGCAAGCATGTTTCTTGTTGAACGTTTCATAAACACTCCTTCCTAATTGTTATTTCTTTGATGGTAAGCGAGCTTTTTTCAGCGCACAACTTAGATAACTGGCAAGAATATCTAAAAAACAGCACAGCTCTATATCGAATTGTTCTCGCTACATAATCGGAAAACGGAGGGACGTATGATACTATCGGTATTTCCTGAGAGGGGCATATTGATGCATTGTTGTGTTCTTCGATTATAGGGTCTGTTGCATGTGGCGTTTGAGCACTGGATTGATCAACGCCGGTATTGCGGCAATGAGGCTTATCGGAATAATGGATAGGAGCATAACAATTTCATATACAAGCGTGCTATTAGCATATTTCTTGCCTCGGAGCCGCGAAATGAAAGCACTCAGTGGCAGCCCGCAGATATTGCCGTACATCATCAAACTGATCGCAGAAAGAATCATAGTGCTTTTCTTTTTTCCATAGCTACGGAGAATCACCTGATAGGCCTCGGAATCAGGCTTCCCCAAACTGTCGGCATAGTGTTGGGCAAAGAAAATTGCCTTGCTTTCGCTTTCGGGGACAAATTCATTGCTGGCAGAAAGCATCGCATGAATTTCTTGCTCCGACATTCCCTGTTCCAGCGCCATTTTCGTATGCGCATAGGAACAAATTGCACAACCATTCACTTCGGTAACCGCCAGCATAAGCCGCTCCCGAAAATCGTTGGAAATAATCTGGGTTTTCTTGTTGCGGATAAGATTAAACATGGCCGGATAGAGTTTTATACTCGCCGAAAAAAGTTCGCTAATGCCATAGCGGTGCCGAAATGAACGTTTGTGGGATTCTGCTTTCATCTGCTTCATCCTTATTTCCTACTGTTCCGAATCCTGGTGCTTGGAGGGCCATAATTCCTTTTCCTGCAGCCAACTAAAAGCTGTACTCTGAAAAAAGCAAGCACCGGTATACAAAGCAAGTATTTCACCGGTAAAACGGCATGCACACCACCAGGATTCGGAACACTACAAAAGGTTTAGCACTTGATCGGGCTAATGTCGAGAGGTTAAACAAAAGCAAAGAGCTGTACCCGGAGGAGGCTCTTAAATCCTGACCTCCGGGGCACCCATACGCTATGTAGAATTCTGGGGCAAAATCCTGACAAACTTTATCAATGACAGGAGGAAAAAGATTCCTCTTCATTTTGAACGATAATATAATTTAAAAATTTGGTATGGCAATACCATAATGAAAGCCATACTGTGGAAAAAAAGCACGTATTATCCCGGCGAAAGGGCATTCGTACCACCAGGATTCGGAACACTACACTTTTTATGCAAGATGATGTACAAACAATTTGAGAGGTCATGTCATAATACGCAAGATTGAAGCCAAGGATCGAAATACATATATTGTCATGTCGAGGCAGTTCTACCGCTCCGATGCCGTGTTGCATGACATCCCCGATGCACATTTCCACAAGACGTTTGATGTGATCATTGGCGGGAGCCCCTATGCTGATGCCTACATCTTTGAGGTGGAACAGCAGGTGGTAGGCTATGCCTTACTCTCCTTTACCTATTCCAACGAGGCTGGCGGCCTTGTTCTCCTGATCGAAGAGGTCTACATCCTTCCGGAGTATCAAAAGCAGGGTTTGGGAAAGGAGTTTCTGGCCTTTGTCGAGGCGCATTATCGCGGTGATGTGGCCTTGATCCGTCTGGAGGTGGAAAAGTCGAACAAGGTTGCCTTGCAGCTCTACAAGAAGGTTGGTTTTACAAAGGTCGACTATATTCAATTATACAAGAAAACCGCCAAGGTAAAGCCTCACCGCGAGTAGTGCCTCTTTTTCTATTCTATTAGTGTTCTGAATCCTGGTGGTCCGGTCACCCTTGCTGCCGCTGTAACGTGACATCGAACATATATCTGTCACCCCGATACCAGCTTCTGCTGTATTCGAAAGGAATGTTTTCTTTAAGATACGAGGTCCTGTCGATGAATAGGATCGGGGCCTTTTTCTCAATTACCAGAAGAGCCGCGGTCTCGGCATCAGCGGCCGTTGCTTCCAGGTGTTCCACTGCTGTTTCTATGATTTTCTTGTATGTGGTGGTAAAGAGTGTGTAAAGCGACCCTTTTTCGAAATCATGGTTAAGAAGATCGGGGCAGCATTCGGTGGGGATATAGCTTTCGTGGATGACAATGGGTTCGTTGTTTGCAAAACGAAGGCGTTTGAGCCAGAAAACCATTGTCCCTTGTTCCAGTTCCAGTGCCGAAGCGACAAAATCGGGAGCGGGTATTTGTTTGGATTCCAGAATTCGGGAAGAAACAGTGAACCCCTTTGCCTCCATGTCAGCCTTGAAACCGTGAAACTTCTCCTGGGTATTCTCTATTCTTGGTTTCTGTACATAGGTACCGTAGCCTTGCTTGCGTACCAGATATCCTTCGTTCACCAACTCGGTAACGGCATTGCGTGCCGTCATGCGGCTTACTTCGAATTTATCCTTGAGTTGGGGTTCTGAAAGAATTTTATCACCCGGTTTCAGCCTTCCGCTTGAGATCTCCGCCAATATGCTTTCCTTAATTTGGTAGTACACCGGTACATGACTAGTTCGGTCAATTTTCACTACATCACCTCAGGCCTCATTTTATCGTTTCCTCCTCTTGTTGACAATAAAATTTCCTCAGGTTACTATAGTTGTCTATACAATTTGTCTGCTCGGTTTCGGAGCACGTGGCAACAGGGTACTATGCTATGGGAATAAAAGAATACGATAAAAAAGATGGAACGAAATACTCTGATCGAAGAGTCTTCGCCGTTGACAGAAATTTTAGTGAAGCGGACGCTTTGCAACTTCCCGAGCGCAGAGAAAATTTGAAGGATAATCCTTTTACCCTTCATATTATTCATATTAATGATTTTCATTGTTCTGTTTACGATTTTTCCTGTGATGATAACGGCCGCCCTGTGTTTTCAAAGATAGCTGCCGAAGTAGCGTCTCTGCGACAGGCTGCTGAGAAACGGGATGATACCGGCGTTCTTTTTTTGTCAGGTGGTGATGATGCTGTCGGCTCTCCCATGGACCATCTCGCCGGTTACGACGGTGAGAATTTCATCTGTCATCCCGCCTACACGGCCTATGCCCTATCTGGCCTCGATGCAACGGTGCTTGGAAATCATGATTTCGATGCGGGGCTCAAGACCTTGGAAAAGGCGATTGCCCAGGATGCCTGCTTTCCTGTTTTATCTGCAAACCTCATCCATGACGGAGAACTCGACGGTCTGGTTTTCCCCGCGGCGGTGGTCGTTATCAAAGGACTCCGCATCGGTATTATCGGTCTGACAACACCGGGGCAGATACGTTCACGGGATGGATCGGAGTTTGCCATTGCCGCTCCTCTGGAATCGGTGCGCGACATGCATGCAAAGCTTGCTGGGGTGTGTGATGTGGTATTGATCCTCAGCCATATCGGCTATCGCCTCGGCTCCACCTTTGCCACGGTTAAAATCATGGGTGATTACGAGCTGGCCCAACAACTGGATCATAGGCAGTTCGATGCCATCATAGGTGGCCATACCCATGACCTGCTGAATATTCACGGAATGGAACCGAAGCATCTTGTACATGGAATTCCCATCCTTCAGGCAGGTTATAACGGCCTTTTCTTCGGCCGGGCAGAGATGCACATCGGTGAAACGAAAACCCTTGTTCGTGCCGAGCTTTTTCCTACCGGGCCAAGGGACGGTAGCCCTGAATTTGATGAGGCATTTGCCACATCGAAGCCCGGAGTTTTCCTTCCCTCTTTACGTCAACCCTTATCTGCCATGCGACTTCCCGACGATTATGATCGGCAGCGACATGAGAGCTTGCGGGATAGCTTTGAACATCCTACTGCAAACTTTATTACCGATGCTCTGGCGACAAGATTTAGGGATCACGGCTACCACGTGGACCTTTTTCTCATCGACGGGGCAAATATGATCACCTTTTTCCCCGCAGGAAAGGATAGCGTCAACATCATCGATGTGTATCGTCTCATGCCCTATGCCGATTCCATCGTCTCTCTGACGCTGACCGGCAAGACGCTCGAGCGCATTATCCGGGAAAACGCCCTGAGGCTTGACAGGGAGGATGAGCCGCACCTGGAACGGGGATTTCTCCATTTCAGTCGTGAGCTTCGCTATCGCCTTCATCGTAAGAGCAGAACTGCAGATGCGATCACCATTAACGGTCGTCACCTGGATGTTTGCCTCGAAGAGCATTTTGCCATTGCCATGCCCAACTTTGCGCAGGGTCTTGCCAAGGTGTGGGAGGATACGCTTCCCTTAACGGGAAAAGAGCTTTGTAGCTTGCGGGAGATGAAAAGAAGCGATTCGGGGCTCTATGTCCGAAATGAACTTGTGGCGTATATCCGGGAACATGGGGTCTCCCCCGACAGTGGCTTTACGATGGACGGCCGGCTTGCCATAGACAATGGTTAAGGCATTGTCCGGCAAGCCGAACACCATACGCTACTTCGTCCCGCTGGCAAGATTTGTTTCAAGAAAGTAACGCTGACCGAAAAGGTAGAGTAGCACCACCGGAATAACCGACAGGACCGCAGCGGCCATGGTAGGCACCCAGCGCACCAGGGTTTCGTCCCGGAAGGTGACAATGGCCACAGGAAGGGTCAGCTTCAGCTTTTCCGTAATCACTACGAGGGCCCAGTAGTAATCATTCCAGTTCCTGACAAACTGAATCAAGGTGACGGATATAATCGCCGGAAGGGCGGAAACCAGATAGACGTGATAAAGGGTCTGCAGGGAGTTGCAACCGTCGATCTGACTCGCCTCGTCAAGCTGCCGAGGGATTTGAAGGAAAAACTGTCTGAGCATGAAAATGACATACCCCTTTGCTATGTTGGGCATCACCAACCCCCAGTACGAGTTTACCCATCCGAAAGAGGTTATAACCATGTAGGAGGGAAGCATAATTGCCTGAGGCGGAATCATCATGGTACAGAGAACGAGAAAGAAGAGTAGTTCCCTGCCGGGAAAGGTGAAACGCGAAAGACCGTAAGCCGCAAAGGTACCAAAGACCAGCTGTAACGTGGTTAAAAGGATGGTAATAAAGGAGGAGTTGAGAAACCAACGGAAATACGGGGTTTGCCGAAAGACCTCTTTATACCCCTCGATATTCCAAGTCGAGGGAAAGATGATCAGCACGCGATTGAGTACGCTGCTTTGCTCTGAGAATGAAACCGTCAGCATCCAGAGAAAGGGAAAAACGACGATACATGCGGTTAATCCGAGTACAATATGAAGAACAAGGCGTGAAAATCTTGAATGGTACATCGCAATCTCCTTTCCTATTTATAAAAGACGGTTTTCTGAAAGTGGCGAACCAGTACGAACGTAGCAGCAAGCATGAAGACAAAAAGCAAGGTTGCTGCGCTGCTTGCGGTGGATGTTTCAAAGTAACGAAAAGCCTCCCGCCAGATATAGAAAACCCACACCGTTGATGCGTTGTTCGGTCCCCCGTTGGTGAGGATCTGCACCGTCGCGAATACCTGAAAGGAAGAGAGGGTTGTGATCACTATAACAAAAAAGCTTACCGGTGAGAGCAGCGGCAGGGTTATCGAAATCGTTTTTCTCAATGCCGATGCACCGTCAAGATCCGCCGCCTCGTAAAGCTGACCATCGATCTGTTTTAGCCCTGACATATAAAGGATCACATTGTATCCGAAGGATTGCCATACCCCAATGATGATAATTGCAGGAAGTGCGCTCTTCGGGGAGTTGAGCCAGTTTGGTCCGGTAATCCCGAATAGTTTAAGAAACGCATTCAAAGGCCCATGCATGGTATTAAAGATGGTCAAAAAGGAGAGGCTTGCCGCCGAAACCGATATCACCACCGGAATAAAGAAAAGAAGCCGGTAGACAACCTTCGCGCGGCCGCTTTTCTCAATAAGCACCGCATAGAGGAAACCAAGAATGACCGAACACGGCATCTGGGTGAACACGTAGAGGAGGGTGTTTCTGATCGATAGACCAAAAATCTTCGAAGCAAACAGCGTTCGGTAATTCTTCAGGCCAACGAAGGTCTTGTCTCCGGTAAGGATGTTCCAATCGTTAAAGCTTATAAAAAGAGAATAGAAAAAGGGAAAGATGAAAAAAACTGCAAAAAGCACCAAGACAGGCGCTATATAGGCATAGGGTTCCCATCGTTTATAGGTCATTGCAAATTTCCTTACGTGTAGAAAAGCTTCCGGCCGAACACGTAGGGTCGGCCGGAGAAGTCGTCATGTGGAATAAGGGCGTCTACTACCAGCCGAGGATTTGCATTGTTGCATTGGCTGCGTCGTCGAGTGCCTCTTTCCCGCTTTTCTGTTCATTGAAGGCTGCAATGATATTATCAAGGAGCGTCTGGGTAATCCTAGCTCCCTGACGGGGCCAGTTGTACCAATTTACGAGATCGTCGATCATGTCGTAAGCCCTGAGGGAGTCGGGATACTTTGCCATGTAGTCGGCCATGGGTCCATCGGGGTCGGCCATCACCTTACGAGCGGTCATATAGCCCATGCCTTCGGTAATTGCTTTCATGGATTCTTCGTTCAAGGCAAACTTCACAAACTCCCAGGCGGCCTCCTGCTTTTCCGGAGTGGAGGGAAGAATGAAGATATTGCTTCCTCCGCCGGCAATCCTTCTCGGATTCTTCCGTTCCAGATCGTCCCACGTGGGCAGTTCTAAAACACCGAGATCGAATTGTGCATTCTCGGTAAAGCTTCGAAGGTTGCCTGTTGTGGCCACGATAATACCGAGTTTCCCGTTGATGAAGTTGTCGGCAGCCTCCGATCCGGTGATGTTGGGAAAGCTTCCGTCTTTGAGCATCATACCGAGCCAAAAATCCATGACGCGCTGACCGGCTTCTTTATTAAAAAGGACCTTTCGAGTTGCCACATCCGCCATCTGGCCGCCGAAAGAATCGAGGAGGATCTGAAACTGCCAGGTATCGAAATCGAGCTGGAAGCCGATACCGTTGATTCCCGCGGCAGGGTCGGAGACCGTCTTTGCCCATTCCCTTATCTGGGCCCAGGTTTCCGGCTGTACCGGTGCATCGATGCCCTTTGCCCGAAGCAGATCGCGGTTTACGAAGATAAGGGGTGTGCTAACGGCGAAGGGCAGGGCGAACTGCTCTCCCGTTGCCGCGTCCCTGCCGAGGTCGAGCATCCTCGGGATAAAGGGATCGAGATTGTACCCATCATGGTCGATATAGTGCTGCATCGATACCGCACCAAGCTGGCTCCTCATAGTTGTGCTCTCGGACAGGGACATGATGGTCACTTCGGGAAGCTGCTTGCCCACAGCCAGGGTCTGGAGCTGTTCAAGCAGCCCTCCGTACCAGCCGGGAACATCCCGCTGGCTTACCACAATCCGATCCTGGGAAGCGTTGAACCGATCGACAATGCCCTTCATTACCTCGCCGCGGGCCCCGCTGAACACGTGGGTAAAGGTAATCTCGATTTTATCTGGTGTCGATCCTTCTTTGGGAGCTTCCTGATTGCCTCCGGCAAACAAAAGGCCGCCGGAGATCAGAAGCGATACAGCAGCCAACAGTATCATTCTGTTTTGTCTCATACAAAACCTCCTTTGTAGATAATGCGAGTATAGTTGTATAGACAATATGTGACAAGAAGATTTTTATCGTTTCACGATTATCTAACCATTTCTTACTGTCAGGAATATTGGTGGTATATGCCCCTCAAGTCATTTTCAAATAGTCACTTAGGATTAGAAACATGGAAAAAGGCGGCCGACGGCGAAAAAGAAAGGATTTTACCTGTGCAAATGCCTGATTATCACCAGGATTCCGAACACTAGTAACATTTTACCTTGCGCAGGGCATCAAGGCAGCGTAGATTTAGTATATGAATGATGTAATAGTTCGATTATTGACGGAAATCTATGGCGCCTCTCAGGCAGAGGAACTTGCCGAAGAAATCGGGACGCTTGTCGCCGAGCGGCGTAGTCACCTCATTCCCCCGGAAAACCGGGGAAGAGGAGATCTTCCCCTTGACGAAACCGATGCCTTTCTCATCACCTATGGCGACAGCTTTCGCCGGGACGGAACCGTTCCTCTTCAGGGATTGCGGGAGTTTGCCGACCGAAAACTTACCGGTATCATTTCCGGTATACACATCCTTCCTTTTTTCCCCTACTCCTCGGATGATGGTTTTTCGGTCATCGACTACGAGCAGGTCAACGGCGACTATGGCGATTGGAAGGATGTTGCGGAAATCGGCGCTTCATTCAAGCTGATGAGCGATCTTGTGCTCAACCACTGCTCTGCAAAGAGCCTGTGGTTCCGCCGTTTTCTCGAAGGCGATCCACTTTACCGGGACTTTTTCGTTACCGCCTCGCCGGATGACGATCTCTCGATGGTGGTGCGCCCTCGTACGCATCCTCTGCTGACTCCCTTTGAGACATCAGAGGGAGTTCGTCACGTCTGGACCACCTTTTCAGCCGATCAGGTGGATCTCAACTTTGCCAATCCGGCAGTCATGCTCGAGATGATACGTATCCTCCTTTTTCATATTGAAAAGGGGATACAGGTGATCCGTCTCGATGCCATCGCCTATCTTTGGAAGGAGATCGGCCATCCTTCGATCCATCATCCAAAAACCCATGCGGCGGTAAAGCTTTTTCGTGCGGTTCTTGATGTTGCCGCTCCCTGGGTGGTTGTCCTGACGGAGACCAACGTTCCGCACGAAGAGAATATCAGCTACTTCGGCAATGGAAGCGACGAGGCCCACATGGTCTATCAGTTCCCGCTTCCTCCCCTGGTCCTGGATGCTTTTTTAGAGGAAGATGCAGCGGTATTGCGAAAATGGGCATCGGGTTTGACCGGGCTTTCGGCAAAGACCACCTTTTTCAATTTCCTGGCAAGCCACGACGGGATCGGGGTGATGCCGGCCCGGGGAATCCTTCCCCAAGATCGGATCGATCGTCTTGTGAACACCACCCTCAAACGGGGCGGGCTGATCAGCTACAAGGCCACTCCGGAAGGATCGATCCCTTATGAAATGAATATCACCTATCTCGACGCCGTTGCCGAAAAAGAGCTTCCCGACAGCGTCAGGGCGCGCAAATTCCTTGCCAGCCAGTCGATCATGCTTGCCCTGCGAGGGGTTCCGGGAATCTACTATCACTCGCTTGTCGGGTCCGAAAACTGGAGAGAAGGGGTTGAGGATACCGGACGGAACCGTACCATCAACCGGCAAAAATTGCAGCTTGATCCGCTTCTTGAGACGATAAACGAGGCGGGATCCTTGCGGAACAGGATCTACAGCGGCTTTAAGGCAATGCTCCAGGCCAGAGCTAGTACGTCGGCCTTTGATCCTGCCGGGCGCATGGAAATTCTTCCTACCGAAGGGGCCGTTTTCGGTCTTGTACGTATCAGTCCCGATAAAAAGGAACGGGTCGTCTGCCTTGTCAACCTTGCTCCCGTTGCCAAAGAAGCCACCTTTCCCGCAATCGTACTCGGTGGTAAGCCTGCATCCGATTTTATCGACCTGATAGAGGATTCGAGTATGGTTCCCCTGAGAACCGGAAAAGATCTCACCTTCCAGCTTGAACCCTACGGTGTCCGCTGGATCAGACCACGAAATTAGGCCGTCGCCCAGCAGTTTTCAGATGCCGCTGTTTGTTTCGGTATGCTCTCTGGCTTCTTCTTCGCCGAAAAAGCCGGAGAGTAGGTTTCTAAATGTTGTCCGCAGGATGGCATACGAGTAATACTTCAGCCCCAATGCGTAGTTGGTCTCCACCATCTTGTGAAGACGTTCGGGGTCTGAAAGGATTCGTTCGGTATAGTCGACGGTCTTGTCGGTGATGAAGTCGTCCATTTCGATAACATCGAAGCCTTTTGGTTTGATATCGTGTCGGTAGATCGAGTAGTTGTTTACCAGAATCGGCTTTCTGAAATAGATGGTTTCAAGAAAGGCGTTGCCGAATCCCTCCTGGAGGCTCGGATAGGTGACAAGGTCGGCATGGGGATAGACATCCTGGAGGGTGTAGGTCTTCTCTCCCGAGGGTGAAATCTCCCGTTTGTCGCCTATCTGATGATCGACGAAGATGGCCCGGATACCCAGAAGCTCTGCGTATTTGTGGACCCGATTCTGGTATTCGTAGCCCTCATCACCGGATGCATGACTAATCACCAGCACCGCCTTCCTGTGCATGCGAGCCACCAATTCGATGGCATGCTCGATGCCCTTTCTCTGAACTACCCTGGTCGGTTGGAGGACAAAGAGCTCATCATCGGCAATGCCGAAAACCTTCCGCACATCTTTATTAAAATCATCCAAGGGCTCCGTGGGAGGATGTTCGAAATCCATCACATTAGGAATAAGGTGGCTCGAAATACCTGTTCTCAGGGCAAGCTGGTTCTGTCCCGAACTATTAATTACCACATGCTGGATCATCGGCAGG
>JGI2924J29684_1077514_pt1 | contig 18174 bp, 18 predicted proteins | sample BenlonsequencITS_FD_29684 | JGI IMG/M metagenome (IMG submission 29684)
GAGCCCCTTTTCCAAGCCGATTTTGTACAGGCGCTGTTGTTGGAAGCCAAGGCAGCAGGGATTCACACGGCAGTTGATACCTCGGGCTTTGCCCCGCCTGCAGCACGGAAAGCGGTCCTTCCTCATGCCGATCTCGTTCTTCTTGATATAAAATCGGCCGTTCCCGCGCTCTTCAAGAAGATTTCCGGTGTTTCCATTACGTATACCCTGGCTACGCTCAACGAGCTTAAAGAGTGGAATGTACCGGTATGGATCAGGCATGTCGTTGTCCCCGGATTGACTGATAAGCCGGAAGATGCCGAAAAATTGGCACACATGCTGAAGGGCTACCCCAATATAGAAAAAGTAGAAATTCTCCCTTTCCATAAAATGGGAGAATACAAGTGGGAGCAACTGCATGAACCCTATACCTTAAAAGAGACCGAAGCTCCGTCAGACGAGCTGATACACAATATTCGCACAATCTTTAGCCGGACAATGAATATACCGATCCAATAAAACGGAATAGCATATAACACGTTGTGTCGTTTCTTGGTAAACACCTGCATTGGTTTCCACCAAAGGTTCCCGATCCCGCCGCCGAACCTCCTTCGTTTCTGTTCATTCATTCCATTCATCCCACGACAGCTTCTTGATTGATTCCATTCAAGCAAGTATCATAGTGCGATGGATAGTGGTAATGTTCTAGCTATTTCGTTTTACCAAATTGTATAGGCTATAATGCATTTTCACTTCACCTATTACTTTATTATCTCTCTTATCTCCACATTTTCGACTCTACTTCTTGCACTCTACGGAGCGAGACATCTGCAGGTACCGGGAATCAAACCCTTTATCGGCTGCCTGATCATCGGGGCGTTTTGGTCTCTCATGCAGGGATTCGAGTTCATGGGAACAGAGCTTTCCACGAAAATGTTTTTTGCCAATATGGAATACGTAGTCGCCCCCCTGGCCCCCGTTATGTGGTTTTTCATGGTCGTTTGTTTTATCGGCCGCAGGGAATGGCTCTCTCCCGGGAGGATAGCCCTCCTGATTTTGCTTCCGGTTCTTACATCACTTCTTGTATGGTTCGATCCCTGGTGGGGCCTTGTAAAACGTGATTTTAGCTTGATAGAACAGCGCCCCTTTCACGTGATCGGAAAAGAGTACGGCCCCTGGTTCTGGATTATCTACGGCTATGGCTGCCTGATAAACGGGGTTTCCATGCTACTTCTTATCAAAACCATGATCGACAATAAGAAAGCATATAGATTCCAGGCCCTTTTCCTGCTGGCCGGTTTATCCCTGATTGTCACCTTCAGTACCCTCTATACCCTGCAAATCATTCACTTTTTGATATAACTCCCCTGATTTTTACCGTATCGATCATCATAACCACCATCGGTATCAGGAGATTCAACCTCTTTGACCTTGTGCCGGTTACCAGAAATTTCATCTTCGAGAAGATGGACACCGGCGTCATCATAGCCGACCCGCAGATGCGGATAATAGATATAAACGAGACAGCATCCATGATGCTCGACCTCAAAAACAAGCGGGTTATCGGGCAGCCTCTTCATGCCTTTCTGGATACTGTGCCCGACCATTTTCCCGACACGGCAATGCAGACAAACGAAATTCACCAGAAGACCTGAGAGGAGACTATGCTCCTCTCAGCCAACCCCGTTTAACGGCAATGATTTTGTTATAGAACCCCAATGATATCCTTGACGGAACCAAACAAGTATTTCGGGATAAACTCGGTGCTTGCAAGCATGCTTTCATCGGTTTCACCGCTCATAACGAGAATGGAATCTATCCCGTTATCCAAACCAGTTCGAATATCGGTATAAAGCCGGTCTCCCACTATTGCCATATCCTCTTTTTTCAAAGAATACTTTTCCAGTATGGCGTCAATAATGAATCTATTCGGTTTTCCTATGACAAGCGGTTCTTTGCCTGTAGTCCCTTTTATCAGGGCAATCATCGAACCTGCATCAGGCATGCATCGTCCGCCTTCAAGCGGACATACAAAATCGGGATGAGTCGCAATATACTCAACACCTTCCGCGATATAGTCGCATGCAATCCAGAGTTTATTGTAGGTAAGAGTAGTATCGAAACCGAGAACAACGAAATCGACATCCTGATTTCTTTCCCGTACCAAGCTGAAACCGGCATCTTCAAATTCTTCTTCAAGAGCCGGAGTACCAAGAAGAAAGATATGTGCGTTCTTTTTTATTTTGTTTAGATACATAATTGTCGCTTCTCCGGAAGTAAATACTTCACTGGAATCGGCAGCTATTCCCATCCGTTTCAGTTTCTCTACGTATACACGTTTATTTTTGGATGAGTTGTTTGTTAGAAAAATATACTGCTTACCATTGGCTTTTATTTTATGTAGAAAATCAGAGGCACCATCAATCAACCGATCACCAAGGTATATGGTACCGTCCATATCCAGTAGAAAACATTTCTTTTCTGATAGTTCACTCAAAACAGCCCCCTCACATGTGATCTGCAGTTAATTGAATAAGTTCGGAATAAACAAAGCCACAGACTCGGAATAGGTGACCAAAAGAAGCACTGCCGCAAGCGCTATAATGAACGGCCATACTTCCCTAATAAATTTTTCGAGCTTCACATTGACTATCGAACATACCGTAAACATCATGGAACCGAAGGGTGGCGTGAGTCCCCCAATCATAATGTTAACGATAAATATGACACCAAAATGAAGCGGATCTACACCAAGAGAAACAACGGCAGGCACCAGAAGAGGAGCCAGAATGACAAGAGCCGCTCCGCCCTCGATAAACATCCCGACAAACAGCAACAACAGGTTGATGATCATGAGAAGGACAAATTTATTTGCGGTGAGAGTCATCAGCAACTCTGTTATCATCTGCGGGATTCTCTCTAGAGTCATGTAATAACCAAAGACTTTTGCACTGGCGATGATGATCATGACGGTACCGGTATTCTTTACAGTTTCCATGAGGATAAGTGGGATGTGTTTGATTTTGAGCTCTTTATACACAAAGAATCCCACCAGAAAACAAAAAGCTACGGCAATTCCTCCAGCTTCCGTCGGGGTGAACATGCCCATCCGCATCCCCAAGATAATCCCGAAGGGAATGGCAAGCGCCCAGATGGAGATGAGTGTCTGCTTTCCAATTTCTTTGGGTGTAGCCCTTTTTTCTCTTGAAGGCTTGTAGCCGCGCTTTGAAGAAATGATATAAACAGTAAACATCATCGCGGCGGTCATCAGGATACCTGGGGTATAGCCTGCCAAAAACATATCTCCGACCGGAACGTTTGCAATAAGAGCATACAAAATAAGATTTGTTCCAGGTGGGATTACCGGGCTGACCGCAGAGGATGCGGCCGTAACTGCAGCAGAGAATTCCGTAGAGAAGCCCTTCCTTTTCATCTCCGGTACCAGAATCTTCGACTGCATGGCTGCATCGGCATTGGCAGAACCAGATATGCCTCCCATCATTGCACTTAACAGACAATTGACCTGAGCAAGCCCGCCCTTCATATGTCCTGCGAGAACTTCCGCCATATTCATGAGATGAAAACTTATCCCTGAGTAATTCATGACAGAACCGACCATGACGAAAAAGGGAACAGCAAGATATGGAAAAGATTCGACAGAAGTTGTGAACTGCTGAATTACCATATTCATTGCCATCGTGTTGTTTATAAAAATAAAATAGAATAAAGAAGAACCCATCAACGCAAAACCGATGGGGATGTTCAGAAAGAACAGTACAAAAAGAACTATAATAGGAGAAAACGCTAGCATATTATACCGGCTCCTTTACTTCCGACTCTTCCTGCGTGGATGAAAATGCCTTTTTAAAGCTTTGTATGACGAAAAAAACAGAATAGATTGTCATTAAGCCAAAAGATATTACGATGCTAACGTTTATATAGGCATATGAAATTTCCAAAGCAGCAGTAATCTTTGTCGACGTTGAAACGTAGGTAAAACTAAACCAGAACATGATTGCGCTTAAAATAAGAAGCAATATACTGGTAAACACTTCTACAATATCTCTAACTTTTGAAGGGAGAAGAGTAACGATAGCTTCTACGCCTATTAACCCTTTTTCCCTGTAGGCGGCAGCCGTACCAAGAAAAATGGTCCAGACAAAACATCCGACAGCTATTTCCTCTGCCCAGAAAAATGTAAAACTCAAACAGTATCTGGTAAACACATTCATAATTACGATAACTACCGTAACGGCTATACATATGCTTCCAAGATATAACTCGAATTTCTTAAGAAAATTCTTCATCAATCTACCCTATGGCATGGATTCTCTGGCCTTGTAATAAAATAGGGGATAGCGCTATCCCCTATTATCGTTATGATGAATCTCGGCAAATATCGTTTTTATATCTTTCCCAAGTCAGCTCGTATCTTATTAAGCTCGGCCATGATATCATCGTAGATCCCGGGAGTCCATTTATCAAACATGGAGTAGACAGGAGCAGCCGCCTTGTTAAAAGCAGCAGCATCCACTTCGTGAAACCGAACACCAAGATCCTGAAGCTTTTTCGCGTATTCCGATTCAAGGTCTATGGTTGCTTGGAGGTTATCCTCTCCTCCAAGGTCAATTTCCTCCTGGATTATTTTTTGCTGCTCAGGGGTGAGGCTATCCCAGCACTTTGTCGATATACAAACCGCGGAAACACCGAGAAGGTGTCTTGTCAATGAATATTCTTTAACGTTTTCGTACTGTTTTGTTCCGTAATACGTCATGATCGATCCTTCGACACCGTCGATTACCCCCTGCTGAATGGCAGCGTAGGTATCGGGATACGGCATGGCAACGGGATTTCCGCCAAGGGCTTCAATCGTAAACGTGTATAACTGACTTGTCGGAACTCTGAGTTTTACGCCTTTCATATCCTCCGGAGTTTTGATTACCTTGTTCGTCATCATGCTTCTGAAACCGAAGAGCCAGTCAAGGGAGAGGACCTTAATCCCCAGTCCTTCAGCCTTCGTATTCAGGTTTTGAACGAGTGGGGTTCTTACCATGGCAAGATATTCATCAAACGACTGGTATAACATAGGACCTGTTACTGCATTATAATCGGGAACATAGTCACCGAGAAAATTTACGCCATCAACGAGAATCCAGTCTGATCCATTCACCACCTGTTCCATTCCGTCTTTGCCAATGGGGAGCGTACCGCCGGTAAACAGCTGGAGCTCCAAAGTACCATTGCTTCTTTCATTAATGGTTTTAATAGCTTTAACCAATGACTTCGCAGTCTGCTCATTGTCGACAAACTTTGTACTCACTTTGATGACACGGGGCTTTGCCTGTTTCTTAGCAGCACCCGCAGATCCCTTATCCGAATTGCCGCAGCCGATAAAAAAGATAGAGAGCATAACGACTGCAAGAGTACAAGATAGAGCCTTCATTCCGAATCCCGAAACAGAACGAGTCTTACACTTTTCGGGCCGGCAAAATTTTCTCTCACATGAGATGTTTCTCATGACTTCACCAGCCGCATTAATAATTTTTTTCATACTACCCCTCCGAAAGATTTACATCTGCACACCCCTAACAGGCAGCGATCTCCTATTATAGGGCAGAATGAACATCTGTCAAATTATTATTAACAAAATTCCAACTTAAAACTAACAATATTCTAACATTGTTGTGATTCTTTGCTTACGGTGGTATTGTACATCTAAGTAAAATAGTTGTAATTAACATAAAAAGTGTGCATTAATACATATAAGGTTCAAACGACTCTTTCGCTGTCGGCAGACGGCAATTACACCATATCCATTAGAATAGGAGGAGAATTTTCATGGACAATACAATCATCCTGAGAATCGAAGATATGTCGTGCGGGCACTGTGCGGTAACGGTACAGGAGGCAATAGTATCGGTGGAAGCGGTAAAAAAGGCCAAGGTCAGCCTACGAAAAAAAGAGGCCAAAGTGATCGCCGATTCGACAGTGCGTACCGAAGATCTGATAAAGGCGGTCGCTGCGACAGGATACCGGGCCTTTCCCAAGGCATGAGTAAACGGCTTTGATTATGAAAGAATCCCTGAGAAAGCCCCGGAAGTTCACGTGCTGCACGATAAAATACGCATACATTGGTCGTTCCGGTGGAAGATATAGGGGAGATATATATTGACACCATGATATAGTTTAAGCTATTAATATTAGACATGGTTAATAAAACATCGACAGAGATAGTATATCCAAGCTGGGAAAGCTACGAGGCCCTTCTCCGGCATGGTCCTGACGACGGGAAAAAGGCCGAAAGCTTCTGGGACTCCAGGGCAAGGCAATTCAACAAGCATCAAATCGAGGGAAAAAGCCGCCTTCACGAACATACGGTCACTTCCCTGGTTCATCGGGAACTGATCACACCAGGCAGCAGTATCCTCGAGATAGGCGCAGGATCAGGACGTTACACCCTTCCCCTGGCAAAGGTAAGTGGACATGTTACCGCCACCGATATATCCGCACAGATGCTGGCGCATCTTAAGGAGAATGCAGCCGCTGCAGGTTTGAGCAATATCGATACACGCAAGCTTGACTGGAACACCATCGAACTCGGCACACTTGGTTTCGAAAAGCAATTTGATCTTGTTTTTGCGGCCATGTGCCCGGCAGTACGAAGTAAAAACGGCCTTGAGAAAATGAGCCGTGCCTCATGCCAGAGTTGCGTAGTTGCCCAGTTCATCGAAAGCAGAGCGCCGGCCGGGCAAAAGGGCACGTCCCCCGAAGCAGTATCGGGTCGCCACGACCCTCACAACGACCGGGATGCCCTCTACGCCATGTTCAACCTGCTGTGGCTTCAGGGATACACCCCGGAAATTCGCTATAAAAAAGAGACAGAGGCAAACGGGGCCAGCACTACCCTGGCGCTGATATCTTGGGAAGTGCAATAACAGCGTATATTCCTCAGAAAAGAATATGCAGAAGCGGCTATTTCCTCCCGATAGTCAAATCCAATACGCCGCCGAGAGGAAAGGGAAAAGGCTTAGTCCTGACCCTTGTAAAACCGGCTTTGATCATCGCATTGGGAATATCGTCTTGGGAAAGGGAAAGATCGGTGGAAGCAAGACAGCTTGGCAACCAACTTAGCACCATGCCCGCAGGTTTTGTATCTTCGTCGGTGAGCCCCTCATGAAGCGAAACAAAGACTCCTCCAGGCGTTAAAGCCGTGTAGATTTTCTCGCACACAGAAACCAGTTGGTCCTTGGCAAAGTTCAGGGTCCCCTTTGTAAAAATAAGGTCATAGCCGCCGCCTATGGGATCCGAGATGTAATCGCCGCCGATAGTCGTAATTCTCTCTTCCATATGATATTCACGAATGATGTCCCGGGTGTATTTCACGATTGCCGGTTTATCAAAGACAACACCGCTTAATGAGAAATTCCGATTGACAATTGCGATGGCATCCATGCCGTGGGCACCGCCGAGATCAAGCATATTTCTCATCTTCGGGAACTCCGGCAGCCGCTCTATCTCCTTGGCAACAAGCTGGGAAACACCGGATCGAGCGAAATTTCTCATCTCCTTGATGTACTGGGAAAACATGGCTTCAGGAACATCGCTACTCTCCTGCGCCGGTATTGGCCCATTCTGAATAAGGGTTTTCATCTGCTCTCTGCTCCTGAGGTTCCACTGTTCATTCAGAAGGAGAAAACCTCCCAGATAGCTCTCTTTGCCCTCAACGAGAAAGGTGTCCGCCAATTCCGTATTTATATATGCGCCGTGATCCTTTCGCAAAAGGCCGAGAGAGCAAAGGGCATTCAAGAAAAGCTCGGTATTGGGCCCATGGGTCCGGAGGATAGAAGCGATCTCCGCCGCTGTCCTCTTTTCAGCCGTGTGCGTGAAAAGATTGAACTCCACTGCGGTAATCAGAAGCCATGAGCGTATAGCACCGGATTGAAGCTGAAAAAGCTCCTTCGATTCAACACGAATTTCAGGTAGGTCCATCCTTTTCTCCTTATTCACTTCCCAGACCCCACAAGAAGGGTTGAAACAAGCGGAGCAATCTTCACCCCGAGAATGACAAATAACGCGATAATAAAGGTTTCAAGCCCGGCCCGCAGACTTATCTCCTTCATCAGAAAGGCAGCTCCGATATCCGTAAGTACACATACACATAAGGCCCCAAGGACGCCAAATTTAGAAAAGACAAATACCATGAGCAGCAGAAGGGGGATTGAGAAAGCGGCCCCCAAAAGAACGGTCACAAGCATTGGGGCAGAGGAATAGCTTTTGAGAATATGCATCATCCCAGCCATACGAGGACAAACCACAAAAAGGCCAAAGGCAGAAGCAGAAATTATTAATTCTTTTGTCATTACATTCTCCTTAATCGAATGATGAAAGACTGTCGCATACGCGTACGTTTCACGTCTTTCTTCTACATACATCCATTGCTATTGTGATACCGTATTCCAGAGGATCCACAACCTCAAATCCATACATAGTCACCTCATTACGAATCTCTCCAGCTTCAGGAAGCACCTCCAAGCCCCGCAGATGGCTGCCAAGCCACCCGAGAATCAGGGGCTGCGGTTGGGTACGCTCACAGGTCGTGGCTCCACAGATACTGACAAAAAATCCGCCGGGGACAAGGGCATCCCTGATCCGCGGGATTACCACAGGGAACCGTCTCTTGGCAAACTGTATCGAGGCAACAGCAATAATAAGGTCGTATTGAGTTCCGATATCGTCACTGAGATAGTCCCCTGCAAGTATCTCGGGACGGTTACCCTGCGGCTCCTTGGCGTAGGTCTCAATATTTTTGCGGGCAACAACCGCGACATCCGGTGATTCGAAGAGGAAACAGCGGCAGGAAGGATAGTGTCGGGCAAGGGCCAGGGCAATCATCCCGGAACCGCCCCCAAGATCCAAAATCCGGTCCGGCCCTTTCTCGGGAAAAAGCCGCACGATATTTTCACAAACCGCTTTTGCCCGTCCGGCGCGCTGTTCAGCGACCGAAAGTTCGGCAAGGCGGGCAAAATCGAAGATATCGGAGCCTCTGTTTTCTCTAACGACTTCAGCATCGGGACCACGGCGGACATACTCCGACAAGCCCTCAAAAGAGGTGAAGCGTTCCCTGAAAAGCAGGTATTCTCCCATGTAAAGCTCTCTCCCCTTCACGAGATAGAGCTCGGATAGCGGGCTGTTTTTAAAACAGGAGTTCTTCTTCGAAACAAGCCCGAGGGAAACCAAGGCATTGAGCAGATATTCGGTATTCCGCTCATTGTATCCTCGCCTACGGGCAAATTCGTATGCAGAAATATCCTCACAGAGTCCGGAAAAGATATCCATTTCAATCGCAGTAAAAAGGAGGGAAGCTCTTTTCGCTCCCAGCGCAATATTTTGAAGGGGCTCAGGGCTCACATCGGGATACAGGAACAGATCCACGAGGTCCCCCTGACAGACAAAGCCGCTACCGAGGCAAGTACGATAATGAAAAAACGCTTTCTTTGCATATATCTCTACCCTGAATGTATCATAACTAATTATATTAGCTATGGCTAATAATAACATCGATAGAGGCTTTGTCAAGTAAACACAACGCGATTATCTTACGCGGTTATCCTAGTTGGCCTTCTCCCACTCTTTCTCTTTTAAGTTGGTGTAGATATAGATGATCGCCGAGACGGATGAGAAGAGAAACATGATGACCGAAAGAGCTGCGGCTATTTCATAGTTCGAATATTCGGAAAATTGCTTTCGCAAGTAGACACCGAGCATGATCGGATTATTACCGCCCATGACAAACGGGGTGGTAAAGGAGCTGACATTACTCATAAAGATGAAGGTCATCGCAATCATTACATCTTTAAAAGAGAGAGGAAGGATCATGTTAAGGAAAACATTGATCTTCCTGGCCCCCACATCACGCGCGCTTTCCACCATAGAATCGGGAATACTTGAGAGTGCAGCCACGATGATCATGGTCGCAAAGGCAATGTTGAACCAGAGGTTCATCAAGATGATCCCACGGGCATTGTACATGAGGCCGGGCTTAAAATTATATCCGAACAGCCTGGAGACGCGATTGAGAAAACCGGAATCCCGTATGATGGTTATCATGGCATAGACGGCAACAAGACTAGGGACAAAACGAGGCAGCAGGTAGATTGTTCCGATAAACTTACTTATTTTTGTGTCGTAAAAACGGAGATACAGGGCCAATACATATGAGATGAGAATGGATAAGACGACGGTAACAACCACAATCCAGAGTGTGTAGGCAATGTTTTCCATCGAGACATCATCGGTGAGTAAGAAAACGTAATTTGCTAAGGTAAAACTGCCGTCCTCCGGGGAACTGAAGCTGCGAATAACCGTATTGATTATAGGATACACAATGATACCCATAGTAAGCAGCAACGCAGGTGCCAGCATTAATGCAATATAGAGATTTGTTTTCCATTTCGGTTTTCTCATATGTCTCTCCCCCTTCAGATATCCGAAATCATCCGGTATCCCGACTAGTTCGGAATACCGGATGGATATGTCGCTCACGGCAAGCGAGCTATATTCTTATCCCAATACTGATTTCGCACATCTCCAAGCTTGCCGTTGGAAATGACGGAAAAACCCGAAATATCGAGATCCTTGACCATTGTCTTATATGTAGAGTCGATAAGCGATGCATCAATGACAGGTACGGCAAAGATGGTTTCAAGACAAATCTTCTGAGCCTCGGGAGAAATCATGAAGTTAATGAAGTCGTACGTCTTTTCCGCTCCCCCACCAATATTCGGGACAGCAAGAACAACATCCGTACCATTGAGGGCGGGAGTAAGTTGATAAATTTTCGTGCTCTCAGGCAATATGCCTCGTGAGATATTCGTCAGCACCTGGTCGGCCCATGCAGGAATCAAGTCTACCTCTTTGTTGATCAAAAGATCCAGCGTACCCTGATTTTTGTTCGGATATACGACCTTTCCGCCGGACGTATACAGATAGGGATGGATGCTTTTCAGCCAGTCCCAGCCGGGTCCCCATTGCTCCACCCACTTTTCGTCAGTCGAGACCTTTGCTTCGGGAGGAAGATCCTTATAGAGAGCAAGATTCACAAAGCCGGCTCCGGAACCGCCCGAACCCGGAGGATTATAGGCAAATCTTCCAGGATGAGATGTAATCCATGCACCAAGCTCCGCCCATGTCTTCGGAGGATTGGGCAAGCGTACGGAATCGTAGGCCATGACAACGGTGGTTCCCCTGTAGGGTACAACACAGTCGGTAAAAAAGCCTGATTTCATTTTGACGTTTGCATAATTAGGGATTTTACTGAAATCGAGGGGCACAAAAAGATCGCCGCCTGCCTTGTCCACATAGGAAGCAAGGGCCGAGCCATTTTCTGCAAGCAGATCAAAATCGGTATCGGTTTTGCCTGCCAGCTTGGCAGCGGCAATGCGGTCGCTTAGGGTCTGCCCTCCCGAACCGGACATGACGAATTGCAATTCAACCACACTGGTGGACCCGGGCTTGGCATTGTACTCATCAATGAGCTTTTCAAACAACATCCGTACATTGTCGGAACCTGTGGCCCATAACGTTACCTTGGGCTTTCCGCCCCCGTTACCGGCTGCGCTGCCTTCTCCCTGTCCGCCTGCAAATAGCGTGAACGGAGAAAGCATCAAGAAACAAAGAACTGCACAAACACATAGCTTTTTCATTCTTCTTTTCATTTTTCCCTCCTAAAAAGAAATCAGATGTTTCTGAGATCAGATGGCTCTTTTTTAACCTCCTTTTCGTCTTGAGAACTCTATGCTCTTTGAATAGGAAAGAGAGACCTTCTTACCAGGATGGAATTGCTCGGCACTCTCACCGACGATAAAGGACTTTAGGATGCCATATTCGGTATCCAGCGTCACTTCACTATAGTGCCCCAGTATCATAACGGCCCTAATGGTACCGGCAATTCCCCCCGCCTCAGAAGAAACGATAGTGACATACTCCGGGCGCACCGCTATCGTTTTATCTTCCATTTCTATGAAGTTCATATCACCGATAAAATCGGCGACGTAATGATTTATCGGCTTATCGTAAATTTCAGCGGGGGTACCAACCTGCTCGAAACTTCCTTTATTCATCACCACAATTCTGTCGGATAAGGCCATGGCCTCCTCCTGGTCGTGAGTGACAAAGACCACGGTGATATTCAGGTCCAGTTGTATCTTGCGTAATTCCTCCCGCATCTGAGAACGTATCTTGGCGTCAAGCGCGGAAAAGGGTTCATCCAGCAAGAGGACATCGGGCTTCAACAGGAGTGACCGGGCTATGGCAACCCGCTGCTGCTGACCGCCCGACATTTGGCCCGGATATTTTTTCTCCATGCCGGTAATCTTTACGAGTTCCATCATCGCCATAATCTGCCTATGTCTTTCCACCTTGGGAATCTTTCGCAGCTTCAAACCAAATTCCATATTTTCATACACGGTCATATGGGGCCAAAGGTTATAGCTTTGAAACACCATGGCGGTAGGGCGCCTTTCCGGCGGCAGATGCTCAATATTTTTATCGTCTATAAGTACATTTCCTTCGGTACACTCAAGGAATCCTCCGATGGTTCGCAGGATCGTTGTCTTCCCGCAGCCTGAAGGCCCAAGAAGTGTCACCAGTTCCCCCGTTTTTACCTTTAGATTGATGTTTTCGACCCCGTCGCCGTTTTTGTATTTCTTCGTCATATTGCGAATCTCAAGCTTTACTTCATTGGTCATACGATTATCTCCCTTCAGAAATTATGAAAAAGTACTATTCCATCTTGAAGCCTTTTGAAATCGTGTCTGCGCCGACATATTTCCTCAGCAGCAACAGGAGGATAAGGTTCGGAATAATAAGAATAAGCGCGAAAACGGCACCTGCCGTTGCCGGATAATCAAGAATCACACCGTACATTTCCACCGGCATTGTTCGATATCTGGGAAGACCGACGAGAAGCGTTCCCTGGTTCTCCCCAAGCGATGCGATAAAAGTAAACATTGCGGCAACCGCAATACCCGGCCAGGCCATGGGAAGCGTCACATGAAAAAACGTGCGTATGGGACCGGCACCGGCATCCCTTGCTGCTTCCTCCTGCTGCCGTGGTATGCTGCGAAAGGCCCCCGCAGGCAACCATATCATCAACATCATCGAACCGAGCATATGAATCAGAAGGACCCCAAGGAAGGTGCCCATTAGATTGATTTTATAAAATATGATTCCCATGGAAATAAAGAGACCAAGATGGGGAAAGGCATTCCCGAGCAGAAACGAAAGCATGACGATTTTCCTTCCCGGAAAATCATAACGGGCAAGCACATAGGCGGCGGGGAGACATATTGCAAGAGAAAGGGCTGTTGTAATAAAAGCAATGATAAACGACAAAGAGATGGAACTTACAAGGCTTTTCTGACTTAATACATATGCCCACCATTTCAGGCCGAACGTTCTCGGCAGGACCCACGGAACCTCATATGTATCCGCAAATGCCAGCATGAACATATGCAACAGCGGACCATAGAAAAAAAGAATAAACACAATAAGAACCATGAATTCGATGAATTTTTTGTATCCCATCATGTGAACCCACCGTTTCGGATTTAAGAACTTCATAACCTGAACCACCGCCTTTTCATAAGCTTTCATTCTCCCCTCTAAAATCCCAAAAGATGCTTTCTGATCGCTTTTGCCATGACGACCTTTCGCGTCGTTACATTTTCCACCCCGCAGGAAAGGAATCGAACAAGCTCGTTTTCATCATTAACCGTCCAAACCGAGAGGGGAATGCCCTTCTTTTTCAAATCGCCTATGTTTTCATCTTTCAAATACTGGTATGGAACGTTGACTCCCCTGACCTTGTGCCTCAGGCACATCTCCGAAATAAGACCGATATGAGGAGTGATACCGGGAATACGTTCAAGTAAGTATTTCCATGGCCTGGTATAAAAGCTTTGATGCGATGGCTGTAGCGCTTCACGGCGAACAAGCTGGAAATAGACAGGTTCAAGAATATTCTCGGCGTTCAGGTAAACGGTAGACATCTTCGTAATTTCCGGGTGCTTTTCAAGATATGGGAGTGTAATGAGCCCGGTCAGTATCAGACGATCAGAGCCTATGCCAAAACGGGAAGCTAAGGAGATCACTTCAAGGGGAAGGTTATCCTCCTTAAGGTCACAGTTTATGCGAATTTCGGGATGGTGCCGAAGTAATTCAAATATCTCCGATAAATGGGGATGTGAAACATAACCATTCTGTTCCCATTCATTGTGCGAAAGTATCAAAACGGAATCCTTATCCCTACGAACATCCACTTCAAAAGCGTCGGCACCCAGTGCAATACTCTTTTGGGCCGCCTCAAGAGAATTATCTTTTGTTCCGTCGTTTCCCGTATGCCCAGTTATCATCGGACCATCCATGCTGAATTTCCTGTATCATAGGTTTGTACAACCGGTTGTATTTTGGTCTAAAAAAATACAACCGGTTGTATTGACTCTATGATACCACACATCGTAGAATGACGAAAGTTTTTTTCATTTGTATGAGCCTTCTAAGAGATTTTCATGAGGAGATGGAAATGCCTGTTAGATTAATTGATATTGCCCATCTCATGGGGGTTTCGAAGTCGACTGTGTCCCGGGCGCTCCAGGGGTCCCCACGCGTAAAAGAAGAGACCAGACGTCTGATCATGGAAAAAGCTCGGGAAATGAATTATCGTCCCAACTCGCTGGCAAAGGCAATGGCAACAAAGAAATCCGGCATCATAGGATTTCTTATGTACAGAAAATCTCCGCCATATGTTGCACACACATTCTTCGGCCCCGTACTTGACGGCGCAATAGCACAAGCGGCGGAACAAGGTTATCACATTATCCTTGCCGCAGCGGACGATATAGAAAACACCTTTGATGAATACTTCATACAGGACAGCATAGATGGGGCAATGATCGTTTCATTTTATCCCAATGAGGTTATTAAGGAATTCGAAAAAAGAAAAATACCGCTGGTTGTCATCAATAACGTAGTGGATTCCAAGAAAAATACATTCATTATCGACGATAATTACCGAGGCGCCTCCAGCATCATGGAACATCTTATAAAGGAGAGGGGGCATACCAAGATTGTACATATCAACGAGGACCTGAACCACCCAAGTTTCAGCATCAGGTATCGTGCGTATCTCGATATGCATAAGCGGTACAATATTCCCGTATTCTCAGAACCCTATCGAGCAAAACACACGACTTTCCAGGAAGGAATCAGCATGATGCAAAGGATTCTTCATCAAAGGGATCTTCCCACCGCTGTTTTTGCGGCAACAGATACCCTGGCCCTCGGAGCCATGCATGCAATACAACAAGAAGGTCTCAACGTTCCGAAAGATATTGCCGTGGCAGGCTATGATGATATTGAAGCCGCCGCAATGAGCAATCCGGCACTAACGACAATAGCCGTCGACAGGGGGGAAATCGGCCGGGCCGCAGTACAGTCGCTTATACAACAGATCGCCGATTCGGAAAAAACGGGCCGGATCATTACCATAAACAATCAATTAATCATCCGCGAGTCCACATAAGAGATAGGAGCTGCCCCGGAGAAGGGGCAGCAGTCTCATTTGCCTATATGCTAAATTCCGGCAGTTTTCGTGGTACCAACGGTTCCCTTCTCAAGCGGGCGATGGCCTCGGCAGCGGCTTCTGCCGCACTGGTGGTCGTCGTATAGGGAATATGAAGACGCATGGCCTCACTTCTAATCTCATCGTCACCACGCCGGGCATTGCTTCCCATGGGGGTGTTTATCACCAAGGCTATCGTTCCCCTACGAAGGTGGTCGATGATATTGGGGTGGCCTTCATGGACCTTCAGAATGACCTCGCTCATGATGCCGTTGCGAAAAAGGTCCCAGGCGGTCCCACGGGTAGCGGCTATTCGAAAGCCCATATCCGCAAGTCGGCGGACAGTGGGAAGTATGGTTCTCCGGTCCCGCCTGTTGACGGAAACAAAGACGGTTCCATCGACCGGCAGGATGTTTCCAGCTGCGATTTCCGCCTTTGCAAAGGCCTCGCCGAAATCGGAACCGAAGCCGGCAACCTCCCCTGTCGAGCGCATCTCAGGCCCGAGCAGGGGATCAAAATCAGGAAATCGTTCACTGGAAAAAACGGCCTCTTTCACCGCCCATCCGACAACACAGTGTCCCTCACCGATACCATCTTCTCCGATGACCCCCTGGGAGGTAAGCGTTTTGCCGCTCCAGATTCCCACGGCCAGATCGAGCAGGTCGACCCCGGAGGCTTTGGAAAGGAACGGAACGGTACGTGAGGCGCGGGGGTTAACTTCGAGAAGGTAGAGCTCTCCGTCCCGCACGGCGAACTGGATATTGAGGAAACCGACGATCGGGAGCTCCCTTGCGATTATGAGGGCAGCCTGCCTCATCTGACGGTGCATCTCAGGCAGCTGCTTCCAGGCTGGAAAAACGGCCGCAGAATCTCCCGAATGAACCCCAGCCGCCTCGATATGCTGCATGATCCCCCCAATATAGATCGACTGGCCGTCGCTGACCGCATCAAGGTCATACTCAAAGGCATCCTCGAGAAAACGATCGACAAGAATGGGGCGGGAAGCGCCCATCGGGGGCTTGGTTTCCAGAAAGGCTTCAAGCTCTTCGGGACCGTAGGCGATATACATGCTTCTTCCGCCGAGGACAAAGGAGGGACGCAGCAAAACCGGATAGCCAAGATCGGCCGCAGCATCCCGTATTCCGGCAGCGGTCGAAGCGCTCCGATTATCGGGCTGTCGAAGCCCCAGCTTGCGAACCAGGTCGGCAAAGGATCCCCGCCCCTCGGCCCTTGAAATAGAGGATGATGCCGTTCCGATGATGTTTGCACCGGCGGCCTCAAGTTCTTCAGCAAGGTTTAGCGGGGTTTGTCCCCCGAGCTGTACCACAACATCGCGAATCTGCTCTTTTTCCATAATGGAGAGCACCTCTTCCGCAGCAAGGGGCTCAAGGTAAAGCCGATCCGAACTGTTGTAGTCGGTGGAGACGGTTTCGGGATTTGCATTTACCATGATGGTACCGACCCCACGTTTCCTCCAGGCAGCCGATGCCATGGTGCAGCAGGTATCGAACTCCAGTCCCTGTCCGATTCTGTTTGGTCCCGATGCAAGGATCAGGACCCGGCGAGAGCCTTCGAGAAAGCCTCCCTCATCCTTCTCTCCCCAGGTCGAGTAGAAATAGGGGGTCTCGGCAGCAAACTCTCCCGAACAGGTATCGACCAGATGGTAGGAAGGCCGCATATCGCTGCGCTTTCGTAGGGCAGAAACCGCAGCAGGTTCCAACCCCGCAAGCCTGGCAATCCGGCGATCGCTGAGCCCCATACGCTTTGCGGAAAGAAGCAGATCGCCTCCCTCCCCGTCCGATGAAAGCCCTCCGTCGGCGATCTGCTGTTCCAAGCCGCTTTGCTCAAGGAGTTGGGAAAGGAACCAGGGATGGAAGCCGCTGACGGAAGAGACCGCTTCAAGGGATTGGCCCTGTCCCAAAAGCGTCAGGGCGGCGCGAAGTCGCTTTGGATGCGGAGAGGCGAGAATTCTACCGGCATCGGCGATCAGCTCAGGAGATTCAAAGGGTTCGAGCCCCTCATGCCCCTCTTCGAGGGAACGGAAGGCCTTATTAAGGGCTTCCAAGAAAGAGCGACCGAGGGCAAGGGCCTCTCCCACGCTTTTCATTCTGGTACCGAGAAGCTGGTAGCCGGAGGGAAATTTGGCGGTTTCAAACCGGGGGACCTTGACGGCACAGTAATCGAGTACAGGCTCGAAACAGCTTGCCGTCTTTCCCGTAATCTCATTGAGGACCTCATCAAGGGTGTAACCGACGGCGAGCTTCGCCGAACAGCGGGCGATAGGAAAGCCGGTGGCCTTGCTGGCAAGGGCCGAAGAACGGGAGACTCGAGGGTTCATCTCGATCACCACCATGCGTTCTCCATCCTTCGGCATGGCGAATTGTACGTTACTGCCGCCGCAGTCCACACCAACGGCACGAAGGATATCGATGGCAGCGGTCCGCATACGCTGGTACTCTATCTCGGTAAGGGTCTGGGCCGGGGCAACCGTCACGCTGTCTCCAGTATGAACCCCCATGGGATCGACATTTTCGATGGAGCAGACGACTACCGCGTTGTCGGCCTTATCCCGCATC
>JGI2924J29684_1077513_pt1 | contig 18169 bp, 21 predicted proteins | sample BenlonsequencITS_FD_29684 | JGI IMG/M metagenome (IMG submission 29684)
GGATGATCTGGGTAATTTTTACGACGCAATTGATATAGCGGCCGACCTGGCAGGTATTAAAGGTGAGCCCGAGATAATTGATTTATCGCCCCAGTATCCCTGGTGGGGCATGTTAAGCGGTATGCGAACCGGGGCACTTTCAGTCGACCTGTGGCCCTGGCTGCTTTTAAACAACCCGCAAGTCAAGTAGTATTGTAAGCATGCATCTGCACTGCTGCGGTCAATGATATTAAACACTGTTAAAGATTCACGGGAGTTAAGGTGTACTGGTGGAGGTTATTAGTGGAGGTTATTAATGGATAATTTGCAAAATAACAATGAACATGTCCGGGATAAGACAAGTGTACCGGATGGTCAAATGACACCGGATAATTTAAATACGCATGCAGGCGGTCCGCTTGTTAACGATGATGGTAAAGAAAATGTATACCTGGTGGAAGAAAGGGATAATATCGTTAATAATGGTCAGGTTAAAAATGGAATTTTGGATGTCTTTTATGGTGTTCTTTTTGAACCGGCACGAACATTTGCCGGCTTTGTCTCCAACCCTCCCATAGGAACTGTTGTAATTATTTTCGTGGTGCTCAACCTGGTGGAGGCCTTAACAGGTATTTTCACCACACCAATATATTTGGATAGAATAAATTTAGCGGGCTTGCCGGGAGTGACAGTTGGTCAAGCCACGCTGTCATTTGTTGCCGTAACAGGTTTTTTGTTTAGTATATTTAAATGGTTTTTTATGGCCGGCCTTTTGCACCTTCTGGCGGAACTATATGCCGGCAGCGGCTCGGCTCGCAGTGTTTTTACCGTATATGGTGCAGCCGGTTTGCCTGCGGTTTTTATGATACCGGTACAAATAGCCATTGGATTGGTTAATGCAGGGTGGCTGTTTAACTTTATGGCCGGATTGTTGGCTGTAGTGATATATTTCTGGGGAGTTGTATTGTTGATTATCGGGCTGCGGGAAGTGCATCATTTCAGCACGGCCCGGGCTGTGCTGGTGGCTATGACACCCGGAATGATGCTGGTATTCTTGACATTGCTTACTTTTGTTTACTTTGGCACCGTTGTCTCATCTATTATGGCTGCACGTATTATTTAACAATTTTATGCAGGACTTTTAAAAGTGCTGTAGAAAAAGAGATCTAGAAAATGGCTTTACGGAGGGTGGAAATATGCCTGGTCAAAATTATGATATACTTGTTATTGATGACCAAGCTGGTGTGCGCTGGTTAATTTGCGAAGCGTTAATTGATGAAGGGTATTCAATTGATCAGGCTGCCAGCGGTTCCGAGGCTTTAGCAAGATTGGGCCGGAATGATTATCGTCTTATTTTATTGGATGTAAAAATGCCTGGCATGAACGGTTTTGAAATTTTGGAAAAAATTAAAAAGTTTGACAGCGATGTGCCAGTGGTAATGATGACGGCCTATGGCGAGTTGGATATTGAGCAGGAAGTCGCTGATGGTGCCCGACCGGTCAATTATATAAGCAAACCATTTGATTTGGATGATCTTCGTAATATAGTGCGGCGCTATCTCTCTAACCAGAATGATGTTGATTTTACAGCGAGCACATAGCCAGTAGGCTCTAGAAAAAGGATTTATATATTGTTGTGTCGAATACCCGATAAATGAGTAAACATACCATATAGGGCAGGAGGACAGACATGATTATAGTTACCGATGTGCTATTAGCCATGCGGTGCCCTGAATGTGGAAAACTGGATTATCATAATCTTTCTCGTTTTGATTTTAGTGGTCAAAAAAGAGTTGAAGTTAGATGTTCATGTAGTTATGTGAAACTTGTTGTAACCACTAAAGACCGTAGTAACTATTGGCTTCAGGTGCCCTGTGTGGTATGCGAGAGCAAGCATGTACGGTCTTTAAGCGCCAGGATGCTCTGGTCTGGTGAAGCAAACTGCCTTTTTTGCCATGAGACAGGTCTTGAATTGGGGTACATTGGGCCTGCGGACGAAGTTAAGGCCCTGGCTGCTGCGCAGCAGGAAACCATGGAGGCGCTGGCGGATGATTTTGAAGCGGAGGATGAGTATTTTCACAACTCGGAAATAATGTATGAAGTGCTTAATTGCCTGCATGATATTGCCGAGAAGGGCTCTCTTTATTGTCAATGTGGCAACCAGGACGTGGAAGTGGATATATTCCCCGACCGCCTGGAGCTGTATTGCAAGGATTGCGACAGTGTAAATATTATTTATGCCGAAACAGATGATGACCTCCGGGTTATCAAAGAGGTTGAAACCATTGAACTGGTACGCAACGGCTTTGAATGTTTGGACAGTTTGTCCAGTACGACCAAAACCGGTAAAAAACCCAAGCGCAGGCGTAAATAAAATGATAAACACCCCTTAAGGGGTGTATAATACTTTTAGAGCATTAAATTTCAAATATGCCTGATTGAACAATAATGTTTATTAAATGCAGGATTGGCTTACCTGTAGAGAATAATGATGCCGGGAAACGTATTTACGGTAAACAAGTTCATGACGATACGATGCGTTTAGCGGTGGCGTTTTTGATTTATGGAATGATTGCCGTTCTTATGTAATGTTGTATCGTTAGATTTTTTGTTGGAAAATTACCTTATAGATATATATAAAAATCAGGTAAAATAACGTATATACATTTATGAGGAGGTTTGCGTATGAGTTTGGTTCCGGTAAGTGCATTGCTGCGGGAAGCGCAGGCGGGCGGTTATGCGGTGGGCGCCTTTAACTGCAACAATATGGAGATTGTTCAAGCCATCGCCGCTGCTGCTGAGGCTGAAAAGGCACCGGTTATTATGCAGGCCAGCCAGGGGGCGATAAAATACGCCGGCATTGAATATATCACAGCCATGGCCAATGTGGCTGCGGCTATGGTAAATGTACCCGTGGCGCTGCATCTGGATCACGGTACCAGTTTTGATCAAGTGATGCGCTGTATTCGATCGGGATTTTCATCCGTAATGATCGATGGCTCCAAACATACTCTGGAAGACAATATTGCGTTAACCAGGCAGGTTGTAGCTGCTGCCAGACCGGTGGGCGTTTCCGTTGAGGCCGAGTTGGGCAAAATAGGCGGCACTGAGGATGATATCCATGTCAGCGATGCTGATGCTTTCTTTACTGATCCCGAAGAAGCCCGGGTTTTTGTGCAGGAAACCCGGGTGGATGCACTGGCTGTGGCCATTGGTACAGCGCATGGTCGCTACAAAGGTGAGCCCAGGTTGGATTTTGCCCGGCTGGAAAAAATACGTTCCCTGATAAGCATTCCCATCGTGCTGCACGGTTCCTCGGGAGTGCCTGAAGAAGCCATCCGGGAAGCAATTCGCCTGGGGGTGTGCAAAGTAAACATTGACACCAACATCCGCGAGGCCTTTGTCGATCGCTGCCGGAAAGTTATTGCCGACTGCCCCGATGAAATTGACCCGCGTAAAATATTGGGCCCCGCCCGGGAGGCGGCAGTGGAACTGATCAGGGAAAAAATAAGGATTTTCGGCAGCTCCGGCAAGGCTTGATGTAAAACCTTTGTCTATCTATTGACACCGCATTGAGCACTCAACATCCATGCCAATGCAAAGGTTATAATGACATCAGGCGTTTAAGGCGTCCGATAACATTATATGGAGGTGTCCAGTTATTAAACTGTTTATAGATTCCGCCAATGTTGATGAGATAAAGTCGGCAAGTGAACTGGGCGTGATTAGTGGTGTAACCACTAATCCGTCATTAATTGCTCGGGAGGGAAGGGACTTTGGTGCAGTGGTCCGGGAAATAACCACCATTGTGGATGGACCCATCAGTGCCGAAGCGGTTAGTACCGATGCCGGGCCCATGATTGCCGAGGCCGAGGAATTGGCGGCTATACATCCAAATATCGTAGTTAAGATCCCTATGACCGGTGAGGGTCTTAAAGCTGTAAGTGCACTGGCTCAAAAAGGGATCAAAACCAATGTGACCCTGGTTTTCTCAGCCAACCAGGCCCTCATGGCCGCTCTGGCCGGTGCTACTTACGTCAGCCCGTTTGTCGGCCGATTGGACGATATCGGTTACGACGGTCTGGAGTTGATCAAAGATATTGCCGAGATATATGACTTGCATGGCTTGGCACCGGAAATAATTTCCGCCAGCATCAGGCACCCCATGCATGTGACTCAATCGGCGCTGGCCGGTGCCCACATTGCCACTGTACCCTACAAGGTGCTGGTGCAAATGTTAAATCATCCCCTGACTGATTCAGGTATAGAAAAATTTTTGTCTGATTGGGCCAAGGTGCCCAAAAAGTAAGGAGGATCATCCCTTGAAAATCATAGGGCGCCTCAGAGATTATTACAACCGGGTAATGGATTTGCCGGATGCGCCCACAAAGGTGGCCCGGGGCGCGGCCCTTGGGGTAGCCCTTGATTTTTTGCCTCTTCCTTTAATTAGTATTCCCATTGCTTATCTGGTGGCCCGGGTGGTTGGCGGTAATGGTTTGGCCGGTGCTTTAACAGCTGCTTTCTTTAAATGGGCGGTGCCATTTTTCTACCTTTTAAACGTGGCCACGGGTAATCTGCTGTTAGGTACCGAATTACCCGGGGATATGGTTGCGGCTGCGGTGACGGGTGCGCCGGACCACTGGATGGGGCACTTGTTGGAGCTTGGCTTACCGTTTTTAGTAGGGGCAGCGGTGAATGCCATCTTGGCCTGGTTGGCGTTATATATTGTAGTGCGGCGTCTGCTGCTGCTCAGACATTCCCGCAAAGCAATGAAGCACAAAGACATAAAATACTAACTATTTTAATTAGGTGGGTTGCCATTGAACTATAATGAATTAGAAAGTAAAACACTTGCGGAATTATATGCCCTGGCCAAAGAACTTGAGCTGACCGGGTATTCCCGGTTACGCAAAAAAGAATTGGTTGCCGAGATTGTCAGGGCGCAGATGGAGAAAAGCGGGCTGCAGTATTCCAGTGGTGTGCTGGAAATACTTCCTGACGGCTACGGTTTTTTAAGGCCCGGTCACTTTTTGCGCAGCTATGATGATATATACGTTTCATCCTCACAGATTAGGCGATTTGACCTGCGTACCGGTGACCTGGTGGCCGGGCAAGTCCGCGGTCCCAAGGATACAGAACGCTATTCAGCGCTGTTGCGTGTTGAGCAGGTTAACAATGCCGACCCAGAGGAAGCTGCTAAAAGGCTGCATTTTGCCGGACTCACCCCTCTATTTCCCCAAGAGCGGATTACCCTGGAAACCGATAAGGATAAACTCTCCACCCGGATCATCGATTTAATTGCTCCCATTGGTAAAGGTCAGCGCGGGCTTTTGGTATCGCCGCCCAAGGCGGGCAAGACCGTGTTGTTAAAAGCGATAGCCAATAGTGTTACCGCTAACCATCCGGAAATATACCTGATTGTACTGCTTATTGATGAACGTCCCGAAGAAGTCACCGACATGGAGCGCTCTGTACGCGGCGATGTGATTAGCTCTACGTTTGACGAGCCCCCGGAAAATCACGTGCGGGTGGCCGACCTGGTGCTGGAGCGGGCCAAGCGGTTGGTGGAACACGGCCGGGATGTGCTGATTTTGCTGGACAGCATTACCCGCCTGGCCCGGGCCCATAACTTAGTAGTACCGCCCAGCGGTCGTACGCTGAGCGGCGGCGTAGACCCATCCTCATTGCATAGACCGAAGCGGTTCTTTGGTGCCGCCCGTAATTTGGAAGAGGGCGGCTCACTGACCATTTTAGCTACTGCGCTGGTGGAAACGGGGAGCCGCATGGATGACGTAATCTTTGAGGAATTCAAAGGTACCGGTAATATGGAACTTATCCTGGATCGCCGTCTGGCTGAGCGCCGTATATTTCCCGCCATTGACGTGTTGCGTTCCGGCACCCGCCGGGAGGATTTGTTGCTTAGTAAAGATGAGCTGGAGCTGAACTGGTATTTCCGTAAAGCCACCGCCGGTCTGTCGCCCGCGGAAGCTTTGGAACATATTAGCGAGAGGCTGAAAAAGACCAAATCAAACGGCGATCTGCTGCGAGCCTTTCGCAATATCCGCGGACAAAAGTCAACCAACCAGGGGGCAGTCTCTCTTCCATAACCTAAAAACCCATGTTTTGAGCATGGATATTAAAGCCCGGTAAAAGCCGGGTTTTTTGTCGTGGTGCAAATTGTATAAATTATAGCTTTCCTGGCAATAATTTAAAGTGAAAACAAAAGATTTATTTATCAAAAAAACAATGTTGCATTAATATTGTGGGAGAGGTTAATTTAGAATGTTAAAAGCCAGTAAGAAAACTATAATAACCGCGGGTTTATTAACTTTACTAGTGGCCGGTTGCCTTACTGCTTCGCACCAGCCGGCCCAGGCCAGGCTGGACGAACTGCTGAGTCCTGATAAACCCTATATGACGCCGCCGGTGGCCGAGAAGATAGATCAGCAGGCTACCCAGTCGGTGGCGGCTTTACCCCGGGTTTATGTTGTACAAAAGGGTGACACTTTAAGTCATATTGCTCTGCAATACGGTCTTGATGCCGACCAGCTGGCCGAAACCAATAACCTGCGCGACGGTAATCATATTATTAAAGGCCAAGTACTCATGCTGCCCGGTACTGTAATACCCTATCGGGTGAGCAAGGGAGAAACCCTGAGCTTAATTGCCCTGCGGTTTGGGTGTTCAGAAAAAAAACTGATGGAAATGAATGAACTGCGAGACCCGGATTGCCTGCTGGCCGGTCAACAAATAATGATTCCGGCCGGTCAGGGTGGGGGAGACAGGCAGGTTTCCCGGGGGCTGCCTCTTAGCCAGCTTAGCTGGCCCGTGGTGGGTTGGATTAGTTCCCCGTATGGCATGCGCGACGGTGCTATGCACGAGGGGCTTGATATTGCCGCCGACCAGGGGGAGCCGGTGCGGGCGGTTAAAGACGGGCGAGTGGTCTTTGCCGGTCCACGGGGCACTTACGGCATTACGGTAATCATTGATCACGGTGACGGGCTGCGCACCCTTTATGCGCACAACTCGCGCGTGCTGGTGAGTGATGGGCAGCGGGTATCCGCAGGTCAGCGCATCGCCCTGGTGGGTAGCACCGGGCGCTCCACCGGCCCGCATCTGCACTTTGAGGTGCTGCTAAACGGCATCCCTGTTGACCCGATGCTTTGCCTTGAGCGGGCTTATGCTTAAGCAGGCCGCTATTCAAAAAGCACGGGGACGGTTCTCTTGCTTCCACCGAGCTTCCAGGGGGGGTGTCTGGTGGCACCTCCCCCCTTTTGTTTTATAAATTCAAAATTTGCTCTATGAATACATGGAAATCCTTTAAGTGTTTGTTAATTATGTTTTTAATTATATCGAGCTTGATGATCTGGTAATCATGCACTGCAATATTGCGAAAGCCAACCATAGCCTTTAGGCGCCTGCTTAATCCATGTTCTATAATATTATTTTGGTGCAGCAGATCAAAAGCTTCGCGGCTGCTTTGGGGAAGTCCCAGGTCCTTTTCAGCCACAATGTGCATAGCCAGGTCAATAGCTGCTTCACAAGCTCTTTGGATATTCAGGATTATGGAATCTTGTTTAGTGTAGTCATATAAATTTTGTGGATCGTTGTTATATACTTCATGTATCCTCTTTATACATCGTTTGATGACCATAATTTTGTTGATTATCACGTCATTGGTCATATCTGGTACCTCTTATCGCTATTCTATCAATTATTTGTTTGCGTTCTTCATTTAAACGGGCATATTTTTTTAAGGTGAGCATGTAGAATAACATGCGCTTGGTTTCATCAGTACAATAAATAACTTTTCCGGTAGTCAATACTCTGGCCTGGAATACAGTGGAAGCGGTATTTAAATCCACCAAATCTACATCCCGGCCCAGTTTGTCCGCCAGGTGCTGGCCAATCATAAAAAGCTTGTAGGCACTAAATTTTTGTTCTGCCAAGAAAGCAATATCAATATCGCTGTCGGGCAGCATTTTGCCGGTTAAAGCTGAACCAAAAATAATAATTAAGTAAGGCGCTATTTGTTCCTGTAGATATGTTTTTATGAGCTCAATTTGGGGCTCTTTCAGATACATAAGAAAACACCTTCCAGTGCTGAAACGTTGTTTGTTTAGTTGGTTACGGCCGGTACCAGCTATAGCTTTGGTGCCAGGTGTTGAAAGTTGAAAATCAAAAGATTTTGCAACTTTCAACACCTGGCACCTAATGTCGTTATTTCATTATACTAGTAAAAAATGGGTATCGCAAGTTGCAGCCAAAGACAAGATAAATGTAGCTTCACCTGTATATCAAATTGCATTATACTGAAGGATGGTAGATGAAGATAGAGAAATGTAGAAAAGTGGGTGCCAGGCTCTATGCAATTATTGTATGTTGATGAACAAGGCCGTATGTACGACCATGCGTTGGGAGCAGTGGGGCGTACCGGTGACCGGTTGGTGGAGATAATGTACGAGGATATGCTGGAATTACCGCCGGGGGCCTCTTTAACGTTATTGCCCGGCAGTAACCCGGTGGGTATGGATAAAAACGGTGATTTCAAGCTGCTGCGGCAGGTGCCCGGCGAGGGTAGCTCAGCCCTGGCGGTAGGGGCTTTGCTGCCCCAGGGCTATACCCGAACCCTGCTGCCCGGTTACCGGCGCCAGGCCGATCAGCCGCTGCCCCTGCTGGGATACGCGGCGGTGGCCTGGCATGAAGGCCGGGTTTATGTGGCCGCCGTCCGCACCGATGAACCGGACCGCTGGGATCCTGTACACTATAATTCGGCGGATTTACCCCAGTTGGTGCAAAACAGGCTGGACCGGGCACCACAAAACCGGGTGCTGGCCCAGCTGGCTCACTGTGCCCTGGAATACAGCTGCTATACTGCCCAAAATATTTTCTACAGCCGCTGGGAGGGCGGCCTGCCCATGTCCCCTGCCTGCAACGCCCGCTGTCTGGGCTGCATATCGCTGCAGCCCGCTCAATGCTGCCCCTCTCCCCAGACCCGGCTAAATTTTCGCCCTACCTGCTCCGAAGCGGTGGAGGTGACCCTGCACCACTTGCTGCATGCCCCGGAGGGAATTATCAGTTTCGGCCAGGGCTGCGAGGGGGAACCGGCTCTGGCTGCGGATGATATAGCGCAAGTGGTTACTGAGGTGCGCCAAAGAACCAGCCGGGGCACTATTAATATGAATAGTAATGCGGGTTATACCCTGGGAGTGGAGAAAATTTGCCGGGCCGGGCTTGATTCCATGCGGGTCAGCCTGATCAGCGCCCGGGAACAAGTTTACCAGTCCTATTACCGGCCCTGGGATTACCGCCTCACTGATGTGGCTGCATCAATTAGGATAGCCCGTTCCCTGGGGGTTTTTGTGTCTTTAAACCTGCTGGTGCTGCCCGGTTTAAACGACCGTGACGTGGAAATTGAAGCGCTGGTGGATTTTATCGAGGATAACGGCGTAAACAAGGTGCAGCTGCGCAATTTAAACATTGACCCCGATTTTTTCTATCGCCAGGTACTCGTTAATGGTGAAATATATGGTGTCGGGCAGCTTATTGAAGCACTGCGGAGTATACCAGGCCTGGAGCTGGGCAATTTTTCAAGGCCGGTATCTTCATAGACTCTGTTCGAAAAGTCCGCCCGAGATCCACTTCGAACTTCTGTGTTGGCTCGGCTTCCGCGGTGCTTGCTTATTTCCGTATAGGCTTCGTCTCTCAAACCAAAGCCTACCTTTTCGAACAAGCTCTTCTAGAAAAATATATTAAGTCGTAAGTCCAGCCCTTGGGCATGTTCTATAAAGCAGTCACATTGCCGTGTTAATGCTACAGCAATTAACAAGTTAGCGGAGATAGGGACGGTTCGAGCGTTCTTAAAAGCGTGGCGAAGGGCTCCAGGGGGTACAGGGGGTACAGAGGTTATGACGGAGCAAACGTCCCGTGTCAAAGCGTGGCGAAGAGCTGAGGGAGTAAGACGGACGAAACGTCCCTGTGTCTTATTAAACATGGCGGTGGTCGAGAAGGTTCGCTATGCGTGGCGAAGGGGTTTGAAGCTTGTGCACAAATTAGAGCAATGTAATATTTTCTTGATTGATAAAAATCGTTATGCTATAATGATTAAGTGTCTTATAAGGAAAGTTGTGTTTATTCTATGTCTACCCCATATATATTTTACCGGAAAGAGGTGAGCCACTGTGAAGGAAAAAATTCATCCCAAATATGGAGAAGCTAAAGTAACTTGCGTATGCGGCGAGACTTTTACCACCGGCTCCACAAAGAAGGAAATTAAGGTGGAGATTTGCTCCAAATGTCACCCGTTTTACACCGGTTCCCAGCGGACTGTTGAAACAGGCGGGCGAGCGGAAAAATTCCGCAAAAAGTACGGCTTGAAATAGTTTTAACAGCAGGGCGGGTGCTCTGCTTTTATTTTATCTAAAAGAAAATGGTGATTATATAGGTACAGGGGTTGACCACCGCAGAGCCCGATGATGACATGGTGGAAGTGGCCATGACTGCCCTGAAGGCCGTGCTCAGTGAGAATAGAGGTGAAGTCAGTGTTAGATAAGCTGGAAAGCCTGGAGAACAAATATGAAGAATTAAGCGAGTTAATTGCCGACCCCAAAGTAATGGATGACCAGAGTCGCTGGCAGCAGTATGTAAAATCCCACTCCGAGCTCAGTGAAGTTGTCACGGTCTATCGCGAGTATAAAAAGGTACTCTCCGAGCTCGAGGACGTTCGCCAGATGCTCAAGGATAAATTGGACAACGAAATGCGGGAAATGGCGGAGCTGGAAGAGGAAGAACTGGAAAATAAAAAAGAAAAACTGGAAAATAATCTTAAGGTACTTCTGCTGCCCAAAGACCCCAATGATGATAAGAACGTTATCATGGAAATCAGAGCTGGCACCGGTGGGGAGGAAGCAGCCCTGTTTGGCTCCGATTTGTTCCGCATGTACACGCGATTTGCCGAGCTGAAAGGCTGGCGTACCGAGATAATGGATGCCCATTATACGGACATCGGTGGTGTTAAGGAAATAATTTTTCTTATCGAAGGTAAAGGGGCGTTCAGCCAATTAAAATTCGAGAGCGGCGTACACCGGGTGCAGCGCGTGCCCACCACCGAGTCGGGCGGGCGTATTCATACCTCTGCAGCCACGGTGGCTGTGCTGCCCGAGGCCGAGGAAGTGGAAGTGGATATAAACCCCAATGAATTGCGCATTGACGTGTTTTGTTCCACCGGCCCCGGCGGGCAATCGGTGAACACCACCCAATCGGCGGTACGGATAACCCATATCCCCACTGGAATAGTGGTTTCCTGCCAGGATGAGAAATCGCAGCATAAGAATAAAGATAAAGCTATGCGGGTACTGCGGGCCAGGCTGCTGGATCAGGCCCAGCAGGAACAGCAGCAGCAGATGGCCAGCGCCCGCAAATCCCAGGTGGGCTCCGGTGACCGCAGCGAGCGTATTCGCACCTATAATTTCCCCCAAAACAGGGTTACCGACCACCGCATTGGGCTGACCCTGCACCGGTTGCAGGAGGTGCTCATGGGTAATTTACAGGAAGTGGTTGACGCCCTGATTACAACCGACCAGGCCGAGCGCCTGCAGCAGGTGGATTAGCCATGCCGGGCTTAACCGTGCGGGACAGTCTCATTCAGGCTGCCCGGTATTTGAAGGAAAAGGGCGCGTTTTCCCCCCGGCTGGATGCCGAGGTGCTGCTGGCCCATGTGCTGGGCCGGGACCGGGTGTATTTGTACCGGGAAGCTGACCTGGTGCTTAATACGGACCGCCAGCGGCGCTACCGTACATTGCTGGAGCGCCGGGCGGGCGGTGAGCCCGTGGCCTACCTTACGGGGCTTAAAGAATTCATGGGGCTTGACTTTGAAGTTGGGCCCCATGTTTTAATTCCCAGGCCTGAAACCGAGTTAATGGTAGAAAAGGCGTTGGAAGTGTTATCTAGCTGGCCCGGGCGGCGGGTTGTGGTGGATGTGGGCACGGGAAGCGGTGCAGTGGCTGTGAGCTTGAGCCGCCTGGCACCGCCGGGCACCCGTGTGCATGCCATAGACATATCGGAAAATGCCCTGGACATTGCTCGTGCTAATGCCGCCCGGCATAACGTGCCGGTACTTTTTCATGCGGGTGATCTAATGACACCTCTGCAGGGGATGCTGTCGCCCGGAACGGTGGCCGTTATAACCGCCAACCTGCCATACATACCCAGTGGTGCCATGTCCTGTTTGCCCCGGGATGTGTGCGGCTATGAGCCGGCTCTGGCCCTGGACGGCGGTGCTGACGGGTTGGAGCTTTATCGCAGGCTGGTGCCACAGGCATACACCTGGCTTGCTTCCAGTGGGTGCTTGTTCATGGAAATTGGCCCGGACCAGGCTGAACAAGCCCTAGCTATGTTGGGGCCGCATCGCTGGCGGCCCAGCTTGTACCGGGACCTGGCCGGTCGCCCGCGATTAATCTGTGGGGTTAAAACAAGTTAATTGTTATCACTATGACATAGGTGCCGGGTGTTGAAAGTTGAAAATCTTTGATTTTCAACTTTCAACACCCGGCACCAAAGCCTACTTTCTAAACACTCAATTATTAATGTATCTTGACGTTGGTTTGTAAAAATTCCGGCTCTGTTACCATTCTTTTATCGCCCAATCCTTTGTGGTATACTACTCCAGAGAGTGTACGGCACCATATTGCGCCCGTATCATTTCACCTAATATTCATTTTGCGGCTAACCAGATGGAAGTTTGTTAAAAGCATACATCTGGTATGAGACTCCTGCTAAGCTTTTATTGATTTGGGAAGGATTTATATGAAAAGTGCAGATTGTAAAACACGTCACCTGGTGGTAGATCCTGTACAGCCGGATGCCTCATTAATCCAGCAAGCTGGTGCCGTATTGCGGGAGGGTGGTCTGGTGGCTTTCCCCACTGAAACTGTTTATGGCCTGGGGGCCAATGCACTGGATGCCCGGGCGGTGGCCGGTATTTATCTGGCCAAGGGGCGTCCCGCTGACAACCCTTTAATTGTACATATTGAAAGTCACCGGGTTTTAACCCGTTATATTGATGAACTTCCACCTGTTGTATCGCTTTTGGCCGCGCGCTTTTGGCCCGGTCCATTGACTATGGTTTTGCGGGGCGGACGGTCCTTTCCCCCGGAGGTGACCGCCGGTCTTGATACAGTGGCCTTTCGGGTGCCCGCCCACCCTGTGGCCCTGGCTTTAATCCGGGCGGCCGGCGTGCCCGTGGCCGCCCCCAGCGCTAATGCTTCCGGACGTCCCAGTCCCACCACTGCGGCTCATGTGCTGGACGACCTGTCGGGGAAGATAGCGCTGGTGCTGGATGGTGGGCCATCCGGTTTGGGCGTGGAATCAACCGTGCTGGATCTCTCCGGCGACCAACCCGTGATTTTGCGCCCCGGTGGCGCCATCCAGCGGGATCTGGAGCAAGTGCTCGGTCCGGTGGAGTTGGATCCTTCGGTTAACGGCGTTGCTGTTGCCGGGGACAGGCCCCGGTCGCCGGGTATGAAATATACGCACTACGCACCCCGGGCACCGCTGCTGCTTTTTGAAGGACGTGACCACGAACGGGTGGCGGCCAGCGTATTGGCTGATGCCAGGCGCTTGTCTGCCGGCGGCACCAAGGTGGGCATACTGGCATACAGTGAAACGGCACCGCTGTACGATGGACAGGGTTACAGCGTGGTGGTGCCCGGTAAACGTTCCGAACCAGGTACGGTGGCAGCTTTGTTATATGAATCGCTGCGCCGGTTTGACCAGTTGGGGGTGGATGTGATACTGGCCGAAGGTATTATCCCAGACGGTTTGGGACTGGCAGTAATGAACAGGTTACGCCGGGCGTCCGGGGGGCATGTAATAACTGTATAGGTGTGGGTTGCTAACCTTTACCGGTATTGATAAATTTAACTTGGAACGCATAGATATAGTTAGCGGTTATTTAAAGAACAAAAAATATGTTGGGGGAAATGATTTGGAACTATACACACTGCTCGCACTGGCCGTGGCCCTGGGCACTGATGCTTTCTCCATGTGCCTTGGCCTGGGCATAGCCGGTGTAACCGGCCGCCAGATACTGGTGGTTAGTGTTACCGTGCTGGTGTTCCATATTGTTATGCCCTTGCTGGGCTGGTACGCCGGCGATTTTATCGGCGCGCTGGCGGGTCGGGCCGCCAGCATCGCCGGAGCTTTGCTGCTGGTATATCTGGGTATCAAAATGATTCGCTCGTCTTTAAAAGGTGGTGATGCCCTGGACCCCAAAGTAGTGCTGGTCAATACCTGGGGGCTTTTTTTGCTGGCTGCCAGTGTTAGTATGGATGCCCTTAGCGTAGGTTTTTCACTGGGCACCAGGCAGGTTAACCTGCCCCTCACTGCTGGTGTGATCGGTGCCGTGGCCGGGTTGATGACGGCCGGCGGACTACTGTTGGGGCGTTTTGTAGGTGCCCGTGTGGGTGAACGGGCCGTACTGGGCGGTGGTATACTGTTAATCGGTATTGGCATACATATGGTACTATCTTGATTTGGTGACAGGCCCCCAAAACGTGTCAAAGGTTGCTTGACAAGGCCCATCTTGTTGCCATATGGGCGTTGACTGGTTTTCATGAAACCGTGTGCATGGTTGCTTGCTAATCCGTTTATATTGTGCCATGTGGCAATATGACATTTTCCTATAATAAAAGGAGGCCAGGTTAATGGTCAAAAAAAAGATACTTTTTGTATGTACCGGCAATACCTGCCGCAGTCCCATGGCCGAGGCACTGGCCCGCCGGGCGCTGGCGGAACTTTTTCCCGATCGGAAGGATATAGAATTCGCCTCAGCCGGGATTGTTACACTGTCTGATGGCGATGCTTCTTATCAAGCCATTAATGTGTTAAAGGAAATGGGCATTGACCTGAGCCGGCATAAAACATCACAGATTGACCCGGAGGATATTGAACAGGCCGATCTTGTTTTGACCATGACCCGTACTCATCGGGATAATTTAAAACGTCTTATGCCTGATGCCGCAGACAAAATTTTTACACTGGCCGAATATGCAGGCTCCGGTAATGATATACCGGACCCCTTTGGTTCCAGTGAGGAATTTTACCGTATCGTAGCCGGTGAGCTGGACAACCTGGTCCGTAAAATGCTAGGGGTCAGGCTTAAACTAACTTAAACTAACTATGTTATGTGAATATTGCGATTATACAATGTTTATTGGTAATAATTATATTTTAGCTCAGTTGTGGAGGAAATGATGCAGATGTTGTAGAATATTTTTGGATTGGTGTTGAACATTAGACCGAAAAAGCTTGATTGTAGTTTAACTTGATGACCCGCAAGGTGTGGGTAGCCGAAATTACTGCGTTTTAAATTCATCGAAGGAAGTGTAGACATTGCAGGTGGCTGTAGGTAGCGATCATGGAGGATTCAAGCTAAAAAGGGAGATTATTGATTATTTAAAGGAACAAGGGATTGAATATCAAGACTTTGGTACATATTCCACTGATTCGGTAGATTATCCCGATTTTGCCCGGGCAGTGGCCGAGGCCGTTGCTGCTGGAAAATACGAGCGGGGTATTCTTTGCTGCGGCACCGGTATTGGAGTAAGCATAGCCGCCAATAAGGTGGCCGGCATCAGGGCTGCTCTTTGCCATGATACATTTTCCGCCCGCATGGCCGGCGAACACAACATGGCCAATATTATAACCATGGGCGAGCGTGTTATTGGTGCCGGTTTGGCCAGGGAAATAGTAAAGGCCTGGTTGGGGGCGAAATTTGCCGGGGGAAGGCATGCCCGCAGGTTGGACAAAATAGCAGCCATGGAAAAGGGTTCTGTTGCCGGTAATGTTTGCCGGTAGTATTGTTTAAAAAGTTTAGGAGGAAGTCGTATGAGTTTTTACAGCCCGCTTGCCGAAGTGGATCCTGAAATTTCCCGGGTCGTGGCACAGGAACTTAACAGACAGCGTAACACCCTGGAACTGATTGCCTCGGAAAACATTGTCAGCCGGGCCGTTATGGAAGCCCAGGGCACCGTGCTTACCAACAAATATGCCGAAGGGTTGCCCGGGCGTCGCTATTATGGTGGTTGTGCCTTTGTAGATGTAGCAGAAACACTGGCCATAGAACGGGCCAAAAAAATTTTTAACGCCGAACATGTCAACGTGCAGCCCCATTCCGGCTCCCAGGCTAATACGGCTGTTTATTTCGCCCTGCTTAAACCGGGCGACACCATTTTAGGTATGAACCTGGCTCATGGAGGGCACCTGACCCACGGCAGCCCGCTAAATATATCCGGCCGTTATTTTAACATAGCCTTTTATGGTGTGGAGCGGGGCACGGGTCTGATTGATTACGATAAAGTTATGGCTGCGGCATCCGAAAGTAAGGCCAGGATGATCGTGGCCGGAGCCAGTGCTTATCCACGGGAAATCGACTTTGACCGCATGGCTGAAATTGCTGCTGCCGTGGGAGCTTATTTAATGGTTGACATGGCCCACATTGCCGGCTTGGTGGCGGCGGGGCTGCACAACAGTCCCATTCCCCATGCCGATGTGGTTACCACTACAACGCACAAAACGCTGCGGGGTCCCCGTGGCGGTATGATTCTGAGTAAAGAAAAGTACGGCGCTGCATTGGACAAGGCCGTTTTTCCCGGCATCCAAGGTGGGCCCCTGATGCACGTGATTGCCGCCAAAGCGGTGGCTTTTGGTGAGGCGCTGCAGCCCGGCTTCAAGGAATATCAGCAGCAGATAGTTAAAAACGCCCGGGCACTGGCCGAAGCACTGTCCCAGCGCGGTTTTGAACTTATTTCCGGCGGCACCGACAACCATATGATACTGGTTGATTTGCGCAACAAACAGGTTACCGGCCGGGAAGCAGAGCAAACGCTGGATGAAGTGGGAGTTACCGTGAATAAAAACGCCATTCCCTTTGACCCGCAGCCACCAATGACAACCAGTGGCATTCGAGTTGGCACGCCTGCCGTAACCACCCGCGGGCTAAAAGAAGCCGAAATGGCTGAAGTGGCGGAAATTATCCATTTGGCATTAAGCTTTGGCGGTGACGAAGGTCGCAGGGCGCAAGCCGGTGCTATGGCTGCCGACCTGTGTCGCCGGTTCCCTTTGTACGAAGAAGGTGGTGTTTATGCAGCGCCCTGCCTGGGATGATTATTTTATGGAAATAACCGGTGTGGTATCCCGGCGCTCCACATGTTTGCGCCGTCAGGTGGGGGCACTGATAGTGCGGGATCACCGTATTTTAGCCACTGGCTATAACGGTGCCCCCGCCGGTATGCGCCATTGCCTGGAAATAGGCTGCCTGCGGGAAAAACGCGGCATACCATCCGGTGAGCGGCATGAGCTGTGCCGCGGGCTGCATGCCGAACAAAACGCCCTTTTGCAGGCCGCCGTACACGGCATTTCCATAGCAAAGGGCGTTTTTTATGTTACCCACCAACCCTGTGTACTTTGCGCTAAAATGATAGCCAACGCCTGTATCAGCAAAGTGGTTTACCGTGGTGACTACCCGGACCCGCTGGCCCTGGATATATTTAAAGAGTCCGGCATCGAGCTGGTACGATTTAAAGATATTTAGCCGGTCATTCTATAAGCCGTTTCCCTGAACGAGTTAATTACAATTGGCATCGGACTTGATTTTCCTATGCCGTGTGGTGATAGATATGCAAAAAAAAATTATTGCCCTGCCTAAATTAAATAATTTAACCCCCACCATGGAATCCACCGCGCTTAAGTTAATGGAAGAGGCGGGGGAATTGGCCCAGGCTATCGGTAAACTGCGGGGTATGAGCGGGGAACGCTGTGCGGTGGGTGAGGGCGAAGCGCTCGCTTGTATTACCAGGGAGTTGCTGGATGTAGCCCAAACCGCCGTTTCCATGATGTTTGTGCTGGAAGAAAACTATGGCGTCAGCATTGAAAAAGCGCTTGATGAGCATATTGCCAAGCTGATGAGTAAAGGATATTTAGTGCAAAGGTCAAATGCCGAATAAACTTTATGTACAGATAAGGCATTGTTAAATAATTTATATATTTAAATATGGAGTTAATATGGTTAATTTAAGAAAGTTTAAGCCTGACCCCAAAATTTTGGTTATTTTTGGAACCAGGCCTGAAGCTATTAAAATGGCTCCCCTGGTGCGGATGTTGAAAAATGATGATCGGCTGGTATGCCGGGTGG
>JGI2924J29684_1077511_pt1 | contig 18130 bp, 17 predicted proteins | sample BenlonsequencITS_FD_29684 | JGI IMG/M metagenome (IMG submission 29684)
CGCCGAGGGGAAACTTTTCTAAACGCGCCCAGGCCCAGCGGGTAGACTCTCGCTGCTGTGCGCAGAACTCTGATTTCGCCGATGAAGGCCATGCTGGTGGTCGCGGCTGTGCTGTTGCTGCTCGCAGCCGGGTACGTGTGGCGCCTGCGCGAGCAGGACCCGCACGCCCAGCCGGGCCGCGCCCGGCCGGCCGCGGCCGACCCGCAGTCCTGGGTCCGCGCCGCCACCAAGTACACCGACGACCCGTATGCCAGGGTTTTCCTCGGCAACGGCAGGATCGGAACCACCCTCGCCGGGGTCGGGCAGGGCTACGAGTCCTTCCCAGGCCGTTTCGGCTCGTACCCCCTGCTCGCCGAACGGTACACCGGGACCTTCGTGGCGGGTTATTACGACACGGAGCCTCTCACGCCCCAAGCCGACGAATTCGGCGGCGACGAAGTGATCGTCGGGCTCCCCGCCTGGTCCGGGCTGTCCGTCGCGGTCGGCGGCAAAGAGTACGCCCCCGGTGTGGACCCGGCCGAATTGTCGGATTTCCGCCAAACCCTCGACGAGCGCCGCGCGGTCGCGACCACCCACGTCACCTGGACCCCGCAGGCCGGGCGCGCGCTCGACCTCACCTATCGGGCCTTCGTCTCGCGCGCCGAGCCGAACCTCGCGGCGATCTCGGTCCAAGTCGTCCCGCGCTTCGACGGCCAGATCACCGTCACCGGGCTGATTGACGGCCGCGCCGCGCGCCGCGCCCGCCCCGAAGCCGCGCACGTCGAAGCCGACCGGCTCACCAGCGCCGTCGTGATCCGCGCCGACGGCCCGCAGGGGCGTCGCGCGGCGGTGTCGTCCGTGTTCCAGCCCGCCCAGGGCTCGACCTCGGCCCGCGCCGAGGAAGCCGGGCCCGGTTCCGCGCAGATCGCCGTGGACAAGCAGGTCGAAGCAGGCGCGGCGTACACGTTCACCAAATATGTCGGGATCGCGACCGAGGACGACGACCCGGACCCCGAGGGCGCCGCGCGCCGGGCCGCCTTCCGCGGGGCCGCGGAAGGCTGGGACCAAGCCCTTGCCGCGCATGAGCGGGACTGGGCGGACTTATGGGCCTCCGACATCGTCACCGCGGGCCAACGCGATTTCCAGTCTTGGATACACAGCTCCTTCTACGCCCTGTTCTCGAGTGTGCGCGCCGGAGCACGATGGTCCGTGCCGCCTGCGGGCTTGTCCTCCGACGACTACGCCGGGTGGCTCTTCTGGGACGCGGGCACCTGGATCTTCCCGACCTTGCTCGCCACTCATCCCGAGCTTGCGCGGGCCGTGGTGGACATGCGCGCGAACGCGCTGGGGCAGGCTCGAGCGAACGCGAAAGCCTTCGGCTACCGGGGCGCGGCGTACCCGTGGAACAACGGCCCCGCCATGCGGTGCCTGCCCAACCCGTACAAATGCGTCCGCTACGAGGAGCATCTGGAGAACGAGATTGCCCTCGCGCAATGGCAGTACTATCTCGCGACAGGGGACCGCCAGTGGCTCGCGGACAAAGGAGCCCCAGTCATCACCGCCATCGCCGACTACCTGGTGTCGCGCATCGGCCCGCCCGGCGCGGACGGCGCGTACCACTACCGCGAGACGGCGGGAGCCGACGAGTACATCGAGCGCATCGACGACCACGCCCTCACCGTTGTCGGGGCCAAGAACACCCTGCGCGCCGCCCAGCGCGTCCGCGACGTCCTCGGCCAGCCCGCGGACCCCGCGTGGGCCGAGGTGGCGGACCACCTCGCCGCGCCCCCCGACATCGCCCCCGGGGTCCCCGCCGAATATTCCGGCTACCACGGCCAACAGATCAAACAGGCCGACACTGTGCTGCTGAGCTATCCGTTCGACGACCACGAACCCGGCTACAGCGAGCAGGCCACGGTGGACTACTACTTCCCGCGCACCGACCCCACCGGGCCGAATATGACCAATGGGATGGGCGCGATCCTCGAAGCGCAGCTCGGCCAGCCCGGATGCGCGACAGACACCTTCCTCGACCAGGCTTCCGGCCCGTACATCAAAGGCCCCTTCGACATGTCCGCCGAAGTCGCGCCCGACACCGCGGGCGGCAAACTGGACCCGGTCTGGCATCGCAACGAGGCCGCGTGGATCTTCGTCACCGGGCAGGCCAGTTTCCTGCAGGCCCTCCTCGTCGGCCCGACCGGGGCGCGCTTCGAGCAGGACGCGCTGCGCCTGGACCCCCTCCTGCCGAAGCGGTTCGCCCAAGGCGGCCTGCGCATCACCGGTTTCGCGTATCGCGGCAGCCGGTTGGACATCGACATCGGGCCCAAAGACACCACAGTGCGCCTCGTCTCGGGCGGTCCGGCGCGGATCGCCGCCCCGGACGGCAACAAGACGGTCGCTGCGGGCCAACCGGTGACCATCCCGACCCGCCGACCCGACCTCGCCCAATCCAGCGATGTGGCGCTGTGCCGTCCGGTCACCGCCACCAGCAGCGCGTACAACTCCTCGCCCGCCGCGGCGGTCGACGGCAGCGCCGCGACCGTGTGGCGCGCGGCGGGCGACGAAGCCGCGCTCACTGTCGATCTGGGCGCGACGCGCCCCATCCATGAGGTCGCGCTCGATTTCGGGGCGACCCCGCCGCAGGAGTCCGTCCTCGAAATCTCCGCGGCGGGGGACGCCTGGACGGAAATCGACGCTCGTCCGCCCGCCGGGACCCAAGCCCGGTTCGTGCGGGTGACGCTGCGCGGCGCGCCGTCCGCGGACGGGGTGACTGGCATCGGCAAAGGCTCCAAGCCCACGCTCTCCTTGGCGGAACTGTCGGTGCGCTGAGCCTTGTTCAAGCTGTTCGGAGCTTCGCGAGGGCGGATTGGAAGACTGGCGCGAGAGCGAGCCCCGCAGCGGGGCGCGCGGCGCTGACAGCAACGGCGGCGGCGGTTGTGTTGGCGCTCGTCGCTGTCGTGGATCATGGATTGTGGTCTGCTCCCGGCGGTCTGTAAACTCATATCCCGTCACAGGCTGGGCCAAGGAACACCCATCATGGCGCCCAGTCCCACGCGCGTGTAGCTCAGCGGTTAGAGTCCTGGTCTTACACACCAGTTGTCGGGGGTTCGAATCCCTCCACGCGCACCTAGGCTGAACAGCCAAAATGGCCCTAAAAGCCCTGCTTATTCGGTTGGTACGGGGACTCCGCATCGTCCCAGCTCGTCCCACCGTATCCCAAACGTAAGCTACAGCGAAAAGCGGAGACGAGGTGCGGATGTCGAAGGAGCCGGCCGGGCTGTGCTGTGGGTGTTGGCCGCTTTGTCGGCGGTGTTAGCGCAGAACACCTTCAGCGCGTGGACCGAGCAAGCCTATCCGGGCCGGGATATCGTCCGCACTGTCCTGTGCGGGACGTTGGTGTTCGCGTTGACACGGTTGACCGCCACTGCCCTCGCGTACCGCAAGAAACACTGAGGCTCCCCTGATCCGCCCTCCGCAAGGATCACGGCTCCTGCTGGCCGAACGCGGGCCACACCTGCATCTGTTCGGGGAACAGGGGGGTTCCGTGCGCGACGAGGTGCCACGCTTGGCAGTAGTACAAGAGGCAGTGGAGTTTTTCCGGCTCGACTTCACCGCCGAGACGTTCGATGATGTGCTGCGCGACATCGACAACACTTGCCACTGTCAGCTCCTCGCCTAGAACGTTGTCTTATTCTACCTGCTCGGGCCGTTGATCGCGCGCATTTGAGGCCGTCTATGCTCTGACCGGGCCGCGTGCCCGCCCCCATCATCGGGGCACGCAGCCACCACTTGTTCCTGTGGCCGCTATGTGGTGATGTGGAACAGCCAGAGGCAGACGGCGACCGCGCATTTCAGGAGGAACGCGAGGGCGACTGCGGCGAGTATTCCTGTGCCGACACGGCGAGTGGCCCCGGTTGTCGATATGGCCACGCCGCCGAGTATGAGCGCGAGCACCAATGCCCAGCCGTAGAGGGGAGGACGTGCCAATACTCCGACCGCCGAGGTGATGGCCGTGGCGATTATGAGCGCCACGTAGCTCTCAGGGCCATAGGCGGCGTTGGGCGCTACGTTCTGCGGGCCGGTGCGGTTCCGTTTGAGTTCGGACAAAGCCAGAATGAGAGCTATCGGGAACCCCACCGCGCCGAGCGCCGCGCCTTTGGCGAGCGGTGTTTTGACGCGGAACCCTACGACGAGCGCGGCGAGCAGGAGCGCCAAGAACACGGCGGCGTAGGCCAGCGCCGTATTCGAGTGCTGCCCTTGGGCTTTGGCGAAAAACACGCCGAGGGGCATGGTCGCGAATGTGGCAGCGGGAAGGCTCCATGTCGCAGCAGCCCACGAGACAGGGAGGAGTTTCGACCGCAGGGACATCTGGCAGCTCCCGCTTAAAACCGCATGTCGGACGGATCGCTTGAGAAGATCGCGAAGAACATTCCAGGGATCGTATAGGCGAACAGCCAAAACAGGTACCGGAAGACCACCGCGCCGAGCACTGCGGCGAGCACGCCCATGCCCGCTCTTCTCGCCGTTCCGGTTTGCACGGCGAGGCCGAAGCCGAGCATTCCCAGCCCGAGGAGCGTGTACGGGTACCAGCCGTCTTTGCCAAACATCGCTTCTGCCATGAGGGCGAGCGTGGTGGCGATGACGGCCAAGAAGCTTTCAGGGCCGTGCTTCGGGCCGTCCAGCCCCCCCGCCTCTGTGTTTTTCCTGCTCATCCGACTATCCAATAGCTGAACCAGGCCAACACGAAGGGGAAGCCGACGACGCCGAGGGCGATTCCCCGCGCCACGGGCGTCCGCACACCGAACCAAAGCGCGAGGGCTGCGACGACGAACAAGGCGCAGACCGCGACATAGAGCGTGAGCTTTTCATCGCCCACACGCTGGTGCCGTTGCGCGTAATAAAACTCTTGAGCCTTGTGCACCACCGTGCAAGACATCAGCGTGGCCGCGACAGACGTGGGAGCGCTCCAAGTAGCAGCAGCCCACGACACAGCGGGAAATTTGATGCCCGATTGCCGCATTAGCGCATCATCGTGGGCTGTTGGCCTATTTGGAAGATAGAGACTATGGCACCTGGAACGCTCACATAGAACACTGTCCATCCGAAGTAGAACAGGAATGCTGCCAGGGCTGCCGCCGTGATGCCTTTGCCGATGTTTCGCCACCGGTCATCAGACCGCATGACATATATGCCGATTACGATGGCGAGGAGCACGGTCACGCCGAACATGTTGCCGAGCGTGAACCCGAAGACGATCAGGATCGCGCTTGTGATCGCACAGGATATGAAACTGGTAGGGCTGTTTGCGGGCGAGGCTTCGCCGGGACGCGGGTTGGTGTTGCTCATTCCAGGCCCCAATGGATCGCGCTGAGGACGAAGGGCACGAAAAAGATCCCGACCGCTATGCCCCGCATGCGAGGGTTCTTGCCGAAAACGCCGAGCAGGACAGCGGTTACTGCCACCAGCAGGCAGACGATGGCAAGGCTCGGATGCTGGCTGGCGGCTTCATGCGGCATGAAGTACCGGATAAGGGAGTACGCCATGACGCACACGGGCACGGCCGCTGGGACGCTCCATGTGGCGGCGTTCCACGAGATGGCAGGGAATCGTGTCGGTGGCATTAGATCTCTCCGTGGGTGGCGGGCGGCACGCTTGGTGCGACGGGATTGATGCTGGGTACATTGTCTGAGTCTTCGGGCTCTAACTTCATGGACTCTACCGGTAGTTCCGGTGGAGTCTGATGGCTTTGGATTCCAGGCCCGTCCCACTGGACTCCCGGCTGATACTCCCGTGGAGGAGCGGTGCCCACGTTCGGCACAGCGCTAGCATTTCCTGTTCCTAGCGGGTGATGGTCTTGCAAACCTTCCACAGGGCCTAACTTGCTGCCGGATGCCTCATAGTTGTACGCGGGGGTTGTCGTTCCGTCCCGGTCTTGGTAGATCTCTAGGGAGGGGTAATTGCCCACTTGCCCGTCTATGTGGACCCCGTTCGCAGTCGGTGTGAGCATGATGTCGCCGTTGACTGACAGGCCCAAAGCGTGAGATGGAGATGGTGCTAGCGGGTTCGTCGCGTCGTACTGGATTCTTAGCCTTCCGTCAGCGGTTTGCGAGACATTGACGGTTGGGTCTTGCACCTGCGTGTTGCCTTGTATGTCGACGGATGGGTTCTGCCTGGCCGCGACGACGCCGTTCTCGTAGTCGATGTACAGGGACACTCTGGTTTCGCGAGGGTCGAATTGTTCTTTCGGTCCGCGCGCGTCGCCTAGGTCGTTGGGCATGTTGAGCACGTCTGTGGCTGGGATGTAGAGGCCGACCCGCACGATTCCCTGGCCGGGGACGGGGTTGATGCGGCCGACATCGACGCGGGCGGGCACACCGTGGTTGCGTCCGACCATGCTCTGGGTGTCCATGATCGCGGCCATTTTCCAGTCGGCGTCGCTCTGGGGAGCCCTGCCGTACACATGCTCGAACTGCTCCGGGTGAACGCCGTGAAGTGTTTCACTGTTCGGGATCGGGCTGGGGTCGTCTTTGAACGGCTCGAATTTGTCCGCTTCGCTTTTGACGCTGTCGAGTTGGTCGCCGAGTTCTTCAGCGAGGTGTTGGTCGGCGGCGAGTTCGGCGGCGCTGAGTTCTTCTGTGGTCTCGTAGTGCAGGGCGGATTCGCGGGTGGCCTCAGCGTGGGCGTGCAAGGCTGCTGCCACCTCGTGGGCGTTGATGTGCTGGTTGGTGATCGCGGCTGTGAACGCTGCGGCGAACGGGGCTCCGACAGGGCCGAGGGCGGTCATCATGCCCTGGAACACGCTGGGGTCGAACGCGATGGTGCCGTCGAGCATGAGCGCCATCTGTTCTGTCTGCTCGGCGTGCGCCATCATGGCCGCTTGGTCGGCGTTCAGCGCTTGTCCCATTCGTTCCTCCGTGTGCGTGGGAACAGGATACTACGGTGTCTCGGCGTGGCTGGCGCCCAGTTCTTCGGCGGTGTCCTTCTGGCGTTGGCCGGTGAGCGGGCCGCGTGCCCGTCCCCCATCATCGGGGCACGCGGTCTCTTTCTCCTGCTCTCATCACCTGGCTTTACTCTCACCGCCCCCACTTGCGTGGGGGCGGTTTTCGCTTTTCAAGCTTAGAGCGGATCTGCCCTGGCGATACAGATTTATGTTCCCAGTGGGGATGGAAGCCGTGAGGATATACCGAGAGTTCGTAAGCTACAGAAGTTCGACTACTCTTGTTGAAAAAATGCTTTCTAGCTGGACATAATTCGCATTCGAAGCCAAACAAAATCAAGGTTAAATTGGTCTTACACACCAGTTGTCGGGGGTTCGAATCCCTCCACGCGCACCGCCGCCAGAGCGAGCGGGCGGTGAGTTCTCAATGCGCCGGAGGTCGGACCCGTGAGACGATCCAATCATCCGGGGGGGCGAAGTCGGGTTCTTCGTCAGCCGCCGCTGCGGCCTGCTCCTCGGGCGGTTCGTGGAGCATCGCTTTGGGGATTTTGCGCATCGGCGAGACGGGGAGCTGTTCGTACTCGATGTCCGCGTCGGGCAGCACTTCGGCGAGGAATTCACCGGAGGTCGGGACCTCGCCGAGTTGTTTGCGGAATTCGGTGGTCATTTTCAGCGCTTGCTTGCGCGCGTCATGTGTGGCGGCCTTCGCGGCCTGCACAACCGCCTCCTCGATGTGCTCCCATGCGATCTGCCCGGCGCGTTCTCGGTCGATGCGCAACGAGAGCAAGGTCCCGTCCGCCCCGCAGCTGGCCTGCGCCAACCGGTTCGCGCTGCTGCCTTTCCCGACGATGTCGAGCAGGCTTTTCTTCAACTGAACCGCCTCGCTGAGCTGCCCTTGGACGATGTCGAGCAGGTTTTCGGCGCGTGCTTTGCTGGCCGCCGCGGCTTCTGGAGTGATCATTTCCGTCTCCTTCTGGTGATGCCCGCTCGGGGTTCCCGGCATCGCCCGGATGTTCGCCTAATGCTCGGAGGCCCATTCGGCGCTGTCGAGCTGGACCTCGTCGCCGAAGCTGGCCCGCTGTTGGGCGAGCGTGTGCAGATCTTCTGCCTCATCGCGCTCGTTGGCGGAAAGATCGCCGATCACGCTGTCGACCACGGCGATCGGAGGGGCCTCGCTGTCGAAGGAACCGCGCAAATACTCCGGGACGGGCACGCTGCGCTGTTGCTGTCCCTGATAGGCTCCTCCTGCCCCCATCGCGCCCATCGCGCCTCCGCCGCTCTGGGAGATCGACGGGCGCAGGGCTGTCGGGACCGCCCCGCCGCCCGCTCGCCCTGCTGCCGCTTCGGGGTGGGCGCCGGACCCCGATGGCGGGGCGGCGGACAGGCTGTGCCCCGCGCCCGCTCCTGCGCCTTGGGGAGCCCCCCCTGCGGACAGTCCGCCGTGCGGCGCTTTGGCAGAGGATTCGGCTCCTTGCCCGAGGCTGAAGCGTTCCGTGTCGCCGGCTTCGCTCATCATGCTCTGCGCGGCCTGCATGGAGTTCTGCTGCGACGCCTGTTGCACGGCCTGCTGGACGGTTTGCGTGATCTGCTGAGCGCCTTGCTGTCCTTGTTGGACGAGTTCGGAGAGGTTCTGCCCCATGGTGCCTGGCCCGTACCGCCCGGCCTGTTCGGCCAGGGCGGAGTCGTCTGCCATCGGCGCGAGATCGGCGAGCCTCGCGTTCGGCGCGGCCTGCTCGAAGCCGCTTTGCAGGGCGTCCGGGTCGGCGCTGATTGTCGCCCCCTGCGCGCCGCGAGCCGCTGCGGCCTCTCGCGAAGCTTTTTCCGCTGTGGTCGTGCGCACCATGCTTCGCGCCGCCGGGGTCGTGTTGCCTGCCTGCGCGACACCGCCGGGGCCTGTGCTCGCGCTCGAGGGCCCGGGCGGGGCTGTCGCCGCGCGGGCGTCCGGGGCCGGTCGGCCCTGAACGGGGGCCGGGGCTGCGGTGTCGGCGGATGCGGCGGGGTCGGAGGAGGGGGAAGCGGGGGGCGGGGCCTGCCGGTCCCCGAGGCTCGCCGTTTGGGCGGTGCTGTTCCCAGCGGGGGCGGCGGATTGCTCGGTGTTGTTCGCCTTCTCGTCAGCTCCAGCCGTGGCGCGAGCCGACGTTTCCTGGGGGAGCAAGGATTGCACGGAGACGCTTCGGATGGTCGTTGCCGCTCCGACCGCTCCGGCCGCGCCGAGCTCCCCGGTGAGCGTCCCGGCCAGTGTGGCGATGGCGAGTTTGGCGGACGCGATAGCCGCCGCTTCGGCCGCGCGCGCGGCGCCGCAGGTGAACGCTTCCATTGCCCGTGCGGTCGCTATTTCGGACTTGAGCACCGCCAAACAGGAGAGCATCATCGCTTTGGTGTGCTCGACCGCGTTCGCGGCCTGTTGCAAAGCGGCGGCGGCGGTCCCGTGCGCCTGGGAGACTTCCCGCAGCTCGTGATCGAGCTCTCCCCTGATCCCGCTCAGGCTGTCATGCAGTTTCCCCTCCACGGATCCGATCGCCTGGTCGAGAGAGCCGACGGCGTCCCCGTGGTGGGAGGCGACGGCCCCGCCGTACGCCGAATGGCTTTCGGCGAGCGCCCGCAAAGCGTCCTCGTCGCCTTGCGGCCAGTGGCCGCCGCCGGCGAGTTCGTAGACTTCCAGCAATTCGGGGGGGAGCTGGAGGGTCATAACAGCCCCGAGCGTTCGGCCTCCAGGTCCGCGGCGTTGGCTTCGTCCTCGGCTTCGACCTGGTCTGCGGCTGCGACAGTGTTCTCGCCGAGTTTGCGCAAGAGAGCGAGGTATCCGGTTTCGCCTTCTGCGGCCTGCTGCATGTTGCGCATCCCCGACAAGTATTTGCCTTCTCCTTGTGCGAACACGGTCCCGTACTGGTCGGAGCCCCAAGGGTTGCCCTGCTGAGCGGCTTCGCCGCAGAAGGCGGCGTACGCGGCGGCGAGCGATTCGCCGACGTTGTGCAGCCGATGCCCCGCTGCGCGGAAATCCGCAGACTCCATGGCCAGCTTCTGATTCGTCATGCTGCCTCCTCGTCCTCGACGAATAGGGGAATTCGCGTTCGCTTGGGGGACGGCAAACACGGCCCGTCCGCCTGTGAGCACGGTATAACCTGTCTCTCCTCACGGTACCAGTCAGAGCGGCGGACGCGCTAGGCCTCCGGCTCTGGGAACGCGCGGATTTCTTCGATTTTTTCTCGACCATAGGGCGCGGCTCTGGCATTGACAGTGTTTGACCTGCATGAAAGCCGTGCGCGTCTGAGGTTCGCCCATGCGGAGGATTTTATTTAGCATGTGAAAATTTTTCTTGTTTCCGATCTGGACGCGGAAGCCGTGCCGGTGGTAGGCTCGGAAACACGAAGAAAAGTCGCGAATAATAACCAGCGGGGCATACTTATCAGTCTGTTGGGCCCCGTTGCTTGTCCAGGAGGTCTCAATGTCGAGCGTTCTGCCCGGATCTGGCACTGCGGGATCGGATGAGGGATTGCAGGGCGAGCTGGCGGCGTTGCGGCAGAAAGCGCAGAAAGCGCAGAAAGCGCAATCACTGGTCGGCAACCCTCGCTCGGGCGGGCAGGCCGCGGACGGCGGAGTGAAGGCGATCGTCGGCCCCGGCGGGGCAGTGGAGGCTGTGCGGATCAGCGATGAGGCGTACCAGAAGCTCGGGCCCACCAAACTCGCGCAGTCGGTCGTGGTCGCGGTCAGCCGGGCGCAGCAGGCCAATCTTGAGAAATACCGTTCTGCGCTCGTCGAGATGGACGAGGGCAGCGCCGCCGCGGAGCTCTCCGAGCGTTTCCGGATCCCGAAAGCGCGCTTGGAGGAACAGAAAGACGATCAAGACGCCGTGCAGTACAAAACCCTGGGTCGCTGAGCGGCGAACAGGCCAGCCGCACGTCCATGGGCGGCGCCCGGCAGCGTGATGAGGAGAAGAAATGTTGATACACAATCCACGTTCGTCGGGCGGCTCGCAACCGTCGGGAACGGCTGGGTCCTCTTCGGGCGGCGGCAGCGGCGGATCGCAAGGTTTCCGACTCGACCCCGACTCCGTCCGTCAGGACGCGAGCGACATCCAGGCGGCAGGCCAGACCCTCTCGGACATCGGGCAGCAAGCATCAGGGGTCCATGTCGGGTCGGATGTGTACGGGCTCATCGCCCGCCCGTTCGCCGCAGCTCTCCAAATGGTCTACCAGCAGATCGGCAGCGGTATCACCTCATTCGCAGACTCCATCGCCCATGTGTCGGACCAACTTTCCGGGGCGGTGGACCAACTTGAGGAAGTGGACTCAGAGCACGCCGAGATCATGAGGCAGCTCGGCGAAACCATCCCCGATCCCAGCAGCTACGGTGTCCCGAAAGGCGGTGTGACTCCGGACGAGGGCGTGGATGGCGGGCTCACGATGGCGGATCCGAGCACGTTCGCCAGGCCGAAAGGCGGTGTGACACCGGACGAGGGCGTGGATGGCGGGCTCACGATGGCGGATCCGAGCACGTTCGCCAGGCCGCAGGGGGGCGGGTCTGCGGATGCAGGTGGTGCTGGTTCGGGCACTGGTGCGCGCATCGCGGACCCGAGCGCTTTCGCCAGGCCCCAGGGCGGCGGCTCCTCGTCGTCAGGCGGTGGCAGCTCCCCGGTTGGCAGCTCCTCGGGCGGTAGTTCTCCAGCGGCCAGCAGCGGTGGCAGCGCATCGCAGCCGCACTCCTCGCCACAGAGCCCGTCGCCACAGTCTGCCTCGTCGCAGCCGTCTTCCCGGAGCCTGGATGACATTCTGTCGCAGGGAGGCGCCTCCTTGGGCAATGGCGCGCTTGGCTCTGAGGGCGGTGCTGGTCTCGGGGTCGTCGGCTCGACGGCAGGACACGAGGGCGCTCTGGGCGAGGCGCATGGATCCGGCGGTGGCCTGACACATACCGCGAGCGGAGCGGAGACCAGCCGCACCTCGGGCGAGGGGCCCGCCGCCGCGCCAAGCCATGTCCCCGCCGCGCCCTCTTCGGCTGGTGGCGGCATGGGCGAGTTCCCCCGCTCCGGTCAGCCGGTCGGCAATCTCGGGGGCCTGCCGGGCGAGGCGGACTCCGCTCTGCATGGCCTTCCTGCTGCGGGCGCTGCAGCCGGATACGCGAGCGCCGGGTACTCGGACCAATACGGCAACGCGCAACAGGGCGGTTCCGAAGGGTTGTTGCAGGGAGTTTCCTCCATCGTCAGCACCGCGCTCGGTTCCGGCGGCGGCATGGGCACGGGCGGCGGCATGGCGGGCATGGGCGGTTTCGACGGCACGGCGGGCGCGACGGGGGCCTTCGCCGGCGCCGAGTCCGAGGCCGGCGCCGCGCAGGGGTTCACCGGACCTCCCCCTGCGGGCATGGGCGCCGACCTCGCCGCAGGGGGCCATGGCGGCGAGGCTTCCGGACCTGCCAGCCACGGTTCCGAGGCGTCGAGCACGAATGACTTCGCCCGCTCGGACACAGGAGCCGACCTGGAGGGCGACTCGCCCGACGACGCGCAATCGGACGAGAAGGACAAAGACAAACCCGCTGCGGCCTCCGGGGGCCAGATGGGCGGCGCGCAAGGCGGCATGCATGGCGCGGGCGGCGCGGCCCCCGCGCAAGCGGCTGTCTCGAACAAGTTCGGTTTGCGCGCCGATCCGGAGAGCTTCCCCTCGGCGATGGACAGCGGCTCCATCCTTGAGCGGCACGGCGCTGGCGTCCAGCAGCGGGAAGCTTCTGGCGAAGATGTCGGGATCCGCTTCGGGCCGCTGCCGTCCGACCTCGGGCACGTCGGGGACAGCCCCGCGCAGCCGTCTCCCGGCGACACAAAGGATTCCGACGTGTGGGAAGACCCCGACCTTTTCGAGACCCGGACCTAGCCCGAGCGCCAAGGCCCCTGTTTCGATGTTGGTTCCTCTTTCCGCCGCCGCAGCCCGGACGGCCGTTGTGAGGGGCCTCCGCACGACGGTTCGCACGAACGAGAAGGCGTTTTCCCTGAGTCTGCGATCCAGGGCGAAAGTCCGAGCTCGTCGAGAATTTCGAGCAACACGGCAAACGCAGGGACGACAGGCTGAACGAAGACAGGGAAAAACAGGAAAGCGAAGAATTCTTTCGCGATGTCTGCTGCGCGCCGCGGGCTCCGTTCCGGGCTGAAATGCCGCTCAGAGCTGTTCACAGAGACGAAACATACATCGCGCGACCGCCGCCGCCAATATCGCCCCGAGATGGGCGCGAGGAATGAGATTCCCGTGTTGAGCATGTGTGGCCCCACTCTCCAGGGAGCATTGGTGTGTCCTGGGCGACGCGAGGTCTGCGAGAAAAGGCCGACGAAATTTCAATGCGTTAAACGCATATAACGTTATTTATGCGCGAGAAGAATCTTCTTTTCATGCACGGGATCTTTGGGCTGTCGTGAAATCGCAGTTCAGCGCGGCGGAGCGCCGCGTCAACGCGTCGAGGGAGTCGCGTTCCGCATGCTCCGCGCCCCCGCATTTCGTGAGACGCTCAACACAGCGGTTTTTAGTTGACACGGCCATGTCGATGCACTGCGATGGACGAGAAGGATGCAATTGCCAACCTGAAGGACCAGCGAAGCGGCGAAGACGTAGCGGAGGCCGACGATTTTATCTGTTGGAAACAAAGACGGAGTTCCGTGAGCGCGCGATACCGGCGGCGCGTGAGCGTGGGCGAAGAAGTGAAAACAGCGAAAAAATAAAAAAATAACTTCATAAGAAAAATAAAAAATAACTTCATGAGAAGGAGCGCTCCCGATGGAAAGCATTGAACTTTCCGAATACCCGATTCTGCCTGGAATTGTCACGCACTGGATGGCGCGGGCCGACCTGAGCCTTGAGGAGTGGCCGGAGGACGACAGGTGTGCCTCATACGTGCACGAGGCCCACCTTCGCGGATACGCCAGCGCCAGCTCCGACGCGCGGGAAAGCTGGATCGGGACCGCGTTCGAATTCGAAGGCCACCTTGACCACGAGGCGATTCGCCGCACGCTGCGGCTCTGGGTGGACCAACACGAGGTGCTTCGCTCCCAGGTGTCGCTGCGGGACCCATCCCAGCCGTCGTCCTCGCCCTTGATCCGCCGCACCCTCCCCGTCGGCGCGGTGGACTTCGAGCCGGTCAGCGCAGGGCCGTTGCGCTCTTCGACCGCCGTCCACCGGGAGCTCAGCCACATGTTCGACGTGGTGGCCTCGCCCTTGAACTGGCCCGGCTACCTCCTCTCCACGGTGGAGCGCGACGACGGGACCATCACGATCGTCTTCGTCGCCGACCACAGCCTCCTGGACGGTTACTCGCAAGTGCTCGTCAGCACAGAACTCGCAGAACTGTACAAGAAAGTCCTGGAAGAGGGCCTCGACTACGCTCCGGAGCCTTCCGTGGTCAAGGATTCGTACGTGGACTTCTCCGCCGCGGAACGCGAAGCGGCCCAAAGCGTCACCGCCGAGCACCCGGCGGTGCGCGCGTGGGCCGAGCGGGTCGCCGAAGGGGACGCGATGGACTTCCCGCTGCCCTTGTCGGACCCCAAGCCCCACCGCGGCCTCGTCCATCAGCGCCCCTACAACACCTGGCTGTTGGACTCGGAGCAGTGCGACGCGTTCTTCAGCGCGTGCAAATCCTTCGGCGGCGGCTACAACGCCGGGATCGCGGCGGCCATGGCGCTGGCGACCAAGCTCACCTCGGACCGGGACCGGCTGAGTTTCGTGACGCCGCTGGACACGCGGAGCGACATGCGCTGGGCGCAATCGATCGGTTGGTTCGTCGGCACGGCCCCGGTCTCGGTCGACCTTCGCGCGGCGGATTCGTTCTCGGCCCTCGTGCCTGTCGCGCAGCAGAGCTACTCCTCGACGCGCCTGGTCAGCTCCGTGCCTTTCGCGAAGGTCTGCGAGGTGCTCTCCGAAGAGATCAAACCGTCCTTCATCGCCTCCTTCAACAACGCGTCGGCGATGGCCGGCGCCGATCAGTGGCTGCAACAGCGCATGCGGGCGCTGCGGAGCAAAAACTACTCCGACACAGAAGTCTTCATGGCGCTCGTCCGGTTCCCCGCGCTCGGTTTGTCGCTCTCCGCGCGGTACCCGAACACGTTCACGGCGGCTTCGAGCGTGCACCGGTTCTTCTCGGCGTTGCGGACTGTCATGGTGGCGGTGGCCCATCACGGCGACTTCCACGTCCAAAGCCATCCGCGATTCACCCGGCAGAGCCTTGTCGCCGCGGTCTGAGGCGCCGGCGGGCGCGCAGAACGATCACGGCGGAACAGCGGCGACAGGCTCGACAAAGGAAGGAACCCCCATGCGCGAACTCGGTGATCCGGAAGCGTGCCAGAATCCAGCTCTCCAGCAGACGAACTCCTACGGCGTCCACATCAGCGCGCCCCAGTGGCAGCCGCTTCCCGGCAAGGTCTGGGAATGGCGCATGAGCGCCCCGAAGGAGCTCGTCGAACCGGGCGCCCCGGTGAGCCCCGTGCCTCCCTTGTACATCCAAGTGCAGCATTTGCGACGCGAAGCGGAGCGCTTGCGGGAAGGCTCGTCGGACTCGAACGTCTGGGAGGCGATGGCGATCAGGTTCGCGGGGGCGCTCGACAAAGAAGCGTTGGGCCAGGCCTGGCAGGTCTTCCTGAGCCGCCACGACGGGCTGCGCTCCTGGTTCGAAGTGCCCGAGCCCGCGCAAGGCGGTCCTTCGGACGTCCTCCGCCACGAAGTCGACCTCGACGCGATCTCCTGGGAGCTGGCCGAGGGGCCCGAGTTCGCGACCGGCGACGAGGCCAGGGAGTATTTCGTGTCCCAGTTCAACGCGCGGACCTCCCCGCTGCGCTGGCCGGCGCTGTACTTCGCCGCCATCGAGCACGAGACGGGCTTCACCGCGATTTTCGCCGAAGACCACTGCTACTGCGACGGCTATTCCAACTTGGTGGCGATCCTCGAGATCACGGCTTTGTACGAGGCCGCCGTCAGCGGCCGCGACGCGCAGCTGCCACCCGCAGGCAGTGTGCTGCAGGCCGCCCGTGAGGAGCGCGAACGTCTCGCGCCCCTCACGTTGCAGTCGCCGGAAATCCAAAAGTGGGCCGCCTATCTCGCCGAATTCGACGAGGAGGCGCACCGTTTCCCGTTGGACCTCGGTGCCGACCCGGACCGCCCGAGCGGCGGCCCCTGGGATTTCGACCTCTTGACCGGCGCGGAGACGGAAGTTTTGAAGCAGCGTTGCAAAGAAAGCGGCGGCGGTTTGGCGGCCGGGCTGTACGCGGCGCTCGCTGTGACGAATTACGAGCTCGCCGGCCGGCGGAAATTCGACGAGTTCCGCACGGTGTCGAACCGGCAAAAAGGGCATGACGCGTCGCACGGCTGGTTCGTCGGCGTCGTCCCCATCGCCTTCAGCGTCGAAGGGGCCAGCAGTTTCACCGATCTCGTGTCCCGCGCGCAACAGGCGATCGACGCGAGCGCCCCGCTCGCCTCGGTGCCCGTCGAGCGCTTTTTCGAACTGCTCGCCGACACTGGCTTCGACCCCGCCGCGGCGGGCGCGGAGACGAAAACGCTGCCGTCCATGGTCTCCTATTTCGACATGCGGACCATTGCGCATCCGGTCTCCTCCAAAGCGAGCACGTATTCCAAGGTCGTGCATCCGTCCCGGACGTACACCAGATCCGCGCAATACGTCTGGTTCTGGCGCTACCACGATGTGCTCAACGCCGATGTTTTCTCTTTGGCCAACCCCACGGCGCAGGCCGCGCTGCGCCGGTACTACACGCATGTGGGCGATGTGCTCCGCTCCGTCGTGGAGAACGGCGATTACACGCTGGCGGGGTCGCTTTCGGCCGAAGCCGCGCCCCAGACGGTGTGAGCCGCTGCCATGCTGCTCACTGTGGTCGACCGCTTCTCTCTGGTGCCCGGAGTGTGGCGTGAATGGCGCCCGCGCCATGTGACCGGCGCGCTGTCGCGGATCGGGCTCGCCCAGAGCCAGCGCTACCATCTCTCGCCGTTGCTGGGCGGGGCCCCGTCCAATCCCTGGAAGGGGTGGATGGCCTTGGCCTTCGATGTGCCCGGCCACGTCCACCACGACGCTCTTGCCGCCGCGTTCGAAGCGCTGGTCCGTCGTCACGAGGCGCTTCGGTGCGCCTACGAGGTGGCCGGCGGAGAGATCCAGCGCCGAGTCATCCCTCCCGCCCATGTCGTCTTCGAGCCGCCCAGTGCAGGCGTGCCCTTCGACGGGGCCGAGGACATGCACCGCTTTCTGCGGGGCCGGTTGGACGAGGCTTGTGATCCGACCCGCTCGCCGTCGGGGCTCTTCGCGGCGGTGGACCGGCCCGAAGCGAGCACGATCATATGCGCCTTCGACCACACCGCTGTGGACGCCATGTCCTTCGCGGTCGCCTTCGCGGAGCTCTGGGATCATTATCACGCCCGAGTCGAAGGGCGCGAGCCCGCGCCGCTGCCGCCGGTGGGGAGCTTCTTGGAGTACTGCGAGTTCGAGGCGGGCATGCCTGCGGTGCCCCCCGAGCACCCCGGCTTTCTCGCGTGGCGTGAGTTCGCGGCGATGGCCGGAGGGGTCGGCCCCGCCTTCCCGCTCGATCTGGGCGTCGGGCCTGGGGCGCTGGCCCCGCAGGGCTCGGCAGTGTGCTCGCTGCTCTCCGACGCTGCGGCGCAGTCGCTCGAACGGGTCTGCGCCGCAGCCGGCGGAAGCCTGTTCAACGGTGTGGTGACCGCGTTGGCGGCAGCAGTGCGCGAGCTCGGCGGGCCCAAGGAGTTCCCCCTGTCCACGCCCCTGCACACGCGCTGGAAACCCGAATGGGAGCAGGCGGTCGGCTGGTTCGTCAAGAACATCCCGCTCATCCTCGTCGCCGGGGACTCCTTCGCCGATGGGATCGCTCGCAATAAAGCTCTGTTCCGGTCCATGCTGCCTGCCGCGAAAGTCCCGTTGGCGCAAGTCGTCGGCGGGGAAGCGCCCTTGGTCAGCTTGGCCCGCAGGGATGTGAGCGCGGTGAGCTTCCTCGATTATCGCAAGGCTCCTGGGGCGGGGCTTCCTGCTGCGGCCCGACCGCGCCACATCAGCAACGTGACGGTTGCGGACGATCTGCAACTCTGGTTCTCACGGACGGCAGACGGGCTGTCTGTGCGCCTGCGTTATCCCGACACCGATATCGCCCGAAGGACAGCAGAGGGATTGGTCGAGACAATGCGCGATGTGGTGCAGGCGGCGCTCAGGTCGAGCCCGCTCGCCCCGAGCCGTTAGGGG
>JGI2924J29684_1077509_pt1 | contig 18086 bp, 17 predicted proteins | sample BenlonsequencITS_FD_29684 | JGI IMG/M metagenome (IMG submission 29684)
CGCCTATTTGCTGACTTTGATATTTTTAAATGTTAAAGAAATTATTATGATGAAGCAAAAATTTATAAAATAAAAAAATGCTATTGTGCAAAACATAATATTATAATATATTAGTTTGTAAAAAGACTTGGGGGATATACAATTGAAAGAAACATCTAAATACGAAGAACCCGCCAGGTTATTGAAGGCGCTTGCTCATCCCACTCGCCTATGCATTGTAGCCGGGTTAATGAACGATAGCTGTAACGTTAACAAAATGAAAGAGTGTCTAGAACTGCCGCAGTCTACGGTATCTCAGCAGTTGGCTATATTGCGTGCCCAGGGTATCGTGGACGGGGTGCGCCACGGTACCGAAGTTTTTTACAAAGTAGCCGATGAAAAAGTCAAGGAATTGGTCAAAGTGCTTCTCGAAGACGATCTAGTTGTTTTTAAATAAAAGTAAACTTTAAAATAAATAATTCATTTTTCGCGGTTGTTTTCCGTAACCTGGTAATTAATAATTCTTACAAGGTGATAAACGAGCTAAGCTAATTTATACTATTAGGCCAGGCCCGTTTTAACGCTTTGCCGTTTAAAAAATCAAACTTTTTACCCTGCCAGGTGTCCTCTGCTTCCAGCAATCGCTCGAGTTCCTGTTTTATTTTCCACCAACTGGTGTCCCAATTGCAAAAGAGCACCTCGTTTTGTGGTCCTTTGCCCACCAGGCGCTGTATTACTATATTCGGGTCCAGGTACTCCAAGAAAGTAATAATACGTCTAATATATTGATTCATTGATATTATTTCGAACTCACCGCGTTCGTACATGTTGCCCAGTTCAGTGCCGCGTACTATGTATAGTGAGTGTAACTTGACATAACGAGTACCCAGAGCAGATATAATTTTGGCGTTTTCAATAACATCACTCATATTGTCCCAAGGTAAATTCAATATTAAATGAGTGCAAACTTCAAATTGACGCCGGTGAATGCGCAGCACTGCATCTATAAATTCAGCCAGGGTATGACCCCGGTTTATTTTTTTTAGCGTATGGTAGTTAACGGTTTGTAATCCGAGCTCAATATTAATGTCTATATTTTTTTCGGCCTGTGCCCTGGATAGTATATCCAAGTACTCCTCGCTGATACAATCTGGTCTGGTGGATACAGAAATGCCTACTATATCTGCTTCTTCAGCCGCGCATTTGATATTATCGGCAAATTGCGCGGGAGGCAGATAGGTATTGGTAAAGGCCTGGAAATACGCAATGAATTTGTTGGCGTTAAACCGCCGGCGGAAATATTCTTTGTTTTGCCTTAGCTGTTCTATTACCGAAAGAGTATTGGGTAAAGCGTCAAATCCGGAGCCTTGTTCATCGCAGAAAATACAGCCTCCGTAGCCCAGGGTGCCGTCCCGGTTGGGACAGCTGCCGGGCAAATTGACCGGTAGTTTATATACCTTTTGCCCAAATTTGTTGATTAAGTGCCTGGAATATATATTGTACCTGAAGTTGTTTACATTCATAATATCCACCAATCCAGATGCATGATATTTATCAAAATTCTATCACATGTGGTGGAAAACCAAAAGAATTTAGAATGGTAAAAATAATTTGGTTTTTAATAACCATTAAACATAATTCTATACTTGTGTATTAATCAATAAATGGCAAAAAAACCTTGATGATTTATTTAAGAGTGTGTCCAGATACTTAAAAAGTCGTGGAAAAAACTTCCACGACTTTTTAATATAAGCTTTTGCTTAAGACAGGGGCTGGGGTTTAATCCGCCATATAAGCGGCGGAAACACTGCGATACATGTTTTCCCGGTTTATACCCGTCCAGGTTATTTTAGGTACACTGCCCAGTTCCCGCTTGGCCATGTACAGCACCAAATCCAATACCCGGCAGGAATAGCCCCACTCATTATCGTACCAGGCCAGTACTTTAACCAGATATTCATCCATGACAATGGTGGAAAGGGCGTCAACAATTGAAGAGTGGGAATCTCCGTAGTAATCCTTGGATACCAATGGCGCATCACTATATGCCATTATCCCTTTTAATTCACCATCGGCGGCACGCTTTAGCGCGCCATTAACTTCTTCTACTGTGGCAGGGCGTTCCAACACAGCCACAAAATCTACTACAGACACGTTAGGAGTCGGCACTCGCATGGCCATACCGTTTAGTTTGCCCTGCAAATCGGGGATAACTAGCCCAACGGCTTTGGCAGCTCCTGTGGTGGTTGGTATAATTGATACTCCGGCAGCCCGGGCCCTTCGTAAATCTTTGTGCGGCAGATCTAATATTTGCTGGTCATTGGTATAGGAGTGCACCGTAGTCATCATGCCGTTTTTAATATTAAATTGTTGGTGTAGCACCTTAACAATGGGGGCTAGACAGTTAGTGGTGCAGGAGGCATTGGAGACAATATTATGTTTTCCCGGGTCATAGTCATTATGGTTGACGCCCATTACTATAGTGGCATCCACATTTTTACCCGGCGCGCTGATGATTACCTTTCGAGCTCCGGCCCGCAGGTGACTGGCTGCATCTTCCCCTTTGGTAAAACGCCCGGTTGATTCAATTACCATGCCCACGTTTAATTCGCCCCAGGGCAATGCTCCAGGATCCTTTTCAGCCATGACTTTAATCTTCTTGCCGTTTACTGTAAAGCCATCTTCTGTAGCTTTTACGTCGGCATTAAGGACGCCATGTACGGAATCATATTTTAACAGGTGGGCCAGTGTTTTGGCGTCAGTTAGATCATTAACCGCCACCACATCCACTTCCGGGTTATCGAGCGCCGCCCGGAAAACATTACGTCCGATGCGACCGAAACCGTTAATGCCTATTTTGATGGTCATAATTGCGGCAACCCCTTTCTATTGAATGAGAAAAATAATTTTCTCTAAAACTAGTTTTACCACCGAACTAAAAGGTATGAATGTCAATGTGTTCTCGCCAAAGAGGGCAATTCCGCAGTATCCTGATGATACCAATGCTTAATGCTCAAATTTCCAATTTCATTATACATAAGTATAATTTATATTTTCATGTCTTTAAAGTGGTTAGCGCAATATTTCACAAAAATTTAAGATTTGCCAAATATGCTGTAATAATTTTCAGGAGGCTTTACTAAGTGTTCTAATTTACAAATGTTGATTTCCTCCCGGAATGCTTAATATGGCTTTATTGTTTGCGATTAGTTTCTAGTAATTCTCCATTTTAAAGTGTAAAATGTAGCAGAAAGTAAACAAACATAGGAGGACACCAATGCCTGATATTAATGTTAATGATGATATTGCCTTAAAGATAAAGAACGACCCTTTTCCAAAACATATGGGAGTGGAAATTATCGAACTGTCGCCGGGGTTTGCCAGGGTATCCATGAAGGTTCAGGAGCATATGACCAACATACTAAGAATTACCCATGGCGGTGTAGTTTTTACTCTGGCTGATGTTGCCCTGGGCATTGCCAGCAATGCCCGCGGGTCGGCAGCGGTGGCTGTTAATGTAAACATAAATTTTATCAGGGCCAGCAGACCCGGTGATGTTTTGATTGCTACCGCAGAAGAAGTTCATCTTGGACGGCGTACGGCAAATTATAGAATAACTATAGAGGATGATGATGGAAAAGTAGTTGCTATGGCGCAAGGTTTAGTGTTTAGAGAAAGCTAATCAACTGTTATATAATTTCCTCAAATACTGTTGCATAACGAGAGCTCTTGGGCATAGCCCGAGGGCTTTTATGCTTTTGCAAGAAGTATGATGTTGAGCTTGGAGTACAAAAAGTGGAGGACCAAGTAATATTCATGCATGTAAAAAGTCATCTCAAAGAAGCTGAATAAACATGAAAAACATGGGGAAACTATTAAATGGAAAGAATGGAGGTGAAAAATATGAATAAAACTGCAACCGCACTTTTATTTAAATTTATTATGACCTTTGTTTTTGCTATTATAGCCCTGAGATTCATAGACAACAACACATGGGGTTGGGTATTTTGGGTGGCTCTTGCAGGTACAGCACTGAACTATCTTGTAGGTGATCTGTTTGTCCTGCCAAAGTATGGTAATATTGTTGCATCAGTCGGTGATGGTGTCATGGCTGCGCTCGCAGCATATATTATAAATTTAATAGTGCCGGCTTTTCAAACAACTTTTACCGCTTTGGCTTTATTTGCGGTGCTAGTTGCGGTGGGAGAGTACTTTTTCCACCAGTATTTACAGCGTTCTGAAAAAGTTGAACCATAAAAAAACAGAAAAAATGCAATAGAAAACCAGGCCCGTCTATTTTGTCCGGACCTGGTTTTTTTATGGGCATTGATTTTCTTTTTTGTGTGTAACAGGCATAATTTTTCCTCAATACTATTATCGACTTTCATATCATGCCAGGAATTAAAAAAACGCATTGATAATACCTCCTGTCTCTGCGGCCACGCATTATATATAAATATAATAGATAATATGTGTTAAGTTGGCAATATTAACGCTATTAAGATAATTTAATATTAGCGGGCTTTAATTAACTATATTTTGATAAAATGTATATGTTATTAGAGTGCAGATACCAACAATCAAATTTAACAATTTAACTTAAAACCAGGACGGGGTAATCGGAGAATAACCTATGGTCTTATCCAATCAACTTAAGGGGTTTTTATATATTCTATTGGCAGACTCGCTATGGGGTCTTTCCGGAACAGTGGCTAAATACCTTTTTAACCAGCAAGTCAGTCCCTATGATTTAGTTCAGTTAAGATTAATTTTGTCATTTATTCTATTAGGGGCTTATTTTGCCGTTGTTAACCCCAAATTATTAAAGGTTCAACAAAGGGATTATGGTTATTTTTTAATCTTTGGCATTTTTGGTGTGGCCACGGTACAATTTACCTACCTTTACGCCATTAGTGAAACCAACGTGGCTACTGCTGTTTTTTTACAGTACCTGTCACCTATTTTTATTCTTTTATACGGACTTTTAACTCGTCAAGAAATAATAACCGCAATTAAGCTGCTGGCCATCAGCAGTGCAACACTGGGTGGATTTTTAATTGTTAAAGGTAATTTCGGCTCGGGGCTGGCTGTTACAATACCCGGTTTAATTGGTGGTTTGGCGTCAGCTCTTTCTTTTGCCTTTTATACTATTTATGGTAAATACGGACTTGATAGGTATTCGCTCTGGACGCTTTTATTATGGGGAATGGGGGTGGGGGGTATTGTGTGGATGTTTCATGCGCCGCCCTGGGTTACTTTCTTCTCATATAGTCGCGAGGTTTCTGTTTTTTTCTTTTACATTGCTATTTTTTCTACCATTTTGCCGTTTGGTTTCTTTTTTAAAGGTTTGCAATACCTTTCCCCTGTGGTTACGGGGATTACCAGTTCCATGGAGCCTGTGCTGGCGGGTATCATCGCTTATATCATTTTAGGGGAAGTGCTTTCGAATCTGCAGATTATCGGCTGTTCGCTTGTAATTGTGGCTGTTGTGCTGGTACAAATCAGAAAAGAGAAAAAACCATAGGCTTTCGGGAAATTGCCGGGCGGCAAATCAGCCCGGAGCTGGCCCGGGAGCTGTTAGAGAAGGGCAGGACCGGGGTGGTCGAAGGGTTTATTTCACGTGCTGGTAAAGCTTTTAACGCAGCCCTGGTACTGGGTCCCGACGGCAAGGTAGGGTTTGACTTTCAGGGGAAGGGGCAGAAATAAGAGTTTTGCAAATGTGCTTTGTTTTTAGCAATAATGCATCAATTCTGTGCATTGCTGGTTTAACATAATTTCATTAATAGTATGACTTGCAGCACAGCAAAAAAGAGGGCTTATAACCCCTCTTTTTTAACTGCCTTTTATCTTTTTAAAAAAAATTATTCATTGAGCAATTGTTTGGCGATAACGATGCGCTGTATTTGGTTGGTACCCTCGTAAATCTGGGTTATTTTAGCATCCCTCATGTAGCGCTCCACAGGGTACTCCCGGCAGTAACCGTAGCCGCCCAATATTTGCACAGCGTTGGTGGTTACCTCCATGGCGGTATCGGTGGCGTACATTTTAGCCATGGAGGCCTCCTTGCTGTAGGGTAGTCCCATGTCGCGCATGCGGGCGGCCCGGTATACGAGAAGACGGGCGCAGTCGATGCGGGTGGCCATGTCCGCCAGCATAAACTGGATAGCTTGGAAGCTGGCTATGGATTGGCCAAACTGTACCCGTTCTTTGGCGTACTGTTTCGCTACGTCAAAGGCGGCCTGGGCAATGCCCAGTCCCTGGGCACCAATGCCGATGCGCCCGCCGTCTAACAGGGACATGGCTATTTTAAATCCTTCCCCTTCACGGCCTAACAGATTTTCTTTGGGTACCATGGCATTGTCGAAGATTAATTCGGTGGTTACGTCACCGTGTAGTCCCATTTTTTCTTCGGTTTTTCCAACGGAAAACCCGGGGGTGTTTTTGTCAATCAGCAAACAGGTTACACCATTGTGGCCCAATCTCTTATCCAGAGTGACGAAGGTGACATACACACTGGCATCGCTGCCGCTGGTGGTAAAAATTTTATTACCGTTGACAATATAGTGATCACCCACTAACCTGGCGGTGGTGGAGATGTTGGCCGCATCTGAGCCGGCATTGGATTCGGTGAGGGCAAAGGCTCCTACGTATTTACCCGAGGCGAGTTTGGGGATATATTTTTGTTTTTGCTCTTCAGTGCCGAAATAAAGAATGGGGAAAGTACCCACCGAGGTGTGAACGGCTAGTATTACTCCTGTGGATGCGCAGGCCCGGGATATTTCCTCAACAGTAATTATATATGAAAGAAAATCACAACCTGCACCGCCATACTCTTCGGGGATAGGTACCCCCATCAGACCCAGCTCGCCCATTTTTTTAATGTTCTCTATAGGGAAACGATGGGTACGGTCAATTTCAGCTGCCCGGGGTGCTATTTCATTTTGAGCCAATTTTTTGACCATATCGCGCATCATTTGCTGCTCTTCTGTAAGCATGTAAGGCATTTGGGGACCACTCCTTTCCTTACTCTACCTTGATCATTATTGCATCACCCTGAGCGGCACCGCTGCAGATAGCAGCTACGCCGATGCCGCCGCCCCGGCGGCGCAGTTCGTAAATTAGGGTCATTAGGATGCGGGCACCGCTGGCACCAATGGGGTGACCAAAGGCTATGGCCCCTCCGTTGACGTTAACCCTGTCGGGATCCCAGCCTGTTATTTTAGCGCTAACCAAAGCCACTGCGGCGAAGGCTTCATTAACTTCCAGCAGATCCACTTGATCTATGGTCATGCCCTTTTGCTTGAGTAGTTTATTTATCGATAGTCCGGGTACGGTGGCGATATATTTGGCGTCCTGTGAAACCGAAGCGTGTCCAAGGATGGTGGCCAGCGGCTGTTTACCTAATTCCCCAGCCTTTTCATCAGACATAACAACTAGCGCTCCGGCTCCGTCGTTTACACCAGGTGCGTTGCCGGCTGTAACGGTATTTTGGGGGTCAAAAACCGGTGGCAGCTTGCGCAGCGCCTCAATGCTTGTGTCACGCCGGGGTCCTTCATCGGTGTCCACCACTTTGGCATCGCCTTTCTTTTGAGGTATAAGCACAGGTACTATTTCATCTTTAAGCCGGTCACCTTCCATGGCGGCAATGGCCAGTTGATGACTGCGCAGCGCCCACTCGTCCTGTTCTTCACGGCTGATTCCATACTCAATGGCTACTTCACCGCCATGAATGGCCATGTGCCGGTCGTAAAAAGAGCACCATAAACCATCATTTACCATTAAGTCGACAAATTTCGTATCAAACATACGCAGCCCCCAACGGGCGTTGGATACAAAATATGGTGCATTGCTCATGCTTTCCATACCGCCCGCAACAATAATATCGGCATCACCAGACCGGATCATCTGGTCGCCCATGGTAACAGCCCGCAACCCCGATGCACACACCTTATTTATAGTTTCAGAGGGGACTTCCCAGGGCAGGCCGGCTTCCCGGGTGGCTTGGCGCGAAGGTATCTGCCCGCAACCGCCCTGGAGTACCTGGCCGAATATTACGCTGTCTACCATAGCGCCGTCCAAGCCAGCTCGGTTTATAGCTTCGGCAATAGTGATACCGCCAAGTTTTGTGGCCTTTAAAGGTTTAAGTGCGCCACCAAGCCTGCCGAAAGGGGTCCTGGCTGCACTAACAATTACAGTTTGTCGCATTTTAATACTCCCTTCTTAGTTAATTAAATATTTAATGTTAACTTATTTATTACAAATATTTTAAAATTTAAATTATTTGCAAATATTGTGCCAGGTTTAGTGTTTGTTTTTTAATATTCAGAATCAAATCTAAATGCAGACTTATCAGTTATTTTATCTTGCAATACTTTATAGGTAAATTTTAACTGTGTATTTATTTGTATACAGTTGGTCTGTTGGTATGTAAATGGTTGTGTTGTTCACCAGTTCGTTTAACGAGACCCAGGGAGCCTGGTCCTTATAAGTCTAGAAAAATCGTGTTCAGTGTTGAGTTTATTTTTTTAGAAATTTTTATAAATTATAAAGGGCATCGCTATGTAGCGATGCCCTTTATTTCCCCAGTACTTCTGGGGCATTGTATATTAATTGTGCAATATTAAACATTCCCGGTATTTGTTTGTATCTTATAAGCTTTTATAGTCCTACTCGATAGTCATAATTACTGTATCGGTGTTAATTACGTCGCCAGCTGCCACTTTGATTTCCTGTACGGTGCCGTCAGAAGGAGCAAAAATTTTAACCATCATTTTCATAGCTTCGATGGTAGCCACAGCGTCGTTGGCTTTGACATTGTCGCCCACCTTTACATCGACGGATACTAATTTTCCAACCATTGGGGAAACTACATTAGCCATTATATTACCTCCTTGGTATATTATTTTAATTTTCCGGGAAATTTATTTATACCGTAATATTCTAAACGATAATAATGAAAACAATACTTACAATACCTTTGTATTGTCTGACGTGCGCCATTCTTTCCTATGACGCGCTTTATCGCCTAATGACCTGCCCCCTCCCCTCAGTTTCGTTTGGGTTACTTCTCTGCACTATTGAAAATTATTACATATTTCAAAAGTAACGTCAATATTTTTACTATAATTGGCTAATGATAATACTGTCTTGTTATTTTATAAAAACCATGCTAAAATATAACCTTAAGTAACATGCCGGCATATTAACCGGCTATTTATTTTTTTGTTGTTAGCCTTGACAGAACAGTGGAAATATTTATCCGCTGGAGGAAATGTTTGCATTTTAGTAGAATACTATTTGTAATTACGCTGGATTTGGATAAAATAATACTGTGCTATGGAAAACATTACATATGACAACTTAAAAGGGGGAGCATTAATGAAAGCGACCGCGGAAAAGCTGGAGAACAATACAGTAGTACTCGATGTAGAGGTTGATGCCGAACAGTTGGCCAGAGCGCTTGATCAAGCTTATCGTAAACTGGTCAAAGATGTACATGTACCTGGATTTCGCAAGGGCAAGACACCGCGGGTGGTGTTTGAAAATTATGTCGGCAAAGCCGCCCTATATAATGAAGCTGTGGAATACGTTATCCCCGATGCTTACATGCAAGCCGTAAATGAAACAGGTGTTGAACCGGTTGCCCAGCCTCAACTTGAAATTGAGCAGGTTGAAGAAGGCAAGGCGGTTAAATTTAAAGCTACCGTACGTGTTAAGCCCGAGGTTACACTGGGTCAGTACACTGGTCTTGAAATAACCAGGCCCAAGGTAGAGGTAACTGATCAGGATGTGGACAATGAGCTTGCCAAACTGCAGGAAAGACATGCTCAGTTAATTAACCTGGAAGAGGGTGCCGTTGCCGGCGGTGATATAGCTTTGATTGACTTTGTTGGCCGCAAGGATGGGGTTGAATTTGAAGGAGGTCAGGGAACGGATTATTCCCTGGAGATTGGTTCAGGTACATTTGTACCTGGTTTTGAGGATCAGCTTATTGGTGTTACCGTGGGTGAAACCAGGGATATTACCGTAACCTTCCCGGAAGACTATCCTAATGAAGATCTCAAAGGGCAGGAGGCGGTGTTTACTGTTACTGTAAAAGGCATCAAGCGCAAGGAAATTGCTGCTCTTGATGATGAGTTTGCCAAGGACGTCAGTGAATTTGATACCCTTGAGGAATTAAGGGCCGATTTGCTGAATAAGTTAAAAGAAGCTGCCGACAATAGAGCCCAGCAGCAGATAAAGGGTGACGTGGTGCAAAAGGCCGTGGAAAACGCGGTGGTGGACATTCCAGAGGAAATGGTGGACACCCGGGTTGATGAAATGTTGGTTAATATGGAAAGACGCCTGATGTCCCAAGGAATGAACATGGAGAATTACCTGAAATATACTGGATCAACCATTGATGATTTGAAAAAGAGTTTTCGTGATGATGCCAAAAGAGGCGTTAAAACAACTCTTTTGCTGGAGGCTATTGCCAAAAAAGAAGCTATTGAAGTTAGTGATGAAGATTTGGAAAAAGAGATTGCTACAATGGCCGAAAATTACCAGCAGGATCCTAAAGTTTTGCGTAAAATACTTGAAGGACAGAATCAAGTCGAATTTATCCGGGAAGGTTTGCAGCAACAAAAAGCCATTGATTTTATTGCCGATCAGGCCACGCTAGTGGAGGGCACAAACGAGCCAGTCGAAGAATAAGTTATTGCCAAAAGGTTATTTTTTAGTGGTATGGTCTTAAATAATACCGTATAATATTAGGAGGAGATCCGCATTGTCTTATCTGGTTCCTATTGTAGTTGAGCAGACCAACCGGGGCGAAAGATCTTACGACATCTATTCAAGACTTTTAAAAGACCGGATTGTTTTTATCGGTGGCCCCATTGATGATACTGTGTCCAACCTGGTTATAGCCCAGTTATTGTTTTTGGAAGCGGAGGACCCAGAAAAGGATATTAATATTTACATTAACTCGCCAGGCGGGGTGGTAACTGCAGGCATGGCCATTTATGATACCATGCAGTACGTTAAGCCCGATGTTTCCACTATTTGCCTTGGCCAGGCGGCCAGTATGGGTTCTTTCCTACTGGCGGCCGGTGCGCCCGGTAAACGCTTTGCACTACCCTACGCCCGGATTATGATTCACCAGCCGCTGGGTGGAGTGCAGGGCCAGGCTACGGATATCGATATCCATGCCAAGGAAATATTACGCATGAAAGACACTTTAAATGACCTACTGGCCAAACATACCGGCCAGCCCAGGGATAAGGTAGCCCGGGATACGGAACGTGACTTCTTTATGTCGGCTGAAGAGGCAAAAGAGTACGGCCTCATAGACAAAGTGTTTGTGAGGGCCAAGCAAAGCTAAAAGAGGTGGAATTATGTTTAATGAAAAAGGTCAGTTAAAATGCTCCTTTTGCGGCAAGCTCCAGGATCAGGTTAAAAAACTCGTAGCCGGGCCGGGCGTATACATTTGTGATGAGTGTATTGAACTGTGCAATGAAATTATTGAAGAAGAGTTGAGCGAAGATATCGGTCTGGAACTCGGGGATATTCCCAAGCCAAAGGAAATTAAGGATATCTTGGATCAGTATGTCATTGGGCAGGACAGCGCAAAAAAATCATTAGCCGTGGCTGTATATAATCATTACAAACGAATCAACCTGGGTGGCAAAATAGATGACGTGGAATTGCAAAAGAGCAATATAGTTATGTTGGGGCCCACCGGTAGCGGGAAAACCCTGTTGGCCCAAACGCTGGCCAGATTGCTAAACGTGCCTTTTGCTATTGCTGATGCTACATCGCTTACTGAGGCCGGTTATGTGGGCGAAGATGTGGAAAATATTTTGCTTAAGTTGATTCAGGCTGCTGATTATGATGTGGAAAAAGCCGAGCGGGGCATTGTCTACATTGATGAAATTGATAAAATTGCCCGCAAGTCTGAAAACCCGTCCATCACCCGGGATGTGTCCGGGGAAGGTGTGCAACAGGCACTGTTGAAGATACTGGAGGGCACCGTGGCTAGCGTGCCACCACAGGGCGGTCGTAAACACCCGCACCAGGAATTTATTCAATTGGATACCACTAATATATTATTTATCTGTGGCGGCGCATTTGACGGTATTGAAAAGATCATTCAAAACCGTACCGGTAAAAAGGTGATGGGCTTTGGTGCTGAAATCAAGCCCAAGCAGGAAATGCGCATTGGTGAAATACTATCTCATATATTACCTGAAGACTTGTTGCGTTATGGGTTGATCCCTGAGTTTGTGGGACGCCTACCCATCATAGTCACTTTGGATGCACTGGACGAAGATGCACTGGTACGTATTCTAACTGAGCCGCGGAACGCGCTGGTTAAGCAATATGAAAAGCTTTTGGATCTGGATGGAGTTGGTTTGGAATTCCAGAGCGATGCCCTGAAAACCATTGCCCAGGAGGCGTTGCGCCGCAAAACCGGTGCCCGGGGATTACGTTCCATACTTGAGGATATTATGTTGGAAATTATGTATGACGTTCCTTCCCAGCAGGATATCGCCAAGTGCGTAGTAACTAAGGATACCGTACTAAATAAAGAAAAACCGATTGTTATAACCATGGAGCGAAAAAAGAAAAAAGAAGAATCCGCGTAAAAATCCACCCAAGGGTGGATTTTTTTTATGGGGTGGGTAAAGAAAATGGTATTCCCGACGCCTCACGGTTTTTATAAATTACAGCGTGATGCGAAAAATATGACATTGCAGGGGTTGGATAAAATATGAAAAAATTAGGCAATAATATAATATCAGTCATCATACCCGTTACAGGCCTGAAAAAGCGGGTAATTTATATATTAGTTAGGCAAGGGGAGGCACCGTAATGGAATTTTCCAGTGGCATAGCTAGTTTTATTACATTTATTCAGGTGTTTTTCGCTGTAATTATTGGGTTATATTTTTGGAATTTACTTAAAACGCAGCAGGGCAATAAATCTGCCGTGGAAAGGGAATCCCGCAAAGAGCTGGAGAAATTGCAGAACCTGCGCAAAATATCCCTTTCTGAACCTTTGGCTGAAAAAACCAGACCTGGCTGTTTTGGTGAAATTATTGGTCAGTCTGAGGGTTTAAAATCTCTTAAAGCGGCATTGTGCGGACCCAACCCTCAGCACGTGATAGTTTATGGGCCGCCCGGGGTGGGTAAAACAGCAGCGGCCCGGTTGGTGTTGGAGGAAGCCAAGAAAAATCCCTCTTCTCCATTTAAAGATAACGCCCGATTTATTGAAGTGGACGCTACTACAGCACGTTTTGATGAACGTGGTATTGCCGATCCGTTAATTGGCTCAGTGCACGATCCTATATATCAGGGCGCAGGGCCCATGGGTATGGCGGGTATTCCGCAGCCCAAGCCCGGGGCAGTGACCAAGGCACACGGCGGCATGTTGTTCATTGATGAAATAGGTGAACTGCATCCCATCCAAATGAATAAACTGCTTAAAGTGATGGAAGATCGCAAAGTGCTCCTGGAAAGTGCCTATTACAGCTCCGAAGATGCCAACATCCCAGGACATATTCATGATATTTTTCAAAATGGGTTGCCTGCTGATTTTAGGATGGTAGGCGCTACCACCCGCACGCCGGACAGTATTCCGCCAGCTATCCGGTCCCGGTGCCTGGAAATTTTCTTTCGGCAGTTGATGCCCGAAGAAATAGGTGCCATTGCTGCCAATGCCGTACAAAAAATTAGTTTTACCCTGGCGGCACAGGGGCTGGAAATTATTAAAAAGTATGCCACAAGCGGACGAGAGGCGGTCAATATTATACAACTTGCCGCGGGTATTGCTGTTACCGAAGGGCGTAAAGAAATAGAATCTGCGGACGTGGAATGGGTGGTCAATAGCGGTCAGTATGCTCCGCGCCCGGAAAAAAAGGTGCCGGCCGAGCCCCAGGTGGGACTGGTCAATGGTTTGGCGGTGTATGGTCCCAATATGGGTATGCTGCTGGAAATTGAAGTGGGTGCAATACCGGCACCCTCCGGCCAGGGTAAAGTGGTGGTTACCGGCATAGTGGACGAAGAGGAGTTGGGTAGCCGGGGTAAAACCATTCGGCGCAAAAGCATGGCCCGGGGGTCGGTGGAAAATGTGCTTACTGTGCTTCGGCGCACTATGGATGTTGATCCCCGGGATTATGACTTGCATGTAAATTTCCCGGGGGGCGCTCCGGTGGATGGCCCATCGGCCGGCGTGGCTGTGGCTGCTGCCGTGTTCTCCGCCATTACCGGAATTCCAGTTGATAATACCGTGGCCATGACGGGTGAGGTATCCATCCGAGGTTTTGTTATGCCTGTAGGTGGTGTGGTGGCCAAAGTGGAAGCTGCTCGACATGCCGGCGTAAAAAAGGTATACGTTCCGGCAGATAATTACCAAGAAATGTTTCAGGATATTACGGACTTGGAAGTGTTGCCGGCTGATACGCTAAAAGAAGTTATAAATGGTTCCCTTATGACACGCGGCTTAGAGAAGAAACTGGTGATTGGCGGACAGCAAAGGGAAACTCTGGGTAGTGGTAATTTTGTGCCCGCTGCTGGAGCAACGGTTACGGGGGAATATTAAGGGTTTTATTAGCTCTGATAAATTTTAAGTTTCAAAGAATTTGGCAGATATATTTTTTTGGAAAGAAAGTTATAAGGTTGAAAATAGCAGTTTATCAATGCTAAAATATGGATTACCGCCCCCGTACGCACTTTCCCGTTATCATGGCACTTATTGCTATGGCGACGCCCATTGTGGTATGTTACAATAAACAATGGATCTGCCCATGCATATGTTAATTTAAAGCAAAAGGATTAACATCGAAGGAGGTGCTCCATGAATCCTATAGAAAAACGGGTATTACCTCTATTACCTTTAAGGGGAATACTGGTTTTTCCCTATATGGTTATCCACCTGGATGTGGGTAGGGAAAAATCGGTTCAAGCTATAGAAGAAGCTATGGTCAAGGAAAGGGTAATTTTCCTGGCCACCCAAAAGGAAGCCCAGACAGACGACCCCATGGAAGAAGATATTTATAATGTTGGTACGGTGGCCGAGGTAAAGCAGTTGTTAAAGCTGCCCGGAGGCACTATCAGAGTTTTGGTTGAAGGTATTGCCAGGGCAAAAATTAATAAATACGTTAGCAAGGAGCCATTTTTCAGCGTTGAGGTAGACCAGTATGCCGAAGAGTTTGATAAAAGCTCTCAGGTTGAAGCGCTGATGCGTAACCTGGTCACTCAATTTGAGCAGTACGTAAAACTAAGCAAAAAAATACCACCGGAGACCGTAGTTACAGTGGTTAATATCGATGACCCGGGGCGATTGGCTGATATAGTGGCCTCTCACCTGACACTGCGTATTGAGGATAAACAGTCTGTTCTAGAAGCCATTGATATAGTAAAACGTCTGGATAAGCTATGCGCTATTGTAGCCCGGGAACTGGAAATTGTAGAGATGGAGCGTAAAATTAACGTCCGGGTGCGCAAGCAAATGGAAAAAACCCAGAAGGAGTATTACCTGCGGGAACAGATTAAGGCGATTCAGCGGGAGTTGGGTGAAAAGGATGACCGTGTGGCAGAGGGCGAGGAGTTAAGGGAGAAAATTGCCAAGGCCAAGCTGCCAAAGGAAGTGGAAGAAAAAGCGCTTAAAGAAGTTGAGCGTTTGGAGAAAATGCCCCCTATGGCTGCTGAGGCGGCAGTAGTGCGTAATTACCTGGATTGGCTTTTGGCTCTACCCTGGTCTAAAAGCACCAGGGATCGTCTTGATATTAACATGGCTGAGACGGTACTGGATGAAGACCATTACGGCTTAAAAATAGTTAAAGAGCGTATTTTAGAATATCTGGCTATTCGAAAGCTGGCTAAAAAAATGAAAGGGCCCATCATATGCTTTGTGGGGCCGCCCGGTGTGGGGAAAACATCGCTGGGCCGATCCATAGCCCGTGCACTGGAGCGTAAATTTGTGCGTATTTCTTTGGGTGGCGTGCGGGATGAAGCTGAGATCCGGGGGCACCGTCGTACTTATGTGGGTGCCATGCCGGGTCGAATTATCCAGGGCATGAAAACCGCAGGTTCCAAAAACCCAGTCTTTTTGCTGGATGAGATTGACAAAATGAGCATGGATTTCCGCGGCGACCCGTCATCAGCGCTGTTGGAAGTGCTTGATCCTGAACAAAATAATAGCTTTAGCGATCATTACATTGAATCACCCTATGACCTCAGCAACGTTATGTTCATTACCACAGCCAATATTCAGCATAACATTCCCCGGCCACTGTTGGACCGGATGGAGATAATTAATATATCAGGTTATACTGAGGAAGAAAAAGTGCAAATAGCCATGCGTCACCTGCTGGCCAAGCAGATTAAAGAGCATGGGTTAAATAATGAAATGGTGCAGATTTCCGAAAATACCATCAGGCGGGTTATCCGGGAATATACCAGGGAAAGCGGCGTGCGCAATCTGGAACGTAATATTGCCTCTCTATGCCGCAAAGCTGCCAAACAAATTGTGTCAGGTAAGACCAGCAAAGTTAAGGTAACAGTGCAAAACCTGGAACAGTTCCTGGGCAAACCCAAGTATCGTTATGGTATTGCTGAACAGGAGGACCAAGTGGGCGTGGCCACTGGCCTTGCCTGGACCGAGGTGGGCGGTGACACGCTAGCCATTGAAATAACCACTTATAAAGGTAAAGGTAAGCTAACCCTGACCGGTAAACTGGGCGACGTAATGAGAGAGTCGGCCCAGGCCAGCTATAGCTACGTGCGCAGCCGGGCTGCGGAGTTAGGTATTAAAGAAGAGATGTTCGATAAATATGATATTCACGTACACGTACCCGAAGGAGCCATCCCCAAGGACGGTCCCTCCGCTGGTATTACCATGGCGGTAGCCCTGGCTTCGGCGCTCACTGGTCGCCATGTGCGCTATGATGTGGCTATGACCGGGGAAATAACGCTGCGGGGGCGGGTGCTTCCTATAGGCGGGCTTAAGGAAAAGGTGCTAGCTGCGCATCGTGCCGGCATTAAGACGGTGCTGCTGCCTATGGATAACCGCAAGGATATTGAGGAAATACCTGCTAATATTAGAAAACAGATAGAACTAGTGCCTGTAGACCATATGGATGGGGTACTCAAGATTGCATTGCGGGAAAATGAGTTCACACCCGAGACGGAGCAGATAGAACCCCCGCCTCAGCTGCCATACGGAAAGGTTATGGAGACCGAGGGAGGAACCGGACTGCCCAATGAAAATAACTTCAGCTGATTTTGTGACCAGTGCTACTAATCTGGATAAGTGTCCGGCCGGGAGTCACCCTGAGGTAGCCCTGGCCGGGCGTTCCAATGTGGGAAAGTCAAGCCTGTTTAATGTTCTTGTAAACCGCAAGCGTTTGGCCCGCACCAGTAATACACCCGGTAGGACACAGCTGATTAATTTTTTTATCATTAATGATAAGCTTCATTTGGTGGATCTGCCGGGCTATGGTTTTGCCAAAGTGCCGGTCCGGGTAAAGGCCCAATGGGGTAAAATGATCGAGGGCTACCTGGCCGGGCGGGAACAACTGCGCGGCGTGATACTTTTGGTAGACGTGCGCCACAAACCCACACAGGATGACCAGCAGATGTATAACTGGCTGAAAGCATACCGTATCCCAACCGCAGTGGTGGCTACCAAGGCCGATAAGCTTAGCCGGGGGCGGGCCATACAAAACCTTGCCGTGGTACGCAAAAACCTCCAGCTTGCTGATGCAGATCCCCTGGTATTGTTTTCCGCCGTCACCGGCCAGGGTAAAGAAGACATCTTAACAATCATCAAAAACTGGACCATGGTGCCGGGTGTGAAAGTTGATAGCTGAAAATCGGAAGTTGAAAGCGCGTAAGTATACCAGATAGGTGGATATACGATATACAGTATGTATTAAATAGGGGAGGGGCTATTTGCAGTAGCCTCTCCCCTATTTTAAATTTGTTTAAAATAGATGATCTATTTCTAAGTTTAGAAACTCGGGGGAGCACGAGGGGGCTGTTATCCCCCTCAATTCATTGAGGGGATACACGGACCCCCTCGTCCGGGCGTAAGCCCGGCAATTTCCCCTCGCAAACATAGGTTTG
>JGI2924J29684_1077507_pt1 | contig 18060 bp, 15 predicted proteins | sample BenlonsequencITS_FD_29684 | JGI IMG/M metagenome (IMG submission 29684)
CTCTCGCTCGCCGTCTCTTCAACACCCTCACCGATCGACTTGGATTCGCCAAGTCTTGGATCGGCCAGTTCCTCAGTCCATATTTGCAAAAGTTATCTTGATCATTAGTCCGACGTTCTCGGTGTGGCAGTTCTACTTCTTGTTCGCGGTTTCGATGTACAATCTGTGGATCCTCGCAAATGTGCTTGTCTCAGCTGGTGCTATACCGGAGAAACCGCCAATCTCGACACGTGTATTCAGGGAATTTGTTGTTGTGACTGGTTACGGATAGGGGGAGACCAGTCCGACCAAGATGATCGGTCAAAACGCCGTAACCGAGTGGAAACGCTCAGAAACGCCGCTATCGGCGGCGTTTCTTCGCTCTGTTCCTCGCTGTGTCGCATAGATCGTTGGAGCGCTGTAATCCAAATCGGCTGTTCGACCAATTTCGTTCAGCAGACCGCGTTGAATCGGCAACTACTGTGAACGGTGGGATTTTCTCCTTGAAGAAAGATAGATTGCTGGCCGGCAAGTGTCGACGCACCCGCGACTCGAGACGGTTGCATCGGGACATCGGTACAGCAATTCGTCTCAACTGCACTAGTGATCGCACTACTGTCGCGTAATCGGGTGTGCTGACCGATGGGCGCTACGTCGCTGGCCCCGCAATGCAGTGTTTCCGGTGTCGAGTGCGACCACGTGCCCGTCCCGAGCGGGAAAGACGGGAGCCCCGCCTTAAGAGGCTGGATAATCGGCAGGAAGCATATAGAGACTTCCGTTTCTATCGTCCCGTACTCTCCCCATGACAACTCACGAAATGGATCTGCGAGGACTCGACTGCCCACAGCCGACGTTAGAAATCGGCGTGAAAGCGTCAGAGCTCGACGACGGGGAAGTGATCGTCGCCGAAGCCGATTGCTCGACGTTTCCGGACGACGTGCGAGACTGGTGTGAGAAGACCGACTCGACGCTGATCTCGCTCGTCGAGCCCGAACCGGGCGTCTACGAGGCAGAGATTCAGCTCTGACGATGATATCCGATCTCGAGGTAGCCGTCTACCTCTGTGAAAGTCGTGGCCACGTGAGCGACGAACTCGAGTTGGACGCCGTCGTCGAAACGATTTCCGAACACCCGAACGTCACCGACGTCCGGACGCACGAACTGTTGTGTGGTCCGGACGGGCACGACCTGCTCCGGTCGGAGATCCGCGAGAACGAACCGGACAGGATCGTTGTCGGGGGCGGCTCCCTGAAGGACAAACGACCCGGCTTCGAAACGGTCCTCGAGTCGGCGGGGATGAACCCGTTTCTCTTGCAGATGGTCGACCTGCGCGAGCAGTGCAGTTGGGTCACGGACGACCCCGAAGCCACCACCGAAAAAGCCTGCAGGCTGCTTCGCGGTGGCGTCGAACGGGCGTTACACCTCGAGCCACTCGCTCGGGAGACTGTCGCCTACGATACCGGCGTGCTGGTCTATGGGGAGTCGATTGCCGCAATCGACGCCGCGTTGCAACTCGCGGTCGCCGATCGACAGGTGTACCTCGTCACCGAAGCGGATAGTCCTGGGGGGTTACTCGTCCAGAAGGAGTTTCTCTACCCGAAAGATCAGTGTGCACCGTGCCGGGCAGCACCGAAACTCAAGGAGCTCGACCAGAGCGACGACGTCGAACTGATCGCGCCGGGCCAGGTGACGTCGGTGCGTGGCGTCGCCGGGAATTTCGAGATCACTATCGAATCGGAGCCACGGTACGTCGACTCCGAGGCGTGTATCCCGTGTGACAGGTGCGTCGACGCCTGTCCCGTCTCCGTCCCCGACGAATTCGAGTTCGAACTCACAGACCGAGCGGCGATCTACGAGCCGTTCTCCGGCTCGATCCCGGGCGGCTACGTCATCGACGAGGAGAACTGCGTCAGGTTCGACGAGTCGCCGACCGACTGCACGGAGTGTGCCGACGCCTGTCCGATGGACGCAGTCCAGTACGAGGAGACGGGAACGACCCGCGAAGTGACCGTCGGTAGCGCGATCGTGGCACCCGAAGCCCAGCCCTACGATGCCGACCGCGTCCACCCAACGGCCAGGGACGGCCAGACGGATGTCTACTCGAACCTCGAGTTCGAACGGTTCTTCACCGAATCCGGGCCGACGAACGGAGCCGTCGAACTCCGCGACGGCACGGAACCGGACTCGGTGGCGATCGTTCACTGTGCCGGTTCCCGGTGTGAAGACCATCTGTCGTACTGTTCGGGAACCTGCTGTCTCGACGCGCTCAAGCTCTCGCGGGCACTCCTCGAGGCGGTGCCCGACTGCGACGTCTATCAGGTGTTCGACGACCTCGTCGTCCCGGGACGAGAGGGGGAGGCGTACGCCCAGGAGACGTTCGAGATGGGAGCGACGCCAGTCCGCTGGGATCTCGACCACGGTGACTGGATCGATCTGACGGTGACCGACGACGGAGTCACGGTCGCCGGGACGAACCGGGACGGAAATCCGGCCGAACTCGAGGTCGACGCGGTCGTCCTCGCGGTCGGTCTCGAGCCGGGGGTGGTCGTCGACGACCTCGCGGAGACGTTCGACCTCGAGCGCGACGAGCGGGGCTTTCTCACGGCCGAGCAGCCGATCACCTCGACGGCGGTCGCACGCGACGGCATCTACGTTGCCGGGCCGTCGGCTGGACCGGACGGCGAACACGCGACACTCACCCAAGGGATCAGCGCCGTCGGCGAGGTACTCTCGAGGGCAGTGCCGGGCCGTGACGTAGAACTCGAGCCTCGGCGTGCGGTCATCGACGACGAACTGTGTACTGGCTGTCGGATCTGTCTCGAGACGTGTCCGTTCGACGCGATCGATCGGGACGACGAACGCGGGGTCGCACAGCTCCGCGACGAGGTGTGTCAGGGCTGTGGAGCCTGTGTTAGTGCTTGTCCGGCAGACGCGATCGACCAGCGCGGCTTCACGACGGCACAACTCGAGGCCGAAATCGACGGAGTGATCGAAGGATGACGGACGTACTCGAAGACCCCGACCGCGAGACGCTCGAATCGGTGATCGAAAGCGAGGCGACCGATCCGGCGACCGAGGAGTGGACGCCGCTGGTGGTCGCGTTCCTGTGTAACTGGTGTTCGTACGAGGGAGCGCAAACAGCCGGCGGTGCCCGCAAGACCGTCCCGGCCAACGTCTTTCCCGTGCGCGTGATGTGTTCGGGCCGCGTCGACTACGATCTCGTCGCGAAGACGCTGACGGACGGAGCCGACGGCATCCTCGTGCTTGGCTGTCACGAGGGCGACTGCCACTACAAGACCGGGAACTACCTCACCCGGAAGCGACACGCACTCTTCACTGCCGTCTTACAGGGGCTCGGCGTCCACGAGGACAGGGTCCGACTGGACTGGGTCTCTGCGGACGAGGGAGAGCGGTACGCGACGGTCACCCGGGAGATGGCAGCGAGAGTCCGAGAGCTCGGTCCGCTCGCCGACGGGAATTCCGGACCCACGACGGAGGTGACTGCCGATGGCGACTGAACTCGACCGCTCGGACCGCGGACTCGCCGAGTACGTCGACGAACGCCTGGCACAACTGGACGACCCGCCCGCTGCCCCGCTTACTCTCGGTATCTACTGGACCGGTAGCTGTGGCGGCTGTGACGCCAACGTCGCCGACCTCGGGGAGGCGCTGCTGGCGCTTTCTTCCCACGTCGACGTCGCGATCTGGCCCCTCGCGACCGATTTCAAGCCTGCGGACGTCGAGCGCCTCGAGACCGACGAGATCGACATTTGTCTGTTCAACGGGGCGATCCGCCTGGACGACCACGAGGAGATGGCACACCTCCTCCGGGACCGGTCTCGCACGCTGGTCGCGTACGGCGCTTGCGCCCACCTGGGCGGGATACCTGGGCTCGCCGAGTTCTCGTCACCGGACGACCTCGTGCGAACGAAGTACGAAGACGTGCCGACGGTGACTGGTGGTGAGTCGCCACGAGGAGAGACGGACGTCGAGAGCGGCCGACTCGAGCTCCCGACGCTTCGGGACGGCGTCGACCGACTCGAGGACGTCGTCGACGTCGAGTACACGGTCCCGGGGTGTCCGCCGTCGCGGCGGTTCACGGCGGACTTGCTGCTCTCCGCCCTCGAGGAGGACCTCCCCGAACCTGGAACCGTTCTCGCGGGGGACGGCCACGTCTGTCGGGAGTGCCCCCGCGAGGTCGACGAGCGCCACCTCGAGTCGCTCGAGCGAGTCCACGAGGTCGAACCGGCCGACGGCGAGTGTCTCCTGAACGAAGGGCTCGTCTGTCTCGGACCGCTGACCGCGGCAGGCTGTAACGCGCGGTGTCTGGAAGCGAACGTCCCGTGTCGGGGCTGTTTCGGTCCGGCCGAATCGACGTGTGACGTCGGTGCGCAGCTTGCCTCTAGCCTGGGGCCGCTGGTCGAACCGGACGGCGACGACGAGGTCGCGGCGATCGTCGACGAGGTCGAGGACTGGGCCGGTCTGACCCATTACTTCACGCTCGCGGACTCGCCGCTCGGGCAGGTGCAAGATCCTGCCGTCGACGACGACAGAGGTGATCGAGATGAGTGACGAAAACCCAGAGACAGAAGCCAGCGACGACGGGACCGACACGGAGACGATCACCATCGAGCAGGCGACGCGACTCGAGGGCCACGCGAAGATCGACATTCATCTCGACGACGACGGCGCGGTCGACCGGGCGTACTTCCAGGCCACGGAGCTACGGGGTTTCGAAGAGTTCGTCCAGGGTCGACAGCTCGAGGAGATTCCGCGTATCGCACCACGGATCTGTGGGGTCTGTCCCTGGCCACACCACCTCGCGTCCACGAAGGCGGTCGAGGACGCCTGGGATGTCCGTCCGACCGAGACGGCCGTCGCCGTCAGGCGGCTCCTCTATTCGGTGGCGAACTTCGCCGACCACCTCGTTCACTTTTACTACCTCGCTGCACCGGACTTCGTGATGGGGCCGGACGCAGCCCCGGACGTGCGCAACGTCCTTGAGTTGGCCGAGATGCTCGACGAGGACCTGGTTACCCGGGTCGCCCGGACGCGCCGGGAGGCCCACGAGTTACTCGAGTCGGTCGCCGGCCGAGCGATCCATCCCGTCTTCGGCGTTCCAGGGGGCGTCTCGAACGGGATCGACGAAGGCCAGCGAGACGAAATCGCCGAGTCGCTCGCGGGGTTCGTCGACCTCGCAGAGCAGTCGCTCGAACTGTTCGAGGACCTCGTTCTGGGAGACGACTCCTACCGGGACCTCGTCACGGGTGAGGATGTCTACTACCTCCGGACGAACTACGTGAGTCTCGTCGACGACGATGGCGTCGTCGACTTCTACGGCGACGACGTTCGCGTGATCGCTCCGGAAGGGACGGTTCGAGACACGAGACCAGCCGACGAATTCGATCGACTCTTCGGTGAACGGGCAGAGCCGTGGTCGTACCCGACGCTGCCGTATCTTCGGTCGGAGGGGTGGTCGGGTCTCGACGCCGCAAACGACGACAGTCTCTATCAGGTCGGCCCGCTTGCTCGGATCAACGTCTCCGACGGGTTCTCGACGCCACGGGCACACTCCTGGTACGAGACGTTCTTCGACGTGCTGCCCCAGCCGTGTCACCACACGCTCGCTGCACACTGGGCACGCCTGATCGAGATGCTGTACCTGGCCGAGCGCGCGGAGGAACTGATCCAGACGCCCGCGGTGGTCGGCGACGACCGCCGACGAATCCCAGCAGACGACGGCGCGGGATCGGGCGTCGGAGCCGTCGAGGCTGCTCGTGGCACGTTGTTCCACTCGTATACGTCTACGGCGGACGGCACGGCCGAAACTGTCAACTGCCTCGTGCCAACAAATCACAACATCCCGTCGATCAACCGCTCTATCGAACGCGCAGCTACAGCGCTCGTCGACGGATCGAACCCCGACGAAGGCACCCTGAATCGCGTCGAGATGGCGTTCCGGGCGTACGATCCGTGTCTGGCCTGTGCGACCCACTCGGTCGTCGGCGAAACGCCACTCGCAGTACGGATTTACGACGCCGACGGGAACCGAAGGGAGGAGTATTCGTGACGACAGCCACGCTCGTTCTCGGGCTGGGAAACCCGACCCGCGGCGACGACCGCGTCGGACTCGAGGTCGTAGCCGAAGTAGAGACTGCACTCGCCGATCTGGACGTCCCGTCGGTAGACGTGCGGCGGACGATTCTCTCGGACGTCAGGCTCCTTGATCTGATCGCCGGATACGACCGTGTCGTCGTGGTCGACGCCGTCCCGGTCGAGCCACGCGCTGCCGGCTCGTGGTGGCACGTCGACGCCGACGAGGTCGCCGCCCTCGAGCAGTCGTCGGCGTTTGCTCACGGGCTCTCGTTCGGTCGGCTCGTCTCGATGGCTCGGGCCGAACCCGACTCGCCGGCGTCCGTCGAAGCGGTTCTCGTCGGGATCGAACGCGAGTCGACCGGCCGAGATACCCTTTCGGAGACACTCTCGCCGGAGATACGGTCCGTCGTCGAGCCGGCTCGTGACGCGGTCCTGTCGACGCTCGAGGGAGTTGCCGACCACCCCCGGCTCGAGACGGAGGGGGAGCGATCAGGAATCGCCAGGAATCACTCAGGAAGTGAACGAACGAACAAATCTTGGAGGGACTCACCATGACACAATCTGTCGACGAGCGAGAACGGACCGAGGGGGAACAGACCGGTGAAGTCGAGACGGTCGAGGTACCGCGATCAGATATCGACGTCATCTTCGAGCACGTCCAGACGATCGCAGGCGGCGAGTTCGACGCGGATTTGGACACCGACCGCGTCGAGAGCGAGGAGCTGTCACAGGTCGCCGAGACGATCACGTACATGCAGATTGCGTTCCAGCAGGTCGTCGACCACTACGAGAAACAACAGGAAGAGACGGCCGAGAAACAGGAACTGCTCGATCAGCAGCGCGAACTCACCGAACAGGTGGAGCGATCGGTCGAGACGCTGACCGACACGACCGAAGATGTCACCGAGCAGGTGGTGGACATCGAGGCACTCGCGGACGAGCAGACGGAGAAAATGCAGGAGGTCTCGAGTGAGGTGTCGGACCTCAGTGCGAGTATCGAAGAGATGGCTTCGACGGCGGAAGACGTTGCCCAGCGCAGCAACGAAGCCGACGAACTCGCTGGCGACGGGAAACGCTCCGCTGAAGAAGCGATCGACGCGATCGAGACCGTCGACACCGCCGCGACGAGCGCGGTCGACGAGATGGAGACGCTGCAGGGGCACGTCGACGAGATCGACGACGCCGTAACCGTAATCGACGACATCGCCGAGCAGACGAACCTGCTGGCGTTGAACGCGTCGATCGAGGCGGCCAGGGCCGGCGAATCCGGCGAAGGCTTCGCCGTCGTCGCCGACGAGGTAAAGTCACTGGCAACCGAGTCACAGCAGCGCGCCGACGAGATCGAGTCGATCACGGCGGACGTCCAGGCCGCCGCCGACCGAACCGTCACGGAGCTGTCCGACACCGTCGACGCGATCGACGAAGGACAGAGACAGATCGAGAAAGCCCGCCAGAACCTCGAGGAGATCGACACCGCCGTCGAATACGCTGCCGATAGCGTAAGCGAGATGGCCCGCGTCACGGACGACCAGGCCTCGAGCGCTCAGGAGGTCGCTGCAGCAGTCGACGACGTCACCGAGTTCGCCGCCGACACCCGTGAACGGATCAAGCACGTCGAACGTGCAAACCAGAACCTCCTCGAGCTAGTCGACGACATCGACGAGATGCTCTCCTCGTTCGAGAGCCGGTAGGCGTGGGGCTGGCTGTGTCCCGTCGGCCACCGGTTCAGTGCTGGTGATCGGCGGGAAGTGACGACGGGAGATCGTCTGCTGGAGCTGTCTTCCTCGTCGCGGGTCGTTGTGTCGGTTCAGTTCGACCGACGCCGTCTGTCGTCGCGTTCTCGTCGACGAAGACGGGTTGGGTACTGGTCTCCGTGGGACGAACCCCGTTCGACGGTCGTCGAAACTTCGAACGACAATACCATATATCTCCTTCCGCATTACTCCGCTATGACAGCAGTCGGTATCGACGCGGTCGAAATCTGGACCGGGAATCTCGAACTCGACTTGCCCGGCACGTTCGCCCCCCAGAAAGGCGAAGACCCGGAAAAGTACACGAAAGGCCTCGGTCTCTACACCAGTTCGTTTCCCGACAGTTACGAGGACATCGTCACGATGGGTGCAAACGCCGCTCATCGCTTGATGGAACGCAAAGGCCTCGAGACCGACGATATCGGCCGTATCGATGTCGCCACCGAGAGCGCGTTCGACAACTCGAAGCCGGTTTCGACGTACGTCGCTGGCTGTCTCGAGCAGGTCTTCGACGGCGACTTTCACCACGCGAACAAAGGCGAGCGGAAGTTCGCCTGTATCGCGGGGACACAGAGCCTGGATGACGCGTACAACTGGATCAAGGCGGGCCGCAATCGTGGTCGTGGCGCGCTCGTGATTGCGACAGACACGGCACTGTACGCTCGCGGCGACGCCGGCGAGGCGACCCAGGGTGCCGGTGCCGTCGCGATGTACATCGCCGAGGACCCCAGCCTGGTCGAACTCTCGGCCGAACAGGGGTACGGGTCGGCCGACGAGACCGACTTCCTCAAACCGAACCAGCAGTTCCCCTCCGTCGACGGCAAACGCTCCGTGCAGGTGTATCTCGCCCGCATGCGCGAGGCACTCGAGGACTTCAAGTCGGTCACTGAACCGCTGCATCCGGACGACTTCGCGTACGTTCCGTTCCACACGCCGTTCCCCGGTATGGTCCGGAAGGCTGCGTTGCTTGGCTACCGGAACATGGTCCGGAACACGAGCATCGAGGACGAACTGGCCGACCAGATCGGTCGCCAGCCACGCCCCGAGGCGTTCGACGACGACGAAGACTACCGCGACGCACTCCGAGAGTACATGGACGAACTCGAGGAGACCGACCGCTACCAGGAGTGGTACGAGGCGACGATAGATCCGACGCTGACGATCTCGCGCAACGTCGGTAACTGGTACACGGGCTCCGTTCACGTCGCTCGCATCAGCGCACTCAAACACGCCTTCGAGGAAGGGCGTGAGATGACCGGCGAGCGGCTACTCGTCGGCTCCTACGGCAGCGGTGCTCAGGCCGAGATTCACGCCGAGACCGTCTGCGACGGCTGGGAAGAAGAGATCGAGGCCCTGAACGTCGACGAGCAACTCGAGGACCGCTACGACCTCGAGTGGGCGGACTACGAGGAGATTCACGACGCCCACAACCACGACGTCGACTCCGACGTCGAGGAGTTGACGACTCCGGACGGCGAGTTCGTCTTCGACGGCTGGGGGCGGATGGGCGAACGGAAGTACCGCTACGTAGAGTAACTCTCTTTCACTTTTCGAGCGGCTGTCTCGAGGCGAAACCCATTAGCGCCTCCAGCAGGTAACTCGATTGACATCGAAGTCTCGAGGTCGACTACGAATGGACCCACTCACTTTCCTCGGTATCGACGTGGCGCTGTTTTTCATCATCGGCTTGCTCGCCGGTGCCCACTGCATCGGGATGTGTGGGCCGCTGGTGACAGTGTACTCCAGCAAGATGGGCGACGATACCGGGGCGGCTGGCGATGGGGGGCGAACGAGCCACCTGACGACCTACGAGGTCCGCCAGCACGCACTGTTCAACCTCGGTCGGATGGCCAGCTACACGCTCCTCGGGGCGGCCTTTGGCGCGCTGGGGAGTGTCCTGTTCGTGACGACCGCAGAGTTGACGTCGATCGTCGACGTCGCCCGCGGCGGCGTCGGCCTCGTCATCGGGAGTTTCGTCATTGCAACCGGCATCTACTACCTGCTCGGGCGGACGACCGGCGGCATCCATCTGCCGGGCCTCCAGCGACTCACCGGCTGGCTCACCGCTCGCGTCGACCGCCTGGCGAACGGCCCCGGAATCGTCGGGCTGGGTGCAGTCCACGGATTACTCCCTTGTCCCGTCCTCTATCCGGCCTTTCTCTACGCGTTCGCGGTCGGTTCGCCAACCGGTGGCGCGCTCGCACTGGCCGCACTGGGTGCCGGGACGATCCCCGCCGTCTTCGCTTACGGCACCGTCCTCGAGACCGTCGACGTCGCCCACCGGCGACGCGTGCACCGGCTGCTCGGGGTCGCGTTCGTCGTGCTTGGCTACGTCTTGTTCGCACACGGATTGATGGCGCTTGGCTATCCCCTCCCGCATCCGGAACTGCCGTTCTACGACGGCATCGACGCGCCAGGGGCTGGACACGACCACCACTAAAACACGATGACCGACGACATCGACACCGGCGATGGCTGTACCCTGTGTGACCTGCCGGTCGAGGGCAGCGGCGTCGTCGCCGACGGCAACGCCTTTTGCTGTGTCGGCTGCCGTGAGGTCTACGACGCCCTCGGCGACGTCGCGGACGTAAACGCCGACGACGTTCGCGAACGACAGGCCGTCGACGAACCAGCGGACGAACCGTCGGTTCCGGTCGACCACGAGGCGACCTATCTCGAGGTCGACGGGATGTACTGTGCGACCTGCGAGGCGTTCATCGAGTCAGTCGCGACCGAGACAGACGGCGTCAGCGCAGCGAGTTCGAGTTACGTGACCGATACGGTCCGGATCGACCACGACCCCGAGACGGTCTCGGTCGACGACCTCCGCGAGGTCATCAGCGGCCTCGGCTACAGCGCGTACGACCGCGACGACGCGTTCAGCCGCCGCCGGGCCGACGACTGGGAGATGGCCCGGATCGCAGTCGGCGTCCTGATGGGGATGATGGTAATGATGCAGTACGTGGTCATCATCTATCCGACCTACTTCGGCGGGCTCTTCTACGACGAACAAACCTACGAGTTCTTCCAGGAAACGCTCGCCAGCGGGCTTGCAACGCCGTTTTACGTCATGATCGCCGCGCTGACGACTGTCATTCTCGGCGTCACCGGGAAGCCGATCCTCCAGGGAGCCTATGTCGCCGTCAAGACGCGAACGCCGAACATGGACCTGCTGGTCTCGATCGCGGCTCTCAGCGCGTACTGCTACAGTACGCTCTCGATCGTCGCCGGCGAACCGGAACTGTACTACGACGTCACCGTCGCGATCATCGTCATCGTCTCCGTCGGCGGCTACTACGAGTCGGAACTCAAACGCGAGGCGACCGAACGACTCTCGAACCTGACGACCGTCCAGGTCGACGACGCCCGCCGCGTCCTCGAGGACGGTGACCACGAAGACGTCGGCGTCGACGAACTGGCGGCGGGCGACCGCGTGCTGGTCCGGGCTGGCGAACGCGTCCCCGTCGACGGCGCGGTCGTCGACGGCGAGGCGGCGGTCGACGAGGCGGTCGTCACCGGCGAATCCCTCCCCGTGACCAAGGAAACGGGGGACGACGTCGTCGGCGGTTCGATGGTCGCCGAGGGTGCCCTGACCGTCCGAGTCGGCGAAGACGCCACGAGCACGCTGGATCGGATCACCGAACTCGTCTGGGACCTCCAGAGCGGGACCCACGGCATCCAGAAACTCGCGGACAAGCTCGCGACGATCTTCGTCCCACTCGTGCTCGTCCTGGCGACCGTCGTCACCGCGATCTACCTCCTGACCGGCGCTGGCGTCGCCACCGCTTTGCTGGTCGGACTCACCGTCTTGATCGTCTCCTGTCCGTGCGCGCTCGGGCTGGCGACACCGCTTGCGGTCGCCGCAGGCATCCGCGACGCCCTGCAACACTCGATCGTCGTCTTCGACGACAGCGTCTTCGAACGCATCCGCGACGCCGACACCGTCGTCTTCGACAAGACCGGCACCCTGACCACCGGCGAGATGTCCGCCGTCGAGACCGACCTCGAGGACCGCCTGCTCGAGCAGGCGGCGGTACTCGAGCGACGTTCGGCCCACCCGGTCGGGACGGCGATTGCGGCCGCGTCGCCGATCGCGGACGGCGGACAGGTGGAGGCGACCGCGAGCGGGACGGGCGACGAGGGAGACGACCGCGTCGACTCCTTCGAGAGCCACCGGAACGGCGTCTCGGGCGTCGTCGACGGCGACGAGGTCGTCGTCGGCCATCCGGACCTGTTCGCCGACCGCGGCTGGGAAGTGCCCGACTCGATCGCGGGACGGATCGACGACGCCCGCGAGACCGGGAACGTGCCGGTCGCAGTCGGCCGAGACGGGACCGCCGAGGGCGTCGTGGTCGTCGGCGACGAACTCCGCGAGGGGTGGGGCGAGACGCTGTCGGCCATCTCGGCAGCCGACGTCGAGGTCGTCGTCCTTACCGGCGACGATCCGCGTGCAGCAACGCTGTTCCGGGAAAACGACGCCGTCGACCGCGTGTTCGCCGGCGTCCCACCCGAAGGCAAAGCCGAGACCGTCGAACGGCTCAAGGGAACCGGACGAACGGTCATGGTCGGCGACGGCACCAACGACGCGCCGGCGCTCGCAGCCGCCGACCTCGGCATCGCGCTTGGCGGCGGCACTGCCATGGCCGCCGACGCTGCAGACGTTGCACTCGTCGACGACGACCTCTCGTCGGTCGACACCGTCTTCGAACTCGCACGTGCGACCGATCGTCGCGTCAAGGGCAACATCGGCTGGGCGTTCTGTTACAACGGGATCGCGATCCCGCTTGCCGTAACCGGACTGCTCAACCCGCTGTTTGCTGCGATCGCGATGGGACTGAGCAGTCTGCTGGTCGTCACCAACTCCTCGCGGTCGCTGCTCGACGACTAATACGAGTCGCTGTACCGATGCCCGGTGCAACCACCTCGAGTCGTGGTTGCACCGAACTGACGCACACAACGGACTCCAACCCGAGATAGCGCGTAGTTACGGCATCTCAGAGACCGTGCAACGGTCAACGGAATCATTGCAGCGTAGCGCGTACGACGGGGTATGGCAGACAGGCCCGACCTGCCTTCGTTGGAGTTCGACCGTCCGGGGCTCGCCGCCCTCGTCGCCATAACAGTCGGACTGGCGGCACTCGTCATCCTCCCGTACGTCCAGTACGTTTTGATCGGGATCGTCCTCGCGTACGTTCTCGTGCCTGCCCAGCGTCACCTCGAGCAGTACGTCGGGTCGATGATCGCTGCCGGTGTCCTCGTCGCAGTCGCGATCCTCGTGATCTTGCTCCCGATCGCATACGTGCTCGCACTCGCGTTCCGCGAAGCACTCCAGATCGTCGACGCGATCCAGGACGGTGATCTCGACGTGGCAGCGATCGAAGAACGACTCGAGACGACCGGGTATACGGTCGACCTCGCTGGCATGTACGACCAGTACCAGGAACCGATCACGACGGGGTTGCAGGGGCTTGCCACGAGCGGTCTCGAGATCGTCGGCGGGCTGCCGGGAATCTTGATCGGCCTCACGGTGGCGCTTTTCGTACTGTTCGCGCTGTTGCGCGACCGTGAGCGGTTGCTCGCGTGGGTACGGGAGGTCACTCCGGTCGAAGACGATCTCCAGCGGGAGTTGCTGACGGGATACGACCAGTTGATGTGGGCCTCCGTCGTCGGTAACGTTGCGGTCGCGATGATCCAGGCGATCGCACTCGGCGTCGGACTCGTCGTCTTAGACGTTCCAGCGGTGATCTTCCTGGTCGTCGCGACGTTCGTCTTCGCGTTGCTCCCACTCGTCGGTGCGTTTGGCGTCTGGGTGCCAGTTTCAGCATACCTGATTGCTGTCGGGCGACCCTTCGCGGGGGCCGGACTCGTCGTCTACGGCTCGATCGTCAGTGCTTCCGACACCTACCTGCGGCCTGCGCTCATCGGTCGAACGAGTGCGTTCAACTCCGCGATCATCGTCGTCGGCATCTTCGGCGGGATCGTCGTCTTCGGCGCAGTTGGCCTGTTCATCGGCCCCGTCGTGATCGGCGGCGCAAAGCTTACGATCGACGTGTACGCTCGAGAGCGCGAGGATCGCGAGACCTCGATCGAGGCTCCATCGGAGACGAAGCAGGCAGAACAGGAACTCGACGAAGTGGCTGACACGGAAAACGACCAGCAATCGGCGACAGACGAGAGCGACGACCAGTCCGACGTTTCAGAGTCAACCGAGGTGACCGACATCGAGGCGGACGCGCCGAACGATCCAGACTCGCCACACTGATCGACTGCCGTCGTCCGAAGTCCCGGTAGTCGTTCTGTCGACCTGTCGTGACACTTGTTCTCATTCGGGTGTTGCCCGTCGAAAAAGGTGCGTTAATTATCCCCTGGGACTTACCACCGTGTATCGTGTCTCGAATCGACACTCGCGTGCTCCACAGGGGGCGGACAGCCGATATTGACAACCTATGACCGGATCACACGCCACGGGGAGTCCGTACGCTCCCCACACGGACGACGACCGCACGGCGATGCTGGAAGCCGTCGGTGCCGAGACAGTCACGGAACTGTTCGACATCCCCGACGGGATCGCGTTCGACGGGGAGTTCGGGATCGACAAACGGACCGAACGGGAAACGCGAGAGCTAGTCCGATCGATACTCGACCGCAACGACGAGCTCACCGAACTGCTCGGCCGCGGTCACTACGGCTACTACGTGCCGTCGATGGTCGACCACCTCGCGGACCGATCGGAGTTTCTGACCTCCTACACGCAGTACCAACCCGAGGTGTCCCAGGGGTTCCTCCAGGTGCTCTTCGAATACCAGTCGCTGCTGGTCGAACTGACCGGCCTCGAGATCGCCAACTGTTCGATGTACGACGCTGCGACGGCACTCGGCGAAGCTGCGACGCTCTCCGAGCGCGTCCGGTCGACAAGCGGGACGCGCGTACTCGTCCCCGACCTCCTGCGGGAAGGACGGAAGAGCACACTCGAGAACTACGTCGCCGGCACCGATCTCGTCGTCGACCAGTATCCGACCGCGGACGGCGGTGTCGACCTCGAGACGCTCGAGGAAGCCGTCGACGACGATGTCGCCATGGTTTACGCCGAGAATCCGACGGTCCGGGGGACGATCGAAGAGCGACTCACCGAGATCGGTGCCCTCGCCGACGAGGCCGATGCCCTGTTCGTCCTCGGCTCGGACCCGGTCGCACTCTCCATGCTCCAGCGACCGGTCGACGTCGGCGCGGACGTCGTCATCGGTGACGCCAGCGTCCTCGGTCTGCCGACGAGCTACGGGATGGGACTGGGGCTGTTCGCCTGTCGCGAAGACTACCTCCGGCAGGTTCCCGGCCGACTCGTCGGGGCGAGCGAGGACGACACCAGTCGACGCGCCTACACGCTAACGTTACAGACCCGCGAACAGCACATCCGACGCGAGCGGGCGACGAGTAACATCTGCACGAACCAGGCGTGGGTCGCCCTCCGAACAGCGATGCACGCTGCCTCCCTCGGACCCAACGGGATGGTCGGTCTCGCGAAACGCGGCGTTCGGCGGGCCGAAGAGCTCGCAGCCCGCGTCGACGACCTCGAGGGCGTCACGGCTCCGGTCCACGACCGCCGGCACTTCCGCGAGTTCGTCGCGGAAGTCGACGAGCCAGCAGCGACAGTCGCCGCGGCTCTCGAAGAGCGTGGCTTTGCAGTCCACGTCGTCGACGACCACGAGATACAACTCTGTACTGCGGGTGCAAGCGACGAAGAGATCGACGCGTTCGTCGAAGCCCTCTCGGAGGTGAAACGATGAGCGACGACAAGGTCCGGTACGATCAGGCTCGCTACGTCGAGGACGGCCAGTACGAACCGCTGCTCTCCGAGAAAGACCAGACTCGTGTCGAGATCGACGACTCACCGTTGCCGAACGAGTTGACTCGTGACTCGATCGAACTCCCCGAACTCTCCGAACCCGAACTCGTTCGCCACTATACCCGCCTCTCCCAGATGATCTACGGGATCGACACCGGTCCGTACCCGTTGGGCTCGTGTACGATGAAGTACAACCCCAAGTTCACCGAGGACGTGGCGGCGCTGCCGTCGGCTGGAGTCCACCCCGACCGCTCGGAGACATCCGTACAGGGCACCCTCGAGCTCATGGCCCGGCTGCAGGACTATCTCGGCCGGATCGGCGGCATGGATGCCGTCACGCTCCAGCCGCCAGCGGGCGCGGCCGGCGAGTTCGTCGGCATCCGCGTCGCCGCAGCCTACCACGAACACAACGGAGAGAGCCACCGGAACGAAGTCATCGTCCCGGAAAGCGCCCACGGAACCAACTTCGCGACCGCCGCGCTCGGTGGCTACGACGTCGTCTCCCTGCCCAGCAACGACGAAGGACGGGTCGACCTCGAGGCCCTCGAGGCTGTACTCTCGGAGAACACGGCCGCACTGATGTTGACGAACCCGAACACGCTCGGTCTGTTCGAGCGCGACATCACCGAGATCGCGGAGTTGGTCCACGACGTGGGCGGGCTACTGTACTACGACGGTGCGAACCTGAACGCCCTGCTCGGCCGTGCACGACCGGGCGACATGGGCTTCGACGTAATGCACTACAACGTTCACAAGACGTTCGCGACGCCACACGGCGGCGGTGGCCCCGGCGCGGGCCCCGTCGGCGTCGTCGAGGACCTCGAGCCGTTCCTGCCAGCACCCCGCGTTCGAGAAGCCGAAGGCGGCGATCTGGACTACGAACTGTTCGATCCCGAACACACGATCGGCAAGGTCCACGGCTACCAGGGCAACTGGCTCGTGCTGATCAAAACCTTCGCCTACATCGCCCGCCTCGGCGACGAGGGGCTTGCGGACGCGAGCGCGAAGGCGGTGCTCAACGCCAACTACCTCGCGAGCCAGATCGACTACGATGTCCCCTACGAGCCGTTCCACCACGAGTTCGTCGCCAGTGCTGGTGACCAGGACGCCGCCGACGTCGCAAAGCGGATGCTCGACTACGGCGTCCACCCGCCGACGACCAAGTGGCCCGAGATCGTCCCCGAGGCGCTGATGACCGAACCGACCGAAGTCGAGAGCAAGGACACGCTGGATCGCCTCGCCGCGGCGTTCGACGCAGTCGCCGAGGAAGACGACGAGACCCTCGAGGCTGCGCCCGAACGGACGACCGCTCGACGGATCGACCAGACGAGCGCAGCCCGAGATCCACAGCTGTCCTGGCACACGATCGAAGACGAAAAGTAACCAACAACACTCGGTTCCTCCGCGAACAACGACAGTGCGAAAACGAGAACTCGAGACGGACGCTACGCTTCGGCGCTCGAGTCGACCGTCGCCCCGTTGTCGGAGATGCGGACGAAGCCGTAGTCACAGTCCGGGCAGTTCCACTTGACTTTCTCCCCGAGGTGCAGCGTCGTACTCGCTGCACGGTAGAACGTCTTCTCTCCCCCACAGTTAGGGCAGTCGTGGTCGAGTTCCAGAGCCATACGTCTGAGTTGCGAACCGAGCGAGTTTATCCTTTCGCCATCGGGTCGACCCATCAGAAGACTACGCTACAGGAGGTATCCGATCGGGTAGCTGTTAAGTAACTGCCCGGCGACGGTCAAGCCATGTCGATCTACACAGGACGTGGCGACGACGGAGAGACCGACCTCCGTGACATGAGTCGGGTGTCAAAAACCAGCTCCCGCATCGAGGCCTATGGTACCGTCGACGAACTCAACGCCCTCCTCGGGACCGTCCGTCCGACCGGGTACGACGACGTCGACGACCAGCTCCGGACGATCCAGAACCACCTCCACGTCGTCCAGGCTGACTTCGCCACTCCCGACCCAGACGACGACGATCCGACGATCAATGCTGAACACGTCGAGACGATCGAAACCTGGATCAACGACTACGACGAGGAACTCGAGCCGCTGACCTCGTTTATCCTCCCGACGGGAGCCGAACACGGCTCACAGCTCCACCACGCTCGTGCAGTCTGTCGACGCGCCGAACGACGGGCCGTCGCCCTCGCAGAAGAAGAGCCGATCAACGAACAGGCCACCCAGTACCTGAACCGGCTCTCGGACGGCCTGTTCACGCTGGCTCGAGTGGTCAACCAGCGCGACGGCGCAACCGAAGAGCAACCACAGTACTGACGGCTAGTACTCCGCCAAGCGTCGACTACTGCGTGAACCCAGACGACCGCATTCGGTTTCACTCATCCGTTCAGGCTTGCCAAAGCACTAGTACCGTCCCAACCGTCGA
>JGI2924J29684_1077506_pt1 | contig 18055 bp, 19 predicted proteins | sample BenlonsequencITS_FD_29684 | JGI IMG/M metagenome (IMG submission 29684)
TCGGCTGGTAGCCCACGGCGGACGGCAGACGGCCCAGCAGGGCGGACACTTCGGTGCCGGCCAGGGTATAGCGGTAGATGTTGTCGACGAAGAACAGCACGTCCTTGCCCTTGCCCTTCTCGTCCTTCTGGTCGCGGAAGTACTCGGCCATGGTCAGACCGGTCAGGGCGACGCGCAGACGGTTGCCCGGCGGCTCGTTCATCTGGCCGTAGACCATTGCGACCTTGTCCAGGACGTTGGAGTCCTTCATCTCGTGGTAGAAGTCGTTGCCCTCGCGGGTACGCTCGCCCACGCCGGCAAACACGGACAGACCTTCGTGTGCCTTGGCGATATTGTTGATCAGCTCCATCATGTTCACGGTCTTGCCGACGCCGGCGCCGCCGAACAGACCGACCTTGCCGCCCTTGGCGAAGGGGCAGACCAGATCGATGACCTTGATGCCGGTTTCCAGCAGCTCGCTGCTCAGCGCCTGCTCGTCATAGGCCGGGGCTTCGCGATGGATCGCCCACTTGGCGTCGGTCTCGACCGGGCCGGCCTCGTCGATGGGCGTACCCAGCACGTCCATGATGCGGCCCAGGGTCTTGTCACCGACCGGCACGCTGATGGGCGCGCCGGTATTGGTCACGGCCAGACCGCGCTTGAGGCCGTCGGTCGAACCGAGGGCGATCGTGCGGACCACGCCGTCACCGATTTCCTGCTGGACTTCCAGCGTGGTCTCGGTACCGTCGATCTTCAGTGCGTCATAAACGCTGGGAAGCTGATCACGCGGAAATTCAACGTCGATGACCGCGCCGATGATCTGTACCACCTTGCCCTGACTCATGGGATGCTCCATTAACTCTGTGTCTGGTTGAGGCGGAAGCCCATGCCGCCGGACCGCTCCGGCGCAAAGACTCCCTGCCACTTAGATCGCGGCGGCGCCGCCGGCGATTTCCGAAATTTCCTGGGTGATCGCCGCCTGACGTGCCTTGTTGTAAGACAGGGTCAGGGTGTTGATCACCTTCTTTGCATTGTCCGAAGCGGCCTTCATGGCGACCATCCGGGCCGCGTGCTCGCTGGCCAGATTTTCCACCACGCCCTGATAGACCAGGGATTCCACGTAACGGGTCAGCACATGCTCAAGCACCGCCTCGGGATCCGGTTCGTAGATATAGTCCCAGTCGTGGGCCGGCAGCTCTTCGGCGTAGTCCTGCTCGTCCTTGGCCACCGCGGTGGACAGCGGCAGCAGACCTTCGGTCACCGGCTTCTGCATCATCGCGTTGTGGAAATGGTTGTAGGCGACCCAGACCCGATCCAACCGACCCTCGGTGTAACCGTCCAGCAGCAGCTTGATCACGCCGACCAGGCTTTCCAGCTTGGGCTTGTCGCCCAGATGGGTGATCGAGCCGATCAGCTTCACGCCCTTCAGGCGACGGAAGAAACTGACAGCCTTCTGCCCGACAGCCACTACCTCGACTTCGACGCCTTTGGCCTGCCATTCGCGAATCTCGGCCAGCAGCCGACGGAACAGGTTGGCATTCAGACCGCCGCACAAGCCACGGTCGGAAGACACCGCCAGATAGGCGACACGCTTGACCTGGTCACGGTCCTGCAGAAAGGGATGGCTGACCTCGGTGTTGGCCTTGGCGATATGCGCGATCAGACGCCGCATCACCCGGGCATACGGCCGCGAGGCGTTCATCTGCTCCTGGGCTTTGCGAACCTTGGAGGCAGACACCATCTGCAGCGCACCGGTGACCTTGCGCATGTTCTGCGTGCTTTTGATTTTGCTGCGGATTTCCCGTGCGCCTGCCATGATCACTCACTCACTAAATCGTGCAATTTTGAAGAAGAGAGGCCGGAACCGGCCGGCCTCACCTTGGCGGCTGCTTACCAGCTGCCGGTCTTCTTGTATTCGGCAATGGCCGACTTGAAGGTCGCTTCGATATCACCGTCCCAGGCACCGCTGGCGTTGATCTTGGCGGCCAGCTCGGCGTGCTGGTCCTTGAAGAAGGCATGCAGGCCCTTTTCGAAGGCAACGACCTTGGCCACCGGCACATCGTCCAGGTAACCCTTGTCGGCGGCGTACAGCGACAGACCGATCTCGGCGATGGTCAGCGGGGCATACTGGCCCTGCTTCATCAGCTCGGTCACGCGCTGGCCGCGATCCAGCTGCTTGCGGGTGACGGCATCCAGATCCGAAGCGAACTGGGCGAAGGCCGCCAGTTCACGGTACTGGGCCAGAGCCAGCTTCACGCCGCCCGACAGCTTCTTGACGATCTTGGTCTGAGCGGCACCACCGACGCGCGACACCGAGATGCCGGCGTTCATGGCCGGACGGATGCCGGCATTGAACAGGTCGGTTTCCAGGAAGATCTGGCCGTCGGTGATCGAGATCACGTTGGTCGGCACGAAGGCCGAAACGTCGCCACCCTGGGTTTCGATGATGGGCAGCGCGGTCAGCGAACCGGTCTTGCCCTTCACTTCGCCGTTGGTGAACTTTTCCACGTATTCCGGCGACACGCGGGCTGCGCGTTCCAGCAGACGGGAGTGGAGATAGAACACGTCGCCCGGATAGGCTTCGCGGCCCGGAGGACGCTTCAGCAGCAGGGAGATTTCGCGATAGGCCACGGCCTGCTTGGACAGATCGTCATAGACGATCAGCGCGTCCTGACCGCGGTCGCGGAAGAATTCACCCATCGCGCAACCGGCATAAGGCGCCAGGTACTGCAGGGCCGGGGATTCGGAAGCCGAAGCCACCACCACGGTGGTGTAGGCCAGGGCACCGGATTCTTCCAGCTTGCGGACCACGCCGGCGACCGAGGAGCGCTTCTGGCCGATCGCCACGTAGACGCACTTGATGCCCGAATCCTTCTGCGCCAGGATCGCGTCGATGGCCATCGCGGTCTTGCCGGTCTGGCGATCGCCGATGATCAGCTCGCGCTGGCCGCGGCCGACCGGAATCATCGAGTCGACGGACTTGTAGCCGGTCTGCAGCGGCTCGTCGACCGACTGGCGCCAGTACACGCCGGGGGCGATGCGCTCGACTTCCGAGGTATAGGGGGTGTTGATTTCGCCCTTGCCGTCGATCGGATTGCCCAACGCGTCGACGACGCGACCCAGCAGGGCATCGCCGACCGGCACTTCCAGGATGCGACCGGTGGTCTTGGCCACGTCGCCTTCGCGCAGATGACCGTACTGACCCAGCACCACGGCGCCGACGGAGTCGCGCTCCAGGTTCAGGGCCAGAGCAAAGGTGCTGCCCGGCAGCTCGATCATTTCGCCCTGCAGGACGTCAGCCAGGCCATGGATGCGAACGATGCCATCGGCGACGCTGATGATGGTGCCTTCGTTGCGTGCTTCCGCACCCAGCTTGAAATGCTCGATGCGGGACTTGATCAGCTCGCTGATTTCGGACGGATTGAGTGTGGAACTGGCCATGTGCTTATCCTCGGGGCGCGTTACGGATCACCGTCGCGCGCAGGTTTCTATTCTTTGGGTCAATGCGTGAGAGTGCTGCTCAGCCGAGCCAGCCGGCCGCGAACCGATCCATCGATGACATCGCCGTCCGCATCGATGATCGCGCCGCCGATCAGGGCCGGATCGATCTTGATATCCAGATCGATCTTGCGCTGAAAGCGTCGCGCCAGCGACTCGGACAGCCGCTCGACCTGATCCGTCTCCAGGGCGACCGCCGAGGTGACCTTGACCAGCAGACGCGACTGCGATTCACGCCAGTCGCGGTCATACAGCTCGGAGACCTGCGGCAGCAGGGCCAGCCGGCCTTCTTCGGCCAGCGCCCCCAGAAAGCGGCCGAACGCCGAATCGGCGCCCTCGCCTTCCGGCAGGTACAAGGCCAGCCGGGAAGCCATGCTCAGCCGGGGGTCGCCGTTCAAAGCGGCCACTTCGGGCTGCGCCGCGACCAGGGCCGCAAACTGCAGGGACTGGGACCAGGGCGCCAGGCTGCCGTCGGCCTGGGCCAGCTCGAAAGCGGCACGGGCATACGGCCGGGCGAGGGTGATGGGATCAGCCATGCTCAGAGCTCGGTTGCCAGTTGCTCGATCAGGGCGCGATGAGCGGCCGGATCGATTTCGCGCTGCACGATCTTCTGGGCAGCCTGCAAGGCCAGCGAACCCACCTGGCTACGCAGTTCATCACGTGCCTTCTGGGCCATCTGGGCAATTTCGTCTTCGGCCGAGGCCTTCAGACGATCGATTTCCTTCACGGCCTGGTCGCGAGCCTGTTCCAGCACTTCGTTGGCCTGACGCTGGGCACGATCGATGATCTCGCCAGCCTGCTTGCGGGCCTGACGGATTTCGGTTTCGACCTTGGCATCAGCCGCCTTCAGCTCGGCCTTGGCCTGATCAGCCGCAGCCAGACCGGCTGCAATCTTCTTCTGGCGTTCTTCAATCGCTGCCGTCAGGTTTGGCCAGATGAACTTGACGCAAAACCAGATCAGGATGGCGAAGGCGATCATTTCGCCTATCAGTGTGGTCAAGTTAATTGACATCGCGCTTTACCTGCACCTTTCGTGAGACCAAACGGCGCGGACCCGGAATCGCCGGCGCCGCACCATTGGACCGCAAGTCAATCAATGACCGGAGACGGCCGACAGCAGCGGGTTGGCAACGGCGAAGTACATCGCCAGGGCCACGCCGATCAGGAAGGCGGCGTCGATCAGACCGGCCAGCAGGAACATGCGGCTCTGCAGCAGGGGAATCAGCTCGGGCTGGCGGGCACCGGACTCAAGGAACTTCGAGCCCATGATGCCGAGGCCCAGACAGGCACCCAGGGCACCCAAGCCGATGATGACGCCGATACCCAGCGCGGTGTAGGACTGAATGAGGGCGATGAACTGCTCCATGAGGTGTCTCCTGAGAAAAAATTGAGTGGAAGCGGAATTTGAAAAACAGTGACTTTTAGTGCGATTCCTGGGCCATGGAGATGTACACCACGGTCAGGACAGTAAAGATGTACGCCTGCAGGGCCACGATCAGGAGATGGAAGATCCCCCACGCGGCATAACCGACCACACCCAGGCCAGAGAGCAGCCAGCTGCCGGCGCTGAACAGACCGGCCAGCAGCATGAAGACCAGCTCGCCAGCGTACATGTTGCCGAACAACCGCATCGCGAGGCTGACCGGCTTGGCAATCAGTTCGACCAGGTTCAGCACCAGATTGAAGGGCGCGAACAACGGGCCGAAGGGTGCGGTGAACAGTTCCTTGATGAAACCGCCCATGCCCTTGGCCTTCAGGCTGAAGGCCAGCACCAGGATCAGCACCGTCAGCGACATCGCGAAAGTCAGCGAAATGTCGGCGGTGGGCACCGCACGGAAATGCTCGACGCCGAACTTCGAAGCGATCCAGGGCACCAGATCCACCGGCAGCAGATCCATCGCGTTCATCAGCAGCACCCACATGAACACCGTCAGAGCCAGCGGCCCCAGAAAGCGGCGATCACCATGGAACACGTCCTTGACCTGGCCATCGACGAATTCGAGCGCGATCTCGACCAGGGCCTGACCCTTGCCGGGCACGCCCGAAGTCGCCTTGCGTGCCGCCAGCCAGAACCACAGGCAGAACACCACGCCCAGCACCAGCGAAACGCCGATCGAGTCGATGTGCCAGGCGCCTGACCCGGCAGCCTGACCCGGCGGGGTCAGAAAGGTCAGATGGTGCTGGATGTATTCGGTCAAACCGCCCTGGGGCTCACTTGCCATGCTCAACTCACTTGCATTCTGAATGCCAGCCAGTTCGCCGCACAGGCGGCGACCAGCCCCGACAGAGCTGCCGCGGAGGGCAGTCTGCATGTAATTACGATGACGAGGAAGCTGCCAAGGATCACGATCCACTTAAGCAGCAAACCCACCACCCATTGCCCAAAACTTCCACCGAGGTTGCGCAGACTGCCCAGAGCGCGCCAGGCCATCAGCGCCGTCCCCAGTGCCACGGCCACGGCAGCCGATGTCGCCGCTGCAGCCTCGCGCGGCCCCTTGACCAGCCACCAGGCCAGTCCGAGCACGCAGGCGATCAACAATTGTATCCCTACCATCCGACCGGCCAAACGGCGTCCGGCATGCAATGGATTCACCACACCCGACTCCCTTCAGGCCACCCTGTTCCGGGGCCGCATGCGCTGCGTTGCCTGATCGCTTCAGGTCTGAGACGAAAAAGTATACCAGTCGGCCATTTACAGCGACAAGTCGCTTGTGCGCAAGGTTTGCGGCTGCGGGCCTTGCAACACCACCGAACAGGCGCGGTTTCCAGCCGCCGGCATGTTGTCACAGGCGGCGCGGAGGTGCGCAGCGGCGTCCGGCCGCAAGTTCATGCGGACAAGGTCAGGCGCCGACCTGCTCGGCCAGATAATCCTTGCGCCGGTAGCTGGCTCCCGAAGTGCAGGTCTCGTGCACCACCACCTGATCCAGTCCCGGTACCCGCGGCAGGGTCTTGTGGTAGATCCAGCGGGCCAGGATCTCGCTGGTCGGATTGTCCAGGCCTTCGATATCATTCAGATAATGATGGTCCAGCTGATCGTAGATCGGCGCGAAGGCCTGCTTCAGATCCCCGAAGTCCATGACCCAGCCGGTATCCTCGCCGATCGGGCCGGCGACATGCAGTTCGATGCGGAAAGAGTGTCCATGCAGACGCGAACACTTGTGCCCGGCCGGAACCTTGGGCAGGTGGTGAGCCGCCTCGATAGTGAAGATCTTGAAAATGTGCATGCCGGATATTCTAACGGCAAGTCACGGTTTCGGCGCGATTTTGTGGCCACTCGTGGTCCCCCTCCGCCTCCTGCGTCGTCGCCGTCCTGGATTCGGGCATGACTCGGCACCTGCCGCAACTCCAGTTAGACTGCTTCGATGGCCTCCTCCCGCTCCCGTCAAACTCAAGGCTCCACGCCGCCCCCCCGAACCGCCGTCCCGATGCAGCCGGCCGATACCTCGGCGCGAGCCGGCCGTACGCTGGAATGGCTGCTGCAGTGGCTGCCCGCCGGCATGCAAGTCAAGCTCAGGGACTATCTGGTCCTGACCCGCATGGATCGGCCGATCGGCGCCCTGCTGCTGCTGTGGCCGACCTGGTGGGCCCTGTGGCTGGCCGCCGGCGATTTCCCGCCATGGAAGCCACTGCTGATCTTCACTGCCGGGGTGTTCACGATGCGGGCGGCCGGCTGCGCGATCAATGATTTCGCCGACCGCAAGCTCGATCCCCAGGTCGCCCGGACCGCCGGCCGCCCCATCGCCAGCGGCCGGGTTCGCCCTCGCGAAGCCGTATGGATCTTTTTCGGACTGCTGCTGCTCTCTTTTCTGCTGGTGCTGCTGACCAACCGGACCACGATCTGGCTGTCGCTGGGCGGAGCCGCGCTGGCGGCGATCTACCCGTTCTGCAAACGCCATACCCATCTGCCCCAGGTGGTGCTCGGCGCCGCTTTCGGATGGTCCATTCCGATGGCCTTCAGCGCCGTCACCGGCCATGTGCCAGCTCTGGGCTGGCTGCTGTTTCTGGCCAATGTGCTGTGGTCGGTGATCTATGACACCCAGTATGCCCTGGTCGATCGCGAAGATGATCTGCGTGCGGGCAACAAATCCACCGCCATCCTGTTCGGTGACGGCATCCGCGCCGCCCTCGGCCTGCTGATCATCATCTTCCTGGCCGCCATGTTCCTGCTCGGCATGCGCGCCGGGCTGGCATGGCCTTACTGGCTGGCGCTGGCCGGCAGCGCCGGCCTGTTCGGCCACCAGCAGCGGCTGCTGGCCCGTGGCCCGGACAGCATCGGCCTGGTCGCCTTCCGCAACAACAACTGGGTCGGACTGCTGATCTGGCTGGGCATCGTGCTCGCCGTCGCGATCCGGCCGCTGGCCGCGTTCTGAATCGCTGCGGCTCCCGTTCGCTCAGACCCGCCGCCCCTCTTGCCGCCGCCGCGGGAAAACCATGCCGCCCGGGTACTTTGCGAGTACCAGCTTCTTATGCGCCATCTCCAGACAAGGTCGCACGCGGGAGTTCGCCGAAAATCCGCCGGTAATGATCCGCAAAGCGGGAGAGGTCCCACAGACCGTAGCTCAGAGCCACCGACTTGACCGACTGCCTCGACATGTCTGCACGTGCAAGACTGCGATAGGCCATGCACAGGCGCATCATCGCCAGATAACGGTTGGGCGACACGCCCACCATATGCTCGAACACATTGCGCAGCGTACGCTCGCTGACTCCGCCGGCCTCGCACATCTCGTGCAGATAGATCTCCTTGCGCAATCGGCTGCGCATGAAGTGCTCTACGCGTTGCAAGACAAGATAATGCGTGCGCTGGCTGCGGGAATTCGGCATCCGGTCATCGGGGTGCAGCGATTGGGCCTCCTGCAGATGTGTCTGTATCACCTCACGCAGCAAGGCCTCGTCCGCAACCGGTCGGGCTCCTGCCAACGCGTTCTCGACGCCCGCCTCCAGCTCCCCGGCCAGGCTTTGATAGAGCTGCAGCAATCCTGCCGGCGAGGCCGCCGTGCCGATGCTGAAGTGCGCGGCGCAGACATCCCAGCCAGCGGTCTCTCCCCCTCCGGTCGCCAAAAGCGGTCGAATCCAGTCCTGCCGCACCACGATGAACAGCAGACGACTCCCTGCGCCCAACATGAACTCACTGGTGCCTCGTGGCCTGACCAATACGGCGCTGTGTCGAGCGAAGGCTTGCCCGTGACACCAGCTCTGCGCCCCCGTCTGATCGACATGCACCAACAGGCAGACGTCATCGGGCAGCACAAAACGGCCCCGAACCGCACAGTCCAGCTGAAGCAGGCCTGCGCGAGCATGCACATGTTCGCTGAGCCGCAGACTCAAACGCGGAGAGTCCGGACTCAAAAGGACGGCGTCGATCTCGCACACCCCGAGGGCCGTGCTGAACTGTCGGAAGCCGGGCATCAATGACCGCTCCTGTCGTCAGGCGCGACGATCATCGGGACCAGGCAGACAAGCGTCTTGCGACAAGTCAGCCGTCTCCTCCCTGTCAGCCACGCTTCGAGCCAGAAGCCGTTCACCGCGAGGCGTCCCGGCCGGAGCCCGTTTCCATCGATGGACCCTGCAGGCACGGAATATCTCCATGAGTCACGATAAAAACCGGAAGTCCGCCTGAGGCCCGACAGCCGGTGACCGTTCGATTGGATCGCGGCCCTGTCGGCAGCTTGATTGCCCGGCATGCCTTGCTGATGGCCGGCCGGGACAGATGCACTGCACGGCATTATCACCGAACAAGCATCCGCATAAAAAATCGACATCCTGGAGCAACCAGGATCCAGAATGAAAAATGATGATCCCTGGTTCGCAAGGATTCACCACAAGCTTTCAAACAGACTGTTTTCATTACAAAATTTATTCATATCGATGTACTTGCAGACACACAAGACACGATCAAATCCATATCGCAATCCTATATACAAGACAACCGGACCGGACGTCAAGTCATGGAAGACGAGCACATACGACTGACAAGAAACCAACAGCAAGGTAGATAATTGACCGTATGGATCGATCCAAAAGAGACTGACACAAAAATTACCCTGCTTTCAATGGCGCAACTCGTTCATACGGCCTCAACCTTATATTTGCCGAATTTGCGCATTCAGCACTTCGACAATGAACTTAATATGGAAAACGCAGCGCCGCCCGGCTTCATGCCCTCGGCCCGCAGCGTATCCCCCATGGAAAGTCTTCCGGCATGAAGCCAGACACCAAACACCTCATTCACTGTGCGCCAAGGGAGTATCCATGTACGCCATCAAACGTTTTCTGGCCGATGAGCAAGGTGCTACCGCCATCGAGTACGGCATTCTTGCCGCGTTGATCGCCACCGCGCTGGGCGCCATCTTTTATCCCGCCCTCAAAACCATGTACACGGAACTTTTCGACAAGATGAGCAACAACGTGAAGGCGGCGGCGGCCAACTCAGGCTGATTGATACCAAGAGCCGCTGGTCTAAGTCATTGAACAACCGCTTGTCACTCAAGCGGTTCAAGACCTTGTTCGCGCCATGCATATCAACTGATCCAAAGCGCAACCGCCGTCGCTACCGGGGGAAATATGCAAGATGCCCAGCCTTGGCTCGCGATGTGGGCCAGCCTGTGTGTGATCGTCTCCGACGGCTGCTGGCGACGGGTGTCGAACCGGCTGCTGCTGGCGACGTTGACGATCAGCGTCATGCTTGGCGTGCTGGCCCTCGCCTTTGGCTCGCCCGCCCATTGCATCACGCACCTCTTGGGCTTTTGCCTGGGTGGCGGAATCTTGCTGCCCTTTTATGCCATCGGCTGGATGGGCGCTGGCGACGTCAAGTTCCTCGCCGTGATCGGATTTGTGCTGGGCTGGCAGGCGCTGCTGCCGATCTGGATCTTCGGCAGCATGTTGCTGGGCCTGTGCGCCGCGGCGCATCTGCTGCAGCCGCGTCTGGCAGAAACCACCGGCCTGCGGATCAGACCGCTGCGACCGGGCCTGCCTTATGCAGCCTGTCTCGGAATTGCCACCATCGCTGTCTGCCTGTTTTCTCGCATCATGATTCCTCTCGGCATGGGGGCCGGATGAGCCAGGCCGCAACCATTCAGGACGGACTGATATTCCGCGGGAGGCGACGGCGGCAGCAAGGCCTGGTCGCGGTGGAATTCGCCCTGTTGTGGATCGGCGGGGTGCTTCCGCTGCTGCTGCTGGCCACCGTGGCAGTTTCGCTGTTCTCCATCAAGCAGACCTTGACCCTGGCGGCGGAAAACGGAGCGCGCGCCATGCTGAGCTATCAACCCAGCATGGAGGCCCGTCGCCAATACGCATGCAATGTCGCCCAGCAGGCAACGCAATGGCTGCAGAACTACGCCGGCATCGGCGATGTCTGCCAGAACACCGCCAGTACGGCTGGAACGACCACGGGCATCGCGGTCAGCCAGCCCTTTGCATGCCCTTACAAGACCAGTTCGACCGGCACATCTTTTTACTGCGTCACCGTCACGGCCAGATACAACTATGCAAAAAATCCATTCTTTCCCGGCACGGCCAGCCTCTACGGCTGGATAGTCTCCGACAGCATCAGCTCCACCGCGACGGTACAGCTGGATGCAGGAATCTGAGCCACTGGACAACCATGCAGCAAGCCACCCGGATTCTCGCCATTCTGTTTGCCCTGCTGGCCGTGCTGCTGGCCGTGATCGCTTTTGCCCTGCATCGTCGATCACCGTCCGCCGCCCTTCCGCCGCCAGCCGCCAGCCCCCACGTGGCCGCTGCCCCGGCCGCCGGAGTGCCTGTCGTCTATGCGAAACAACGGCTGCCTGCAGATCAGCCCATTGATCCCGCCCTGCTGGCGGTGAAGCTGAGCTCCCGAGCACCGATCGGCAGCTACCATGCCATCAAGGAACTGGATCAATCCGTACCCTTGATCGATTTGCCGGCCGGCAGCATCCCCCGTGCCGATGTCATCCAGCACGGCATCTCGTTGGCCCTGAAAACCGGTGAGCGTGCCATTGCCGTGCCCATTGACGAGCTGGCCTCGGCCGGCGACCGGATCGTGGCCGGCAGTGAAGTCGACGTCTTTGCCAGCTACAGACCGACATCGGCCCCCGGGGACAGCATGAAGCTGCCAGGCCAAGATGCCACTTGGAACCGGTTGCTGCTTTCCAGGATCCGGGTGCTGGCCGTGGGTTCGCATGATCTGCCCCGTCTGGAACCGGCCTCCGCGACTACGACAACAATGCCCGGGGGCAGCGGCCAACGGCTTGCATCCGCGTCGCCGGGCGCCGGCGAAAGCGCTTCGCAAGCAGCTGCCCGCACCGCCGTGCTGGCGATACCGGTAGAGCTGGTCAGCCGGCTGCTGCTGGCCAGCCAGAACGGCAAACTGGTGCTGGCCTTGCGCAACCCGCTGGACAGCGGCCAGCCCGATCCGGACCTGTTCCCTGCTCCGACGAGTGCCCTGGCAGCACGATCCCGGCTGTCGCCGACCCGGCGGGCCTTGCTGGCCACGCCCGAGAACACCGCCTTCGCCGGTACCGACCTGCGCGCGATCTCGGGTGCAGCCGTCTTGCCGGCACCTCCAATGGACAGGCCTCGGCCTGCGGCAAGCGGCATCGAGGTGATCCGCGGCAGCCTCCCTCCTTCTCGCTCCCCGGCTCAATGACAAGGCAGCCTCTACAGTGACTTTCCGTGATCTGATCATCTGCCGATTGCTGCCCGCCGTGCCGCTGGCCATGGCCGCAGCCACGCCCGTCGCGGCCATGGCTGGTATCGATATCAGTGTGCAGGTGCACCAGCAGCAACCCTGGATCCTGCCGCCAGGGCTGAGCCGCATAGCGATTGCCGATCCTGCCGTGCTCGACGTGATGACACTCAAAGGCGGGCATCAAGCCCTGCTGATAGGCAAATTGCCCGGCATCACCAGCCTGCTGATCTGGATACATGGCCAGCGTGAACCACAACGCCTTCTGGTGCAGGTCCGCAGTGCAGCCCAGGGACCCGCCAATGCGGACGGCGACAGCTCGGCGGTGATCATCGAGAATGGCCAGTCCATCGTGGTAGGCGCCGCCCCCAATCTGCTCGATCACCAACGCGCCTACAAGGCCGCGGCCATGGCCATGCCAGGCAAACCCCCCGTGGATGCCGCCGAGGTCACCATGAGCAGCCAGGTCCAGGTGGACGTCAAGGTCGTGGAGTTCAATCGATCACTGTCGCGTCAGTTCGGTCTGAACTTCAACAAGAGCGGAGCTTTCCAGTACGGCATCATCAGTCCCAACGGCCCGAACAGCAGCAGTTCCAGCAGCAGCTCGAACACCGATTCGGCCAGTACCGGCTCGGCCATCACTTCGGCCTTCAGTCTGGTGGCCAGCTCCATGGCCCACAACTGGACGGCCGATTTCAATCTTCTGCAAAGCAATGGTCTGGCCCGGATTCTGGCCGAACCGACCCTGGTAGCCATGTCCGGACAAAGTGCCAATTTCCTGGCCGGCGGCGAAATTCCGGTGCCTGTGCCGCAAGGTCTGGGCACCACCACCATCGAATACAAACCCTACGGCATCGGTCTGACCGTAACACCCACGGTGCTGTCGGCTCATCGCATTGCCCTCAAAGTCGCACCCGAGGCCAGCGATCTTGACTACAGCGATGCCATCAGCATGAACGGCGTCTCGGTACCCGCCATCACTACCCGACGGGCCGATACCATGGTCGAACTGGGGGATGGCGAGAGCTTTGTGATCGGCGGTCTGGTCAGTCATACGCTGACTTCGACTGTCGACAAAATGCCTTTGCTCGGAGACATTCCGATTCTCGGAGCCTTCTTCCGCGATCTGAAATACAGTCGCCAGGACAAGGAGCTGGTGATCATTGTCACCCCGCACCTGGTCACACCGATCCGCGCCGGCGTCACCCTGCCCCTGCCCGGGGAGCGCGAAGCCAAGGCACACCTTCCCAGCTGGGGTGCCTGGCTGCTGCATCCGGCGGGCGACGATCAACTTCCCGGGTTTTCCCGCTGACGGAGGCGACAGCACATCATGTCGTTCAAACCCTTCATGTCGACACTTCCACCGACAACCACCGCATCGATGACCTGGTTTGTCTACGCCCCACGCAATGCCGTGCACGAAATCCTCATGCAGGCCGCTCCGGACGGCACGACATGCGAGTGGGTAGACAGCAACACGACATCGGCAGAAGAGCTGGCCGGCAAGCTGCCGCCATCAGCAGTGGTGGTGATCAAGTTCGCCCCCGATCTCGTCGAGTTTTCCACCCACGCCTGCAGGATTTTCAGAACCAGACGTCCAGATATCCATATGATAGGATCAGGACGATACTCGGAAGGCGTCATGATTGTGGCGGCGATGCGGGCAGGTGCCCGCGAATTCATCGATATCACCGCAACATCGGAAGAAATACGCCACCAGCTGCTGCAGATCCTTCACCAGATGGGCCGAGAGGACAACGAGGCCATTTCGACAGCCACGTCGCGAGCAAAGTTGGTGCTGTTGATCGGTGCCCGTGCCGGCGTCGGCAGCAGCACGCTGGCGGCGCATTTCGCGGTCCAGGCCCAACTGCATATGGCCGGTGCGGATCACTCCGAGAAGTCGCATGAGGTCATGCTGCTGGACCTGGGAAGACCGGCAGGCGATGCCTATCTCAATCTCGGCCTCAGCAGTCAGTTTCACTACGACGATGCATTGCGTGACGTCGACCGGTTGGATGCAACCCTGATCCGTGCGGTGATCGCGCAACATCCGAACAAACTGCGTGTGCTCGGCCAGCCTGCCGACTGCCTGGAAGCCCCGCGCGGAGGACCGCCGGCGATGGCCTTGATCGATCGGCTGCGACGTCATACGGACCTGATCGTGGCCGATCTGGGCGGTCTTGCACCCAGCCAGATTCCATCGCCATTGCTGCAGGCCGCCGACAAGATCTGGGTGCTCACGACCCCTGACATGTCTTCGATCATGTCGCTGGATCATCTCCTGAAACGAATCAGCCCGGATCTGCCACGCGACAACCGGATCGGCCTGGTCGTCAATCGCCACCACGAACATACCGGTATTGATCCCCGCCAGCTCGCCTCGCGCTTCGACCTGCCCCTGCTGGCCATACTGCCCGACAGTCAGCGAGGCCTGCGCAGCAGCATCAATCAGGGGCGACTGGTGCATGAACTGCACCCGCGACACAAGTATCTGCAGGCGATCCGCCGCCTCCTGCCGCTGATCGGCCTGGCCGGCCCCGCTGCCGCACCGTCCTGGCTGGGCCGACTTCAAGCCGCAACCCGTGCGAGCCGATGATGGAAAGCAATGTGATCTCCATGTCTTCAACCGGACCCAATTCTTTTGCCAGACAGGCCGCCATGTCTTTTGACCAGAGCCAGCAGTTTCAGGATGTGCTCACTGCCGCGCACGAATACCTGCTCAATCGCGTCGAGGAAGATCATGCGGACCTGGCCGCCTGGTCACCTGCGACGGTACTCGCCTTCATACGTCGCGAGACGCTGGCCTTTGTGCAGCAATGGCGGATACCCGTCAACGATCAGGAAATGGAGCTGCTGACCAAGGCACTGGTCAATGAGATCAACGGCTACGGCCCTCTTCAGGTCCTGCTGGAAGACCCCTCGGTAGAAGACATCCTGATCAATGGCTGCGACAACGTCTATGTGTCACGTCATGGCCGGCTCGAAAAGGCCGGCATCCGGTTCAGCGATGACCGGCATGTCCTGAGAATCGTAAGGCGCATATTGAACCCGCTGGGACGACGGCTGGACGAGTCCTCGCCGATGGTCGATGCCCGGCTGCCCGATGGCGGCCGACTGAACGCGATCATCCACCCACTGGCGGTGGATGGCCCGATGGTTTCCATCCGGAAATTCCGCAACGACCCTTTCAGTCCCCGCGAGCTGATGGAGAAGGGCAGCTTTGACTACGCGATCTATGCCTTGCTCAAGGCGGCCGTGGAAGCCCGCTGCAATGTGCTTATTTCGGGTGGCACCAGCTCAGGCAAGACCTCGCTGCTGAATGCCATGGCCAGTTTCTGTCCCGCCAGCGATCGCATCATCACCGTGGAGGATACGGCTGAGCTGGCCCTGAAGCATCCTCATGTGGTGCGGCTGGAAAGTCGTACCGGCGGCTTTGACGGCAGCGGCGCGATCCATATCCGCGACCTGATGCGCAACAGCCTGCGGATGCGTCCCGACCGCATCGTGATCGGCGAAGTGCGCGGCCCCGAAGTGCTGGAAATGCTGCAGGCAATGAATACCGGCCATGACGGCTCGATGGCGACCATCCATGCCAATTCACCGCGTGACTGTCTCTACAGGATGGAAATGCTGGCCGGATTCGCGGGTTTTCAGGGCAGCGAAGACAGCCTGCGGCGCCAGATCGCCAGTGCTCTCGACATCATCGTGCAGATCTCCCGACTCGGCAATGGCCGACGGGTGATCACTTCGATCACCGAAGTGATCGGGGTCAGCGACACCATGATTTCGACCCAGGACATCTATCAGCACGAAACATATCTGGATCTGGAACAGAAGGAACACAGCCGCTGGCGAAGTCTTGGCTTTCATCCCCACAATCCCAAGCTGGAGCCGTTCCGGCAGTATCTTCGCGAAGCGATGCAGCAGGAACGCTTCTGATGACGGCGGCCTTGCTGCTGGCAAGCCTGGCGAGCTTCCTGCTGGCAATGGCCTGTCTTCTGTGGTGGGAGTTGCCTGCCCGCCTTCGGCGCCGTCAGACACTGGAGCACTTCGATCGTCTGGTGACGAACGAGACTGCTGCAGCATCGCCTGCAACCAAGGCAGCCGCCGTGCCCTTAGCCCAAGGTCGCGGCAGCAGATGGATGGATGGTGCCAAGGCCGTACTGACTCGGGCCGGCCTGCCGGCCACTCTGAAGACGGTCATGCTTCTGCTCGGCCCCTGCCTCGCACTGTGCCTGCTGGCCTGGTGGCGCTTTCCGGACGGCTGGCTGGTACCTCCCAGCCTGGGCCTGTCCCTGCTTGTGGTCGGACTGCTTCTGAAACGGCGCATTGACCAGCAAAGGATGCGGATCACCCGGCAACTGCCGGGATTTCTGGATGACATGGTCAGAATGACCAGCATCGGCAACAGCGTTCCGATGGCCTTCGCGGCCACTTTTACGACCACCGAGACACCGCTGCGTACCATTCTGGAAAGCGCCATGGCACGGGTCCGCTCCGGCGCCGATCTGGACTGGGCCCTGGCCCAGGCCTCGGCACCCTACAAGCTCGAATCACTGGAAATGCTGCATGTCGTCACAGGTATTTCGATACGCCTTGGCGGGCGCTCTGACCAGATTCTGCAGCGCATCAGCCATTTCCTGCGCGACCATGAGCAGGCGCAGCGTGAATTCGTCGCCACCACGGCGGAGACTCGCATGTCGGCCTGGGTGATCGGTCTGCTGCCGATGGCAAGCGGAACCATACTGGCATTGAGCAATCCGGATTTCTTCAATCCGCTGTTCACCACCACGACGGGCCATCATCTGCTGCTGTTCGCGTTGCTGATGGAAACGGCAGGCGCTCTCCTGCTGTTCCGGCTGGCGAAATCGCTGTGATCGCGCTGCTGATCCTGACCGCGCTGGGCATGGCTGCCACCGGCCTCTGGATGTGGCGCCGTTCGGCATGGCTGGCGCGCAGCGAGTCGGCCATCGACCGGGCCATCCAGCGAGATCGTCATGCACAAGGCACAGCTCCTGTCGCGATCCGGCGATCCCTGCGCCAGCGCATCACCGGCATGTTCGAGGCCATAGGCAACAAGTTCTCGAAGAGAAGCCTTGGCCGCCATCTGGTGGCAAGCGAAGATATCATGCTGCTCAACGTCATCGGCCACGACAACAGCTCGGGACGCGCCATCTTCCTGGCGATACGCTTGTTGCTGCCCTTGGCAGCGGCCCTGCCTTGCCTGCTGCTGTTGCAGCTGCAAGGCCCTCGACGTCTTGCCCTGCTGCTGGCCCTGTTCTGCATGGGCCTGCTGATGCCCAAATGGATACTGGGCGCGTGGGCCGGCCGGCGGCGCCGCAAGGCAGGCCAGGAACTGCCTCTGTTGGTGGATCTGCTGCGACTGCTGCAGGGCAGCGGCTTCAGCATGGATCAAAGCCTGCAGATGGTGGCCGACCGGTTTCGTTCCGTCATGCCCGTACTGGGCCGCGAATTGCAGGAAGCCAATGCCTTCTACAGCCACGGGCGATCTCGCGAGCAGTCATTGCAGCATTTGCGGACCGCGTATGAAAACGATTCCATCCGTGCGCTGGTGCAGCTGATCCTGCAAGTCCACCAGCATGGCGGCGCGGTGCAGGAACCCCTGCGCCAATTTGGCGAGCGACTGCGCGAGCAACGGCTGATGGAGATGAAGGAACGGGCCGGCAAGCTGTCCGTGAAAATGACGATAGTGATGATGGTGACCCTGCTGCCGGCCCTGATGGCCGTGCTGATCGGGCCGGCCATCATCTCCCTGCAGGGCACAATGTCCATGCTACATTCCGCGCACTAGCCGCCTGGAACATGCTCATGGCCATCACCCTTCACGCCCTGAAACCACGTCTGCGCAGCTGCGGGGCCATGTTGATCGTTCCCTTGCTGGCTTGT
>JGI2924J29684_1077504_pt1 | contig 18044 bp, 16 predicted proteins | sample BenlonsequencITS_FD_29684 | JGI IMG/M metagenome (IMG submission 29684)
GTAGTGACAAAAATTAATTTACACATGGTCTAAAGCCTTGCTACGTCCAGTACTGGTAAAAAATGTCGCCAAACTCGGGCTATATAGTTTAATTAGGAAGGTGAATTTCATGAGTATACATATTGGTGCTAAACAAGGTGAGATTGCAAGTACTGTTCTTTTGCCAGGCGATCCATTGCGGGCAAAGTTCATTGCGGAAACGTTCCTCAAAGATGTTGTTTGTTATAATGAAGTCAGAGGAATGTATGGATTTACAGGAACCTATCAAGGAAAACGTATCTCTGTGCAAGGAACAGGTATGGGGATGCCTTCAATATCAATTTATGTCAACGAACTTATTACTGAATATAAGGTTCAGAATTTAATTCGCATTGGAACTTGCGGTGCCATGCAGGACGATATTCACCTAAAAGATGTCATTTTGGCCATGAGTGTATCTACGGATTCCAGCATGAACAAGCTTAGATTTAATAACATGGACTATGCTCCAACGGCTGATTTTTCCTTGCTTATGAAAGCTTATAATAATGCGCAAAAATTGGGAGTCCAGGTTCGGGTGGGAAATATATTAAGTACCGATACGTTTTACGGCGATGACCCTGATGAATGGAAACACTGGGCTAAGTTTGGAGTTTTGGCAGTGGAAATGGAAGCAGCAGCCTTATATACGTTGGCGGCTAAGTTTAAGGTAAAAGCACTTGGGATTATGACCGTAAGTGATAGTCTTATTACCCACGAAATCACAACCTCCGAAGAGCGGCAGAAAACTTTCCGCAACATGATCGAGATCGCTCTGCAAACGACCTTAGAACTGGATGTTTAATCAATAGGATGATTAATTGCAAATTTCTTTGATCTTGTTGTATGTTTCAAAGGGGGTTAAATTCAATGCCCTTGGATAATCCTTTAGAAGTATATAAGTTACTCCCAAAATCAAATTGCAAACTTTGTGGCTTGGCTTCTTGTCTGGCCTTTGCATCTGCCATAATCAAGGGAGAAAAACACCTTACAGAATGTCCTCATTTAGATAGGAAATTCATCGAGGAAATTGAAGGGAAAATCGTTCGGCAATTGACCCAGGAAGAGCAACTTAAAAATGTCCTTGAACCATTAAAAAAGGAAATTAGCAGAGTAGATTTTTCTAAATCAGCAGAACGATTAGGAGCCGGTCTTTCAGGAAAAAAACTGAGTATTAGGTGCTTGGGAAAGGATTTCACAGTTGATTCTGAAGGTAATGTAATATCTGACTGCCATCTCAACGTTTGGGTTATAACACCGCTACTCAATTATATCATTCAAGGAGCGGGCAATGATCCGACCGGAAAATGGGTTCCCTTCAGGGAATTAAGCAAGGAGACAGTATGGAATAGTTTCTTTCATCAAAGGTTTGAAAAGCCTTTAAAATTGCTTCTAGATGCCCATCCGGATTTGATCGAAGATATGATATATATTTTTAGCGGAAAACCAGTTAAAGCTCACTTTGATTCAGATATTTCCCTCGCCTTGTATCCATTACCTAAAGTGCCTATTCTAATATGCTATACTAAACTAACTGAAGACCTTGAGTCAAAAATCAATGTATTTTTTGATGAAACTGCAGGAACAAATCTTCATATAGATTCCATTTATCGACTATGCATGGGCCTTTTAGTGATGTTTCGAAAAATTTCCTTACGACACTTAGGCTCTCCAAGAGACGGAGTTAGTGTAATTTAGCATAGCTGATCAATTATTTTATTAATATGAAGGTTTTAAGTTTCAACGCCATCTATGGAAGGGCGGTATGTTACCTCATACTTGGGAATTGTACCGCTGTGCGCTACGAATAATGTTGTTAATTACAGTCTAGGAGGGGGAAATATGCCAAAATTGTCCAAAGTTCTTTGGTCTATCGCAATTTTTGGGGTGGTAATCACCATGGCAGCCTTCACCTTCGGAATCATCTTAATAGGAGTTATCATGGTAGGAGCAATCGGGATTTTGCGCTTATATTGGAGAAGAAAATATTCCGGACTGTTTCACAAACCTTCGAAACACTTTTCCACGGGTGAAGTTATTGATATTACTCCTGAATATAGATCAGACAATTTAAGATTGAAACCATAACATAAACAGCCGCCTCCTTTCATGAGGCGGCTGTTTATATGAACATGAGCTTGCGAAATTGATAGACAAGATTAACGAACTCTTCTGAATGGCATTCGAGGAGCGTATTGTACCCTGTTTGAAAAGTCATCATAGGAACTAATACCCTTTTTCGCTAGGAAACGCTGCATGCCGTTTGGCATGGGTCGATTTACTTGATTTAAAAATTCAGTATTTTCCCCTGCATCCGTACTGCCGAGTTCTCCTCCTTGATTCAAGACGCGATTTCTTCCAAGAAACATCTTTTGGCACCTCCTTATTAACCAATATATGCCAATATCCTGGGTTTGTTTTATTCAAGCAAAAAATAACTGGAAAACATTTAAGGACAAATTAGTTGCAATAACAACTAATCTGCTTTATAATCTAAAAAGGTTGCTATTGCAACTAATCTAAAACTAATCATGGGTCAATGATTTAAGGTGGGGGTAAGTTTGAAAAATGAGTATTTAATCGGCCGATACATTTCTACCCTTTATCGTTATGGTCAGTCCTATTCAACAAAAAGGTTAGAAACTTTAAATATTGGCAGTGGATATGGGTTGATGATGAGACTTTATCGCCAAGATGGTCAAAGTCAGGAAGAGTTATCTAATTTCTTAAAAATTGATAAAGGAACAACTGCAAAAACTCTTAAGCGGCTTGAAGATGAAGGCTATTTACTAAGAAAAATTGACGAAAAGGATAGGCGTGCTTATAAAGTTTTCCTAACGCCTAAGGGTTACAGCGTTATTCCCGAAATCCAAAGTGTAATTATGGATTGGGAAAACCTTATCACTTCTGGTTTTAATGACGAGGAAATTCGTAAGGTTGAAGCGATTTTACGTAGAATGGCTGAAAACGCAGCAAATTACAAAATAGAACTTGAAGAGAAAGAGCGTGAGAAAAGTGGATTATAAATGGAAAGCCTTGTCATGTACTTCCCTTGGAGCCTTGCTTTCTGTGTTGAGCAGCAATACGCTAATTATTGCCCTGCCTGATATCATGAAAGAATTGCATGCCAGTATGAACTCCATCATTTGGACTGTCATGATCTATATGTTAGTTATAACTATTCTCGTTCCCTCCATCGGTAGAATTGCTGATATGATAGGACGAAAAAAACTCTTTGTCAGTGGATTCGTTATTTTTACCATTGGTTCCCTGCTTTGCGGGTTTTCCCAAACTGCTTGGCAGCTTATTCTTTTTAGACTAATACAATCTATCGGCGGGGCGTTACTTTTAGCTGTGAGTACTCCTATTGTTGCAGATGCTTTTTCCCGGGGGGAACTTGGCAAGGCCCTGGGGATAAACGGTATGATTATCAGCGTTGGTTCAGTTATTGGTCCGATCTTAGGAGGGGCATTTGTTACTATTGGCTGGAGATGGATCTTCTATATTAATCTCCCCATAGGGATCATAGGAAGCATTTGGGCATGGTCACAGATAAAAGAAGTTGAGCGGCTTCCTCAAAAACAATCCTTTGACTGGTTAGGAACTATATTCTTTACCATTGGCATGCTAGCTTTATTAGTTGCTCTAACTTTAGGCGGATTTAAAGGTTGGTTGAATCTCTCAACATTAGTCCTCTTTGCGTTGGCTCTTATTTTTATGGTTGCGTTTGTTCAAATTGAAAATAAAATTAAAGAACCCATGCTGGATTTAAGTCTCTTCAAAACAAGGATCTTAGCGTTTGCTCTAACAAGCAATCTGTTAAATGGGATAGCGCGAGGAGCTGTTACCTTCTTGCTGGTATTTTACTTTCAAGGAATTAAAGCTATAGATCCGGTGATGGCTGGGATTCTCTTGTCGCCTTTTGCTGTATCCATGATGATAATGGCTCCGATCAGCGGAAAACTCTCTGATCGTTATGGTTCGAGGGTTCTCAGTTCTCTGGGCTTACTCATCTCAGCTTTAGGACTTATCGGTATGGTGGAAATCAAAGAATCCACGTCGATTCTCGAATTAGCCATTTGGATGTTTATTGCCGGACTTGGTTCAGGGATGTTTTTCTCACCTAACACCAGTGCCATTATGGGAGCGGTAGCTCCACAAAGAAGAGGCATCGCAGGTGGAGTAAGAACGATGATGAATAATGCAGGTAGTGTAATCAGCATGGCTCTTTCAATGGCAATTATATCTTCAAGCATAACCCCGGAGGCACTGCAGGGCCTTTTTGCCGGCACCCAAGTTGGCTCGCAAGGGATTGCCGTAGCTCAGTTCATTGGGGGATTAAGAACTGCATTTGCTATTTCTTTTGGCATGAGTCTACTGGCCGCCATTATTTCCTATATGCGCGGCAGTGAATCTTCGACGTTGGTTTCGGAAAATATGTAATAACTATTAACGAACGTTACAGCAAATAACTCCGCCTGATTGATTTTTCAGGCGGAGTTATTTTTACGGTAAGGAAGTATAACTTTCGGTTGTATACTGCAAGAAGAGTCAATACGTGCGAAGACATTGACTTCATCTTCTAGCCTAGGTCAACGAGGAAGCCGCAGGCCAGATGGCCAAGTGTCGAGGGAGCAGGTAAGGATTTCTTTATCACTGTTTTTACTGATTCAGACTTAGTCTGCAGCCCATTCCATTGCCGCCTCCCATGCCGAAACCATTTCCTCCGCGCCCCATACCTTGACCGCGATGGAGACCTGAACCATTGCCAAGTCCCAGCCCGTAGGTTTTTCCGAGAGCATTGCCTGTTCCATCACATACAGCCTGATTGTTTTTAAGTGCTGTATAGATTTGATCAGCCTGCTGTTGTGTTAATTGACCGTCCTGAACTTTTTGATCCAGGATAGCTTTTTTTTGTTCTAACATTTGAGCCTGGAATTCTTCCAGTTTTCCTGCGTCTTTGGCTATTGTTCCGTAAGTTTTGCCTGAAGCCCTTTCTTGGACTACGTCGGACACTGATTTGCCGGTTACACTGGCGGCTATGTCGGCAGGTGTCTTAGTGATGACGGCTGCATAGGCTGTTCCGGCACCCCCTAACATCACTGCCATTGTTGCTGCAACTAGAATTTTTTTAAAGGTTTTCATTGTTCTGCACACCCTTTCAATTATATTTACAGTGATAAGATACAAATAAAATGTGGCAAAATTATGACAAAAGTTTGAACCTCTTATGACATGAAAGGTGCCACAAATATGTCACAATCAAACGGTTAAATAATGGTAAAATAGACTTGGAGTAGGGGGACGAATATGAACAAGTTTCTTTTAATTGCTGACGATAATGAGAGTATTGTCGATATATTAAAAAGTTACGTAAGTAAAGAAGGTTATTATCCAATTGTGGCGCGTGATGGGGAGGAAACTCTTTCTAAGTTTGCCGAGTACCGGCCGCTGCTTATCTTATTAGACGTTCTGATGCCTAAAAAGGATGGTTTTACAGTTTGTCGGGAAATACGCCAAAACTCAAGTGTGCCAATTATCATGATAACTTCGAAAGGTGAAGACGGAGATCGAATTATGGGGTTAGACATTGGGGCAGACGATTACATAGTAAAGCCTTTTAGTCCCGGTGAAGTTATGGCCCGAATCCGTGCAGTTCTAAGAAGGCTCGACATTTCAGAAGAACTAAACAACGAAATTATTGAGTATCCTGGTCTTGTTATAAAACTTTCAGATTACGAAGTTCTAATTGAGGGAAAGCCCATTTCTTTAACTAAGAAAGAACTCGAAGTTCTATGGATCTTGGCTTCAAACCCGGGAAAAGTTTTTTCCAGAGATAATCTCCTGAACAGTGTTTGGGGATACGAATATTTTGGCGATGCTCGTACCGTGGATACTCACATTAAACGCTTAAGAGCTAAAATGAATGTTCCTGCGGGTCTTCCTTGGGATATCAGGACAATATGGGGAGTCGGCTATAAATTTGAGGTTAAGCATGATTAAAAATAAAATAGTTATCAAATTAACCATTAGTTTGGTTCTAATAGTTACTATCTGTATGATTGCCATTGGCGTATTATTTATGCAGCTTTTTAAACAATATGCCTTTGCCAGTCGGGAAAAGGCAATGCTCACCAGTGCGCGCAGCGTTGCGTCTGTGGCAGCTGAAGTAATTGGAGACTCTAAGGATAAGTCAATAGGCCCTAACAACCCTCTGAGGGGTTATGGCGCCTATCTACGTTCTCTTGATATTATAACTGACTCTCAGGTTTGGATCACTGATAATACTGGCCTGCCTGTTGTAATCTCCGGTAATATCCCAGGGCAGGGAATGGGTCAAGGCAGAGGATTTGGATATGGGGCTAGACAGGGAAACAATAAAGGGAGTGGTTTGGGTCAAGGTTTCCTAACGAATACTGAACCGCTTCCCCAAGAGGCCGAAAATGTGATCCGAAATGTCCTAAAAGGCCAAGAATCCATCAGTGAAAGCTTCAGCAGCATCTATAGGGAAGCGACCATTACGATTGGTGTTCCCATTTTCGATGATCATAATTTGGTGATAGGTACAGTCCTTTTACATACTCCGGTAACAGGAATAACCAGTGTCCTTAATAAAGCCACCGGTATATTAGGCGTCAGTTTATTGGGGGCATTTTTACTCGCTGTAGCCTTGGGCGTATTTTATTCAATCCTCTTTACCCGTCCTTTAAAAGCCATGAACCAAACCGCTGTTGAAATCACAAACGGCAATTATAATGCCAGAACGGGAGTGGAGAGAAGTGATGAGGTCGGACAACTCGGGAAGTCTCTTGATCTTATGGCCCAAGAACTTGGTTTAACCATTGACGAACTATTCCAGGAAAAGCAAAAACTTAATGATATCTTGTCCAGTATTTCCGAAGGAATTGCGGCATTCAACTACAACTTCGAACCGGTAAGTACTAACGCAGCCCTTGCGGGAATCCTTAACCGGATCTTACCTTACTCTGTTGAAGATGTTGACAAAGACTTTAAAGCTTTAGGAATCAAACCTGAAATCGCTCAAGTGTTCGAGAAGAAGCAAACCATTCAGATTCTTAAAAACTGGTCAGATAAGATACTTCAATTTACTATTTCCCCCATCGTCGATAAGCAAGATGCCGTAACCGGGTGTGTTGCCTTAGTTCATGATATCAGTGAAAGTGAGCGGCTTGAACAATTGCGTCGTGATTTTGTAGCGAATGTTTCCCATGAATTTCGTACTCCCCTGACCGTAATCCGGGGGTACCTTGAAGCAATAAACGATGGAAACATCGAGACTTGGGAAGATATACAAAATGTTCACCGAAAGATACTTTCAGAAACCCATAGTTTAGAACGATTGGTAAAGGATCTTTTGGAACTTTCTTACCTGCAATCCGGTAAAGCTGCCATCCATCGAGAGTGCATTCATTTTACAAGCCTTTTAAGCGATACCTTAAAGAGCCTGCAAAGTCTGGCTGATACCAAAACAATAAAATTAGCCTATTCAATTAAAGAAGAAGTGCCTCCTTTTCTAGGGGATTATGACCGGTTACGTCAGCTCATGATTATTTTCTTGGATAACGCTATTACCCATTCACCCAATAATACTTCTATTTTCGTCGAAATCTCTCTGCTGGCTAAACAGGAGCTGATCATCATAATTGATGACGAGGGATATGGTATAACTGCAGATCAATTACCGCATATTTGGGAGCGTTTTTATAAGGGAGACGGATCTCGAACCAGCAAAGGGACTGGGCTCGGCTTAGCAATTGCTAAAGCGTTGATAGATCTCCAAAACGGAAGGATAGAAATCCAAAGCGAGCCGAAGAAAGGCACGAGGATCACAATTTGTCTGCCAATTGAACTTCCTTCTGATTTTAATGTTGACTAGCTGTAGAATATTTCTGTCACGAAGCGCAGAGGCTAGCTCAGTATTATGAAAATCTATTAGAAAGTTCAGAGGTGGATTCATGGGAAAAGTGATTATTGTTGAAGGAAAAACTGATAAACAGCGTCTCCAGCAAATTTTAGACGAACCCGTAGAAATAGCATGTACCTATGGAACGATAGGTGAGGATAAACTAGACGAATTGATCTCCGAATATAGCGAGGATGAAGTCTATGTTCTTTTAGATGCTGATTATGCGGGCGACAAAGTTAGACGCCTATTCAAGCAAGACTTTCCTAATGTTCGCCATTTATATACTCACAGAATGTATCGTGAAGTAGCAACAACTCCTTTTCACGTATTGACCCAGATCCTTGAAGGGGCTCACTTCATAGTCAAACTTCCGGAAGAGGCGGACTGCAGCAACGAATGTTAAAAAAGATGGGGGATAGGAGCGAATGGAGGCATAATTAAATAGACTTATACTTATTGATTGGGCGGCCAACTTAGCCATATTGACTTTCTAAACAGAAAAATGTGCTTCTTTGATGGTGTTTTGATTAACTGCTTTGAAGTTAAGGCATTTTAAAGTCACATCATTACAGTACTCCTTCCATTGTAAATATAATCCAAATATCCTATACAATATAATTACATATTTTCTTTTTAAGTACCGTATTGCAAGCTTAATTAATATCTGATAATTTAGAATAGTAGATTAATTATTCTCTTATTAAACACTAAGGGGAGTTTATGAGTAAAGTTATCGTAACTTCAGCTTATCCGGAACTTACGGGATTAGTCTTAGATTCAGCCGCAAAGTTAAAAATGAAGGTCATCGTTGTAGAGGCTGTTTTAGAAGAGGCTCTTGAAAAAGTCTCGCATCTTAATGAATTATATACCGTAGATGCTATCATCAGCAGAGGAGCAACGGCGGAATTATTAAAACAAACATTCTCTCTGCCGGTTTTGTCATTAGCTCCTAGTGAAGCAGACGTTCTTCTGGCCTTAGCTGCTGCTAAAAATTACAGTCCTCAGATCGGATATTTCAGTTATCCTAACCTTATGGACCAGGAGTTTTTAATTAAAGTTCGAAAAATCCTGCAAATAGAAATAAAACATTATTCCTTTCGAAACATCCGTGAACTAACCGCTCAGATGGAACAGGCTCATCATGATGGCTGTGAAGTTACTGTTGGCGGCGGGCAACGGGGAGCGCTTCTGGCGAGAGCCTTTGGTATGGAAAGTTTCTTGATTTTTTCGAGCCTTAGTACGATAGTCTCTGCCTTGGAGGGGGCTCGAGAAATTGTATCCCATCGACAAAAGAAGAGAGACGAAGAGGAGCGTCAACAACGTTATATCCTTGAAAAAGGTCTAGTGGCCCATTACACGTTCAACGATTTAGTTGGACCAACTCTTCAGGCAACGATCACTAAAGCTATACAATTCAGCAAATCTGAGGGTACGGTCATTATAAGGGGAGAAAGCGGAACCGGTAAGGAACTTTTTGCTCAAAGCATTCATAATGAAAGCCCTCGCAAAAACGGTCCCTTTGTTGCTGTCAATTGTGCCTCGCTGCCAGACAATCTTTTAGAGAGCGAATTGTTCGGTTATGAAGAGGGAGCCTTTACAGGAGCGAAAAAAGGTGGTAAAGTCGGTCTCTTTGCCCTTGCTGATGGAGGCACAATATTTCTGGATGAGATAGGAAAGATGTCTCAAGATTTACAAGCCCGTCTTTTACGAGTTATTCAGACAAGAGAACTGCGCAAACTTGGAGGAGAAAAAAATATTCCGCTGAATGTCCGGTTAATTGCTGCCAGTAATGAGGATTTATACGCCGCTGTAGCCGAGGGAACGTTTCGCAAAGATTTGTACTACCGGCTTAATGTATTAAATCTCCATTTACTTCCGCTTAGGGAAAGAAAAGAAGATATTATGGACTTGGTGGACCATTATCTCACTCGTTATGAACATACTCATGGCTCTAAACCAAATCTTTCACCTGAGTTTGAATCAGCTCTTCAGAACCATGATTATCCTGGCAATATAAGAGAGTTAGAGAATATCCTCGAACGTTATCTAGTCTTAGCAGGAAACAACAAGCCCTTAAGTGAAGGTGAGCTCTTTTCCTTTTTCCCTGAGCTCTGCTCAGAAGTAAGCATAAAAAAAGATTTAGGTCAATCAAGTTTAAATAAAGATAACCCCGTAAAACCAAACGAAGAATTCCCATTGTCGGTTTATCCAGGAACTTTAGAGGATATGGAAACTCAGTTAATTAAAGCGTTATTACTGCGCTATGAGGGTAACAAAACGCAGCTTGCCGAAAAATTAAACATCAGCAGAACAACTCTCTGGAAGAAACTTAATTCAAATGCATTGTTAAATAAAAAATGAACGTTTAGGATGTTCATAAAGTGATTACTGTTCATTTTATGAACACTATGATGCGCTGAGCGTTAAGTGTTAAGTGAATTATTATTACCCCTCTAAAAGGCCGTACTTATGCGGCCTTTTTTTATGAAAAAGTCCACGGACATTTCCGTGCCGAACCTCAGGGCAGGTCCTGAGGTGAACCGCTGACCCTGACGATAAGCGGACGATCTTATGGCCACACTGCAACCGGTAACAAAGAATCCTGCAGTGTGGATTGGCCGAGTTCACTCTTGTGGTCGAAGCCACCTCCTATGAGGTCTGAAGTGTTCGGGCAGTTTTTGCAGAGTAGCCACCCCATGCTGTCTGCGCCAGAGGTTAACAAGTGCGAAGACTGTGTCTTCGAGGGTCAGCTAAGTTTTAAACAGTTTTTAAGAACCTAACTTTAATAATTGGCATGAATATTGCTAAAATTCCAATAATATAAAGTTCTCATAAGGAGGAAAGGGCTTGGACATTGTTCGAATCAAAACTCATATACTTATCGTCGGCGGTGGGTTAGCCGGGTTAAGTCCTGCCATCAGGGCTGGACCTGGATTAGATGTTGCCATGCGGAAAACTTAATCGAGCCACAACGATCCAGAGCATCTTGGGCTGGTTGGGAAAGTAAACTCGTTCAGCTAAAACTGAGATACAAATCTAACTTTGTAAGAAAAGAAAGCGGGGTAAATATGGGGAAACTATTAGAAAACCACAGTAAAAACCTTCTGAGGGAAGCAGGAGTTCTTGTGCCAAAACACGTGGTTGCCCGTTCACCGGAGGAAGCAGCTGAAAAAGCTGCCGAACTGGGCTTTCCTGTGGTATTGAAAGCCTTAGTACCTGTGGGAAAGCGTGGTAAAGCAGGGGCCGTCAAATTTGCTCAAAATGCCCAAGAAGCTTTTGAGCTGACGAGAGAATTATTGGCCATGACGGTAAGGCATTTTCCGGTAGAGAAAGTCCTAATTGAAGAAAAAATCGCAATTGCTCAGGAATGGTACTTAGCAATTACGATTGATAAGAAAGCACAGACTCCCTTAATTATTGCCAGCTTAAAAGGAGGAGTTGATGTTGAGGAGTTGAGTCAAAGTGCACCGGAACAAATAATGACGAAATCTATCGATCCAATTCTTGGGTTTGCCGAATTTCAAGCAAAAGAATTATGGTCTGAGCTTGGTTTGACTGGAAAACCTTTGACGTTAGCAACCCAAGCTTTAACATGCTTAGTTAAGATATTTCTTGCTAAAGATGCAACTCTTTTAGAAATCAACCCTTTAGTGCTTACCGAAAATGGAGACGTGGCAGCGGCTGCTTCAGTCATGAGTGTTGATGACAGCGCAATGTACAGACACCCTGAATTAGCAGCGATGGTTCAATTAGGGAGCGAAAGAACTTGGCGGCCTTTGACCGATTTAGAGAAAAGAATGGTAGAAGTCAATGAATTAGATCCTTATCGGGGGACGGCCCGCTATACAGAAATGGATGGAGGAGAGATTGGATTTTTATGCGGCGGGGGAGGAGGAAGCCTTCTTTCTTTTGATGCTCTCGTTTCCTTCGGGGGAAGACCTGCCAATTACAGCGAGGTGGGGGGGAACCCGCCTGAACGAAAAGTTTTGGGGATCACTAAAGGGATCTTAGCGAAACCGGGAGTCAAAGGGTTATTCGTTGCTCATAATATTACAAATAATACTCAGGTCGATGTTCTTGCTCAGGGAGTCGTTCAAGCTTTAAAGGAAATGGGAAAAGATCCAAAAATCTTTCCTGTGGTCGTGAGAGAGGCCGGTGTCAATGACGAAGCTGCAAGAGAAATATTCACTAAAACCGGAGTTGAATACTACGGGGACAATGCCACTATTACGGAAGCGGCTCAAAGAATGGTCGAGCGAATTAAAGCCTTAGAAATATCAGGGGAGGGGATTTAATTATGTCTATCCTCTTAGATAAAAATTCTAGAATTGCAATTCAAGGAATTACCGGCAGAGAAGCGGCCATGGTCACAAAACACAGTCTTGATTATGGAACTAAACTATTGGCCGGTGTTACTCCCGGAAAATCCGGGCAAGAAGTCCATGGGGTACCTGTTTATGACACCTTAAAAAAAGCAGTGGCGATTCATGGCATAAACACGTCAGTAATCTATGTACCTCCGGCTTTTGTCTATGATGCAGTTTTAGAGGCCATATCTGCGGGAGTAACCTTAATCCTTATTGCTACAGAAAATGTTCCGCAAATGGATGCTATGAAATTTTTAGCCTCTGCTAAAAAAAATGGCGTACGTGTGATTGGTCCTAATTCTGTGGGAATTATTACCCCTAAAGATCGAGTCAAAGTAGGTGCTATAGGGGGAGATAATGTTGAACGCTGTTTTGTTCCCGGCGGGATCGGCGTTATTTCCCGCAGCGGAGGCATGACCGCAGAAAGTTCTTGGCTGGTTAAACGGGCAGGCTATGGCGTAAGTACCTCAGTCAGTATCGGTGGGGATGCTCTGATTGGTACTTCCATCAAAGATCTGCTCTTGCTTTATCAAAAGGATCCGAAAACTGAAGCCGTTGTAACATTTTCTGAACCGGGAACACATTTTGAGGAAGAAGCGGCTGAATTTATGATGGAAGGGGGATTCACAAAGCCTTTATTCAGTTTTGTGGCAGGCCGATTTACTGAAACTATGCCTGAAGGGACAGTCTTCGGCCATGCTGGTGCTATGATCTCCGGTGGTACAGGTAAACCGACTCAAAAAATGGCCCTGCTGCGGAGCGCAGGTGCCCATGTCTTGGAACGGTTTGATGATTTAATCCCACTATTAAAACAGGTTCTTAATTAATTACTTTTCAATTAATCTTGGTTAATTCATCGGAATTCAGAAAGGTACTCGCCCAAAAGTTTGGGGAGTGCCTTTTATATTATTCGTTAGGGTTTTAACCATTGGAATATCATCAATCTACTTGTGGATTAGATATTTTTAAAACGGAATAGGAACCGAATTCTAACTATAGATAAATGTATCGTGTTCACTCGCATGAAAATCACTTATTTATCGAAAGTTGTTGTATTTTCTTAAGAATCATTGATCCAAGATTCTATTAAATAGTAGGAATATTCGAATATATAGAGAATAACTTAAGGAGGTACTTGTAAAGAGTAGGAGGTATTTTATGGACGACATGGCAATGGAGGCTCGTTCACGAGCTGGAAACAAATTTAAGGAAGGCCTAAATTGTTCAGAGTCAATTCTGCAAACGTTTAATGAATTACTCAAAAATCCCCTGAATAGTGAAAGCTTAAAAATGGCATCGGGGTTTGGGGGAGGATTAGGGCATGCCGGCTGTATGTGCGGGGCTTTAACCAGTTCAGTCATGATTTTAGGACTTTACCAAGGTCGTACCACTCCCCAGATAGATCGGGAACCTGTTTACAACCTCGCCCATGAATTCCATGATCGCTTTTCTGATCAATTTGGAGGGACTTGTTGCCGGGTTTTAAATCCTCATGAATTTGATACTCCGGAGCATTTAAGACATTGTCTGAAACTAACAGGGGGAACCGCCAAACTTCTGATGGAATATATCTTGGAAAAAGGGCTTTCCTTACCAAATAAATAAGCATGGGGTTCTTATAAAGCAATATTTTAGCACAATCCTAGCAGCAGATTTTCTGCTCAAAGGGTTGTGCTAAAATATTGCCATTTAATGGGTTTTTAAATCCAGTGATCTGAATGATTTATAATCGATAAGTGATTTATATTTTCAAATTGTAGAGATTATCATTAGAGTCGAGAAAACCATTAACTAGTATTAATGCATAGACTAAAATTAATATAAATAAGTATTGATTACGGATTGATAAAGCGCTATAATAATACCAGAACAATTAGTAAATAGTATTAATTCTATTTTATGGATAAGCTTACAGTATTTTTACATTGAAAATCATTTTCAACTTATGATAAGATAATCAAGCTCTATTTTAATTAAATTCGATTTTAAAAAAACAGGAGGTAGAAAGACATGAACTCATATTTTGATGCTGTCAAATCAGAATTAAAGGATTGGAAAAAGGCTCTCGTAGTTATAATTTTCACAGTAGCAAGAATCATTTATGGTTATGCCTGGGTTGAGGCAGGTTGGGAAAAAGCAACTTCAGGTTGGCTTAACTTGGCTGGAGGTCATGCTAAAGGACTCATAGCAGGAATGGTTGCCAACATGCTCCCGCCTAAAGCGCATGGATTTGACCCTCTCTATATCAATAAATTATGGGCTTGGATTGCCGTTCATATCTTTAACGGTATGCCCGGTATAACAGATTTCTTAGTTCCCATTTGCGAGATTGCGGTTGGTATAGGAATGATCATCGGTTTCAGACTCTTATGGGTTGCTTTACTTGGTCTCTTCCTGAATGTGCAGTTTATAACTGCCGGATCTGGAAACAACTTTGGCTATATCTGGACGAACATCATTGTTATGAATTTCGCAAAATATTTCGAATTAATCGGTGTTAGTGGATATTTAAGGTTTAAAAAAGGTCAAAAAGTTCTTAACTAAAAAATTAAAAATTTAACATTTAACATTAAAAATATTGAACAGGTAGTTGGTAGAGAAGCATTGTTTTACTTTATGTAACGATGCTTCTTTTTTTTGTTCATTAATTAAACAGCTTGTCGGACGAACATTCCTAAGATTTTAGTGTAATGCAGTTAGGAATCCCATCAGCGGATAAGTGTAGGTTTATATTCACATAAATGTTAGTATCTTGCAGCGTAATTTAATAGTTAAAGCAGATTAAATAATTTTTAGTTTATACCAATACAATAAAATGTAAGATATAATTGTATTGATATAATCTAGAATGAAAGTAAAGAGTCAAAGAAGAGATATTAAGGAAATGAACAGAAAAAGGAGTCGCTTATGAACTGCAACTTTGACAAACTTCATGACCGGCGCCGGACCGGCTCTCTAAAATGGGATTTTAACCAAAAGATTTTTGGGCGTGAGGATATTTTACCACTTTGGGTAGCGGACATGGATTTTCAGGCACCCCAGGCAGTGGTAGAAGCCTTGGTTAAGAGGGCCCAACACGGTATTTATGGATATACTGACGGTATGGACCAATACTATGAATCCGTCATTGCCTGGATGGAAGAGCGACATGGCTGGCAAATTCAACGTGATTGGATCGTATATAGTCCTGGGATTGTTCCGGCTCTGAACGAATTGGTGAGGGCTTTTGCAAAACCCGGAGATAAAATTCTTCTGCAGTCTCCCGTGTACCATCCTTTTTTTCAAGCTATTAAGAATCATGGCTGCGAGGTTGTCAATAACCAACTAGGTTTGAGAGATGGCAGATATACAATTAATTTTGACGACCTGGAGAAAAAGTTTGCCGACGGTGTTAAATTCATGATTTTCTGCAGTCCCCACAACCCGGTAGGGCGTGTGTGGGAAAGAGAAGAATTAGAGCTTTTAGGCAAACTTTGCTTAACCTATGATGTCTTATTGATTTCCGATGAAATTCATGGTGATCTCATTTATGATGGATATCGACATCTACCTTTTGGTTCACTATCATTAGAATTAGCTCAACATTCCATCGTCTGCACGGCTCCAAGCAAGACATTTAATCTTGCAGGTCTGCAAACTTCAAATATAATTATTCCCAATGAGAAATATCGGGAAATTTATAAATCCTCAGTAAACTTGACTGGCATCCATCTTCCAAATGTCTTCGGCGCGACGGCCATGGAGGCGGCTTATCGAGAAGGAAGAGCGTGGCTGGATCAGTTAATGGTATATCTACAGGGTAATTTAGACTATCTCTTGTTGCGTGTTTCTCAAGAATTGCCTCAAATTAAAGTGATAAAGCCGGAAGGAACATATCTTGTCTGGCTTGACTTCCGTGCTTTAGGGTTAGATCCTAAAGCATTACAGGAATTTTTAGTTCATAAAGCTGGGGTCGGGTTAAATGCGGGTTATGGGTTTGGCCCAGGAGGCGAAGGCTTTGAAAGGATAAATATTGGATGCCCGCGTTCATTATTAGAAGAGGGATTGGGAAGAATTATCAGGGCTGTTAAAGACCTTTAACGTGCGTCACACTTTTCTTAAAGTTTGCACTTCAAGTAGTGGCTTTTATTTCTTTTTGAATCATGGTATTATGCAAACATAGAGAAAACGGACAACCTATAGTTTAAAGTAACTGGCAACGAGGTCATAGACAAAGCGCTATGACCTTAAACATATTTTGGCTTATATTGCCGATCAAGAATATTCCCCAGAGAAAAGCCTGTTTATTAACCGAATGGAGATCAAATTATATTTAAGGCAAATAGATAATGGAGGTAACTCATGGAATCACAAACAGTCAAGAGGATTTATGTTGAAAAAAGGCCAGGATACGATATCGAGGCTCAAGGATTATTGAGCGATCTGCGTGAAAACTTAGGGATCAATTCTTTGTTAGGCTTACGAATTATTAACCGCTATGATATTTCCGGAATAACAGATGAAGAATACCAACAATCGCGCTCAATCATTTTTGCTGAACCGCCTCTTGATTATATGTATGATGAACGTCTTGATGTCCCGGCAGAAGACAGAGTTTTTGCCATGGAATATCTCCCTGGTCAATATGACCAGCGAGCAGATTCAGCTGCCCAATGTCTCCAAATTCTTACTCAAAAAGAGCGGCCGCTTATTGCTTCTGCTAAAGTAATTGCTCTCAAGGGTTCTTTAACAGAAGATGATTTCCAAGTTATTAAACAATATTGTATAAATCCGGTGGAATCTAGGGAAGCTTCTTTAGAAAAGCCTAAATCTCTGGAATTTGAATCTGTCATCCCCCCCCATGTAGAGGTAATCTCGAATTTTATTGCTAAATCCGCGGAAGAACTTAAAGTATTTTTTCACGAATCTGGCTTAGCAATGAGTTTTGAGGATTTAATGTTTTGCCAAACCTATTTCCGTGACTCAGAGAAGCGGAATCCGACAATTACTGAAATTCGAGTCATTGACACCTATTGGTCGGATCACTGCCGTCACACTACATTCAATACAAGAATTGAAGAAGTAACGATTCCCTCTGGAGACTTTTCCTCACAGTTACTGGAATCCTATCAAGAATATCTTGCCTCTCGAAACTTTGTCTATGCGGAAAAAATAAATGACAGAGATATTTGTCTGATGGACCTGGCTGTCATAGGAATGAAAGAATTAAAAAAGAGAGGATACCTAAATGACCTCGATGAATCTGAAGAGATAAACGCCTGCAGTATTGTTGTTAATGCAGAATTAAATGGCCAATCTGAAGAGTGGCTTGTCATGTTTAAAAATGAGACTCATAATCATCCCACCGAGATTGAACCCTTCGGAGGCGCTGCTACCTGCCTGGGCGGAGCCATACGTGATCCCTTGTCAGGAAGAACTTATGTCTACCAGGCCATGCGTGTAACAGGAAGCGGAGATCCCAGAGGTAAACTGGAAGCAACCTTAGCCGGAAAATTGCCTCAGCGCAAAATCACTCAAGGAGCCGCAGCAGGTTATAGCTCTTATGGAAATCAAATAGGTCTGGCAACGGGACAAGTTACTGAAGTCTATGATGAAGGTTTTATAGCTAAGCGTATGGAAATCGGGGCTGTCATCGCAGCAGCTCCTCGCAAAAATGTTGTGCGTGAAACACCTCAAGCTGGAGACATAGTCGTATTAGTCGGTGGAAGAACAGGACGGGACGGATGTGGAGG
>JGI2924J29684_1077503_pt1 | contig 18033 bp, 13 predicted proteins | sample BenlonsequencITS_FD_29684 | JGI IMG/M metagenome (IMG submission 29684)
CCGCCGGAACGGCGGTGCTGCAATCATAGCAACCCACAGTGAAGCATTGGCAGCTCACGCTAATCGTATTCTCAGGGTATTTGACGGGAGGATTGTTAAGTATGATTGAGTCCCTCGTTGAAATGCAAAAGATTAGTAAGATTTATTATCGCGGAGATGTAGAGGAGACTGCTTTAGTGTCGGCAACTTGTTCTGTAAAACCAGGGGATCGAATTGCTCTGGTAGGCCCTTCCGGCAGCGGCAAGTCCACCTTGCTGCATCTGATGGGAGGGTTGGATCATCCCAGCTCAGGGAATATCTCCTGGCCGGGACTAGGAAGTTGGGCGAACCTTCGCCCGCAAAAGATCAGTTTCATTTTTCAGATGCAGAGTTTACTGCCCCCGCTGACCGTGGTGGAAAATGTTGAACTGCCGCTGCTTTTGGGACAAATAGAAGCGATCAAAGCTCGCAAAACTGCCTTAGAAACTCTGAATAGAATGAGGCTGAATATCATTGCCGATAAGCTTCCTGAGGAACTTTCCGGCGGTCAGGCCCAGCGCGTTGCGGTGGCCCGGGCCTTAGCCTCCAGGCCGCAGCTTATTCTGGCTGATGAACCAACGGGTCAGTTGGATCATCCCACAGCCCAGCATTTGTTTGATGTACTGCTTGACTCACTGGAAGGGTCAGATACAGCCTTGGTAGTAGCAACTCATGATCAGGCTATTGCCGAGCGGATGAACACAATCTGGCAGATGCAGCACGGTGTTATGGAGGTAGTTACATGTTGAGAACATGGTTTAAAGGAATTTTAACCTATCGTCAAGGACGTTTGCTGGGCTCTATCAGCGGTGTTGCGCTTACTGTTGCCTTGCTGGCCTCTCTGGGAGCATTTATCGCTTCTGCCGGTGCTTCGATGACCCAGCGAGCTGTTCAGGAAGTTCCTGCAGACTGGCAAATTCAACTTTCCCATCCTTCGGATGCCAATGCCGTTAAAGCGGCTATCGGTAAGGCAACGCCTTATACAACTTTAGAGCAAGTTGGATATGCTGATGTCAAGGGATTAATCGCCAATACCGGTGGGACTGTGCAGACAACAGGACCAGGTAAAGTACTGGGAATCAGTGCAGCCTACCGTGCTAACTTTCCCCTGGAATTTCGGCAGCTCGTAGGGTCGAGTCAAGGTGTGCTTGTTGCCCAGCAAACAGCAGCCAACTTACATGTCAAGCCGGGTGACCGGGTGACCATTGAAAGAGTAGGGCTGCCTCCCAGTGAGGTAATTGTGGATGGCGTTGTGGATCTCCCTAACGCAGATTCCCTCTTTCAAGCCATTGGGTTACCGGCGGGAGCAGCGCCACAGGCTCCCCCGGATAATGTACTTCTGCTTCCCGAGGCTCAGTGGCAGAGAATTTTTGGACCGCAGGCTGCGGTGCGGCCTGATTCCGTACATGCCCAATTTCACGTCCGAATTAGCCATGCTTTACCGGCTGATCCCGCTGCTGCCAATCAATTTGTGCAGCAATTGGCGCACAATCTGGAAGCCAGAATTGCCGGCCGGGGCATCGTAGGGGATATTCTGGCGACCCGTCTCGGGAGTGTTCAAGCGGATGCAGCTTATGGCAACGTACTCTTTTTGTTTTTAGGTTTGCCGGGAGCTATTCTGGCAGTTCTGCTAACTATGGCTATTGCATCATCAGGAACAAATCGGCGGCGCAAGGAACAAGCGTTGCTAAGGATAAGAGGAGCCTCTGTGCAGACCATTATAGGGCTGGAGGCTATTGAAGCTCTGATTGTGGCGCTCGGAGGTGTGGTACTCGGTAATGTTCTGACCCTTGGAATTCATAGGATGTTCATGCCGGGAAATGAACTAATAGGTAAGAGTTCTCTGTTCTGGACAGTAAGTGCATCTCTCATGGGTTTCGTCTTAGCCATCGCTGCCATCCTATATCCTGCTTGGAAAGAGATACACCATTCCACAGTAGTGTCGGCGCAAGCGACTGTAGGCCGAGGGCGCAAAGCTCTATGGCAGAAAGTCTATTTGGATGTTGTTTTATTGGTTATCTCCGGGGTTGAGTTTTGGCGAACAGCTAGTACAGGTTATCAGGTTGTCCTGGCTCCGGAAGGGATCACTACAACATCGGTAAATTATGAAGCCTTTGTGGCTCCCTTGTGTTTTTGGCTTGGTGCAGTTTTATTTTCGACTCGCTTTTTGGAAGGATGGATGTCCGGAGGACGCAAGTTACTGGCCCGGCTGCTTAATCCTGTTGCCCGTGAGCTTTCCGGAGTGGTGTCATCATCCTTATCCCGGCAAAGATTACTCATTGTCCGCGGGATTATCTTAGTAGCGTTAGCGGTATCCTTTGCCGTATCAACGGCGGTTTTCAATACCACATACAATGCCCAGTCTCATGTTGATGCTGAATTGACGAATGGTGCTGATGTAACCGTTAGCGGTTCAATAATGTCCGCCCCCAGTACGCGATTCAGAGAATTAAAAGCGTTGCCCGGGGTTGCCGCTATCCAGCCGATGCAGCATCGGTTGGTCTATGTGGGCAACGATTTACAGGATATGTACGGTATTGATCCGCAAACTATCGGCCAAGCAACGAATATCGCCAATGCCTATTTTGCCGGAGGCAACGCCCGGGGAGTCTTGGCGGAGTTAGCAAAACAACCGGACGGTGTTTTGGTCTCGGAAGAAACGGTAAAAGATTACCAACTTAAACTCGGGGATAAAATCAATCTTCGTCTCCAGAATATTAAAGACCATCAGTATCATATAGTACCGTTTCATTTGATCGGGATTGTCCGGGAGTTTCCCACGGCACCGAAAGACTCGTTTTTGGTGGCCAATAGGAATTATATTGGGCAGCAAACCGGATCGGACGCCTCAGAAATTGTCTTAATGCGGGCGAAGGGTAATCCTGAGGCTCTTGCTTCCCAGGCAAAAGCTGTGGTGAGTACATTGGCCGGCGCCAAAGTGACTGATATTAATTCCACTCAGCGTACTATCAGTTCAGGCTTGACAGCCGTGGATCTTCATGGGCTTACGCGGCTGGAATTGGGGTTTGCCGTTCTGTTGGCTGCAGCCTCGACGGGGCTGATTTTAGCTCTCGGTCTGGCCGAACGGCGGCGGACCTTGGCTGTACTCGCCGCTTTGGGAGCAAAGAAGAGACAGCTCGGGGCATTTGTTTGGAGTGAAGGCCTTGTTATCTTGACGGGGGGCAGCCTTTTAGGTATCATATTGGGTTTCGGGGTGGCTGAAATGTTGGTCAAGGTGCTAACGGGAGTTTTCGACCCTCCGCCTGAGGTTCTCTCTATACCTTGGGGCTATCTGGTATTATTGGCGGCGGCAGCCATTTCTTCCACGGCAGCTGCGATTTTCGGTACAAATCGTCTATTTCACCGACCGGCGATTGAGGAGATGCGCAGCCTCTAACTGATTTAAAGAGAACGAACAATTATAGAAGCGATTTATTAGAACAAAACCTATAGAAAAAGATTAAGTAAAACCTTTGAAAATGAAAAGAGCGACCCACGCCTGAAATTAAAATCATTAAATAAGGAAAATTAATAAAGTTATCTGTTACTTTGCCTTTTATATCTTGCTCCTTACAAAGTTAATATAAGGTTTATTTAGTTCGCTTCAATATGGAGATAACGATTGAACATAGTCAAAATATACCATGCACGAAACTGAAGACGAGTCATAAAACAGCCTTGGTCCTTGAACCAAGGCTGTTTTCCTCTTTGCTGATAAAGTATTTTTAATTAATCCTAGTCTTAGAAAGTCGATTGATGTGGAGTGTACTATCTCTTGGTGCTGAGATATTTTTAATCAAACTTTAATCTAATTTCATACGAACTCGCTGACATTTCCAATAATTATTTACGATAGGTTCTGGGTGTCTATATCACCATTGTTTTTGTTTTATCAATTCTCATTATTTCTGTAACAAATGGCATTATTTCTGCAAAAATATTTAAAAAAATTATTGTTCCCCTTGATATGCTTAATTATGGAGCAGAACAAATTAAAAACGGTAATCTTGATTTTGAGATTAAATATGAGAATAGGGATGAATTCGGATCTGCGATATCAAATTTTGATGAAATGAGGGCCAGACTGCATCAATCCATTCAGGCGCAGCTTAAATATGAAGAAGATCGCAAAGAACTTGTTGCAGGAATTTCACATGATTTAAGAACTCCTTTAACGGCGATTAAAGGATATGTTAAGGGACTCAAGGACAGCTTTGCCAATACCCCGGAAAAGCAACAACGCTATTATGATATTATTTACAAAAAAGCTTGCGAAATGGATGTCTTAGTCGATCGTTTGTTTCTCTTTTCGAAATTGGATACGGGGCATCTTCCTTTTTATTTTCAAAAAGTCAATTGCAAAGAATATTTTGATGAGCTATTAAACCAGATGACTGTGGACTATGAAAGAAGCGGTCTGAAAATATCCTATTATAATCGTTGCCATTGTCGGTTACCTGACTGTTACTCGGAGAGATGTCCAGAATGAACACGCCGCTTAAGGATGTTTTTGTTATTATGCCTGGCTTGGTGAATTGAGATCTTTATCGAATTTTAACACCGATTTAACAGAGATAGACAAGCATTCCCTCTTATGTAATATTATAATTAATAGGGAAGGCTAATAGCCTGAACATTAATAGATAGGGAGGCTAGCTCAAGTAATGACTTTATTACAAACGATTATTATTGCTATTGTCCAAGGTATCACTGAGTTGTTTCCGATTAGCAGTGTGGCTCATAATGTGTTTACCCCTTATGTCTTTCACTGGAATCTTAATCCTGAGTTCTTAAAGATGAATTTTTTACCTTTCGTAGTTATGCTTCATCTTGGTACTGCACTGGCCTTATTGATCTTTTTCCGGGACGACTGGATGAGAATAATCCGTTCAATTATTAATTCCGGCAAAGAGGTTTCATTACGTTTGCTTTTGTTACTTCTGGTTGGGACGATTCCGGCAGCTTTGATCGGGTTTGTTTTAGAAAAACATATTACCAATATGTTCAGCAATGTGACAACAGCCGCCATCTTTCTAATTATTAATGGTCTGTTATTATTTTTTGGTGAAAAAATGAAGAAGCGAGGCACGAAAAGCATCAATGACTTATCTTACGGGCAGGCGGCAGTCGTCGGCTTATTTCAAGCTTTGGCTTTGGTTCCAGGCTTTTCTCGTTCCGGAGCAAGTATGACAGCAGGATTTTGGATGGGACTTAAACACGAGGAGTCCGCACGCTTTTCTATGTTGTTAGCCACTCCTATCATTGCCGGAGCCGGCATACTAGAAGTTCCAAAGCTGATTAAACACAGTTCCCATGGTTTATTCGTTAATTCCCTAATCGGCGGTCTGTTTGCTGGATTATTTGCCTATATTGCTGTAACAATTTTAATGCATTGGTTTAAGAGGAAAGAGATTAATGCCATGAAGCCTTTTGCTTATTATTGCTGGATTGTAGGTGCTTTAATTTTGCTATCTCATTTTATTTGAGTGTATAATTCTTTAAACTATTGATGAATCATCACTTATAGTTTTTTTTATATTTCTACCGAGGGGCTTTCGCAAATACTTAAAATTTTTTTGCTGCTATTACCCTAATGGATAGTGCCATGGCTTCGACTTTTTGCAGTGACCATCCAGTTGACGCCGATATCGTCATTTGGATTTTTAAAGATTACCCAAAACACAGATTTATTTATTGCCATAGCGAAAATTAATATATAAAGATAAACTAGGTGCTTTAAGATGAGCGCCTAGTTTTTTTATAACAAAGTCCGTCGAAAACAATAGATTGCAATTGATTGAATCTACTTCTATTGTGAGTATCTTCTTGTTCATCTGCAACGATTGAGAAGACCCGACATAACGGTGATTAAATTGATAACTTCGATATCCGCGCCACCTTGGCTTGTTGGGCTTTTGTAAGGAGATGAGTTAATGATGACTAAATCCAGCATCACACTGGACGTTGCCGTCCGAGCACTTGTTTATTTCTGGTTTATTTTTGGTTTATTAAAAGTTTATCTCTTCTTTATTAGCAAGTTATTCCTATCCTGTAGTATATATTGAGCGGTTAAATAGAGTTTCATCGAAAGAGGCCAACCGCGGCCCAAAATGGGAGGTGAAAACTTGGGTCTGATTTTTAAATTTGTGCTGAAAAATATCAGTGAAAAGAAATCCCGAACGTTATTAATTATTTTATCGATACTGATTTCTTCGGGACTCTTCTTTTCATCAAATGCTTTTGCTGCATCAATATCTAAAATGTATGATGAAATGCTAAGATTGTCCACTGGGACATCAGACATAATTGTCAAAGCAACTATGAAATCTCCTTCGCAGTTTTTTAGTCTAAGATACGCTCAAGATTGTAATGACCAAACCCAGTACGTTATTGGTGCTATTAATGAATCTGCTAATTACAAACCAATGATCAATGAACAATCTGTTGCTATTAACCTTGAAGGAATCACTTTAGAAGATCTTCAAAGGTGGAACCCTATTTCCTTTGCAGCAACCTATCATTTAAATTCTTTCGCAGGCAAAAAAATTATTATCAGCCAAAATACGGCCTTGAAGTATGGCTTAAGAGCAGGGGATACCCTGGATATAATGATCAATTCCAATAAACAGAGGTTTTTAATATGTGGTATTGCAAATCCGGTAGGAATTTTTACTGATGAAAGCAAAGGCCTTAATGCTATTGTGCCCAAAGATGTTCTCGGAAAGTTATATTCGGAGGAAGGCAAGGTTAATTGCGCCTACGTCAAAGTAAAAAAATCAGCTGATTTGCCGCAAGTGATTAATTCTCTTTCTCAAGTGTACAACAAATACGATGTAAAGGAAGCATTTTCACCGGAGCAGATCGCCAGTCTGACGAATCAGATCATTACCCCGTTTAAATTAGTTGTTGCCATCGTAACCTTTATGTGCATGTTTATCATTTATTCTTCATTTAAAGTGATCATCGCAGAGAGGCTGCCTGTTATCGGAACGTTACGCAGCATTGGAGCTACGAGAAGAACAACGAATTTTATCCTTCTTCTCGAAAGCGCCTTATATGGTGCTATTGGAGGTTTGCTTGGCTGTGGAGTGGGGATAGGATTACTTTACTTAATGTCATCCGCCATCTCAAGCGGTTTTGCCCAAGGTGCCGGCGTTTCTGTTCAGGTCAATCCGCTCTTATTGCTAAGCACCTTAATTTTCGCCTTTATCCTATGTCTATTCAGTTCTCTCTTGCCTATCATTCAGGTTTCAAGAATTCCTGTCAAGGATATTGTCTTAAATTCAATTGAAAAAGTAAAAGACAAGAAACTAATCAATGTCGTACTAGGCTTGCTTTTCCTTACGACGTCCATTGTCGTGCCAAAGTTCGCCTTCGGGAAAATGGCCATCGTTGCGGATACTGCTTGCCTTGTTATCTCGATAGCCGGAATTTTTTTGCTGGTTCCGTATCTAATCGCATGGTTTATTAAACTAACGGAAGGGATCTATACCTTGGTATTTGGAAATATAGGGACTCTTGCTTTAAAAAACCTGCGGGACAATAAAAGCATGATGACAAGTTTATCCCTTCTGATTATCGGGGGAGCAAGCCTCTTGATGGTCAACACCTTTTGCAGTTCTTTATCAAAACAGCTGGTCAGTATTTACGTTGATTACCAGAAATTCGATGTATTAATCGAAAAGATGGATAATAATGTGGATAAAAACCTTGAACACTTACTTTATAGCGTTGATGGCGTAACCGGTGTGTACAGGTATTTTGAGAAGGACGATATAAAAATTACGAATAAAAATGGAAGTATTGGAACTATCGCTGGGATAGATATCACAAAACATTTAGATTATATGAGAATTGATTCAGATATGAACCTCACAGATGAGCTGAAGCAATTGGAATCGGAAAGAAGCATCCTGCTGACGTATACGTTGCGTGACAAATTTAATCTGAAGATAGGCGACGTACTTGACTTGAAAATGTCCGAAGATAAAGGGTCTATTCCCTATACGGTCATTGGCTTTTATAATACCGCAGAGAGCTTTGGCGATATCGCTTTGGTTTCTGAGAAATACTTTCAAGCGGATACCGGTGGGCAATATAATGCAAAAATTCTTGTCAAGACTTCTAAAAATCCACGTGATGTGGAAAATGCCATTAAAAACGACTACGGTCAATATCATTTCAGTATACAAACAAGGCAAGAAGAGCAGGCGGGTATTTTGCATAAGATAAATCCAATTCTTAGCATATTGACGGGCTTCTTGGTGTTGGCTATGTTTATCGGGCTTATTGGGATTTTCAATAACTTCATTATCGGTTTTATTTCGAGAAGACGTTCATTGGGAATTTTGAGGTCTGTGGGCATGAATAAACTCCAAATGATGAAAATGATATTAATTGAATCTGCAACAGTGGGGATTTTGGGAGGCATCACAGGAGTCCTTGCCGGAATACTCCTGGCAAATAATATGACGTATATTTTGCAAGCGATCAGTATGAGGATTGTCATGCAATACTCCTTAAGTTATATGGCTGCATCAATTATTGTCAGCTTCGCTGTTGCAGTTATTGCTTCTGTAAGCCCCGCTTTAAAGGCTTCCAAAAATAGCATTATTCAGTCTATTAAATTTGAATAACCATAAGTCACCCTATTAATTTAAATAGCTGCATTAGGGAGGGAAATATGAATCAGGTCATTGTTACGCAGAATTTATTCAAGGCTTATACCATGGGAACCTTAAATGTTGAGATTTTAAAAGACATCAATATTTCTATTAATAAGGGCGAATTCGTATCGATCATGGGGCCTTCAGGTTCAGGCAAAAGCACACTGCTTTATCTGTTAGGCGGACTTGATAGACCCACTTCCGGCAGTATAAAAATTAATGACAAAGAGCTATCAAGCATGTCGGATAAAGCAGAGAGTGCCATGAGACGAAGAGATTTAGGGTTTGTTTTTCAGTTTTACAATCTAGTTCCAAATCTTAGTGTCGAAGAAAATGTATTATTGCCCATCTTATTAGACGGGAAAAAGGCCAAAAAATATCACGAACGTTTAAAAGAGCTTCTTGAGTTGATTGGACTTGCCGATAGAAAAAATCACACACCGAGAGAACTCTCCGGCGGGCAGCAGCAGAGGGTAGCTATAGCCAGAGCCTTAATTAATGATCCTGAGATTATCTTAGCGGATGAACCGATAGGGAACTTGGACAGTAAAACAGGAATAGAAGTTATGAGGTTGCTTAAAAGAATTAATTTAGAAAAGTCTAAGACAATCATTCAGGTTACCCATTCAAGTGAATCAGCAGAATACGGGAATAGAACGATTAATTTGCTCGATGGAAGGGTGTGTCAACAATAAAACGAAGAATAATATTAGCTCTTGTCGTGGCCTTGACTATGTCAGTTTCCGGATGCGGTACCAATAATGCGGCCAAAAGCGTAACAGTCAATAGCGGAACTGTGAAATCAACGAAAACAGTCGATGGGTTTGGCGTTGTAAAAGCCGTGGATATCAAGAATATCACGGTTGATTTTCCTGCTGCTGTTAAAACAATAGATGTTGTAGAGGGGCAAAAGGTAAAGAATCAGGATTCATTGGTAACTTTAAATTTGACAGAGTTTGAAGATCAGATTAAAAGCAAGGAAATGAGCATAAGTTCCGAAAGCCATGATATCGAAGAAATTCAAAATGATTATTTGAACACTAGTAATGCTCCTGATTTGCAAAAGCTCCTTAACGATTTGAAAAATGCCCAAGATTTATATAATCAAGTACAGTCGGAATATGCTGCGCAGCAAACGCTTTTCAAGTCAGGGGGTATTTCCAAATATGACCTTGATCAATCTAAAAAAACAGTTGATGCGAAGAGAAACGATGTTGAGGATATCAAATCGTCAATTGATACTCTGAAATATGAGAAACAACAGACTGTTGATTCCAAGAAAAGCGATCTGGCGATTTTAGAATCAGATTTGGCCGCAATGAAGGACAAACTGAATAAGTCCTATATCAAAGGCAGTGATATTATCTCCAATGTCAATCATGGGATCGTTTATGACATAGGATATGTGCCTGGAGATATAGTTAGCTCAGATAAAAAAGTTCTAAGTTTATTAAATTTGGACAGTTTAATTGTCGAAGCAAATATTCCGGAAGAATTCATAAAAAGCGTGAAGATGAGTGCAGATGTAGACATAATTCCTCAGGCAGACAAATCAAAAACAATTAAAGGAAAAGTCATTAGAATTTCAGATAAGGCTGTTGTGAATAACGGAGAGACGGATGTTCCAGTTGATATTTCATTTAACAATAGTGATGGTTTTTTGCTGCCAGGGTTCAATGTGGATGTAAAAATCAATCAATGAATTATCTCCTTATTCTTAAGATGGATGTGCAGGCGTTTTAAGAGTTAGATAAAAAAAGTCTCTTGTGTCAGGCGATAAATAGCGGTAGGGTGATCTAGTCATAGAGGGGTCGAGCTTTGTTCCAACCAACGAACCATTGCTGCTGCCGGAAGTATGATGCAGGAAATTAAACGTAACCCAATAGCTGTTTATATCAAGCTCCATCGCCCTGATGCTTCCGGCACTAAGTAAAGCATGGGCTAGGGTTTCAGCTGTGAGATTATTACCGGCGGCATAAATAATTTGCCCTTGTCCGTCAATCCCGATGCCAGAGCGCCACACCCGGACAGCATTATTAACTGTTGCGCCCCATTTTGCCTGATCAGAAATAAGTGGATTTAGCTTACCGTTGTCTATCAACATTGGCAGGTTTTGTCTCAGGGAAATCATATTGGTTGTAGAACTTATTTCCTTACCCCAAGAGCCGATATCAATTTTCCCATCTTTATAGATGCAAAAGGTTGCCAGTCCTTTTTTTGGCAGCTGATAGACCTGATTGTTGACCATGAAGCCATAGACTCCATCTCTAGCTTGAAAGCCAGCATTAAAGTCTGCTATCAGATTATTCTGTCGCTGTACTGACCAAGGTATCATACCGGTTCCATGAATGCCCGTAACCGAGACAGGGTCTTCTGTACCAGCTGTTAGATGAAAATCGACCAGCTTCGGGTTAATTTTCACTAAGCTCGCTTTAATATATGAGCGAGAGGGATCCGGATAGACTATTGACTTTACCAGAGGCGGGCTGTTGTCTGGAACGATTGGCAAGGCAGGCTTTTGAGGAATGGCTGCTGCGATGTCTTCGGCACGGATTGGGTTACTTTGTTGCTTCCTGTTCTTTACTGAGTAAAATAGACTTGTAAAATTGTCTTTAGTTTGATACCAGGTGTTTTCTAAAAAGGCCACTGTGCTATTGCCCATGATCTGCTTTACCCCTTCGACCAATCGAATAAAGGGTGACGTGTTATCGGAGGGAGGGGCCATATATTGCAAGTCATTAGGCGAACTGCTGAAAACAGTATTCTTATTAATAGTAAGAAAAACATTCGCCGTCTTTCCGGCATTCTCAACCAATCGTACTTTTACCTGGTTTTTGTTAATAGGTAGGATATTTGCGTTTTTGACAACGTTGGAAAACGTAAATATATTTTTTTTGTTGTTCTGCAAGTTATAGGCATTAATAGACTGGGGTTGTCCATTAAAGGAGCTGACATAAAACATAAAAGGATACGCCATAGTCAGTGCTGAATCATTGACCTGCGGCCCGTTGCTTAAGGATTCCGGCGGCAGGGTAATGGAATAGCGGCCGTTTTGATATGGTGTTCTAAATACATAGATTTGGTTCGTTTTGCTGACTTTTCGTGCGTTGACCAGTATCTTCTTAATTATTCCATTATTGCCAAGAGCGTAGATGGGCTGAGTGTTGTCTGAAGCATTAGAAGAAACATGGTATTGTTTTGTAGAATCTAATAGCTGAATAAATTGCCTGGCCGTTTCTTTTGAGAGGTTAATGGGAGTCACTGGGTCATAATTATTAATCCGCTGAATTAATGTGGCAGCTATTGTGCCTAATATTGTAAAAAAGATTAATGCTGTCAAAAGAAAACGTTTCAAATTCAATTTGTATCTTTTTCCATTGATTCTCAAGACTCGGCTATTATTCATTCTTTCACCTTCATATTTGATGGAGCCATTTCAAGATGTTTTCGGACATTATCCTCAGAGATTTAGTCTTTTAAAAATACTTTCGGGTATGTGCTGGATAATGAGCATGATCCAACGCCAGAGATTTGGTAAATAGACAACATTCCTTTTTTTGGCAATGCCTGTTACAATACCGACAGCGATATGATCAGGCTTTGACCATAAGACACCCTTCTTGGCAAAATGAGCGGTCATCGGTGTGTCCACGAAGCCGGGTTTAATAGTGATAACATTGACTCCCCGCCAGACAAGGCGGTTGCGAAGACCTTGCAAAAAGAGGGTAACCATGCCTTTGGCAGAACCATACACATAATTGCTCCCTCGACCGCGATCCCCGGCAACCGAAGTTATCACGGCTAAAGTGCCGTTTCCTTGCGTCTCCAAACGATTAGCTAAGATAATGAGTAAGGCGATGACACTCAGGGCATTGGTGCGAATCTCTTGCATAGTCAAATCCACGGACTGTTGGCAGGCCTGTTGGTCCGGTAGAGTTCCATGAGCGATGAGTACTATATCTATTCCTCCGAGGACTTGTTCCGCTTGTGAAAGGAGAGTTTCATGGAGCCTGAATTCGTTTAAATCGGCTATTACCCCTTCGATCGTTTGTTCAAAAGAAACGTTTTGCCGAAGATCGTTGAGAAGCGCCATCAGCTTTTCTTGACTGCGTCCTACCAGAAAAATGCTGTTGCCTTGCTTCGCCCATTGGCGGGCACATGCGCCTGCTATTGCCGATGTAGCGCCAAATATAACAATTCTCTGCCGCTTACTCATTGTGTGACTCTCCTCCAAAAACTGGATGAGAATTTTGGATCAATGAAGTCGGCAAAATGTTCCCACCGCGGAAAACCGCTCTTGAACATTTTAGCCGACATGCGTGCATCTTTCGAAGGATTAAGAACACCTTGAGCTTCAGACACAATGGCGTCTAATTCTTTGAATAGACGCAGCGTTGTTTGACCATGATTGGGGAAATCCAGAGCTAGTGTGACGCCCGGGCGAGCAAAGGACATTAAACCTCTCGAAGGTATATTTCCAAAAGTTTTTAGAACGGCAAGGAACGAACCTTGTCCGCTGGCAGCAATCTTTTTCGACATGGCTTTTATTCCGTCCTGAGCGTCCTCCGGCGGCAGAATGCATTGATATTGGAAAAATCCTTTTTTCCCATAGATACGATTCCAATCAAGCACTCCGTCAAGGGGATAAAAAAAGGGCTCGTAATGAGATAATGCCGGCATATCCTTGATCGGTTTATGGTAATAAACAGTATTAATCAGTCTCAGACTGACAGGATTAATTAACGAAAATGACGGGTCAAATGGGAAGCGCAGCGACTTAGGGTGGCGTGGGGGGAACTTATCTGTCTCAGCCGCGTGCTGCCCCGATATATACACACCCCGGCCTTGGCCGCGTCCTGCCGAGAGGCAGTCATACCAGGAAACAGTATAAGGCCAGCGATGCTCGGCCTCGCTATTAATCTCCCAAAATTCATCCAGGCTGGAAAAGCGTCGGGATTGAGCTAATATCCAGGGGTTATTCACGGGGATCAGCTGTATCTCCGCCCAAGTAATCAGGCCTGTCAGTCCTAAGCCGCCAATGGTTGCCGTGAACCAATCTTTGGCCTTCTCCATGCTGCAGACAATTCGCTGTCCATCAGAACGCAGTAATTCCAGACGGATCACGTGGTTTCCGAAGGAGCCGGCACAGTGATGATTTTTGCCATGTACATCATTGGCGATAGCTCCGCCAATTGTAATAAACTGGGTCCCAGGCGTTACGGGTAAAAACCAATTTTTCGGTACAACCAATTCGAGAATTTCCTTTAGCAAAACCCCGGCTTCACAACGCAGGCGGCCCGTTGTTTGGTCAAAGTCAATAAAATGATTTAATTTTCGTGTATTCAGCAGCACTCCATTTTCATTGAGACAGACATCACCATAACTACGGCCGTTTCCGTAAGGGAGGCAGAATGACTCAGTCCGTGGTAAGCTGACAAAACCTTCAGATAAGTTAAAGACCTCACGATGCTTTAAGCGAGGGAATCGATTCCAGGAAAGATCCATTTGTTTTATACCATCCTTTTTAATAATTTTATTGAATTAGTTGCCTTGCTCTTCAGTGCCGGAAACTAGCACTCGCTTGCCAAGGACTAAAGCTATCACACCTAAAAATACGGCAAACCATAAAGTGGTCAAGCGAATAATAACAGTCGCCGCAATGGCCTGTGTTCCAGGCATGCCATTCATAAGAAGTAAACCGGCCATCGCTGCCTCTGTACCGCCGAGACCTCCCGGCAGAAAACTTATTGCCCCAGCTAATGTTGCGAGAGCATATACAGAAAAGGCAAAAAGCAGACCCGCACTGAACCCTAATTTGTAAAGAAGAAGATAAAAAGCAAATGCTTCAGAGGACCAGGCTAGAAGTGATAAAAACGTTGCACTGATTAGGATACGCGGACTATGACAGCGCCGCGCTTCTTTGAGAAGTGTTAGCCAACGCCGTCCTGTTTTGGATGAAAGATGTATAAGTCTGGATAAATTGCCAAGGAATTTGAGAGGGAATTTAGTGTGTAACGATAAAAACAGGCTGATAATCGCAGCGACGATTATCACCGAAATTATCATAAACCAGTGGAGTTGGTGGAATGTGCCCAGTAGTGTCAGCAGAAGAATTGCCGATAAATCGGAAATGCGCTCGCTTACAAAAACTGCAGTGCTGTTGGTATAGGTTACGCCATAAGTCTTAAGAAAAACACCGCGATACAATTCTCCCGTTTTGCCAGGTGTCATCGTAAGGGCAAAACCTGCTACGTAAATCAAAGCACTCAAAGTAACGGGCAGATTTGCACCAAGGAATCTAAGGTAGTTTTGCCAGCGAATAATCCGAAGAAGATAATTTAGAAGTGAAAGTATAAGAAGTAAACAAAGCCATGTCATACCGATGGTTTGAACAGCAGAGAAATAGTTTTCTCTATTACTCCATTGGGCAAAGATCAGACAACCCGCCAGCACCAAAACGAAGAAGAGGACAATGCTGCTTAATTTTCGTTTGCTTAACCCTGATATGATCATGCTATGATCACTACAGTTACTAGTCCCCAGATTAAAACAGTTACTAATAAGTGGGGGTCTGAATAGAGATCAAGTGCGGTGTCGTTACCCTTACCGCGTCGATGTAATAGAAAGATATAACGAAAAACACCATAAACCACGAAAGGTAACGTATAGATTAAGGCTGTAGTGCCGTATCGAGCGACCGTTTCTGAATTAACGGTATAAAGACCATAGCATAGAATGGTGCAGGCGGAACTGACTGCCATAAACTGGTCAATCATCATGGGGCTATAGTCTCTTAGAACCTGTCGCGTTTGATTTTTGGTCTCGGACAACCCACTGTTCTCAAGAGTAAAAAATTCAGCCCGACGCTTGGCAAAGCCCAGGAAGAGGGAGAGCATAAATCCACAGAGCAATAGCCAAGAGGAGGGAGCAATGCCGAGACCGATTGTTCCGGCAAGAATACGCAGCATGAAACCCGCGGAAATAATAAACACATCCAGAACGGCAACTTGTTTTAAGCGAAGTGTGTAAGCGATATTTAACGCTGCATACATAACAATAAACAACACGACCCATGGTCCCGAAACTGCAGCAAGCAACAAGGCTGTTAAAACCAGTCCGCCCGCAATCATCCAGCCGCTTCGAGGGGAAATCAACCTGCTCGCGAGCGGCCGCGTTTTTTTTGTAGGATGCTGGCGGTCAGCCTCAATATCCAGTAAATCATTAAAGACGTAGATGCTGCTCGCGATACAACAAAAGGCTCCAAAAGTAACAAAGGCAAGAAATAAAGTTGCCAGGTCCCATTGTTTAGAAAACATTATACCCAGCAAAACAAAACTATTCTTAATCCATTGATGAGGCCGCAATAATTTTAGAAAATTCATTACACCTATATTTTCCTCCCGAAATTTTTGTTGGACCTGATTCGCGGACGAATTCTTTTAATCAGTCTAAAGTTTAAACATTAAGAGAGGATTAAATTGTAATTAATAATGGATAAATAAACGAGGCTTGAGCAATAAATGCTTTAGCCTCGTTTTCTTATGACTTCAAAAGACTGGAATAGTTATGAATAAGAAAATAAAATTTTCATGGTCTTTTAATCTTTTTCCCCGTCGCCAATGATAACTTCCTTGACTTCAAGGTAATCGCGGACGGATCGGAATCGCCTAGGATGAGAGAGTGCCTTCTCAACGATTGGCTTACCAGCGATCATTCGTTCTCTAACAATATAGTGGCCGTCAGCCCAACAAAAATTTAATTTTTCAGATTTTTAATGTTCTTCAATGAACCTGAAATATCTTAACATAGTAGATTTAGTTGTTCCTATAAGATGATTAAATAAGGATTAAAGTTAAAAGAAATAGTAGGACTTTTAATCTTGGGTTAATGAAGGGTATGAAATAATTAGATACAATAATAACTAAGGTAGTTGACAACCGTAAAAATCTATGAGGTGCATTTAAAACCCTTTTCACCTGACATAAACGATTCCTCAATATCTAAGTTAAACGCACTCTACTTTGGGACGCGGCAAATTTGAACGTTTCGGCTTCTTCCGCATAGTATTAAATAGAAATACTATGAGAAAGGTGTTTTATAAATGGCAAACTTACCAACCTTAAGACTAGGTTCTCAAGGTCCGTATGTAAAAAGGCTTGAGATGAATTTAAACGGTTTAGGTAAAAACTATAATAGCTTTGTAATAGATTATCTTTTCGATCGAAAAACTGAAGACGTAGTCAAGAATTATCAAGATGATATTAGGTTACCTCGGAATGGTATTGTTGGTCCTGCCACATGGGCTAGCTTGATCGACAGGGTAAAAATGATACAAGTTAAGTTAAATTCTTTAGGCTATAATTCAGGAACTCCTGATGGGTGGTTTGGTCATAAAACCACCGAGGCGGTACTTAGGTTCCAGCGCGATCATGCGCTCGTTCAAGAAGGAGTAGTAAACCCAAGAACCCGGATAAGTCTATTTGCTCCCCACTCGGCGGACAAGTTTGAAACCCGACCAAGCTCTACATCTTTAAGTTCACTTGATCCTTACGTCGCTTCTCTCGCTAGTGAATTTCTGAATTTAACAAGAGCCCATAACTTAGACGTCCGCATTACCACTGGGTTTAGAAGCTGGGACGAGTCAGACAGGCTATATGCTCAAGGAAGAACAATGCCTGGTCCAATTGTAAGTAATGCCAGAGCCGGAGATTCCTATCATAATTGGGGCCTGGCATTTGACGCTGCACCTTTTGTAAACAACCAAATTTCCAATGATCAAAACCTATATATCTTAATGGGACATTTAGGGGGACAGGGCGGGCTAGAATGGGGTGGAACCTTTAAAGCCATAGTGGATTATCCGCATTATCAATACACCTTTGGATTGACTACTGAGGACCTTCAAAATGGGAGAAGACCTTCTAGGTAACTATAACAATAATTTTTAACCTCGTTGCCAAGATTATGTTGTAAAATGAGATGAATTACTTAGTTAAATATTGTAAAAGGTACCTCGAAATTAAGGAGATAATCAATTGGATTATCTCCTTAATTATTTGGGTAGAATAGAAAAAAATACATACAAAGGGGCTTTGTCTATGAAGACTAATGGATTTATCAACGATAAAATAAATTTCAATGAAGTAAAATCCTCTCATCCCATAAGAAAGACGCTGAATAAAGTTCCTGAAATTACCATTTTCTTTTGGGTGATCAAGGTTTTGGCAACAACAGTCGGTGAAACAGCCGCTGATTTTTTGAACTCAAACCTAAATTTAGGGTTAACTATTACAACATTTATAATGAGCGTTCTTTTGATGATTACTTTATTCTTTCAGTTTAAGCTAAG
>JGI2924J29684_1077502_pt1 | contig 18006 bp, 20 predicted proteins | sample BenlonsequencITS_FD_29684 | JGI IMG/M metagenome (IMG submission 29684)
AATTTAATTAATTAAATTAAATCCAAAAGAAAAATAAAGAATGCTCGCGAGAGCTAAATGCATCTCCCGGTGACCATACTGGAAGATGTCGTCCCCAAAGGGCATGGGAAGTGGCGGAAAAGTTTTACTCATTGATAAGTGAAGGCCGCAACAGCATTAAACGCCTGACTGCTTAATAACTCCCGGGTCGGGCCGGTGAGCTAATTTGTTCAGTTCTCCTCATGGTGACCTTTACCTCTGTTTCAACCGGCACAGTAGGGAAAATCAAGTCCCAGTCATCTTTAATATCCGCCCATTGTTTTGGGTACTGCCGCCTGATTAGCTGACCGAACCCAAAAATGTCCGCTTCCAATACCCTGGCCTTTTCTACGCTTGCCTGAACCTCCATGGCAATTTTTTCCTCAACCGGAACTTCCAAGGCATCCAGGTCTTCCGGGTTTTCCAGTGTCAATAGAGGGTCATCCACTTGATCAAGATTGGTTTTTACCGCTATATCAACTACCATCACAGGATTCCCACCCCGAAACTCCACCTTTCGCTTAACTTTATTTCCCCTTAACTCGACGGATATATAACCGTTACCTGGTAGTGGTACTGAAATAATTCCCCTCCGAAACTGGTCTGTAATCCATAAGTATCCCCTGGTCTCAGTTTCCGTAAGCCAGCCTACCAGATGAAAATCCCTGAAAACAGAGCCACCCGAGGCAAATACCATTTTATCCCCGCCCGTTTCACTGATTTCTATCCTGGAGACAACCGGATCCACGTTTTCTGTTAAGGATGCAAAATAGTCTAAGAAACGCACCGGTAACGCCCGGGTGTTCTCCCGCATACTTGCTTCCAGGATGCGGCTGACATAAGCAATCGTGATACTTTCCAGGCCTACCTTCTTAACCTTAAGTGCTTCGGCCGCTGTTCCGTTCACCACGGCAAACCATGTTTGTAAACGCAATTCACGGTCCCTGTTAACCCAGTCCACAACCGGTTCAACTCCGGCCCGGGCCAATTCTTCACCAACAATTAAAATATCAAGATGGGGGAAAAACAACTCGCGTCCGCAGAGTTTGGAAATCTTGTTCACGGCTTCAGCTACAGTTCTTGCCTCGGCGGAAAAAACCTCCACCGCCGGCTCCTTAACAGCACCGCCTGTTGCACCACCCCTGGTATGGGTAAACATGGGGATGATAATTTGAGTTGTCACCAGCAGGTGACCATTTTGGCCAAGATCAATTCCCACTCCTGAGACCAGGGCCCGGTCCTCCAGTTCATAGTTGCTCCAGCACCCTGCAATGGGACAAACCAATAACAGCAGGGTCAATAACGGTAGAAGCAGATTTATTGTCATTATTTTTGCGTTCCTTTCCCAGTAATAACAGCAATAACAAGAAGTAATAAAGGTATACCCGCCTGAATAGGGAGAATGAGCAGTGGACCAACGTTTCGAATATGGTCGGCCAGTGAAAATGAATCTTCATACGGAACTATGGCTATAATTATTGTTATAATACCGGTAACCACTGCCGCCCACCCGTATTCCCGCAACCTCAGCAATTGGGCGATGGCCAGGGTGGAGCAGTAAAGGAATATAGAAATTTTCATGGTTCCGCCCAGAATCCAAACTAGTAGGATTACAGGATCAACATTGGTCAAGAAAAATTCCAGGCGTATGGTGCGCGCCATTTCAAGTGCTGGAAATAGTATATAGGCTGTTTGGGCGCCAAAACAGGTTATGGCGGCAAGAACCATAATAAGCTGCATAAATCCCACCGTTACAATGCTCCGAGTAATTATACGCCGGGCTTCCGCAGGTTTGGATAGATATGGAACAAGCATAAGCATGATGAATGTTTCGGTAAAAAACACCCCTGCCGGGACAGCGCCCCGTATCACTGGAACGATGCCATTTTCCAAAACGGGCATTAAATTTTCTGTCTTTATAAACGGTACCACCAGCCCTAGGATTATAAATATCATAATAAATAATAATGGCAGAATCATATCATTTACCCGGCTCAGAACCTCCAACCCGTGCCTTACAATATATACAGTCGTAAGAACAATGGCACATAAGGTTACTGCCACAGGAGTCTCCGGGATAAAGTTGGTAATCAATAACTCCCCGAATTGGCGGACGATTATGGAGTTGATATAAATAAAGGTTGCGGCAAAAAGCAAACCCACTAAAAATCCTGTAACCGGGCCTAAAAGAGTACGGCTAAATTCAATGATGGTCTGTTCGGGAAACCTTCGCCCTAAACGTCCGATTATGTCCCCAATCATTACGCCAAAAACCGTAATTAGGAGAATAGACAGCCAGGCATCCTGACGGGCCTCGGCATAAACAAGATATGGCAAAAAAAGAATTGTTGTGGGAAAGATTGTAACTACGATCAGGTAAACAGCCTGTCGTCCAGAAATTTTTCCGCCTTCCAACATTGGCTATTCGCCTCACTTATTGTCTTTGTCTTTAAAATCCCGGTCCGGGGGTAACGGTATCTGGTCCTTACTCATCCGCATGCGGTTATCAGTAGTTATGAATTGCGGCCTGGTATTAAGCATCCAGAGGGGGGCACGTATATAGACATCCTTCAGTTCTTTTACATTCAAGGGAGAGACAGGCGATATGTAAGGTGTTCCAAATGATCGTAACGAACACATGTGTGTAAATAAAATCAGCAAACCCAGAGTCACTCCCAAAAAGCCGAGAAAGCCTGCCAAAAAAAGCAGTAAAAGGCGTGTAATGATAAAAATTTCATACAGACCGGGGGTAATAAACCCGGCAATGCCTATAAAAGCAGTTACAATTACGGTGCTTGAACTGACTAAGCCGGCGTCAACCGCAGCCGTGCCAATGATCAACGCTCCCACAATGGTAACAGCCTGGCCTACGGGACGAGGAAGGCGAACTCCTGCCTCCCGCAAACCTTCAAAGATTAAACCAAATAGCAGTACTTCCAATAAAAGCGGAAAAGGAACCCCCTCACGGGCTGCGGAGATGGTAATGACCAATGTTCTGGGAATCATCTCGGGGTGGTGATTGACGGCAGCTACATATAAACCAGGCAAAGCGAGAGAACTGATTAGAAATATAAGTCTGATGATTCTTACTAAACTGTAGTTGTAGGACCTTGAATAGTAGTCTTCAGGTGTTTGTATGGCTTCAAAAAATGTACGGGGCATGGTAAGGGCAACCGGAGAGCCGTCCACCAATACAGCGACCCGCCCTTCCAAAAGCCTTGCTGCAACTACGTCGGGCTTTTCGGTATTGCCTATGGTAGGGAATATGGAATAGGGAGCATCCTCGATTAATTGCTCTATGTAGCCGGAATCCATAATGCCGTCAATGTCTATGCGGGACATCCTTTTTTTTACTTCATCTACCAGGCCCCGATCTGCAATTTCTTTAATATACACCACCATCACCCGTGTCTGGGAGAACCTGCCTATGCTCATTTCCTCTAGGCATAACCCGGGATGCGTAATTTTCCTTCTTAGTAACGCAACGCTGGTTTGCAGGCGTTCGGTAAAACCCTCTTTGGGACCGCGGATTACCGTCTCAAGCGTTGGCTCTTCAACATTCCTTGCCTCAACGGCCCTCAATTCCATTACCAGCGCAGTATCGCAATTATCCAAAAGCAATATCGAATCACCCTGGAGAAGCATCTTTACGATATTATTAATTGATTTCTCCTCTTTAACCGTTGGTGATGTAATAATGCTATGACCCAGGTTTTTAAGCAACTCTTCCCCGTTGTTACCTGATAAATTCCTTTCCTGAAAAGCCTTGACTAGGGGATTAATAACAAAAACCCCCAGTTGCTCTGTATCAACCAGGCTAGTCATAAACAACAGTGCTGCCTCCGGGCCTTTTAATCCAAGGTTAGATTTTATGGTTCTAATGTTCAAATCAGGTGGGGTGCCTGTTATCGCCAGGATCATGGCTAAGTTTTCTTTTAAATTTAAAACCAAAGAAAATGAATTTTTTAGCGCTTGTGATTTTTTCATAGCAACCTCACCTTTTTTTTGGCTTATTTATTTAAATTTCACCTTGAAAAATAAGTTCAAGATTTTAGTATGTAAGCATTGAGCATTATTAAGTATCAAGCAACAGTTTTTTTGTGAAGTAAATTTTTCAGGAAAATAGGTGTCTATTCAAAAAATGTATCCAAAAACTTTTGAAACACTCATTTTCACACCGCTTACAATAAATAGTTTCCCCCGCGGTCAAGAATATTACATAAATAAGGTGTTCCAAATTTTTATGGTGATATGCCAAGAATAACTAAAATATTCAACTTCCATTTCTGCTACATACTAACATTTAGCATTGGCGCCGCATGAAATATTAACTAAAGAGTCGACGGGAAACCTAATGAGCGTTAATTTTACAAGGCTGAGATTGTTTGATTTGTAAATGCACATCCGCACCATAAAAGGCCAGGTAATGGTGCATAATAAAGAAAACTACAAAAAGGTGGTACTATGGACAGGACAAATATACGGGGAAAAGATGCCACGGGCATTAAGGGTCACCAAGAACCGACAGTGGCAGCCGGGGACGACAATTTTCTTGAGAAAGATGCCGGCAAAAAGGACAAAGCCAAGGGCGACTACACCCGCGTGACAACTCTTTCCTACGATGAGGTGGATCCGAGCTAATTAAACCAAAATAAGCCGCAACTCCAAAAGGTGCGGCTTATTTCTCCTATACGCAGGTTCCGGTTTTTTTACTATGCAATGCCGGGAACATTAAACTTATTTTTTAGATAATAACGGGAAGCATGACCTGTCTTGGCTTGGTTATGAGTACAAGGGGAGGTTTATTAATAACTGCTATATTGATGGTTGTTATGAGGATATGAATCTTCTTATTGTCCGGGCTATGTGTGATAATTGAAGGAGTAATTCTCCAAGGGTTAGTGACGAGCTCATGGATACTTGCGGTACAGGCGGAGGATTGAGCACCTTCAAAGATATCCACCGCATTAGCCCTGGTGGCTGCCGCTGCAGGTATTCCGGTGACTAAGCATGGCAGTCGCTCTATATCCAGCCTTTCCGGCAGTGCTGACGTGTTTTTAGCTTAACGATACTTTTGACTTGGTAGCATGTCTTCTATTTTCTTCCGCAACAACATTAACACCAAGACCCTGCTCTCTAGATGGACGTCTTTAATTACTTCAAAGATTGGATTAACAGCATTCATTTTTGATTTGAGCAATTCTGCACTATTACATAGATTATTGACAGTTTCAGCATATTCTTGAATAGTAGCAACAATATTAATTATTAAGGATTGAAAAGCTTTCAAATCATCGGTCATTCTTGCGATCAAAAGGTTAACATCTTCTTCAACAGTAACAGGCATTCCCCCTACTAGCGAACCGATTACCTTACCATTGTCATCTTTTATTGGTATCCCTATACCCATATAAGGGATACCAAAAACTTCCTTTCCAACAAGATTAGATGCTTGTAGACCTCCAGTTATAACCTTGTCCGCCATGGAGCCGGCTTTAATTGGATCGCCAACCTTTAACGGGAGTACTAATTCTTTGCCAGGCAAATAGGCAATATATTTTTCTCGATCTGAAATGCCAAATGTGCACTCAACACCCATCATTTGTTGTACATATGGCAAAAAACCTGCAAAATGTTCGAGTTTTTCAGTCATAAACAATTCCCCCTTTGTATATTTTTCTAAAGATAAAAATACAGTAAACCCATATTCTCTTTCCACTGCTGTTGTTATGAAGTATTTTAACTGGAAGGAGGTTATAAAACGTCGCCGCCCACAATGTGAGACATTTTTTCCCTCTTTCCAGCGACAGCGCCAAAAATACTTGGCTACATTCAAAAAGGGAACGTTTTTGGTGTAATTATGTAATCTGTGCTTAAACATTTCAAACAACTCATCAATAATGCTCTTTATGATGTTTCCTTACTATATGATACTGTAATTATATTGTTTGGTTTTAGTAATGGAAACAAAAGGTGCTTGTATTGCTTAATATAAATGCCGAACGGTAATATATAATGTTAAAAATATCATAATTTTTAGCAAATTAACATTTAAAGTTTTTGGCTTGAATTAAATGATGGTGCCTGAAAGATGAGTTGGGCCCCACCGGCCTACCGGAATGTCCTAAATGGGGTCAGTCCGTGCGTCCGAGAAATAGCGCATCTAACACCAGTCTTTGAACGATCTTTAACGACAAGAGTAATCACTGGGGCATTACAATACTTCGTAAAAATATACCGTCGAGGGATTATTACACTGTGCCCGCCCGGAGGTGCCATCGCTTTTGTGGCCGTATAAAAGAGGTTATCTAATGTGATTAAAGTAATCTGTGACAAATCGCTAAACAATATGTGAGCTATCTCATATTTAACAGCTAACATATAAGGTAAATTATATCTAACAAATATATAGTGTAAACATACATAAAAGGAGGAACAAGAAATATGTTTTGTTATCAGTGTGAACAGACTGCTGGGGGAACTGGCTGCCATAGCAGATAAGGTTGTGGATGCCGTTAAAACCGGTAAAATCAAACATATTTTCCTGGTTGGTGGTTATGAAGGGGCCAAAGCATTACGCAGTTACCGGCTATGGTCGGCATCATTAACTACAAGGCACAGGGAGGCGGGCTAATGGGTTATAAAATACAGATAGAAGATTTTAATGCCATTTTGCGAGAATTGCGCCGGGTATACCGGGTTTTTGCGCCGGTAAATATGAAAGGGAAAGGCCCCTATGCAGGTACAGACCTGGTGGGATATGCTGAAATCAGTAAATTTGAACAAGTTGTGTATAATCAAAAAACTGTTTATTCAGCCAAGGAAGCTCTTTTTAAGCCGGTGGAAACACTATTTTACTTTACCGAAGAGGAGTTCAAACAGCCGGCCATACAAACTAATAAAATATTAATCTTTGTACGTCCATGTGATATTAACGCTTTCAAACGACTGGATGAAATTTTTATCAACAACGGCCCCTATAAGGATAATTATTATCAGCAGCGGCGGGAAAAAGTTAAGTTCATCCTGATGGAATGTGGGGCAGGTTTTGACAACTGTTTTTGCGTAGCTATGGGAACAAACGCAACAGATGATTATTCATTGCTGCTAAGACCTGCCGAAGGCTTTGTTGCCTGCCAGATAAAGGACCCCGAATTTGATGCCTATTTCAATGGTTTTAATGATAGCATGGAAATAACCCCGCGTTTTGTGGAAAAGAACAATATCACAATACAACTGCCGCAAAACATGGATATTGATAACGACATACTCAACAACCCTCTGTGGCAAGAATATACACTGCGCTGTACCGGATGCGGCCGGTGCAATTTTGTCTGCCCAACATGCAGTTGCTTTACTATGCAGGATATCTTTTATCGCGATAATGACAATTCCGGCGAGCGGCGCCGGGTATGGGCCTCCTGTATGGTTGATGGGTTTACTGATATGGCCGGAGGGCATGCTTTCAGAAATAACCAGGGTGACCGAATGCGGTTTAAGGTGATGCATAAGTTTTATGATTTTCATAAGCGTTTCGGCTACCATATGTGTGTTGGCTGTGGCCGGTGCGATGATATCTGCCCGGAGTATATCTCCATTGTTAAATGCGTTAATAAGCTTAAGTCAAGCTCCCCAGGAGGTGAATAGCATTGACTGTTAACCCGTATTTGCCGCAAAGTGCCAAAATTATCAGTGTCAAACCACAAACGGCCGTCGACTATACCTTCATCATGGAAAGCGAAATAAAACCAACCAGCGGCCAGTTCGTAGAAGTTTCCCTGCCTAAAGTGGGCGAATGCCCCATATCCGTGAGCGATTTTGGCGAGGGTTGGTTCGAAATGACCATCCGCCGGGTGGGCAAGGTAACCAATGTGCTGCACCAGCTTAAAGTAGGGGATGTTATCTTTGTACGGGGCCCCTATGGCAACGGGTTTTTAATGGATAAATACCGGGGCAAGGAAGTGGTTGTGGCCGCGGGGGGCACGGGGTTGGCACCGGTAAAAAGCATGTTGAACCGCAGCCGGGAATATGGTGGTTTGACCTTATTGGCCGGGTTTAAAAGTCCTGCGGATGTGCTTTTCCCAGACCAATTAAAAATGTGGGAGCAAGATTTCAATGTAATTTTAACAGTTGACCGGGGAGACGACAATTGGCATGGTAATGTTGGGTTGATAACACAGTATGTTAAGTCATTGCAGTTGGCAAAACCGGATGAGGTGGAAGTAATAGTAGTTGGCCCTCCTTTGATGATGAAATTCACAGTGCAAGAATTTCTCGGCCTGGGCGTACCGGAAAAAAACATTACCGTATCCTTTGAGAGAAAAATGTGCTGCGGCATTGGAAAATGCGGCCACTGTAAAATAGACGATACCTACGTATGCCTGGAAGGGCCCGTATTTAATTATACACGGGCCAAAGGTTTGATTGATTAACCGGGGAGGAATAATGATATGACTGTTAACACTAAAAAAATAATCAAGAACGCCTATCGTGTTACCCGGGACAGAGGCATAACCGCCCTTAGAATCAGGGTCCCCGGCGGTCATCTTGACGTTAAATATTTAGATATCATCAAGGAAGTGGCCCAAAAATTCGGTAACGGAACCGTGCATATAACAACCCGTCAGGGTTTCGAGGTACCCGGCATATCCATGGTGAAAATGGATGAAGTAAATAAACTGATAGAGCCGATAATCAGGGGATTGGAACAAGAAACTGGCGTTTTTATTGAAAACACCGACGCAGGATATCCGGCCGCAGGGACCAGGAACGTTTCAGCCTGTGTCGGCAGCCGGGTCTGTCCCTATGCTAATTATGACACCACAGACCTGGCCTATAAAATTGAACGCACTATTTACCCGAACAATTTTCATGTGAAGATTGCCGCATCGGGGTGTCCAAATGACTGTATTAAGGCCCATATGCAGGATATAGGGATTCTGGGCATGGTTGAGCCGGTTTATGATCCAAACCGGTGTATTTCCTGCGGGGCCTGCGTGGAAAATTGCCGCAAGCGTTCCTCCGGGGCACTGAAAATGGTCAATTACCGCGTGGAAAGGGATGAAAAGCAATGCCTTGGCTGCGGAGAATGCGTGCTTACCTGTCCTAATGCCGCCTGGACCAGGGGGAAAAACTTGTACCGGCTGGTAATCATGGGACGTACTGGAAAAAAGAACCCGCGACTGGCACGCACTTTTATACAGTGGGTGGATGAGGATGTTGTACTCAGTGTAATCAGGAACATGTATAAATACATTGAAAAGCACATCGATCGCAGTTTACCAAAGGAGCACGTGGGCTATATCGTGGACAGAACCGGGTATAACGTTTTTAAGGATGAAGTATTAAATGGCGTAGACCTGACAAAAACTGCACAGTTAGCTGAATTTATGGACTTTAACGGTTATTTTTACAACAGGAACCATGCCCTTTTTGAATAGTATCAGACTGATCATTTCTTAGTAAGTTTTTCCCTTCGTTTTCATAGAACTTTCGCTTATCCTCATACATTTTCTTGTCGGCACAGGATAGTACATCCTGTGCTTTACCGAATTCTGAGGTTGAGCAAGTACCGATACTTAAATGCACACTTATAGGCTGTTCCTTGGAAGGGACATGGTTTTGTTCCTGTATTCTTAGTTTAATTACTTCCAGATCATCATGATCTACTTCAGGTAACAAAACGAGAAATTCGTCTCCCCCAAATCTAAAAACATAATCCGTCTGTCTAACACTATTACTTATTGTTTTCGCAGCCTTAACAAGTAATTTATCCCCTGCTTCATGGCCAAAATTATCATTTACATATTTCAGTGCATTAACATCCATTATGATAACCCCGAACGATTCTAGATGGCAATGGTTATTATTTAGGTACCTCAGGTGATCAACTTCCACCGGAGGCCAGACTCATTGCTGTAGCCGATGTATATGCTGCTTTGGCTGCAGACCGACCATACCGAAAAGGTATGGATCAAAGTGAGCTTATTGATACCATGCACGGTATGGTAAAAAGTTCTCATTTAGACGGTAAATATGTAGATGTACTCCTGGAACTACTTCCTGGTTATCGGAGTGCTGGAGCGGCTGGGTGATGCTATGGGCGGCGTTAATACCGATGAAAGCGCCATTGTGCCGTACGTGGTAGCCGAAAAATATATTTTAACCGCCAATGTGTACCCTCGCATGACCGCCATAGCCAGGGATTTGGCAAGTGTGCCCTCGGCCATGCGAGAAATTACGGTTTACACATGTTCCGCCGGGGGCACATCGGCTTGCGGTTGCCCGGCCAGCAATTTTTCCAGCAAGTAACCCGTTAAGATAATAGCGGGCAGGGTCAGGGCCAGGCGAAGTAAAGCGAAAGAGAGACCCATAAATTTAATTTCCATCATTAGCATGGGTATTTTAATAGTGGCCCAGGTGCCCAGGAAAATAACCGCATTGGTCATTCGGCAGCCTTTTTTGAGCAAAGCGTAAGCCACAGGAAACCCGGCGTACAGGGGCCCGGCCGCCGCCGTGGCCACCAGGATGGAGATAACAACACCTCTTATTCCGGAATCGGGACCAACGTGCTTTTCCACGATTTTACGCGGCACCCAGACATCCAGCAGCCCCACCAGAACTAAAATGGGCGGGATAAATAAAAGCATCTCGATCAGGTAATCCGCGGCGCTGGTGATGGCCGACACACCCCGGTCCGGGTAGTAATACCACAGCAAGCCGTCGGCAATAACCACGAGCAGGAATAACAGATACTTTTTCCACTGGTTTTTCATTGCAATACCACCCCCATGATGATGCCTATTACCAGCGCCATTACCAGGCCCAATAGGTTACGCCAAATGGTAAACCGCTTGCCGAAAAGCTCTATTTCCATTGGCGCTGTAACCACGCCCACCATCAGCACGGTAGTTAAAAAACAGGCCACCGCCGTTACGCTGGCCCCCGCATCAATTAATGAGGCGCCCAGGGGAAAGCCGATAAACGCCGGAATTAAAGTAATAGAGCCGATAATAGAAATTATAAAGATGCCCAGCGGGCTGTCGTTGCCTAAAAAGCCGGCGATAACCTCCCGGGGCACCAGGGCCAGCATCAAGCCGATGAGTCCGATAATCCCCAGCATGCTGGGTAATAGATTCAAAAGTTGCTTTTTGGCGATTTGCAGGGCTTTGCCGGTTTTTTCCCGGTCTTTGCGCCAGGAAACAATTAAAGCCACCGCCGCCAGAATAAAAAGTACGGCATTAAACATGTCGGTAACCCCATTTCAATAAAAATGCGTTAATCATGGTGTTGTGGTAAAGTTCTTTTCCACTGGGGTAAGAAGGAATTTTTGTTAACAAATTCGAATAATGTTTTGTTAAATAATTGTCTGGTTAATAAACAACTCTTAATTCAGGTGGGGTTTTAACCCATTCGTTGGGGACATTCCTCCGTAGGAGGTGTGTCCCTTATCTTAGAAGTTGTTATCCAGGAGCTCGGAGGAACATACATGATAGAATTTCTGGGCTGGCTTGGTTTTACCTTGCTAGTAAGCACTTTGATGCCTTTTTTATTGCGCCGTCTAAAACTTTGGCGAAAAGGGTTGACTTTGGGGGCTCGCTATCACCACCACCTGGCCCTGGCCTGCCTGGCTGTATTAACCCTGCATGGCTTTGGGGCTTTAAACGGAAGACGAGGGTGGGGAGCCCGGTTGAATTTTCAGAATGAGATTATTAGCGGGATATTTGCCTGGATGGTACTATTGGCCATATCTATGTTGGCATTGTCTGCGTTTCGGCAAAAACCATTTAAACGCACCCATTGCTGGTTGGTGGGATTGCTGGTCCTGTTAGTGCTGTACCACATTTAGCGTTCGGTAACCTGATTTCATTCATTATAATGACGTTTTATCCTCGGTAAATTTACTTATTTTCCGTATTAACTTTAATTTCTACCATATATTTCAAAAGATTGATTAATTAACTGGGAAAAGGAGAGGCTTAAGCCCCTCCTTTAAGCTCCTTGATTTTTCCTCCACTGCCTTGGTTTCCAGTTTTAAATCCTTCAGGTATTTTTCCAGCTTGGCTGTTTGTTCCTCTTTACCGAAAAACCGGCGTTTAAACCCGTTGGAGCTGCAGCAGCAGCCTTCACGCTGGACCGGTTGATGCTGTGAGCCCCCGTGGCATTGGTTCATGTGCCGGTGCGGGACTTGGTAACAGGCGTTAATTGGCTGCGGGCCTCCATGACAATGGCTATATTGACGTTGATGCCCATGACACATGTTTCCATTCTCCTTTCAAATTATTTTAATTTAATAGGAAAGTGCATGCTGGCCATGTTTAGGGCAAGAGCAAGGGTAGCATATTTTTAAAAGCGCGCGCCGGGGAACTGATTTTAGGGCGCGCCTTTCCTGTTCATTGGTTCCTGGAACTGGCTTTGATACTGTTCCAAGAATTTTTCCAGACGCTGCCGGTTAAAATTGATGGTGACCGCCCAGGCATGCAGAATTTCCTCCCCTTCGGCGGTGATTTCATACAGCCTTTTGGCCGGGCCGCCCTGCTCCGTTTCCCACCGCGAACGCACTTGCCCTTCTTCTTCCAATTTGCGCAGATGACGGTAGATGGTTCCGGGGTCAATTTCACTACTAGCGAAGCCAAACTCCTCCAGCTGTTGCATTAGTTCATAACCGTGGTTGGTCTGGCGGTGCAGCAGTAATAGCAGGCATGTCTGCATAAACCGCCCCATTTGCATACCTGCGCAGCGGCAGCTGCCTTTATGCTGGTTACCAAGATCCTGGCACAAAGTTAAAACCCCCATATATGCATATTGCCTATATAGAATGTTATCACAGGCTTAACAATTTGGCAATAATTAAAGTAAGTGAGCCGGTAATTAAATATTGTATTGTTAAGGAAAAATGCTATTATATCTGCAACTACATTAGGTGCATGATGCACATAGGTAAAGTTAGCCTGAAATGAGCCTTGGAAAAGAATTTAGATGTGTTAAGACGTTATTATGATAAGCCCTATTTTTTTAGGGTATGCTAATTTTTTGCAGTATTTCATAGCCTTCTCCAAAAATTGCCATTTTAATTAGTTTGATTTAATAGGATTTTATCGGTTACCCTTTAGCAGCGAAAGGATTTGATTCATCCGTTCTTCCAATGTTCCTGTTACTTTAAATATTACCGGCGGCTTACATACCTTCAGCATAGCACGTACCCAAAAGTCCAATTCTTTCTGATATTCCGGATTTGCATTCCGAAACTCGTCATTCTCCAAGGGTATTTCCGGAGACACATACAGCACCATGTCGTATTTTTTAGCTCGGCGCTTGCATAACTCATAGATAAACCGATTTATGGCTGCAGGTGTTGTGTGGGCAAGCCACTTACTCCAGTAAACCGCGATATCTATAACAGTCCGGTCACTCACAAACCCCTGTTTATACCGATCCTCAGACTGCAATTGAAGAATGAGACAATGAACCTCAAACGCTAAACCTAATTCCGGCCTATCTTTAATATCACGTGAAGGTCTGGTTATACCGAAATACTTTGCTGCCACCCGCGCCTGCTCTTCGATAAGCGGTAGCCCCAGTTCTGTTGCCAAAGCTTTTGACAGAGTTGTTTTGCCTGTACCTTGGGCACCGCAAAGTCCTATTTTCACGAAATCTCCTCCAACAAATGAACCACTAAGTATAGCTAAATATGATAGCTACCTCAATAATTGAAAGTAATGAAAGGTTATTAAAGATAGACCCGCGTTTTAGGTATTTTGCTTTATATATATTCTCATTAGTTCAACTGATTTTATTCGGGGTCAATTTAATATAGTCTTTTTGGATTATACTTTTAATGATATTTACCTTATTATTTATGCAGTTATAACTGTGTATTCTTTAAAACCATTAGATTTTTTTGACATAGTACAAAATGATGTACATTCTTGCCCGCCAGACCAAATTTTAAGCATTCTATTTCCTCGTTCGATATTTTTTATATTTTACTATTGACAAATGTAGTGACACATAATCTAATACAATTATAAGTGGATGTTATTAGTAATACATACCTGCATTTTGGACAAGTGGCTCTGCCGGTTGATTAAGTAATCAAAATAACAGGAATTGACCCGTAGAAAGTATATAAAATGAAGATGGATGTTTTATTGCCTGACACTGGCAAACCGATTATTCCCCTGGAAGTGTTCACCAGTCGGACAGGCAAAACATTAACAGATAATACTATTACCTCCAAACAAAATAATGATGCTGAGGGGGCTGCGTAAATGAAGTTGACTAATTTAAACATCGGAGTGCGGCTGGGGCTTGGGTTTGGTATAATTCTGCTGCTTATGGTGATTATGGTGAATAATGGCTTGTCACAAATGAAAAGTATCGAGGACAAACTGGAGCGTATTGTAAACGTTAACAATGCCCGTATCATGCTGGCCAATGATATGCTGCACAGTATATCCACTGTTAATCTTGGCATGCGGGAGATACTGCTAAACGATGACCCGGCTGCCAGACAAAGCGCCTACACGCAAATTGAAACCGCGCGGGCTCAATATAAGGAGTCATTTAATAAGATTAAGGAGCTTGATCAAACCGAGCAAGGCCGGGCGCTGCTAGACAAAGTAGATAGTCAATTGAATAATGCCCAATCGGCCAATAATCAAGTGATCGAACTGGGGATGGCCAACCGGACCGAAGAAGCCATAGCGGTATTGGCCTATAGCTCCGGGCCGGCCATGGCTGAGGTTAAAGATGCTATGGCTGAGCTGGTTAATTACCAGGAGGGGCGCAATCAAATGCGTTATGAGGAGGCAGTGCAAGTTTACATTGATACCCGGCTGATGGTATTACTAATGAGCGGGGTAGTGCTGCTGCTAACTTTATTGATGGCTGTTTTTTTTACGCGCAGTATTACCGGCCCGGTAGCTGGTTTGATTAAGGCAGTAAATATTACTGCGGGTGGGGATTTAACCGCCGATATTGCAGTAAGATCCAAAGACGAAGTCGGTAAACTAGCCGGCGCCTTTAATTTAATGATTAAACAAATGAGGGAAGTAGTGCTCAATATATTGGACAGGTCCAACCATGTGGCGGAATCAGCCCAGCAGCTAAACTCAATTTCTCAGCAAACCGCAGCCTCCGCCAATGAAACTTCTGCGGCTATGAATGAAATTTCTACTACGGTGGAACAGATAAATAGCCATGTGCAAAATATATCGGCTGTTTCGAATGACGCAAATCACCAGGCCAATGAAGGCAATAGGGCTATCGCTAAAGTTAACGGGCAGATGAAAAACATTGCGGATTCCGCTGCCGGAGTAGCCGCCGCTATTGAAGGCTTGAGTGACAAATCCCGCGAGATTAACCAGATAGTGGAGCTGATTACCAGTATTGCCGACCAAACCAACCTTTTGGCACTTAACGCTGCCATTGAGGCGGCCCGGGCCGGGGAACACGGGCGGGGGTTTGCTGTGGTGGCCGAGGAAGTAAGGAAGCTGGCGGAACAATCAGCCGACGCGGCCAAGAAAATAGTAGTTTTAGTTAACACCATGCAGTCTGAGTCCCAAAAGGCGGTGGATATTATGGCCCGGGACAGTCAAAATGTTGATGCGGGTACCCGGGTTGTCGGTGAAGTTGGTGATAACTTTAAGGGAATCATTGACGCGGTGCAGGGACTTTCATCGCAAATCCAGGAAGTGGCGGCGGCTACGGAACAGATGTCCTCAGGGGTGCAAAACGTAGCGTCCTCAACGGAAGAACAAACCGCAGCTATGGAGGAATTGTCGGCTTCAGCTGAGTCTATGGCCAGGTTATCGGATGAGCTAAATGCCCTGGTGGGTAGATTCAAGGTTTAATCCGGGCGGCCAGGAATTTGGCGCATAATCATTGCGCTATAGAAATAAGCCTGTAGAATAATATGATTTAACGCTGAATTGGTTATTTTTTACTTGATAATATAAGTGAAGTATTGTTTAATATTATTAATTTGTGAAATTTGTTTCATGTTAGACATCCATGCCGTTGTCCGCTAATCAGAGGTTAAAATATAATATAGATTATCATGCGGAGAGCAACGTAGCACTCATATTGAATTTGTTTACGCCAGTCATCGGACATTGTTTCGTTGCGCTTTTAATGACATTTGTAAAGAGTAACCGAGGAATATAATCTGAAAATAATCAGGTTTTAAAAGGCTTATCCACGTTCATTTAAGTGAAAAAAATCACAAATTGTGGTGACAATAATACGGATGATGACGGATGGAACTATAATTTGCTGGTGGATTGTCTGCCGCTCAAAGAAAATAGGATTAGGAATGGATGTGGTGGGGCAGATTAAGCCTTTTGAAAAATTAGCGCCTATTATTCTACACCACCACGAGCGCTACGACGGTTTGGGCTATCCGGGTGGCCTGGCGGGGGAAGAGATACCTTTGGAGGCAAGGATTATAGCCATAGCAGATGCTTATGACGCTATGACCAGCTACCGAACTTACCGTTCGGCCAGAACGTCCAACGTAGCGCTAACGGAAATTGAAAGAGAGTCAGGTATCCAATTTGATCCCCACCTGGCTAGGCTATTTATTAAAATTCTTTAAAGGGAGTATGCAATGAAGCAGTTCTTAAGAAAGGAGGGACCTCAAGGTGAAAAATAAAGCAGTGGGTGAAGAAATACTGAACTCCATAACAGTCATCAAGGGGTTAAACGAATTGATTTTTAAAAATACTTATCCCGAAGAAACAGCTATTATAAATCAATAAGTTAACAAAATATGCCGCATTACCATCGAGTTTTTCGGTTTGGATATGAACCTAATTAAAAGTGAATAAGTAATAAGCGTTAGGCCGACTTTCCGGTTATAAAACTAAAATTGATACGAAAGGGGTGAATGGGCATTAAAGGCCGAACCATGAGATTAAACATTAGAACCAGATTGGCTGTAATTATAGCCTTGATCGTAATTATTTCGGTAGCTTCAATAGGCTACCTGTCATATAACAAGTCTCGGGCTATGTTGGTAGATTTCACGCGGGACAAACTTTTGACGGACGCTCAAATATATTCGGACATGATTGATAAGTATATATATGAACGGAGTCAGGATATCAATATTTTGGTTCTAAACCCGGTCATTAGCAGCCCTGATGTTTCTGCGGAAGAAAAATCCGCCGCGTTGCAAGAGTTTAAACAATATTATAGTTGTTACGCTTCTATTTCGCTTACCGATGTTAGCGGGCTGCAGATAGCGGACAGTGACGGCAATGTAGGAACAATGAAGCACGAAACCGAATGGTTTGACCCTGCCATCAAAGGTAATATGTATATATCCGACGTGCGCATGTCCCTGGACCTGGGGAAACCAATTCTTAACTTTGCCGGTCCGGTTAAAGACAGGGACGGCAATATAATCGGGGCTTTAACCACCCGGTTGATACTGGAAGATACTATTTGGGTTATAGCGGATGAATTCGGCAGATTACGAAAGGAAGCCGGAAATAATGGCTATGCTTTCGTAATTAATGATCAGGGTGTGATTATGGCTCACCCCGATCGAAATATGGTGCTCAACAAGAATATTTTTAACGAGGGTGTCGATGCGCTAAAGGCTGTCGGCGAAAAAATGGTTAACGGGGAAACCGGGTTTACTCGCTATGTTTACGAAGGAGAAGATAAGTATATTGCCTATGTACCTTTGGACGGCTGGGGAGATTATAAAGGCATGGGTTGGTCAATCGCTCTTACTTCACCGGTTAACGACTTTCTGGGCCCGGTTTACGCATTACGGGGTTACGGTATAACCATAGGTATAATTGCGATACTCTTAGGTCTGGTAATGGCACTGGTTTTTGCGGGGCAAATTGCCAAACCGATCAGTTTAATGCTTGACAATGTAAATTATGTGGCTAACGGTGACTTAAGCCGTGATATTAATGTACGCGGCAATGATGAAATCGGTCAACTGGCCGGTGCATTTAACAAGATGGTGGC
>JGI2924J29684_1077500_pt1 | contig 17984 bp, 16 predicted proteins | sample BenlonsequencITS_FD_29684 | JGI IMG/M metagenome (IMG submission 29684)
TGGATTCGTGAAGGTGCCGGCGAAACTGCGGTTGTGCCAAAGACTATTCGCGATACCGTTTTCCACGAATCACGTCTTCTCAGTGCAACCCAAGACACCGGAGTGTGGAAGGGTATCTTCGCACTGCTCATGGGCAGGGGAGCACGCGACTGGCGCACCGGACAGCAGTTTGATCGCTGGACTTTTGATGAGCTGGGTTGCAATTTCCACCAGATTTTCCCCACCAAATGGTGCAAGGAACGCGGCATCGATCCTGTCCTTACGGAATCAGTACTGAACCGCACCCCGATGGGTCGCCGTACCGAAGTAGTCATCGGCGATACCCCTCCATCCCGCTACCTGTCTCGTGTTCAATCCAAGTCGCTCATGGGTGATGAGGAATTCGATCAGATGCTGGATACCCACCTGCTCAGCGCGGAAGACCTGCACAGTTCCAACACCACGCACTTCTTTGCTTCTCGACGCACCAACTTCATCGACATGGTCGAGGATGCCATCGGTAAAGCGGTGATCAGGGACGTCAACGAGTCAGATCTCACCGGTGGACACGATGGTCCCGATGCATTTGGAGACGCTGCCGAGGAGTAGTGTCCACCTGCTCGGTTAGGATTGACCGAAAGAGTACTTCAACCTTTAGGACATCCATTTGACACATCTTGTTTCTCCGGTACGTCGCATTATTGCAGCAACCACCACAGCAGTGGTGGCGCTAGGCCTGGTTTCCTGTTCAACGGACAGCAGCCAGGAAGGCGCCAACGGTGCTGCGGAGGTGATGGCGGAGGGCGCGTCGACAAGCGAAGTTGTCGACGATTCGCCCTACCGCGAAGCGCGCGCTGAAAACGTGGCGCGTGTGGTGTCGGAGGATTTTCCGAGTACCCCGACGGTGATCAGTGACGCCGACTACTCCGGAATCAAGGCTAGCGAGTTGTTTTTTGATTCCTCTGACAATGTTGTTGTCGCTGGCAATGGTATTGCAGAGGAGCTGCGCGCGGCCTCGATCGGTGTGGTTGCGCATGCGCCGGTTCTGCATGCGCGCGGTGATAATAACGCCGCAGTCATGGCGGAAATTGAGCGTCTCGGCGCTTCAACGGTGTTGTTGATTGGCGATGCGCTGCCAGAACTTGCCGAGGATGAGACGATCACCAAAGTCATTCATGACGACGGTACCGAAGAAGGATTAGCGCAGCTCACCGCTTTGCAATTTGAGACGAAACAGGTTGACACGGTGGAGGATCTGGTTCGGGAAACCGCCAGCCTCACCCCTGAGGATCAAACACTGCTCGCACCTGCATGGGGTGGTGTGGCGCCGACGCCTTCCGACGACAAGCTGGCTGCCTTCCCGCTGCAGTCCAAACGTGACGGTGAAATGTCGCCGATCGTGATTGCCAGCCCAGAATCTGGAATCTCCGCTGTGGCGACTGCGCGTGCATTCGGCGCAGAAATTCGATTCATGGATTATCCCGACCCGCGATTCAACCAAGAGCAGATGAAGATGGTTGCCGGCCTGGCTGATCGTCCTTTGCTTGCACTCGGTGATCAATTTGGGACCGGCGAACAGCTCGCGGAAAAGATCAAGCGTGGGGAAGAAGTAACCACTGAACTACCCGGCGGTGGAGGACTTGTTTTCCCAGGTCGACGCATGGTGGCACTGTACGGACACCCATCCGGACCAGCTTTAGGCGCACTTGGTGAACAACCAGCCGCCGAAGCCGTGGCGCGCGCGACCGACATGGCTGCGCAGTACCAAGAGTTCGAAGACCAGCCCGTGATTCCGGCATTCGAAGTAATCGCAACGGTTGCCTCTGAATTCGCAGGCGACGACGGCAACTACTCCAACGAATTCCCCGTGGAAGATCTAGTCGGATACGTTGACGCCATCACCGAAGCCGGCGGATACGCAGTCCTGGATCTTCAACCCGGACGCGCCAACTTCCTCGACCAAGCCAAAATGTATGAAGAACTCCTCAAACGACCAAACGTTGGATTGGCGCTAGATCCCGAGTGGAAAATCGGACCCGATGAGCAACCCATGACACGAGTGGGCTCTGCAGATGCCGCCGAAATCAACGAAGTATCCCAGTGGCTCGCCGACCTGACCGCCGAGAACGATCTTCCACAAAAGGCATTTGTACTGCACCAATTCCAATTGGAAATGCTCACCAATCGGGATCAAATCAATACCGATCACCTGGAACTGGCTGTCGTGTTGCACGCAGATGGACACGGAAACGCAGGGGATAAGTACGCAACTTGGAACATGCTTCGCGAGGGACTGAGCCCGAACTACTTCATGGCGTGGAAAAACTTCTACGACGAGGATTTCCCGACCTTCACTCCGCAACAAACCTATGAAGAGGTCGATCCGCGACCATGGTTTGTGTCGTATCAGTAGTTTCGGGGAGCTTCGGGCTCGCTTGTTGGCAATGTGAGCGGTGAGTTAGCTTTCGACCAAACCACACTGCCCACGAATCCTAGAAATGGGATCCGTGGGCATTCGTGTCTGGTTTAACGGCCTTGAAACCGGACAGGATTGCCCAAAGTAGTCGAATTTCCAGTTCGTGGGCATGTGTGTTTGGTCAGGTTTAGTCGGGTCGAAAAATGAACTCGGAATCGGTAAAAAGTGACCTCACAGAATCGCTTCTAAGGGCCGTTCAAAGTGTTGCCTATACAAACACATGTTCTGACTGCCCGACCTCTTAAAATGGCGTTAAATGGCGCGAAATGGAAAACGCCTCGTGGCCTGGATGGAGCGTTAGTACGAGACCAGTACGAGACCAGACACACGTGACAAAAAATCCTGAAAAGTGGAATCATTGTCACGCCTGTCTGGTTTAGCTCTGGTTCGGGACGGGCGTGGAATGGAGGCAGTGCACCGAGACCTTGACCCGCGGCCCGACAAGCCAAAAGTCCCCAAAACAAACCCACCCCGCCGGAGACGTGAATAAAATTCGCAGCTCATTCCATCAGCGTAAACGCAGCTTTTTGCATGGTGAGACACCTTTGGGGGTAAATCTCACAGCATGAATCTCTGGGTTAGATGACTTTCTGGGTGGGGGAGGGTTTAGAATGTTTCTAGTCGCACGCCAAAACCCGGCGTGGACACGTCTGCAGCCGACGCGGTCGTGCCTGTTGTAGACGGACATTCCTAGTTTTTCCAGGAGTAACTTGTGAGCCAGAATGGCCGTCCGGTAGTCCTCATCGCCGATAAGCTTGCGCAGTCCACTGTTGACGCGCTTGGAGATGCAGTAGAAGTCCGTTGGGTTGACGGACCTAACCGCCCAGAACTGCTTGATGCAGTTAAGGAAGCGGACGCACTGCTCGTGCGTTCTGCTACCACTGTCGATGCTGAAGTCATCGCCGCTGCCCCTAACTTGAAGATCGTCGGTCGTGCCGGCGTGGGCTTGGACAACGTTGACATCCCTGCTGCCACTGAAGCTGGCGTCATGGTTGCTAACGCACCGACCTCTAATATTCACTCCGCTTGTGAGCACGCAATTTCTTTGCTGCTGTCTACTGCTCGCCAGATCCCTGCTGCTGATGCGACGCTGCGTGAGGGCGAGTGGAAGCGGTCTTCTTTCAACGGTGTGGAAATTTTCGGAAAAACTGTCGGTATCGTCGGTTTTGGCCACATTGGTCAGTTGTTTGCTCAGCGTCTTGCTGCGTTTGAGACCACCATTGTTGCTTACGATCCTTACGCTAACCCTGCTCGTGCGGCTCAGCTGAACGTTGAGTTGGTTGAGTTGGATGAGCTGATGAGCCGTTCTGACTTTGTCACCATTCACCTTCCTAAGACCAAGGAAACTGCTGGCATGTTTGATGCGCAGCTCCTTGCTAAGTCCAAGAAGGGCCAGATCATCATCAACGCTGCTCGTGGTGGCCTTGTTGATGAGCAGGCTTTGGCTGATGCGATTGAGTCCGGTCACATTCGTGGCGCTGGTTTCGATGTGTACTCCACCGAGCCTTGCACTGATTCTCCTTTGTTCAAGTTGCCTCAGGTTGTTGTGACTCCTCACTTGGGTGCTTCTACTGAAGAGGCTCAGGATCGTGCGGGTACTGACGTTGCTGATTCTGTGCTCAAGGCGCTGGCTGGCGAGTTCGTGGCGGATGCTGTGAACGTTTCCGGTGGTCGCGTGGGCGAAGAGGTTGCTGTGTGGATGGATCTGGCTCGCAAGCTTGGTCTTCTTGCTGGCAAGCTTGTCGACGCCGCCCCAGTCTCCATTGAGGTTGAGGCTCGAGGCGAGCTTTCTTCCGAGCAGGTCGATGCACTTGGTTTGTCCGCTGTTCGTGGTTTGTTCTCCGGAATTATCGAAGAGTCCGTTACTTTCGTCAACGCTCCTCGCATTGCTGAAGAGCGTGGCCTGGACATCTCCGTGAAGACCAACTCTGAGTCTGTTACTCACCGTTCCGTCCTGCAGGTCAAGGTCATTACTGGCAGCGGCGCGAGCGCAACTGTTGTTGGTGCCCTGACTGGTCTTGAGCGCGTTGAGAAGATCACCCGCATCAATGGCCGTGGCCTGGATCTGCGCGCAGAGGGTCTGAACCTCTTCCTGCAGTACACTGACGCTCCTGGTGCACTGGGTACCGTTGGTACCAAGCTGGGTGCTGCTGGCATCAACATCGAGGCTGCTGCGTTGACTCAGGCTGAGAAGGGTGACGGCGCTGTCCTGATCCTGCGTGTTGAGTCCGCTGTCTCTGAAGAGCTGGAAGCTGAAATCAACGCTGAGTTGGGTGCTACTTCCTTCCAGGTTGATCTTGACTAATTAGAGATCCATTTGCTTGAACCGCCTTCCCATCTTTGAATTCATTCAAGGTGGTAAGGCGGTTTTCGCTCTTTTAATACAGTTTTAAAGGTAGATTTGGGAGAGAAGATTTCCCTTAAGAAAGGTTCTTAACAACCATGCCGCCTGCGACGCTGTTCAATGTTTTGACTTCAGCTGGACTTGACCCTCACCAGTCAGGTGATGCCATTGTTGTCGAGTCTGCCCATTTCACATTGACGTTCACGTGGGATGAGTGGCTGCGAGCTCAAGCGACGTGGGTGGGGGAGTTGAGTGCGTCGGATTATGTGCGTTCTATTGTGGCGATTAACTCTGCCCATGATGCACGGGCAACGCCGAAGATGATGTTGGATGCCCCGACTGGTCTGACAACGGTGCTTAAGGCGGATAAGGGTCAGTTGCAGGCGTTTGCCGTGGAGGCGCTGCCGATTGGCGATGGCCTCAGCGAGGCTCAGTTGGCGGGGTTTGTGGCTGCCGCGTTTGATGGCGCCATCGACCTCACTCGTGAGTTTCATGCACTTTACCCGGAGCGCTCGCCGCAGGAGCGCGGCGCAATGCTCAACATTAAGCTTGTCGACGCCTCCCCCTCTCAAACAGTTACGCCCGTGCGAGTAGCTAACTGGTTCATGGATCAGGGGGTGGAGGAAGTTCCTTATGATGCAGCTTCTGGGCGCATCAGCTTTGAGCTGGGTGACACCCCAGTGGATGTGATTTTGGATGATCCCGAGTTGTTGAAGATCCAAGCCGTGGTGGTTGCTGACCGCGATGTGGAAGCCACTGAAGTTTTACATTTGTGTAATCGAGCGAACCTGGATTCTGATCACTCCACCATTTTTATGCGTTCGGATGGGGATGATGTGGATTTCGTCGCCACGGTTGCGGTGCCGATTCGTGCTGGTCTGAACGATTTCCAGTTGAGTCAAGCCCTGCATGATGGGGTAGTGGGGGTTGTTGGGCAGGTACGAGCTGTGATCAATCAGCTACACTAGTGAAGTCCATATAGTGAGAAGGGAATCCCACAACATGAAACTTGCTGTTATTGGTGGAGATGGTATCGGCCCAGAGGTTACTGCAGAAGCCCTCAAGGTTCTAAACGCTGTCCGCGACGACATCGAGACCACCGATTATGACCTTGGCGCACGCCGTTACCTCAAAAATGGCGAGCTGCTCACCGACGAGGATCTGGCATCCCTGCGCGAGCATGACGCGATCCTTCTTGGCGCTATCGGTGCACCAGGTTCCGTCCCTCCAGGAATTCTCGAGCGTGGTTTGCTGCTGAAGATGCGATTCGCACTGGATCACCACGTGAACCTGCGCCCATCCAAGCTGTACGACGGCGTGGAGTCCCCACTGCGTAACCCAGGCAAGATTGATTTCGTTGTGGTCCGCGAAGGTACCGAAGGCGCCTACACTGGCAACGGTGGAGCAATCCGCGTGGGAACCCCTCACGAGATTGCCAATGAAACCTCCGTGAACACTCGCTACGGCGCTGAGCGCGTTATTCGCTACGCATTCGAGCTGGCACAGAGCCGCCGCAAGAAGCTCACCCTCGTGCACAAGACCAACGTCCTGGTTCACGGTGGTGGCCTGTGGCAGCGCACCGTAGATGAGGTTGCAAAGGAATACCCAGAGGTAGCCGTCGATTACAACCACATCGATGCAGCAACCATCTATCTGGTCACTGATCCTTCCCGCTTCGATGTGATTGTTACCGATAACCTCTTCGGCGACATCCTCACCGATGAGGCAGGCGCAGTCTCTGGCGGAATTGGCCTCGCAGCATCCGGCAACATCGATGCCACGGGCACCAACCCTTCCATGTTCGAGCCAGTCCACGGCTCTGCACCAGATATCGCAGGCCAGGGAATCGCAGACCCAACGGCAGCAATCCTATCCGCTGCGATGCTGCTGCGTCACTTAGGTGATGAAGACAACGCAGTACGTATTGAAACAGCCATCGCAGCTGATGTGGCTGGCCGAGATAACTCTCAGCCGATTTCTACCACTGAGGTGGGAGACCGCATCGTCAAGGCGCTGCAAAGCTAAATTTCAACGCCGACCCCCTTGCCTTTTATGGCGAGGGGTTTACTTTTCGGTATGGGTTGAATTGGTTGGTGTAAATACTTGCTGGATTGATATCGGGGACGTCGTATTGGCGGTCAATCCAGTGGGACCACATGCTGAACTCCCTATCACTGAGCACTCCACCTCGGGTTGCGATGCCCGAATGCTCCCAATATCTAAAGCTGGATATTCTATCACTCTGACCATGGGCTTCGAGGTAGTTGAAATAAACTTCGCGCACTTCTTCAGGGGAGTGGGATCGTTCAAACTCGATTGCCTGAGCTACTCCATCCACTAATTCTCCAACCACTGCGGGGTGCTCGTCGATGAGTTTTTGCGACACCACCATGCAGCCAGTGTTGAGTTCCTGCACAAGGTCTGAATCCTCTGCCAAGATCCGAAAATCTCCAGTTTCAAGCGCTTGGTGTTTAGCGCTATCGGTGACCCAAATTGCATCAACTTGCCCCTGGTAGAGGCGTTGTTCTAAGTACTCACCGGGTAATGCACGTTGAGTGACGCTCACGATCTCAGGTTCGGTGAGACCGGCGTCGAATAGATGACGCTCAACCATCGCAGATCCCAGAGCACCGAGGGTGTTTATGCCAACTGTTTTGCCAATGAGATCGTGCACTTCGTGTATCTCACTGTCTTTAAGGACTAGAAGTGCAGAAGAAGAATCGTGGGAAATTCCGTAACTTGCGGCCACTGCTTTGATGGGCGCACCGGTGGCTATCTCTCCTGCAACAAGGCCAATGAAGGGGACTGCCGCGAAGTCAATGTCATCCTTTTTGAGCGATTCAATGGACTCAACGCCGCCTTGTACAGATCCGACTACTTGGAGCTCAATGTTGTTCAAATACCCAAGCGCAACTGCTAATTCCACGAAGTTTAGATTGAAATCAGAGACCTGATACCGCAGCACAGTGGATTCTTTAGTGTAGGAGTCAGGAGGCTCTGGAACGCATGACACTAACAACGTGATGCCAAAAAGTACGAAAAAAGTACGAATGAAAGTGAAGCTCATCGAACGTTGATGCATGGAAGTTACTTTCGCTAAAGCAATATAACGCACTTTAACATATTTCCCCCCATCTTTTTGTTCTCAAATTTATTTGTACTCGAATGCAGGATTTCGAGACAATGAGGCAGTTTTTCTTTTATGGTTAATCTCATGTCGGTCGAACTCGAAGAAATCCGCGATTTCTTAGCAGGATTTGAACCTTTCGCGCAGCTACCAGCCGAGGAACTAGATCAGTTACCTGGAAAAATGAGCTTGCGCTATTTTCGGCGTGGGGAAGAGATCATCCCAATTGGTGTGCCCAATCATTACATGGGGGTAATCAGATCGGGTGCCATTGATGTTCTTGATCAGGAGGGCGTACTGCTGGATCGCCGTGACGCGGGGCGCTCGTTTGGCTATTCCACGATGGGGCCAGAACGAAATTCTCGGTACCGTATGGTTGCCGTGGAAGATTCCTTGGTGTTGCGTCTGGGGCGTGATGATTTTGATGAGTTAGCCAAGCGCAACCCTGATCTGAACCGTTACTACTCCAGCTGGTCGAAGCGTATCCGCGCCGCTGCTGATCAATTGCGCCAAGAATCTAGTTCGAAGGTGCTGCGCACGAAGTTGGGGGAGTTCAAGATCGCCAACCCGATTTCCTGCAGCCCGGACACCACGATCATGGATGCTGCCATCAAGATGGATGAGTTCGGGGTGTCTTCGTTGCTGGTGCAGATCGATGGGGAACTCAAAGGCATCATCACCGATCGCGATATGCGCAGCAGGGTGGTGGCGAAGGATTTGGATATTCAGCTGCCGGTCTCTGAGGTCATGACGGTGGATCCGCGTTGCGCGACCTCGCAGGGGTTGGCTTTTGAGGCCATGTTGTTGATGTCGGAGCTGCGCATTCACCACTTGCCGATTGTGGATGATGGCCAAATCTCCGGCATCGTCACTGCAGCTGACATCATGCGCTTGCTGCGCCACGATCCGATTTACCTCACTGCGGATCTGTCGCGAAAAAATACCGTGGAGGAATTGGCCAACACCTTCCAGTCGGCAGCGGAGGTGGCTTCGAGATTTATTGATCGGGGAGCTTCTGCGGAAGAAGTCAGTAGCTTGCTCACCGTGGCTGCGGATTCTTTGGCAAGAAGGCTCCTTGTGCTGGCGGAGCGGAAATTTGGTGCACCGCCAGTTCCGTATTGCTTTGTGGTGGTGGGCTCGCAGGGCAGGAAAGAAATGGGACTGGCCTCTGATCAAGACAATGCCCTTGTTCTGGACAATTCCTACAATGACCGCGAGCATGGACAGTATTTTGCAGCGCTGAGTGAATTCGTGTGCCAGGGCCTCGACCGCGCAGGACAGGTGCTGTGTCCGGGTGACATGATGGCATCCAATCCGGAGTGGCGGAAAACTGCTGACCAGTGGATCTCCACCTTCCATTCCTGGATTACTGCGCCGGAGCCGGATGCGTTGCTGCATGCCCAGACATTCTTTGATTTCAGGGGAATTTACGGCGACACCGAGATGGCTAAGGATGTCCACCAAAATGCGGTGAATATGGCCAGGGGTGCGCGTCGCATGCATGCACACTTGGCTAGTCTTGCGGCCCGGCGCGATCCTCCGCTGGGGTTTTTCCGTGGTCTTGTGGTGGAGCGTTCTGGTGAATACGGCGCGACGATGGATATTAAGAAGGGTGGCACCGCGGGCATCGTGCAGATGGCGAGGCTGTATGCGCTGGCCACGGGTAGTGATGCGATTGGGACTCGGGAGCGGTTGATTGCTGCGTCGGGCCATGGTCAGGTGTCGCGTAAGGGTGCGCAGGATTTGTTGGATGCCTTTGATTTCTTAGCGGCGATGGCGTTCCAGCACCAGGCGCGGTTGATCAAGGTGGGGGAGAAGCCGAACTATCACATTGATCCCAAGACGTTGGGCAAGATGGATCGGGAGCATTTGCGCGATGCATTTTCCATTATTAAAGATATGCAGTCGGCGTTAGCTACTAAATATCCGGTGAGGAACATCTAGTGTTGGGGCGTCGAAAAGCGAAAATACGGCGCGCAACCGGCGCGTTGCAGGAGTTTTATTCCGTGCCGCGGCCGGGGGCGTCGACACGCATTGAAGACCTGAAGCTTCTGGCTGTGGACGTGGAAACGACGGGCCTGAAGCCCCACCGGCATCAAATTGTGTCGATTGGGTGGGTGCCGATTAACGGCGACGTGATTGATCTGAGCGGCGCGGGGTATGTGGTGATTCGCGGCAGCGAGGGGTTTTCGGTCGGCTCGTCTGCGGTGATTCACCAGCTCACCGACGATGAAATCGCCGCGGGTATCGACATCAAAGAGGCGCTTGGCCAACTACTGCAGGCGCTCCAGGGACGCGCCATGCTGGCGCATTTTTCACCCATCGAGCGCGATTTTATTTCGGCCGCATGCCTCAAGCATTTCGGAACGCTTCTCGACGTCCCCCTCGTGGATACTTTTGCCATGGAACGCCGCCACATGGAGAGGATGTCCACCTACCCACGTGGCGAAGACCTCCGGCTTGCACGCATTCGACAACGATATGGTCTTCCCAATTACTCCAATCACCAGGCATTAACCGACGCTTTGGCGTGCGCCGAGGTGTATTTGGTGCAGATCACGCACCTTCGGGCGAACACCCTCAAAGATATTTGGGAATAGGGGTCATCGTGCAGGCCCCCACACCCAACGCGTAACATAACGGTCATGCGTTTTGGACGAATTGCCACCCCAGATGGAATGTGTTTTTGCTCAATTGAAGGCGAAGGCGATGATGTAGCTAACCTCACCGCCCGTGAGATCGAGGGTACCCCCTTCACTGAACCAAAGTTCACCGGTCGCGAATGGCCACTTAAAGATGTACGCCTGCTGGCACCAATGCTGCCAAGCAAAGTCGTCGCGATTGGCCGTAACTACGCCGATCACGTTGCTGAGGTGTTTAAGAAGTCCGCAGAATCACTGCCACCAACCCTGTTCCTGAAGCCACCAACAGCTGTCACCGGACCAGAGTCCCCAATCCGAATCCCTTCCTTTGCCACCAAGGTGGAATTCGAAGGTGAGCTCGCAGTAGTTATCGGCAAGCCCTGCAAGAACGTCAAGGCTGATGACTGGAAGTCTGTCGTTTTGGGCTTCACCATCATCAACGACGTCTCCTCCCGTGACCTCCAGTTCGCTGACGGCCAGTGGGCACGCGCTAAGGGCATTGACACCTTCGGCCCCATCGGACCATGGATTGAAACTGACATCAACTCCATCGACTTGGACAACCTGCCCATCAAGGCACGCCTCACCCACGACGGCGAAACCCAATTGAAGCAGGACTCCAACTCCAACCAGATGATCATGAAGATGGGCGAAATTATCGAGTTCATCACCGCCTCCATGACCCTGCTCCCAGGCGACGTTATTGCAACCGGTTCTCCAGCAGGCACCGAAGCAATGGTTGACGGCGACTACATCGAAATCGAAATTCCAGGCATCGGCAAGCTGGGCAACCCAGTTGTGGACGCCTAAAATGGATCACCACCATCACGATCATGGGGAGAAGCGTCCGTACGACCAGGTCACCCCAGAATCCATGGAGAATCAATACACCACCACGGAACAAGTCTGGAGCGGCAACCCCAACCAAGCACTCATCGCCTACTTGGGTGAAGAGCCAGCTGAAGGCACCGCACTAGACATTGGCTGTGGCGAAGGCGCTGACCTCGTGTGGCTGTCCTCCAAGGGATACGTCACCACCGGCATCGACTTCGCACCAACTGCAGTGAAGCGCGCGAAACAAAACGCCCCATCAGCCGAAGTCCTCTTGGTATCATTCACCGAATTCGCCATCGAATCCGGTCGCCAATTCGACCTCGTCAGCTGCTCGTACGGCCAAATCCCAGCCAACGACACCTCCGTCGCGCAACTGGAAAACCTCGTCGCACCCGGCGGAACCCTCCTGTTCACCCACCACGACTTTGAATCAGAATCCGCAGCAACCCCAAAGTGGCTGTCGGAAAACCTGAGCGAAGCCTTCCGTGTCGAACTAGTGGAATCCTTCGAACGTGACATCAAAACCGGCGCTGGCGCACACCACCACGTGGACATTGTGCTCAAGGCAACGAAGGTTGATTAAGGTTTTTAGTGGGTTTTTGAGGCCATCCGGGATTACTCGGGTGGCCTTTAGTCACGTTTGGGGTCTCTATTAAGGGCTTATGGTGACTTGCGGGGCTTTCCGAAGCGTTAAGTTCGATTTCACGGTTTCGGTTTCTTATGCTCAATACCTTCCGCTCAATTTCTCAAGCTCAATTTCAGTCGGAAAATGGGGTTTTTCCTAGCGAAATCGCCGTTAAGAAATTGAGCGCGGGAAATTGGAATTGAGAAACCGCTCCCATGAACTCGCCAATGAGAAATCGTCACCGAGAAATCGAACTTAAGGAGGGGAGAGCTCCCCTAAACCCAGCTGCGGAACTGATACAGCTCGATTTCTCATGTGCTGACTTCACGTGCTCAACTTCTCATCACACGACATCAGTAGTGAAAGCCCGGAATCCGGAGTGCAGTCTGCCCACGAGAAGTTGAGCGTGAGAAGTCAGCTCACGTGAAGTCGGTGTTTTAAGACCACATCTCACAAACCAAGCGAGCGCATGATGGTTTGGAGCTTCGCGGTGGTTTCATCAAACTCTTCTTGGGCGTCTGATTCGGCGACGATGCCTCCGCCTGCCCATGCTCTGGCCCAGGTTCCGTCTTCGGATACTTCGGCGCAGCGGATGGCTACCATGTATTCGCCGTCTCCGGTGGAGTCACACCAGCCGACTGCTCCGGCGTAGAAGTTTCGGGGGGATTCCGCTTCGATGATGAGGGCTTCGGCGGCGTCGGTGGGGGTGCCACAGATCGCGGGGGTGGGGTGTGTGCGGATGGCTAGTTCTAGTGCGGTGATGTGTGGGTACTTGAGGGTGCCAACGATGGGTGTTGCGAGGTGCCACATTTCGTTGGTTTTGGTCAGTTCAGGAACTGTTGGGGCGTCGAATTGTGAGCACAGTGGTTCCAGGATGGTGCGCAGGTGGTTGACCACGTAGGAGTGTTCTTCTAGGTTTTTGGCGCTGGCCAGGAGGTTTTGTCCTTGGGCTTCATCGCGCACTGGATCGGCAAGCCGTGGTGCGGAGCCGGCCAGTGGGTATGCGGTGATGGTGGAACCTTGGCGTTTGATTAACACCTCCGGGGAGGATCCAACCAGCATGTGGCCTGCAAAGTCTGGGCCTGCAGGGGTCAGGTCGGCGATGAAACCGTCCTTGTTGTGGGAGTTATCAATCAAACGTGCGGCCACCAGCAGGGGATCAACGGGTGGCTCGAAGGAGATGTCCACGGCGCGCGCGAGCACAACTTTGTTCAGGACAGTGTTGTTGATGGTATTGATGGCTGCATTGACGCGTCGTAAATGCTCAATCGGTGAGGGATCAATTCCTGCGACGCTGGCGTGCAGTACTGAGCCTGGTCCAAACCTGTAGTAGGCGTGAGGTTCTAGGGGGCCGTCTTCGCGGATGATGTGTTCTGGGACAGTCAGTGCTGCTGGTTTGTCCCGTTCGAAGGGCAAAGCACCCACCACCATGGCTACGCGCCCTTGTTTAAGGGCGTCTACTGCCTCCCAGGGATCGGTGAATACTTCTTTTGATCCTTGGGTGCGCACAGACCCGTGGCCTCTGGATAAGAGGAAATCTGGGGCGGTGTTGGGGGCAGAGGGGTTGCGGTGGGCAGACATGGTTAGCCATTCTAATCCCAGTAGAACTGGGGTAAACGCGCGGGCGGTGGGTGCGGGCTATTAACATGGCCTGCATGACTGATGTTCGTGTTCGTTTCTGCCCATCGCCCACCGGCACCCCACACGTTGGACTTGTGCGCACCGCGCTGTTCAACTGGGCATATGCTCGCCACACTGGAGGCAAGTTAGTTTTCCGCATTGAGGACACTGACGCTGCCCGCGATTCCGAGGAGTCTTACTCCGCCATCATCGATTCCCTGCGCTGGTTGGGAATGGACTGGGATGAGGGTGTGGAAAAGGGCGGCCCGCATGAGCCCTACCGCCAGTCGCAGCGCAAGGACATCTATCAGGATGTGTTGAAGCAGCTTATCGACGCCGGTGAAGTCTACCCAGCTTATTCCACCGCGGAAGAGGTTGAGGAGCGACACAAGGCTGCTGGCCGCGATCCAAAGCTCGGCTACGACAACTTTGACCGTGATCTCACCGAAGAGCAGGTCGCAGCATTTGAGGCTGAGGGGCGTAAGCCTGTGTGGCGTCTGCGCATGCCAGAGCAGGATTGGAAGTGGACTGACCTGGTCCGCGGTGAAGTTGAGTTCAAGTCGTTCACCCAGCCTGACTTCGTGGTTGCTCGTTCCAACGGTGAGCCTTTGTACACCCTGGTCAACCCTGTTGATGATGCGTTGATGGAAGTCACCCATGTGCTGCGTGGTGAGGATCTTTTGCCATCGACTCCTCGTCAGCTTGCTCTGTATGAGGCGCTCAAGCGCATTGGCGTGGCAAAGGCCACCCCAGCCTTTGGTCACCTGCCATTTGTGATGGGTGAGGGCAACAAGAAGCTGTCTAAGCGTGATCCACAGTCCAGCCTGTTCAACCACCGTGACAACGGCATCATCCCAGAGGGCATGCTCAACTACCTGGCGCTGCTGGGTTGGTCACTGTCTGCTGATCAGGACATTTTCGGTGTCGATGAGTTGATCGCTAACTTTGATGTCGCTGACGTGTTGGGCAACCCAGCTCGCTTTGACCAGAAGAAGCTTGAGGCCATCAACGCGGATCACATCCGACTTCTGGAGCCTAAGGATTTCGAGGCTCGCCTGCGCGCGTACATGACTGAGTACACCGAGTTCCCAGCGGATTACCCAGCTGAGAAGTTTGCCATTGCTGCGGAGCTGGTTCAGACCCGCATCAAGGTGCTCAGCGAGGCGTGGGATCTGCTGAAGTTCCTGGTCACCGCTGACGAAGATCTGGTGTTCAATGAGAAGGCTGCCAAGAAGAACCTCAAGGAGACCGCTGTTGAGCCTCTCAACGCCGGTATCGCAGCGCTGGAGGCAGTGGAGGAGTGGACCACTCCAAACATTGAAGCAGCATTGAACAAGGCTCTCATTGAGGATCTAGGCCTGAAGCCTCGCGTGGCGTTCGGTGCGTTGCGCATTGGTATCTCCGGCGAGGCTGTATCCCCACCACTGTTTGAGTCCATGGAGCTTTTGGGCAAGGAATCCACGTTGGTTCGTCTGAAGGTTACTCGTGAGCAGACCCCATTCGTGGTCGCTGAGTAAAACCTGTAGATGAACAAAAGCCCGTCTCCGTTCAGAATTTCTGAGGGAGGTGGGCTCTTTGCGTTTCGGGTTTAGTTGTGGAGGGAGGCGTCGTAACGCAAAATGTCGCCCGGCTGGCAGCCGAGCTCGCGGCAAATGGCCTCCAATGTGCTGAAGCGTATCGCTTTTGCGCGCCCGTTTTTTAAGACCGAGAGGTTGGCTGGGGTGATGCCGATTTTTTCGGCGAGTTCGCCGACGCCCATTTTGCGGCGGGCGAGCATGACATCGATGTCGACGATGATGGCCATTTAGATCACCGATTCCAGTTCCGTGGAGAATCCGATGGCGCGGGCCAGGAGTGCGCGCATGATTTTTACCAGCAGGGATACGCCCGTGATGAGCATCGCGAGGATGAGACCGAAGACGATGGCTCCGGGGGCGTCGTCGACTTCTGCGACGATGTAGGCCATTGGGAGGAGTAAAACGGCGCCGGCTGCGATGGTGATGGCAATTCGATCAACCCAGGCGAGCGAGTGGGCGTCGAAGATTTCATCGTCTTCCACGAGACGCAGTAGCGCGAACAGACAGACGATGATGAACTGCACGAGCCCGAAACCGATGATCACGAAGCTCGCGAGAATGGTGAGCGGGATGGGGGAGAGCTCGCCGGAGTTGAGGCCATCGCGCACGATTTTGATGGCGAGCAGGACTTGCAGCACCAACAGTGCGAGGAAGGCCGCGCCGAAAATGATGCGAAGCAGCATGAGGATGCGGGGATTCATGGGGAACCTTTCAGACATGCGCCGTGGATGGGCGTATCGTTTCAAGATGTAAATCTATCGAAAAACGATATGTCTACGCAAGCTTAAAACCCCCACGTTATGTAGGGGTTGGAGGTTTACTCGGCTTCGATCAGTGCTTTCAACTGGCGGTTTGAGTTCTCTTTGATCCTGCTGATGCTGGCCAAAAAGGGCACTCCGGGGGATAGTACGCCACTAAAGGACATTGATTGATCCACCTCAGTGCGACCATCTTCCAAAGGCTTCAGCTCGATCGTGTCGGTGACGGTGAGCAGCCAACGCGCAACAATTTTGGTGGACCACGTCAATTCACGGTGTGGACGCAGCACGTCGATGGTGGGGCGAAACTTCAAAGTGAGGCGATTGGTCTCTGGGTGCCTTGTTTTCATCTTGAGCTTCATGCCCTGCTCGATCTCACCAGGCGCCTGCACGTACAGAATGTGCTCATTCCACTCCGGCACGCGGTTGGTCTCCTCGATGAAATCCCAGACCTTTTCCACCGGCGCATCAATCTCAATGGAATTATCGGCGCGCAGCGGAAGTGCACGGCTGACCGCCCAAGAGGACAAAGCTGCAATTCCTGTCCAGAAAATCAGCGGCAACAACAGTGCTGGAAACGGCATTGGGGGAGTTTCCCTTCAACTTCGGGGCTTAGTAGAGGCCGGATAGGGGCTTGCGATCTCCCCACAGCTTAGCGCCTTTTTGCTCAGCCTTGGTCGAATACTTGTGTGTCAAATGCCCGCGCGCCGATCTCCCACACGCCATCCGCGGGGGATCCATTGTTGGGGCCGGCGAATCGGGCGTCGATTTCCAGGATGGCCATGCCGTGCGCGAATGCCCACAGTGCTTGACCCTTGATCGGATCGTGGCCGGTGACCAGGTAGAATGGCGTTCCTGCCCAAGTTTCTAGGCCTTCTGGAAGTAGCTCGCGGGGGAACTCTGAACTGGTGAGAAGCCGGTAAATATTTGGATTTTCCCGAGCCATGGAGCGGTATTCCGCAAGCAAATCCTCCACACTTTCACAATGTTCATGCAGGCTTTGCCCCAGCTGAATAAATGCCTTCGTGGCGATGTGTGCGGCGATATCCTCGCGCGTTTTTACATGCTTGTACAGCGACGGCGCCTTGATATTTAGCTCCGCGGCCAGGGTTCGCATGCTCACATTCGCCCAGCCACGTGTTTCCACCAACCGCCACGCGGTATCAATAATTTCCGCTAGGCGGCCAGGGGGGGATCGGGAAAAATCACTGCTCTTTAGACTCCACAAAATTTGCAAGTGCTTTATTGGATGCCTCAAATGATGCCCCCAAATCCATAAACAGTGGGGCAAACATCCCGAGAATCCCCGTAAAACTCTCCGACTGCGTCACCTTCGTGCTCTCGCCTGCAGGCTCCAGCACAAACGAATGGTTGCCGTCCATCAGCCCGGGAAACGCCACATGTCCCAGCCAGCGCAGCTCGCGGGCGGGTTCCGCCGCGAGGATGGTCGGAGTAGAGCTTATCGACGAACCCCCCTCCTTGTTTGTAAACGCCACGGTGTTCCCAACCACCGCTTCACCACTGAAAGACGTGATGGTGGGATGTCACTGCGGGAAGGGCTCTAGATCACTCAACACCTCCCACACCTGATCTGGTTGGGCATCGATGGTGATTTCTCTGGTGGTGGTTGCAGGTAAGAGCTGGCTTAAGCCAAAGGAGAGTGCAGGTAGAGCTATGACAAGGCCAAGTGCGATGAACAAGATGCGGGACTGCTTCTTTGTTTTCATGAGCTTTCATCTCTGGTGATGTGTTGGGCAACTAATCTCCGGGCTAACGGTGTTGGCTAATTTTGGCTAGAGGGTATTTCCTGCAATTTTCTAACCCGGCAACCTGCAGATTTGGCCGTATTGCATGGTTGTGGTTATAGTATTCCTCGTTGAACAGCGCGCCATGCGAGTTGCTTGGAGCTTAAGTTTTAAACATTGGCCTATGGTGTAATTGGCAACACAACGGTTTCTGGTACCGTCATTCTAGGTTCGAGTCCTGGTAGGCCAGCTGCGAT
>JGI2924J29684_1077498_pt1 | contig 17969 bp, 14 predicted proteins | sample BenlonsequencITS_FD_29684 | JGI IMG/M metagenome (IMG submission 29684)
GTCCCAACCGTCGACTGACGGGTCGAATCGAGCGACACCGCCAGATTCGACCCATCAGTTCAGGCTTGGCCCGCCACTAGTTACTGCCGACCGCCAGAACGGTGTCTGCGGTCGGCGGTAGTTGACGACAGTAAACCGTTCTCATAGCTCGGCGTGACGGCACCGACGAACGACCTCCAGCGGTTACGGCCGTCCTCGAAGTGTCGGTGACTGCTCCGATCCGAGTTTCCGCCTCCGATAGCACTTTTTAGCATCGTTACCCAGTACGGGCCATGACCGCAGACGACCTCGTCGAACTGCGACGTGACCTGCACCGACGACCAGAGCCCGCCTGGCGAGAATTCTACACGACGGCCCGTCTCGTCGAGGAACTCGACTCCAGGTTCGGGGACGCCCTCGACGAACTCCACGTCGGACCGGACGCGATCGCGACCGACCATCGGCTCGCCGTCCCCGACGACGCCGAACTCACCCACGCCTTCGAGCGTGCCAGAGAGACTGGGGTCGACGAGGACGTCCTCGAGTCCCTCGAGGGCGGCTACACGGGTGCCGTCGCCGTCCTCGAGAAAGGCGACGGACCGACCGTCGGTCTGCGCGTCGACATCGACGGGCTCCCCCGCCAGGAGAGCGACGATCCGGACCACGAGCCGGTAGCCGAGGGCTTTCGCTCCGAACACGAGGGAGCGATGCACGCCTGCGGTCACGACGCCCACGCGACGATCGGCGTCGGCGTTCTCGAGGCGATCACAGAGAGTGACTTCGAGGGGACGCTGAAGGTGTTCTTCCAGCCCGCAGAGGAGGTTATCGGCGGCGGCAAGTCGATGGCGAAAAGCGAACACCTCGTTGACGTCGACTACCTGCTCGCGACTCACATCGGACTCGACCACCCGACCGGCGAGATCGTCGCCGGTGTCGACGGCTTCCTCGCGGTCTCGCACCTCGAGGCGGAGTTTACGGGCGAGCCAGCCCACGCTGGCGGCCGCCCCGAACAGGGACGTAACGCCGTCCAGGCGATGGCGACGGCGGTCCAGAACCTCTATGCGATTCCGCGAAACAGCGACGGCCCGACGCGGATCAACGCGGGGATCGTCGAGGGTGGTAGCGCCGCGAACGTCATCCCGGAGTCCGCCTCGATCATGGCCGAGGTGCGTGGCGAGACGACGGAACTGATGGAGTACATGGTCGACAACGCCGAGCGCGTGGTCGAGTCTGCTGCGGAGATGCACGACTGCGAGGTCGAGGTCGAACTCGGCGCACAGGCTCCGAGCGCCACCAGCGACCAGGAGATCGCCGATGTCGTCGAGGAAGTCGCCGGCGAGGTCGAGGGAGTCGAGAACGTCCTCGAGCGTGACGAACTCGGCGGGAGCGAGGACGCGACGTTCCTGATGCGCGAAGTTCAACAGAACGGTGGGCTGGCGTGTTATGTCGGCGTCGGCACGGACCATCCGGGCGGCCACCACACCGCGACCTTCGACGTCGACGAACCGAGTATCGGCCACGGTGTGGAGACGCTCGCCAGCGCGATCGAACGGATCGCCTGCGAGCGACCGTAACGACGCACCTGTCTCCGAGCCAACGTTTATGTCGGATCGTCTCCAACGTACAGGGAGCTATGCGTCCAGCCCCAATCGCTGCCGGTCGAACGACGGTTGCGGTCCCGGTCCGGCGGTGATCGACTCGTGGCCCCGAGTCGAACCCAGATCGGTCTCTGGCTCCGGATGACGGTTGCGGCAGTTCTCGGTCTGTTCCTGTCGATTTTGGTCGTTTCCGTGGCTCTCTTGCTCGTCGGACTGCCGATCTTCGGCGTGCTCTCGTACGGGACCGGGGCGCTCGAGACAGTCGTCCCGATACCAGTCGCAGCCAGTCTCGCCGTCGCGGTCGCCGTGTTCTCCGTCGTTGCCGTCGAAGTATCGCTTCGAGCGGTCCGAGAGGCACGGGATCGTAGAGCCCCCGCAGGCGCACTCGCACAGGGGGCCGTCGATCTTGGCTCGTACGTGCTGGTGTTTTCGTCGCTCGTCGTGGCAGTGGCCGCGCTCCCCTCCCTATCGTCGGTGCTGCCGACCCCCGTGTTCGCGTTCCTGGTGTTGCTTGGAGCCGGTTACCTTCTGACGATCGCGTACGTCTGGACGGCCTACCTGTGGGTCCGGTCGCGAAACGAGGAGGGGACCGACGAACGCACCGAGGGCGGGGCCTGGATCGTGCTCGGACTGGTCACCGTCGCGTACGCCAGCAGTGCGTGGTGGACCGGTTTTGCCGCCCTCGTTCCGGCAGCGCTCGTCTGGCTGGTCGTCGCCGCAGTGGTCGCTCCCGGCCACGTCGATCGGGTCCGCGACGTCATCGAGCGACGCGCCGCGAGGGCCGCCGAGGAAGAGCCGGTCGATCCCGAGAGGGTGTACGGCGTCGCCGACGAAACACGACGGCTCCTCGCTCGCCTCGAGCGCGTTCCCGGTCCGACGCTGCTCGTCCCGGCGCTCGCCGTCGCTTTCGTCCTCGCCGTCGGCTGGACGGCGACGGTCGTCTCGGTCGACGCGCTCGCAGTCGGTCTCGCCGTCGTTGGGAGCATCGCCCTCGTCGGGGGTCACGTCGGCGGTGCCGTCCGCAACGAGTTCACGGGCGACATCGCCGTCCTCCGGGACCTCGAGTCGCGATTCGACCTCGAGTCACTCGAACGTGGCCGTGCCGACGACGAATCACCAGATTCCGACACCCGCCGGCTGCTCGAGTCGACGGTCACCCGGCTCGCAGGACAGGCAAACGTGCCCGTTCCGGACGTGCAGGTCGTCGACCGAGAGACTCCCGCCGCGCTCACTGTCGGCTATCGCCCGTCCTCGTCGACGATCGTGGTCTCGCGTGGGCTCGTAGCATCTCTGGACGAGCGAGAACTCGAGGCCGTCCTCGCTCACGAACTCGCCCACGTGACGAACCGCGACGCGGCGGTGCTGACGGCGCTGTCGGTTCCCGGGTCCGTCGCCACGCTTTCACGAGGCCGCTACGGCTTCAACCCCGTGGCCGAACCGTTCGCGATGCTCGTCCGCGCCGTCAGTCGCTGGTCTGTCGCGTTCGTCGCTCGGGGGCGCGAGTACGCGGCCGACGAGGGTGCCGTCGCGATCACTGGTGACGCGGCCGCGCTGGCCAGCGCACTCGAGACGGTAGATCACGATCTCGAGCGTCGACCGCGGACGGATCTCCGTAACGGCGAACTGGCCGCGGCGTTTTCCATCGTCCCGCCGCCGTGGGAGGAACACCGGTTTTTCGACCGCACACGACGGTTCGTCGCACGACGGATCTTCGGCACGCATCCGCCGACCGAGACGCGCATCTCGAAGTTGCGGGCTCGCGTCTGATCGACTACCTCGAGTCGCCCCGACCGAACTGCGGCCCGCTCGAGGACTCGATGGTGCGGTCGGGACCCCAACACATTTGTCGGTTATCGCGAAAGTAGCTGTCGAGTGGTGGTCGAGCGTTCCGCTCGGCCGCCGGTGGTTCCCGTGCAACGACTTCGAACGACGTTCGGCCTCTGGAGTCGGCTAGCGCTCGCAACTGTCGTCGCCACGCTTGCGTTCGGCGTGTTGCTGGTCCTCGAGTTCGCGATGGCGACCGTGATGGCGGGGATGATGATGATTCTGCTCCCAGTGCTCGCCGTCTCACTGGCTGTCTTCGCCATCGTCGGGGCGTTGCTCGTCGGCAGCTGGCTCGTCCTGGCGGTCGCCTACCGACGGTTGCACCCGTCGCCGCTGATCGCGGGTCGAATCGCCCACGACGGCATGGCCGACGCCGTAGAGCCGGTCGCCTACCAGCTCACCCATCCCGACGACTTCCTGCGAGCGTTCGTCAGAGCGGGAGGGAGGCTTCTTGGAATCCTCTTTCTCGTGGTGCTTACACTGGGAGGTGGGGCTGCCGCGATCGAGGCGAGCCCACGCCTCACGGTCGAACGGGTGGCCGTCGCCGCCGGAATCGCGACCGTGATCGCGACCACGATCGCCGTCGTCGACGCCGAGATCCGCGACGGGGCGACCGTCGAGCGAACGCTCGCCGACCGCGCCCGGGTGTGCGAGGCCGAGCGTAGCGGCGAATCGGCGTCGGACGACGACAGCACCGTCGAGGACCTCCAGCAGCGCGTCGATCGACTCGCGGCACAGACGACCGTCCCGTCCCCGACCGTTCGTCTCGGAGAAGCACGCACCCCGATCGCCGCATCGGTCGGCTACCGACCCGCGACGTCGTCGATCGTGGTCTCTCGCGGACTCGTCGAGCGACTCTCCGACCGCGAACTCGAGGCCGTACTCGCCCACGAACTCGCCCACATCGTGAACCGCGATGCAGCCGTGCTGACGGCACTTTCGCTGCCCGCTGCCAAGGCCGAACCGTTCCTCGAGGACGCCCCGGAGCCGGCGTCCCTCTACGTCGGACAGATCGGAGTGTTCGTCTCGGTCGCCGCGGTCCCGATTGCCGTGGTCACTCGCCTGGCCGTCGCACTCGTCGCCAGATACCGCGAATACGTGGCTGACCAGGCCGCTATCGTTATCACCGGCGATCCCGCCGCGCTCGCGAGCGCCCTCGAGACGCTGGACCGCGACCTCGTGTCTCGTCCCTCGAGCGATCTCCGCGAACACCGATCGACGGCAGCCTTCTCGATCGTCCCGCCGCCGTGGGAAGAACACCGGTTTTTCGACCGGACGCGGCGGTTCGTCAGCCGAACGCTCCTCGGAACGCATCCGTCGACGGAGAAGCGCGTCGAACGGCTTCGTGCTCGTGTTTGATCTATCCGAGAATCTAGTACACCAGAAACGCGTGGCCAGGAGGGACCCGCAATTCGTGGCGACCGTCGCGACTCGGGGGAGGGCAGGCGGTCACCCGATACCGACCGCGAGCGAAAGCGCGGCGCTACGCGCCGCGATTAGGCGAACGGCGAAGCCGTGAGCCGAGTGACGCGAAGCGTCACGGAACGGAAGGAGGAGTGTCCTCGCGAGCGAGGCGAAATCATCTCGCTCGCAACAGACCGAAGAGTAAAATTACGTCGTTAGTACTTCGGATCGGCGCCGGTCGTCTCGTAGACCGCGTCCATCAACTCGTCGCGCCGCTGTTGCCAGGCCTCGAGTTCGTCGGGACTCGAGGGGTAGTTCTCGTAGTGCTCGAGCAGGTCGTCCGCGCGCCGTTTCGTCTGGTAGAGGTTCCAGATGGTCCCCCAGTGGCCGCGGCTCTTGAGCAGCGCCTCGAATTTGAGCTTCGTGCCGATGTCCGTGCTGCCCGAATAGAGTGCCTCGGCGAGTTTGTCGCCGGGCATCGCGGCGAGCAGTCCCATCAGGTCGTCGACGTCGACGGCAGTCGAGAGGATGTTGTAGACGTCGAGTGCGGCGTAGCGGGCGCCGAAGTGGTCCATCACCAGTTCGTTGTACTCCCAGAAGGTTTCCTCGCTGAAATCGCCGGTCTCGAGCCCCTCGATCGCTCGTTCGGCGGCGTACTTGCCGGCGTAGGCTGCGCCGGCGATGCCGCCACCGGTGGTGGGATTGACGTGACCCGCGGCGTCGCCGACGGCCATGTAGCCCGGGTGGACCGCCGAATCGTACGGCCGGCGGGTGGGCAGGGCAGCACCGAGTTTGTCGTCGACCTCGGCGTCGTCGAACTCGTCGCGGTTCTCGAGGTCGTGTTTGAGGTCCTCGACGAGTTGCATCGGTTCCTCGGTCATCTGGAACCCCAGGCCGGCGTTGATCTCGGTCTCGGTTCGCGGGAAGTACCAGAGATAGCCCGCTGCGCGTTCGGTCGGTTTGAACACGAGCGCGTCCGACCACTCGACGGGATCGTCCACGTGGACGATCTCGCGGTAGGCCGAACAGAAGTGACTGTAGTCGACGTTCGTGTCGAAAGTAGAGTCGGAGAAGTCGACCTCGTCTTGTAGGACAGAGAGTGCTCCTGCGGCGTCGATGACGACGTTGGCCTCGTAGCTGACCGGCTCACCGGCGCGCATCCCTTCGACGCCGGTAACCTGTCCCGTCTCGTCTTGGGTAACCGTCTGGACGACGGTGTCGTAGTGGAACTCGGCTCCCGCATCGTCTGCCCCCTCGATGAGACGCTTGCCGTACTCCCAGCGGTCGATAACGGCGAGCTCACCTGGCACCGGAATCTCGAGAACGGTGTCTTCCTGTGGAATCTCGAACCGGCCGTGGTCGACCTCGGTGTTGGTGATCGCGGGCTCGAGTTGGGACTTTGGAATCGCCTCGGGGAAGTCGCTTGCTCCTTTCAGGGCGTCGCCACAGGCGATGTGGCCTGCCTTCTCTTCGGACTTGCGCTCGAGCACGACGGCGTCGTACCCCTCGCCTGCGACGGTCGCTGCGGCGTAACATCCTGCCGTGCCGGCACCGACGACGACGACGTCCGGAGAGTGAGTCGTAGACGCCGTACCGGCGGCCGACTGTTCCTGCGTACTCATAGCAACAGTGTCTATACCGCGGTAAGAAAACGTTTTATGTAGATATTTCGTCGTTCCTGATAGGACGGATTTGTGATAAAGAGTTTTGGGAGGTTCCATCGTAGCCAGTCGTATGACCGACTACACCGTCGAGTTCGTTGGAACGGGTGAGACGATCACCTGCTCGGACAAGGAGACGATCCTCAGCCGTTGTCTCGAGGAAGGTATCGCCCAGGAGTACTCCTGTCGCGTCGGGATGTGTCTGGCGTGTTCGGCCGAGATCGTCGAGGGTGAGGTGACCCAGCCTGCTGCCCGTGCGTTCACCGACGAAGAGGCCGAAAACTATGCGTTGACCTGTATGGCTCGCCCGCAGTCGGACCTGAAACTCGAGCGCGGAAAGTACCCGCCGAGCATCGACGACGACGTCGCAGCCGAGGCCGGTGGCGACGTCGAGACCGGGTCGCCAGCCGACGACTGAGTTCTTCCTGACCGCTGTGTCGATGCCGGTCGTGTGTTAGCGTCGTACGACCGCGTTATGCGTTACTTCGGGTAGCTCTCTCTGGGTGAGACGACTCTCGAGACGGGGAGTGGTCTCACTGGCGGTTCGGTTGCCGGCTGGCTCGAGAGCGGCGGTTCAGGCTCCTACGACGGAAACAGCGGCGATGGCGACGCGCTCGCAGACGGGGTACCGCGACGGCCGCCGAGCGTGCGCTCGAGCGTCGCGGGCCACTGTCGTTCGAGCCAGTCGTGCTCCTCGAGTTCGGGTACGGGACGGTGTTCGTGTCGCGGATCGACGCGACGATCGGGCTGGGCGTCGCGACGGAGGTCGGACGTAGCCTCGCGGTCGTTCAGCGTGGCTGTTGCCGGTCGGCGTACTGCTGTTGCTCGGACGTCTCGGCCACGTCGCGGAAACGATAGAGATAGTATCGGACGGGGAGGGAGACGCTGCCCAGGCTGGACTCCGGGCGGATCGGTGAGACGATTCGAGACGGAGTTAGTCGACCATGTCGATGTTGCCGCCCTGTCCCGGCCCCATCTCTGGCTGGACCGACTCGCCGTCGGGCTGGCCGTAGATCTGTGGGGACTGGACGCCGGTGACGACGATCATCGTCCGCATGTTGCCTTCGAGGTTCTCGTCGATCGAGGTCCCCCAGATGATGCGAGCGTCGGGGTCGATCCGGTCGTAGATTTCTTCGACGACGCCCTCTGCTTCCTCGATGGACATGTCGTTGCCGCCGGTGACGTTGACCAGTGCAGAACTGGCACCGGAGATGTCGACGTCCAGCAGCGGCGAACGGAGTGCGGTTTTGACCGAGTCTTCGGCCTTTGCCTCCGAGTCGGACTCGCCCAGACCGATCATCGCGACGCCACCACGTTCCATGACGGTCCGGACGTCGGCGAAGTCGAGGTTGACGAGGCCGGGTTTCGTGATAAGTTCCGTGATCCCTTTGACCGACCGCATCAGGACCTCGTCGCTGACCTTGAACGCCTGTCTGACCGGCAACTTCCCGACCGAATCGAGCAGCCGGTCGTTGGGAACGACGATGACAGTGTCGGAAACGTCTCGCAGTCGCTCGAGGCCGGCTTCGGCGTTGGTGCGCCGGACCTCGCCTTCCGCGGTGAAGGGGGTCGTGACGATCGCGATCGTCAATGCGCCGGCCTCGCGGGCGGCCTTCGCGACGACCGGTGCGGAGCCAGTACCGGTCCCGCCGCCGAGTCCGGCGGTGACGAAGACCATGTCCGAGCCGTCGATGGCCTCGTAGATGTCGCCCTGGCTCTCGAGGGCGGCTTCTTCGCCGACCTGCGGGAGAGACCCGGCACCGCGGCCGCCGGTCTTCTCTTCACCCATCAGGATTTTGGTGTCGGCTTCGATTTCGACCAAGTGCTGGACGTCGGTGTTCGCGGCGACGAGTTTCGCCCCGTGGATACCCTCCTGGTACATCCGGTCGATGGTGTTCCCGCCGGCACCGCCACAGCCGACGACTGTGATTTCAGTCTGGAGGTCCTCGAGAACGTCTTCAAGTTCGTCGTCGGTCATCGTTCCGCTGTCGCGGCTCTCGTCGTCGGTCGACGAGCCCTGGGGCGACTCGTCTGCGGGGTGTGCGGGTATCTGTCCCTCCCCGTCTTCGGCCTCGTCGATGGCGTCGTCGATGAGTGAGTCCATTCTTGCGCCCTTCTAAACGATGGAGCATAATTACCTTTCCCCTACACGTCAGCCACGCGTCAGACTGCGTAACCTCGTATTACCTGACGATGTCTCTGTTTTGAAAAGAACGACACGAGGGGTCGCTAGTCTGTAATTACTACCAGATCGCGTATCTATTCGATCGGGAACCGATCGGTCTGTCTCCTTCGAACCGTCTCCGGTGAGATAGAGTCGCCGTCGACCGTGACTCCCTCGCCGTTTGCGAGCGCGCCGAACTTCGGTCCTTCTGGGACGCCAGCTTCCTTGGCCAGCGCCGGATCGAATCCCGTCCGTTCGGCGACGACGGCGTCCTCACCGACCTCGACCGCGTCGTACTTCTCCTCGAGGAGCGTGGCCAGTTCGTCGACGATCGCCGCTTTCGGTGCTGGTCGAGTGTCTCCGTCGAGGTCGCTTTCGGGAACCGCGATCCGAGCCCCGACCCGACTCCCGCTGTTCTCGGTGGCGAACGCGACCGCGTGAGAGGCGACGATGTCCCTGACACGACCCGAATCGATCCCCGTTGCGGTGTCGACGAGTTCGGCCGGTAACGCGAGTACTACGACGGACGTCGCTTCGCACTCGCCGAACCGGACGCCGTCGTCGACCGCGCCCAGTTCCGACTCGACCGCGTCGACTGCCGCGAGCGGTCGCTCACCGACTTCGCGGAGCCAGGTCTCGCTGACGAGGCGGTAGCCCAGCTCAGACAGGGTCTCCTCGAGCACGGGCCACTCGCCGTCGACCAGCGCGATGTCGGCGCTGCTCTCCTCGAACGCGGCGTCGAGGACCTCGTGGTGGGCGTCCGGGTGGCCCATCGCCTCGAGTGCCCACTTGGAAGCCACGTGGCCGACTGCCCAGGATGTCTCGCGGACGACGCGCTCGAACCGGGGGACGTAGTGGTTGCCGCCGACGCCGACGACCTGCTTCTTGCGGGTTGGCTCGACGCCCCGCAACTCGAGGATTGCTCGGGCGACGGCTTCGGCACCCGCGGGGTCGTCCCACTGTTCCTCGTCGCTGCCCAGTTCAGCGAACAGCGAGGGACAGCCCACGTCGGTCGGGCCGTGGTGGGTACACTCCATGCCCACGTCGTATCCCTCGGGCGCGTACTCGTCGAACGCCCCCAGTAGCTCGGCGAGGGCGTTCGGCGCGGCTGCGGCGACGGCGTGGTCCTCGCCGCCGAACTCAGCCGGGCCGAAGTTACCAGTGAAGTGGCCCGTCAGGAGCGGTCCCGTCTCCCCCGAGTGCCGGGAGGCGAAAACGAGCAAGTCGGGATCGCAGTCGAAGGCGTCGACCGGCCGCTCGAGTTCGAGGTGGAAGTCCTCGAACGAGCGGAGTTCGACGTCGTCGAGACGGTAGTAGGTACCGCCCCCGTCGGCGTCGGGTCGCTCGTCGTCCGTTCGCTCGGTCCAGTCGGCCAGTTCTCGGAGGTGATCGCAGACGTGGACCGATGCGTTGTCGGCCCGGCTCTCGACGATCGCCAACTCGCTCATACTCGTCGTCGAGTGTCGGCGACCGTTAAACCGCCTGTTTCCTGCTGGCGCCAACGCTGGGTGTCCGCTGCGAGAGTCACCCCTGGCTTTTCGTGGCTGTGCGTTGAGAACTCTCACCACAGCAAGCAGGAATGACCGACACGGAGCGAGATGGGCCACCCGGCGACGAGAGCGCCGTCGCGGAAGAAAGCGGCGAGCTAGCCGACGTACAGCTCGACGTTCGGGACGTGACCGCAGTCGTCGACGACTACGCCGCCGCGATACTGGACGCCAGTGGCTGCATCGTGAGCTGGACCGACGCTGCGAGGCGGATTATGGGGTACGACGGAGACGAGATCGTCGGGAGTCACTACCGCGTCCTCTTTCCGGCACCGGAACGGGAAGAGAAACGGCCGGAACGACGACTCGAGCGGGCACGGGCCGACGGACGGGCCGCGGGGCGTGACTGGCGCGTTCGGCGCGACGGGGAGCGACGCTGGGTCGAGGAGCTCCTCCTTCCCGTTTGCGTCGACAGTGGCGGCGTAGGCGTCGACGCAGTCGCAGACGACAGCCCTGACGGCTACGGCTGGGTCGTCCACGATCGAACTGCCGACCACGAACGCGAAGACGAACTGCGCACCGAGCAGGCGTTCACCGAGAGCGTCCTCGACGCCCAGCCCGACATTCTCTATGCCTACGACGTCGACGGCGAGTTGCGCGACTGGAACGACCGACTCGAGGACGTGACTGGCTACGACGTGGACGATCTCGCGACGCTCGGCCCGCTCGAGTTGATCGCACCGACAGACCGGGACCGAATCGCCGCAGCGATCGATCGCGTTCTCGAGGACGGCGACCGCGTCACCGCCGACGGCCACCTCCTGACCAACGATGGCGAGCGACTCCCCTACGAGTTCAACAGCGCCCCCATCACCGACGACGAGGGGGACGTACTCGGGTTCACCGGCATCGGCCGCGACGTCAGCGAACGGAAGGAACGCGAGCGCCAACTCCGGGAGGAGCAGGCGTTTCTGGAGAGCGTCTTCGAAGCCCAACCTGACATCGTCTACGCCTTCGACACGACGCGAGGATACCGCAAGTGGAACGACCGCGTGCCGACGGTAACAGGGTACACCGAGACGGAACTGTCCGAGATGGACCCACTCGAGTTCGTCGCGCCAGAATATCGAGAGCGAATCGACGCGGCGATCGACCGCGTCTTAGGGAGCGGCGACCGCGTCGCCGTCGAGGCAGAGCTGGTGACCAAAGACGGCGATCGGATTCCCTACGAGTTCAACAGCACTCGGATCACCAACGGGGACGGGACAGTTCATGGCTTTATCGGCATCGGTCGTGACATCAGCGATCGAAAGGAACGGGAGCGGGAGTTCGAACGTCTCGACCGACTCAACGACGCTATCCGGGCGATCGACGAGTCGACCGTCTCTGCCGAGAGCCGCGAGGAGATCGAATCCGTCGCTGTCGAGCGACTCGCGGAGACGGCGCTCTACCGGTTCGCTGCGATCGGGCGCACGGAGTCGACCGGCGACCGGCCGGTTCTCGAGGCGTGGGCTGGGGAGGGAATCGACGAGTGCGGTCTCGAGGCCGTGCTGGACTCGTTCGTGGCTCCGGACGGACCGTCAGTCGAGAAACGAAGCGTTCGGGCGTACACGAATCTCCGTGAGCGCGACGTCGACGCGTGGCGAGCCGACGCCCGCGAGTACGGGTACGGTGCCGTCGCGGTCGTCCCACTCGTCGCCAGCGACCGCGAACTGGGAGTCATCGTCGTCGGGGCTGGCGAGTCGTCGCCGTTTACTGATCGCGAACTCGAGGTTCTCGAGGAGTTCGGCGGCACGGTCGGCCACGCGAGCCACGCGATGACGCTGCGCCGACTCCTCTATACGGACACGGTCGTCGAACTCGAGTTCGAGTCGACCGACCGGGGTGACATCCTCGTCGATCTCTCTCACCTGGCGGAGTGTCGTCTCGCCGTCGATCACGTCCTCCCGATGACCGACGACGCGTTCGTTTACTACGTCACTGCTTCGGAGGCCGATCCGGACCGACTCCGCGAAGCAACAAGGGGACACGACGCGATCACGGACGCTCGATCGGTAGATGTCGACGGCGAAGAAAGTCGCTGGGAGTTCGTCGTCGGCGAAACGACCATCGCCGGTCTACTCGCCGAGCACGGCGGCCGAATCCGGTCGAAAGTCGTCGACGATGGCGTTTCGACTGACATCGTGCAGGTCAGCCCCGACGCGGACGTTCGCGGACTCGTCGACGCCGTCACCTCGGTCTACCCAGAGACGACGCTGGTCTCGAAACACACCGTCGATCGGCCGGTCCGGACTCGCGGAGACTTCCGGCAGATCGTCGAAACACAGTTTACCGACAGACAACAGGCTGCCCTCGAGGCGGCCTACTACGGCGGCTACTTCGAGTGGCCCAGACGTCGCAGCGATGCCGGCGACCTCGCTGCCCAGCTCGGAATCGCTCGCCAGACGTTCCACCAGCATCTCCGGGTCGCCCAGAGGAAGCTGCTGGCTGCCTTCTTCGATGGCGATCCACGATAGCGTCTTTCCGCCCTTCGGCGCTCGAAGGGTGGCGTTTCGATGAGTACAGACGAGTACTACTGTGTCGTACCAGATATCGCTGGTACGTCGCTTACACCCGTTCGTCAGCTACGCCGAACTATGAGCCAAATACTCGCTGGCGACAGCCTGACGACGGCCATGTTCGAGGCGCTCGCCGCGTCCCGTCGACGGCACTTGCTCCGTGCCCTCATCGAATGTACTGGCGACCAACCCGACGCTTACGCTCCGCTCTCGAGGCTTGCAACCGAGATCACCAGTCGAGAACAGCATCGGCCGATCGTCGCCGACGACCACTGTTCGCGGACCGAAATCGCGCTCGTCCATCGTCACGTCCCGGTGCTCGTCGATGCCGGCATCGTCGTCCGAGAGTCGACCGACGACGGGACGGCTCTCGCACTGGCCGACCACCCCGTTTTCGAGACGGACTGGGTTCACACGCTCCTCGAGAGCCCCGGCATGGACACGGACCGTCTCGACCGGACGCTCGACGCGCTCGCGCCGGCCCGTCGCCGGACGATCTGTGGGACGCTCGCGACGAGATGCGACGTCGTCCGCGTAGACGACCTCGTGACGGCACTCGTCACCAGCGAGGACGATCCGGCGGACGAACGGTCGTCGCTCACGATCGCACTCGTTCACGACCACCTGCCCGTGCTGGCGGACGTCGGCCTCCTCGAGTACGATCGCACGGAACGGACGGTTGCGCTCGCGACCGACGCCGACCTGTGGCGGGTCGAGTGGGCGAGCGAGAGCCCGCTCGAGTCCGTAACCGATCAGCTAGATCGCTCCGGAGACGGGCGAGCGAACGCCGACGGCGGGGTCGTCGGTCACGATGCCGGCTGGTGATACTGTCGGGTAGAAGTCAATACGAAGTCGGCGGCGGATTCGCGGCCGTCTCCCTCGGTGACGGCCCCAGCAGAGCGACCGATCGTCACGTCGTTTTGGCCGGCAGTATGAATCGTTTTGGCCGGCTTCGCCTGTCGACGAGCCGGGAGTCGAAATCGCGCCACGACCGGCCACGGGGTCACCGAGGTCCGACGAGCCGCCTGGCTGGGGAGTAGTGTTTCGAGCGCTAGTGGCGGGCCACGCCTGCACTCCGGGGTCGGCTTCGGTCGTGTGGGCCGGTTCGACTCGTCAGTCGAGGTGGAACGGGAGTCGCCTCTGTCGACTGATTCGGCGTGCTGTCCCGACGTCACGGTGCAGCCGCTTCGGGACGCGGCCGTACCGGAAACGTAGGGAAAACCGGGCGACTGCGGCGTCGCCAGCGTAGCGAGAACGACGTGTCCGGTGGGCACACGAGCGACTTTCGTGTTCCGCGCCGTGCATCACGGAAAGAGTAGGTAGACGAACGCCCCGTAGCCCGCGACGAGAACCGCCCCATCGACTCGAGAGAGCCCACGCCCGTAGCCCATCATCGCGGTGAGGACGAGCGTGAAGACGACCAGTGCGGGGAGTTCGAACCGGAGCGTGCTCGTGGCGACCTCGATCGGCGTGATGACGGCGACGATTCCGAGGACGGCGAGGACGTTGTAGATATTCGAGCCGACCACGTTGCCGATCGCAAACGCGGTTTCGCCTCGGAGAGCGCCGACGACCGAGGCCGCCAGTTCCGGCAACGAGGTTCCGAGTGCAAGCACGGTCAGCCCGATAAACAGATCAGAGAAACCGAGCGCCGACAGCAGACCGGTCCCGCCCGAGACCAGCCATCGAGAGCCGACCACGAGAGCGATCAGGCCACCGCCGACGAGTGCGACGTCTCTCGCTGTGGCCCCCGTGCCAGCATCGGGAGCGTCCGTGACGGGTGGCTGGTCTACGCCGGCGTAGTACAGCAAGCACGCGGTGAATCCGGCGAGGGCGAGCAAGAAGAGAACGCCCTCGAGTCGGCCGATTCGGCCGTTGGCGGCGAACGCGAGCAACAGCAGCGCCGCGACTACCATGGTGGGGACGTGGCGGCGCAGCACGCGCTCGCTGACCGCGAGGGGCTTGATGAGTGCGGTCACCCCTAGAACGAGACCTACGTTCGCGATGTTCGAACCGATGATCGCTCCCAGTCCGACGTCCGTCGAGACGTCGAGTGCACCGATCGTCGCGACGAACAGTTCGGGTGCGGTCGTCGCGAACGCGATCACCGTGACGCCGACGGTTGCGGCCCGGAGTCCCAGTCCGAGTGCGAGCCGTCCTGCTCCGGCGACGAGCAGTTCGGCACCGACGTACAGTGCAATGACTCCGGCTCCCAGGAGGACGACGAAGACTCCGGTCTCCGAGAGCATGAGGGTTGGTAGTCGAGATCGTGGTAAAAACGATCCGGAACGAGATGTCGGCACCGACGCGCTCCGCCTGCCGGATTTTCGATCCAAAAATATTACGCACAGGTATTGCGAGGCGAAAAATACCGTGGGTATTTATTCCGGCATCACGGAACGTAGGGTATGGGAGACGGTAGTGGGAACGGCTATCGACTCGACGAGATCGACCGGCGGATCATCTACGCGTTGATGGCTGACGCCCGAAATACGTCGGCCCCGGCGATTGCGGAGGAAGTGAGCGTTTCCGGAGCGACGATCCGGAACCGGATCGCACAACTCGAAGAACACGGCGTCATCGAGGGGTATCACGCCACCGTGGACTTCGAACATGCCGACGGTTCGTTGATGAATCTCTTTCTCTGTCACGTTCCGTTCGGCGAGGTCGAGGCCGCGGCTCGGAAGATCGGGACGATCCCGGGCGTCATCAACGTCCGGGAACTGATGGGCGGGCGGATCAATCTCCACGTGCTCACGGTGGGAACAGATACGTCCGACCTCCGCCGAGTCGGCCGCGAACTCGAGCGACTGGACGTCGAGATCGAAGACGAGTACCTGCTCCAGACCGAACACGACTTTCCGTACGCGCCGTACGGACCCGCAGACGGCCGGCGTCGGGAACCGTTGGCCGACTACATCAGCCTCACTGGCGGTGCCGAAGTCGTCGAGGTGACGGTCCACGAGGACGCGCCGATCGCCGGTCGGACGCTAGAGAACGCGGCACAGGACGGTGTTCTCGAGGGACAGACGCTCGTCGTCGCGATCGAGCGTGACGATACAGTCATCACGCCACAGGGCAACACGGAGATCCGCCCGAACGACGTCGTAACCGTCTTTTCGCCGAGCGAGAGCGACGAACCGACGCTCAGAGGGTTCCGCGGGCCGGACGACGAGAGCCCGGTCAGTTCGCCTGGACTCGAGTAAGATGCCGATCGAAAACCTGCTCCCCGAGTTCCTGCAGCCGTCGGAGACGGTCGACGAGAATGGCGTGCTCCGAGAGTGTCGACACTGTGGCTCGAAGTTCGACGAACCGGTCGATCGGTGTCGGGTCTGTGACTCGAGCGAAATTGCGACCTACGAGTTCGTCGGCGACGAGGACGGGGAGGAGGAAGAGGGAGAGGGAGACTGACTTCTCCCACGACTGACATCGTGGGGTTGTGCTGGTCACAGACCAGTGCCCGTCACAGACGAGCATCCCCACGTGGACGTTCGCCGGTCGGCTGTCGGCGTCTTGAGCCAAGTCAGTGTGGCTTCCGGGCGGGACAGCGGGTTTGGTAACGAGGCACCCGACCACGAAACGCAGTCGTGACGCGTGAGCTTTGCAACCCACAGAACGACGAGCTTGCGGTAGTCGAAAACGCCGTCGGCGACGTTTCGATACACGCGATCTCGCCCGAATCCGATGTCGACCTCGTCGCCGACTACTGGGCCGACAGTCCAGCGGAATTCTCCGCACTCGTCGACCCAGACGCGACGGTCATGGAGTACGACTCGGTTCGAAGCTACCCGTCGCTGGTGCTAGTCGACTCGAGCGACACGGTTCGCTGGCAACCCGGCGACGAGCGGGAGATCCTGGCGATCGGTCCGGTGCCCGACGACGTGATCCTCGAGTGGCTCGACCAGCACCGGTAGCGCATCGCTGTTCGATCCGTCGAACCCGACCGATTATGTCTCACCGGCGTCGAGTATCGGCTATGGCGATGGACGTGTTCGGCCTACTCGGCAACCCTGTGGAACACTCGCTGTCACCGCCGATGCACGAGGCGGCGTACGACGAACTCGGACTCGAGGCTCGCTACGTCACGTTCGAGCCAGCCGTCGACGATCTAGGGGCCGCGATCGAGGGGGCGAGAACGCTCGGCATTACCGGGCTGAACGTGACGATCCCGTTCAAGCAGGACGTACTCGAGACCGACGCCGTCGCAGTCGACGAGATGGCGACGCGAATTGGCGCGGTCAACACCATCGACTTCTCGGGATCGGAGCCGACGGGACACAACACCGACGCGTCGGGCGCACTCCGGGCACTCCGGATGCACGACGTGACTGTCGAGGGGGCGACCGCGGTGGTCGTCGGTGCCGGCGGTGCCGGCCGTGCGATCTCGTTCGGACTGGCCGACGCCGGTGCGACCGTCGAAATCGCGAACAGGACCGAGTCTACGGCCCACGAACTCGCCGACGAGGTGCCAAACGCGACCGGGCACGGACTCGAGGATGGAACGCTCGAAGCACTGCTTTCGGGGGCGGATGTGCTCGTCAACGCCACGAGCGTCGGCCTGGAAGAGGACGCGACGCCGGTTCCGGCCGACGCGCTCTACGACGGATTGGCCGTGCTGGATGCGGTCTACCGACCGCTTGAAACGCGACTCCTCCGTGACGCGGCCGCCGCGGGCGCGACGACCGTCGACGGGGCCTGGATGTTGCTCTACCAGGGAGTCGAAGCGTTCGAACTGTGGACCGGTCGTGAGCCACCCGTCGAGGCGATGAACGACGCGCTGCGATCGAGACTGTAACGACCGATAGTTCGTCGTTTCGACTATCGATGGGAGGAATTTAAGTGCCAAAGCCCTCTACGTTCGAACGATGGCAATCCTCGAAAAACTGAAGTCACTGTTGGGACTCGACGACTCGAGCTCGGACGGTCAGCCCCCCGGAAAGGTCGGCGTTACCGTCGAGCGGGAAGGGCCGCCGACGGTCGGCGATGTCGACGAGGAAGACGTCACGGAGGAAGCCGCAGCAGCCGGTGTGCCCGCCTCGGGATCGACAGATTCGATCGTCGAGCCGGCACGGGAGCCAGAGAGCGCAGCCGAACCGGCCGAAGCAACTGGCCCGACTGAGACCGACGCTGCCCCGACGACAGAGACGACGCCGGACGAGAGTCGGGGTGTCGAATCCGAAGACGAACTGCCGGACGAGGGTTCGTCTCCAGAATCCGAGCCCGAAACCGACTCCGAGCCCGAAACCGACTCCGAGCCCGAAACCGACTCCGAGCCCGAAACCGACTCCGAGCCC
>JGI2924J29684_1077497_pt1 | contig 17960 bp, 13 predicted proteins | sample BenlonsequencITS_FD_29684 | JGI IMG/M metagenome (IMG submission 29684)
ACGAATATGAACGGACAAGTACCTAAAAGCGCCTCGATTTTAGTGATGGACCCCAATACAGGCGAAATGCTGGCCATAGCATCCGTTCCTGGATTTAACCCCAATCACTATCAGGATGCTGATCCCAGCGCTAGGAGGAATATTGCCGTCCAGAATGGTTACGAACCCGGATCAACCTTTAAGATTATTACGTTAGCAGCTGCCTTAGAGGAAAAGAAAATTAAGCCAACGGAACATTTCTTTGATAAAGGCTCTTATACAGTTTTAGGTAAGAACGTACGTTGCTGGAAATCAGGCGGACATGGAGATCAATCCTTTGTGCAAGTTGCAGAGAATTCCTGTAACCCAGGTTTTATAGAAATGGGACAGCGTCTGGGAATGGACACCTTTTATAAATATTTGCGGGAATTTGGATTTGGTCAAAAGACAGGAATTGAGATGTCCGGAGAGGCCCGGGGCATTTTAGCCAACAAGAAAAAAGCCACAGCTCTGGATCTGGCGACCATGTCTATAGGGCAAACCAATAACGTTACTCCTATTCAGCTTTTGACGGCAGTTTCCGCTGTAGCCAATGGCGGAACGCTTATGAAACCCCAATTAGTGAAAGAAATTGTCGGCCCTAGCGGACGAGTCATAACTCCTTTTAAGAAAGAGGAAATTCGCCGTGTTATCAGTGAAGATACCTCCAAACTCGAACGGGAGATTCTTGAGTCTGTTGTCACGAACGGTACAGGCCGAAGGTCCTTTCTGCCCGGATATCGAGTAGCCGGAAAGACTGGAACAGCCCAAAAAGTGGTGAATGGTTCCTATGCACAAGGAGACTATATTGCTTCTTTTGTGGCCTTTGCTCCGGCCGATCATCCACGGTTGGCTATCCTGGCGGTTGTCGATGGAGTGCCGTTTTTTGGCGGGGCTGTTGCCGCACCGATTGTTCAGAGCGTCATGCTTGACTCTTTGAAGTATTTGGGAATAAAACCGGACACGAAAGCGCCCTTGACACCCGGAAAACCCATGCCCGGTTTGGAATTTCCGCCGCTGAAGAAAGCTGCAACCGTTCCTTCTGTTTTGGGCTTGCCCTTAGCTGAGGCGCAAAAAGCTTTAACGGAGGCGGGATTTAAGACACTTACGGAAGGTCAGGGCGAGATGGTCCTTGACCAAATTCCCCATGGGGATGCTCAAGTTGAGGAAGGATCGAATGTTCTTCTTTATCTTGGAAAGGACGCCTCAACTCCTACCCTTGCACACTGGTGGGAAGATGATGACGAAGACATTGAAGCGATTCACAACTTAGCAGGGCGTGTGCCTATTTCAGTGAGCCCTTTGGGGCAGCCGTGAGGAAGCTAGGTCTGCCTTGGATATGAATTGTCTATACTATTAAAAAAGGAGAATGAAGGGATGATGTGGTATGCCAGCGGTGCCGAAATCACTGTCTGAAATTATACAGGAAATTGAAGTTTTAGGCTCATCAGGGGATACCGGAGTTGTAATTAAAGGGATGGCTATGGACTCCCGACGCGTTGAGGAAGGGGATCTCTATGCCTGTGTTCCGGGTTTTAAAGTGGATGGGCATGATTACGTGGCAGCAGCTGTTGCCGCCGGAGCGTCCGCTTTGGTTGTAGAACGTTTTCTGCCCCTGGACGTGCCGCAAGTGAAAGTTGTCAGCGTCCGTCAAGCAATGGGAGCCATTGCTGCCATCCTTTATGACCGCCCCAGTGAACGATTAGAACTCATTGGCGTAACCGGGACAAACGGGAAGACTACCATTACCTACTTAATAGAGAAAATTGCCGCGAAGCAGAAGCAAAAGGTGGGCATCATCGGGACCTTAGGTGCTCGTATTGATGGCCGCGATATTCCGGGCGAAAGAACAACGCCGGAAGCCATCGAGGTTCAAAAGCTTTTAGGAGCAATGGTGGCGGAAAAGGTCAGCGTTGCTGTTATGGAAGTCTCTTCTCATGCTCTGGACCTCGGAAGAGTTGCCGGCTGCGAATTTGATGTGGGTATTTTCACCAATTTAACACAAGATCACCTGGATTATCATAAAACAATGGAAGAATACCTTAATGCCAAGGCCAAATTATTTTCAAGTCTTAAGGGTAAAAAACAGCCTAAGTTGAGTATTCTTAATGGCGATGATCCAGCATTTTTGAAATTAAACAATGCCTCAAGTGCCCCGGTAGTGAGTTATGGAATTCACAATCAAGAGGTGAATTATCGGGCAGAGAAGGTTCAAGTGACTTCGGATGGTGTGCGCTTTACAATTCAATTTAAGGGTGATAGCCAAGAAATTTGGTACGCTACACCAGGCTTTTTCAGCGTCTACAATGCACTGGCTGCTTTTGTTTGGGGTGTCGAGCGCGGATATACGCCTAAGTCTGTGGCAGAGGCTTTGGCAGAAATCCCCGGTGTTCCGGGACGCTTTGAAAGTGTCCGCAGTGGGCAGCCGTTTCAAGTAATTGTTGATTATGCCCATACCCCGGATGGTTTGGAAAATGTTGTTCGTACAGCCCGTGATTTTACGCAGGGAAGACTGATTACCGTTTTCGGATGCGGGGGGGACCGAGATCGCGGGAAACGGCCTTTGATGGGCAAAGTAGCTTCAGAAGGAAGTGACTTTCTGATAGTAACGTCAGATAACCCTCGTACAGAGGATCCGGAACTGATTATTCAGGAGGTGCTTCAAGGTGTCTCAAAGGTTGACTATGTAGCATTGACTGACCGCAGAGAGGCTATTGAAAAGGCATGCGGCATGGCTAAACCTGGAGATACAATTTTAATCGCCGGTAAGGGGCATGAAACCTATCAGATTTTTGGGACCGAGGTTCATCCCTTTGACGATCGTGAAGTTGCCCGGGAATCGTTGAGGAGGCTGGGATATGTTTAAATGGACAGCCGAAAAAGCAGCTCAGATTACCAAGGGAACATTGTACGGAGATTCAAATATTGAAATCAGGGGGTGTATCCTTGACAGTCGCCAAGCCCAAGGCGGGGAAATGTTTTTTGCTCTTCCCGGTGAACGAGTGGACGGGCACGATTACATGGATGCTGCTTGGAAAAATGGGGCAGCCCTGGTAATTGCCGAAGAGGGGTATTTTCAACGAAAGGGCCAGATGCCATGCGCTCCTGAAGGCAAGGCACTTTTGCTTGTCAGTTCCGGACAACAAGCACTTCAAGAGTTGGCCCGTCATTGGCGCTTGGAACTTGGAGCCAAAGTGGTGGGGGTCACAGGAAGCAATGGGAAAACCACAACCAAAGATATGATCTCAGCGGTCTTGGCACAGCGATTTAGAGTCTATCGCAGCAAGGAAAATCATAACAATGAATTAGGTCTTCCTTTGACGATTTTGAATTCTCCCCCAGAGACGGAGATTTTAGTTTTGGAGATGGGAATGCGTGGATTGGGTGAAATTAAGGCTTTATGTGACATTGGTAAACCGGATATCGGAGTCATCACAAATATTGGCACAACCCATCTGGAATTGCTTCTGACACATGAACGGATAGCTCAGGCAAAGTGGGAACTTATTGAGGCTCTGCCTAAGGATGGTATCGCCATTTTAAATGCTGAAGACGAAAAATCCGTTCAAAAGTCTTATGCCGATCCTCATCGCAGCCTGTTTTATGGTACCAGTGAAGGGTTAGTTTCTCCAGATATTCAAGGCTCTCAACTCACGCCCAAGGGGACCTTAGGAACGGAGTTTCAGGTGAGTTACCACAGGCAAAAAGAAGCTGCTTTTCTTCCTTTACCAGGCAAGCATAATGTTTTAGATGCCTTGGCTGCCCTTGCGGTAGGAACAGTTTTTGGAATTTCTTTAGCTGATGGCTGCAAAGGCTTGCGGGAACTGGAAATGTCTAAAATGCGTTTAGAGCTGCGACCAGGAATTTTTGAATCAATGCTGATTAATGACGTTTATAATGCTAATCCTGTTTCTATGCAGGCATCGCTGAGAATTCTTAAAGAACGGGCACAGGAAAATAAAACTGTGGCAATCTTAGGGGAAATGTACGAATTAGGTTCCGCCGCGGCAGCGGGACACCGTGAGGTAGGTCAAACGGTGGCTGAGCTTGGGGTCAGTGCCTTGATCACGGTAGGAGCTCTGGCCCAGGATATAGCCTACGGTGCCAATCTGGCCGGTTACCCCCAAAGTCAAACTTACAGATCGGACACTAAAGAGGAAGCGATTAGGAAAGCCAAGGATCTCTTGGCAGTTTACGGGCCGGGAACTTGGGTTCTCATCAAGGGTTCTCGGGGAATGAAGATGGAAGAAATCACCGTACAACTCGAAAGAACAGAGAAAAGGATGGAATAGTGCATGTCTGAGCGTCTGGTCATGGCTGGAATGCTAGCCCTAATAATCACATTAGTTTTGGGCCCCTTCCTGATACCCATCTTAAGGATTCTGAAGTTCGGTCAAACGGTGCGGGATGATGGACCCAAGAGGCATTTGAAAAAGACTGGGACACCGACCATGGGAGGGATAATTTTTCTGGTTGGGATTATCTCCAGTGCGCTGTTTTGCGCGGAGCAGCCAACTTCCCTGGAAATGGTAACCCTTGTCGGCATAACCTTAGGGTTTGGACTCATTGGATTTATTGATGATTTTATTAAGGTCGTTATGCATCGTTCTTTGGGATTGCGCGCGTATCAAAAACTTATTGGTCAGTTTGGGTTGGCCTTTGTGCTTATGTGGATATCAGTTCATTGGCTGGGCCGAGGAACGGATCTTTCTATTCCCTTCACCTCAGTGCATCTCGAGCTGGGTTGGTTTTATTACGCTTTAATTTCCTTGGTCATTGTGGTTATGACGAATGCTGTCAATTTAACGGATGGTTTAGACGGTTTGGCAGCGGGAAGTACTTTAATTGCAGGTTTAGGCTATATCGTGATTGCTCTGCTGGCGGCTATTCAAGGGGTAGCCGTCTTGGCCCATGAAACGGATATGGCTGTTTTTGCTGCTGCCTTAGTAGGAGGCTGCTTAGGCTTTTTGCGATTTAATGCTCACCCTGCCCGTGTTTTTATGGGAGATACGGGGTCTTTGGCCTTGGGCGGAGCTTTGGCCAGCCTGGCAGTTCTGACAAAAAGCGAATTTGTGTTTATTATTGTGGGTGGTCTATTTGCCGTAGAAGCACTTTCCGTCATTATTCAGGTGGCCTCCTTTCAGACGACCGGGAAAAGGGTTTTTCGCATGAGCCCTCTCCATCATCACTTTGAACTTGAAGGCTGGAGCGAGTGGAAAGTGGTCCTTGTTTTCTGGACGGCAGCTCTGGTCTGTGCAATTTTGGGAATAGCCGCCTACCTGCCAACGCTGAGTTAGATCCTGTCACGCAGGAGAAGACGGTTTAGCTTGGACATCAGAATGGGATACTAATTTGGATACTTTAAACTGTCTGTGATGAATTAAAAAGAAATAGTGTGTCGCCAGGACCGTCCCCAAGACACATCGGACCGTCCCCATGACACACCCAAGACATACTAATGGGGGTACTGAAGTGAATAAACGTGTTTTAGTTATTGGTGCTGGACTTAGCGGGCAAGCGGCTGTGCGTAAGCTTCAAGGCTTGGGCGCGGAAGTTTTCCTGACTGATCGTAAGCCTTTAGAGCAACTCGAAGGGGTTGAAGAATTGAATCTTGATGAGGGCCATTTATTGGTGGGGGGTGTACCGGAGTTTAAAGAGGTTAATCCGGATCTTTTGGTGCTGTCGCCGGGGGTATCTCCCAAACTGTCCCTTGTTCAAGATGCCTTAAGCCAAAAAGTGGAGGTCTGGAGCGAGGTTGAACTGGCCATGGTTGATTGTCCTGCGCTTTGTGTTGGAGTCACAGGAACTAACGGTAAAACAACAACGACTTCCTTGATTGGAGAATTAGCAAAGCGGACTGGCCGGCCAACGGTTGTAGCTGGGAATATCGGAGTCGCTCTAAGCGGAAAAGTCGCAGGTATGGATGAAAAGGGCATTGTTGTTGCCGAGTTGTCGAGTTTTCAATTAGAGTTTATCCATAAACTTCGTGTTCATGTTGCAGCGTTGCTGAATCTCACCCCGGATCATCTGGATCGACATGGTTCGATAGAAAACTATCTGGAAGCGAAAGCTCGGATTTTCGAGAATCAAAGGGAAACTGATTTAGCGATATTAAATTGGGATGATCCTTATGTGCGCGAATTGGGACCAAAACTAAAGGGGCAAGTACTCTACTTCAGCCCTACATCATTTTTGAAAAAAGGGATTAGCTTAGATCAGGATAATATCGTCTACTCAGAAAATGGCAAAGTCATTCCCATCGTTTCCCCTAAAAAGCTTCAGCTGCGTGGAGCTCACAATTTAGAAAACGTCATGGCTGCCGCCGCGGCAGGCAAAGCTATGGGACTTTCCTGGACTGAGATTGCCGAAGGTCTTGAAGAGTTTCCGGGGGTAGAGCATAGAGAGGAGATCGTTGGGACTTTTAACGATGTTCTTTTTGTTAACGATTCTAAGGGAACCAACACGGATGCGGCAACAAAGGCTTTGTTAGCCTTTGAAGAACCCATCGTTTTAATTGCCGGAGGTAAAAATAAGGGACTCGATTTTCACGACTTTATGAAGATTGTCAGAGATAGAGTTAAAAGTCTTGTTTTATTGGGGATGGCTGCTGATGAGATGGAACAAGCAGCAAGAGATGAAGGCGTTGAAAGAATTATCCGGGCCTCAAGCTTTGCTGATGGAGTGGAGAAAGCAATAGCTGAGGCAGTTCCCGGCGACGTCGTTCTCTTATCACCTGCTTGTACAAGTTGGGATATGTTTAAAAGTTATGAGGAAAGAGGGGAATTGTTTAAGGAGTTAGTGCGTAGGCATTATAGGGAACCCATTGAACAATAAAAGGGGGAACTCTATGTGCGAAGGTATCACCGACCGGATCTGGTCTTGCTGGGGACAATTTTAGCCTTGCTGGGGATAGGTTTTATTATGGTCTATAGCTCGAGCGCTGTGAGAGGGTACATTCAGTTTGACGATCCTTATCATTTTCTGAAAGCAGAAGTCATTTGGGTATCCTTGGGTCTTTTGGCCATGTTCGCCAGCTATAGGGTTGATTTGCAAATGCTGCGCCGTTTGGCTAAACCAGCCCTTTACGTTGCCGTTGTTCTGTTAGTGGCCGTCAAAGTTCCCGGATTAGGACGGAGAGTGAATGGCGCCGATCGTTGGATTGGTCTGGGTCCTTTGTCCATACAGCCTTCCGAAGTGATCAAACTCTCGATGGTTTTAGTGATGGCCCATATTATGGCCTTAAATCCTCATAAGATCCAATCCTTTCGCAAAGGGGTTTTACCTATATTGGGTCTGATGGGATTGATTGCAGGCTTGATTATGCTTCAACCCGATCTCGGGACAACGTTGGTGATTGCCGCGACAACATTTTTTATGCTGATTGCCGCAGGCGCAAAAACTTCACATATCTTAGGACTTGGTGGAAGCGGACTGGGACTGGTTGTAGCGGCCATTGCTGCTGCGCCGTACAGAATGCGGAGGATATTTGCCTTTCTAGATCCCTGGGCAGACCCTTTGGGGAATGGATACCAAACGATTCAAGCTCTGTTAGCCTTGGGGCCGGGGGGGCTTTTTGGCTTAGGCCTAGGGCAAAGCCGTCAAAAATTCCTATATTTGCCGGAGAACCATACGGATTTTATTTTTGCCATGATTGGCGAGGAACTGGGGTTCGTAGGAGCAACCTTGGTTGTGATGTTGTTTTTTCTGTTTGCCTGGAGAGGATTTCGAGTTGCCATGAGATCTCAGGACGCTTTTTCAGGCTTGTTGGCCGTTGGCTTAACTGCTATGATATCAATTCAAGCGATGATCAATATGGGTGTTGTGAGCGGGGTATTGCCTGTAACAGGAATTACCTTGCCGTTTATCAGCTATGGGGGAACATCGTTGGTTTTTACAATGCTGGGTGTAGGAGTCTTACTTCGAGTATCGCGGGAAATTAGGTAAGGAAGGGGAAAAACCAGTGCGGGTAATGCTGACAGGTGGAGGAACAGGCGGACATATATATCCCGCTTTAGCTATCGCTAAGGGGTTGTTGGCCAAGGATTCCGAAACTAAAATCCTTTACGTGGGAACTCGCGACGGAATGGAAGCGCGCTTAGTCCCGGAGGCGGGCATCGAGTTTGCCGGAATTTCCGGCAAGGGCCTGCCGCGCAAACTAAGTTTGGATACTATAAAAGTTATGGGGGAAAGCACCAAAGCTCTTTGGCAGACTAAAGAAATATTGCGCAAGTTTCACCCGGATTTGGTCGTTGGTACCGGAGGTTATGTCTCAGGACCTGTTGTATTGACGGCAGCTCTTTTTCATATTCCAACGCTGCTCCATGAGCAAAATGCTTTGCCGGGTATTACAAATAAGCTTTTGGCTCGGGTGGTACGGCGTGTAATGGTTACCTTCCCGGAAAGCACGAATCATTTTGGGGTAAAACAGAAGCTGGAACTCGTTGGGTTGCCCGTTCGTCCGGACATTGGCCGGGTCACTCGCAGTGCCGGTGCTAAACATTTCGGATTGCAGCCGGATCATTTAACGATTCTCGTCACGGGCGGCAGCCGGGGGGCGAGAACTTTGAATCAGGCCATGGCCGCCGCCTTGGAACATCTCGCCAAGCGTCCGGAGATACAAGTGATTTGGGCTACAGGGAAGGTGACCTATGAGGAAACGATTAAGGAATTGGAAGAGAGAGGCATTGCCTGGCAAAGTCCTCAGTGGCGCATTGTAGAGTATTTAAAAGAAATACCTGAAGCCCTGGCTTGTTCGGATCTCTTTATTGGCCGAGCAGGTGCAGCGACTTTAGCGGAGATACAGGTTGCCGGTGTTCCCGGAATTTTAGTGCCTTATCCGTTTGCTGCCGAAAATCATCAGGAGCATAACGCTCAGGCTATGGTAAATTCCGGAGCGGCTCGAATGATCCTAGATCGGGAACTGAATGGAGAAAAGTTATGGAACTATGTTGAGGAATTGATTTCCTCGCCTTCATTGTTGGATAAAATGGGAATTGCTTCTCGTGGTTTGGCTAAACCACAGGCTTTGAATAAAATTGTTGCTCTTTGTTGGGAGACGGCTTGGCACTAGTTTGTCTCGAACACGCCCGATATTACCATTTGCCATTCTGAAAAGTGTGTCAAAAGGACCGTCCCTTAGTCCACTTAGTCCACCTTAGTCCACGTTTCTCACACCTTCTTGCCTCTATGCATAGGATATGGCAGTAACAAAGAAGAGGAGTGAGTTGTGTGTGGCCGAGGAGGAAATTGCTCTTAGTTGCTGCTTCTGATGCTTCGGGAATTGATGGAGTTCGCGCTCTCTTGAAGGAACTGGATCTTGAATATTCCGAGGTTGATCCTGAGATAACGGGAATAGGTTCTGTCACGACTCGGGATTGGTGGGAAAAGTCATTTGCTGATGGAGATAAAGAACCAGGCCCGTTCACTGAAAGCGTTGTCTGGCCGGAATTTACCGATGGTTATCGGGCGGAACAGATTTTGGGGTGCAATATGCCCCTACAGTCCATTAATTCGTATTTACATAATATCTTGAAGGATAGTATCGTTATACCATTTTCCGATGAGAACACGTCTTTCGTTGAAGATTACCCCTTGCTTGGGCATATCTTGAAGGAAGCAGGGTTTGAACCGTCCATCCTTTGGAAGACTAAAAGTGGAACCTGGAAATGTGAGGGGAGACCCGGTTACATCTGGCTTCTGCCGGAGTCCTGGCTGTTAATGCTGGCAGAAGGAGAGGCCATGGGAAGGGCGGAGGATTTTGGTTCGAAAGTCCTATGGAAACGGAACGAAATGGGGATTGACTTTTATCGGGGAGAGTACGAGACTTATGTAGGGTATCTGCCAAGGTGGCCGGAACCTTCAGAGGAACTCTCGGTTGTAGCTTCAATAGCAACCTGCTTGAGTCTGGGAGTATCCTGGCTGGACATAAAATCAGCGCTTAAGCCGATTGGGACTGACAACATAATGACGGAAAATTTGAGGTGGAACAGTCATGGTTTTGAATGGATTGCCGGGGCGAGTGGAGAAGAATTACCCGCTGAAGCAGTTGACGACATGGAAGATCGGCGGACCGGCTGAGTTTGCCTATTGGCCAAATTCTGCGGAAGATTTTGTCTTGGTCATAGAACGTGCGAAGGCAGCGAAAGTTCCCGTTTGGTTAATCGGCCGAGGTTCCAATCTTTTAATTTCTGATGAGGGGCTTCCCGGGATTACTCTGGTAACAACATCGTTGCGTGCTATTCGTTGGGGAGATTACTCAGTTCAAGTGCAAGCGGGATATCCATTAGCCCGTTTAGCTCAAGAAGCCGGAGAACGAGGTTGGCATGGTTTGGAATTCGCTCGCGGCATCCCCGGTTCTGTGGGAGGGGCGGTCATTATGAATGCCGGTGCTCATGGCGGGGAAATGGCTCCCCAAGTTGAAAGCTTATCGGTACTTACAACTGAGGGGTGTAGGCGAACTCTTGAAAGAAGGGACCTAGAGTTTGGTTATCGATATTGTTCTTTAAACGGAGAGGCCTGGATTTTAGAAGCTACGCTAACGTTTTCTCCGGGAGATAGAGATGAAATTCTTCATATCATGGGAGAAAACCTGAAACGCAGGGCGATAAATCAACCCTTGGAAGTACCTAATGCCGGGAGCGTTTTTCGAAACCCCACCGGTGATTCTGCAGGGCGCTTAATTGAAGCCGCCGGGTGGAAGGGAAGAGGCATCGGAGGTGCTGTCGTCTCAGATAAACATGCCAATTTTATTGTCAACATAGGCGAGGCGAAGGCTTCCGAAGTACTTGCTTTAATCGAGGAGATACAGAAGGATATTCAATCTAAATATGGGGTCGATTTGCAGACGGAAGTGAAATATTTAGGAAAATTGAGGGATTGCCCTTAAAGTAGTGATACCAAGGAGGAGAAAAATATGACTATGGATCGCTATGTCATTACGGGAAAACAAAGATTAGAGGGGACGATTCATGTAAGTGGGGCGAAAAACTCTTCCCTTCCATTACTTGCGGCAACTCTGCTTGCCGAAGGGACCTCAACTTTGTTGGAAATTCCGACGTTGGCAGATATTACACATATGATTGAGGTTTTGAAACACCTTGGTTGTAAAGTACAACGTCAAAACGAAGGATTGAACATAGATGCCGCTGCCCTTGAATTCTGTGATGTTGATGAAGAACTAATGCGGAAAATGCGAGCTTCAAATTTGATTTTAGGTCCCCTTTTAGCTCGTTATGGGCGGGTCAAAATTTCCCGGCCAGGTGGCTGCGCTATTGGAACCCGGCCGATGGATCAGCATATCAAAGGATTACAGCAGCTTGGAGTGAAGACCAAAGAGAGACATGGGTATATTGAAGCCTGGGCAGACCAGTTAGAAGGTGCAGAAATTTATCTGGATGTACCGAGTGTGGGGGCAACTGAAAATATAATGATGGCTGCGGTTTTGGCCAAAGGAACCACTGTGATTCGGAACGCCGCGCGTGAGCCGGAAATTGTTGATTTGCAAAACTTTCTCAATAAGATGGGCGCTAAAGTACGTGGGGCAGGGATGGATATCCTGAGAATTGACGGGGTTGAATTTCTCCGGCCTGCGGAGCACATAGTGATCCCGGATCGCATTGAAGCCGGTACCCATATGATAGCTGCCGTCATGACTGGGGGGGACATAACCATTGAGAATGTTGTACCGGAACATTTGGAGCCGGTCATTGCTAAACTGCGCCAGGCAGGTGCTAAGATCACCCTCTTAGATGATGCTGTTCGTGTCCAGCAGAAAGGCAGAATTCGCAGCATAGATCTTAAAACAATGCCTTATCCGGGTTTCCCGACAGATATGCAGCCACAGTTTATGGCTATGCTATCATGTGCAGAAGGAACCAGTGTCATTACGGAAACAATTTTCGAAAACCGCTTCCAACATGTGGATGAGCTGTGCAGAATGGGGGCTCAAATAAAAGTTGAAGGCCGAACAGCCATTGTCCGTGGTACTGAAACGTTTGAAGGAGCTTTTGTTGAGGCTACTGATCTAAGAGCAGGGGCTGCCCTCTTTCTGGCGGCATTAGCGGCTGACGAAGCAACTGTTTTGGAAAGAGTCGATTATATTGATCGCGGCTATGAAAACTTAGAAGAAAAGTACCGGCATTTAGGCGCTAAACTTCTGAGGGTCACTCCAAAAGTTTAACCTGTATATAAAAGATATTTGTGCCGATATACTTTATAAAGATAAAGAAAATTTTTCAAAGGACATGACAGAATGGGTTTGTATTAGTTATACTTGGAACAAGGAGGAACTGCGTCATGACTTCCAAGAAAACGAATACATCCTTCTTTTATCTGACCGTATTGGCCGTATTACTCGCACTGGGTTTAGCCTTGTTCTTTCGCTCCAGTGCGTTTGTTGTTCAAAATATTACGGTGCAAGGTCTTTCAGCAATTCCGAAAAATGAGATCTTGAAATTAGCCAGCGGTGCCAAGGGACAGAATCTTTTACTCTTTGATCAAGAAGACCTGAAGAATAAGATTTTTATGCATCCTCTCGTTCAAGACGTTAAATTCAAGAGAATACTGCCGCATACATTAGTTATTCAAATTACTGAGCGGACGCCAGTAGCTTTAGTTGTGATTTCTAAAGGGGTTTTGGAAGTTGATTCTCAGGGCATCTTTTTGCGGCGTTTAGAGAGTTGGCCTAAAACAGATTATCCTGTTATCACCGGAGTTGCCGTTGCGGATACCATTGGCCCCGGCCAGAGCCTGAATAATCCTTCTCTGACTGCGGCTCTCCGCCTCTTGGGACAAGCTCCCAAAGAACTCTTAAGCCAGATTGGGGAACTTCATGTGAATACTATCCAGCAAATGACCTTGTACCTGACAAGCGGGGTAGAGGTTCGTTTGGGACAAGCACAGGAATGGAAAGATAAATTGAATGCCCTTTGGCAATTGATTAATGATAAAGAGTATAAATCATTTCAACAAGGGGTACGCTATATTGATTTTACTGCGGCAAAGCCGGTAATTGGCCGTTAAATCGAGGGAGGATCTGAGATTATGTGGTTACCGATATTAGGCTTAGTGCTCGGATTAGCTATTGGGTATGTAAGTCCGTTTTCAGTCCCGATAGAATATGCTAAATATTTTTCAGTAGGGATCTTAGCTGCTTTGGATTCAGTTCTGGGCGGCATTCGATCTGCACAGGAAGATCATTTCGACAGCACAGTATTTCTGAGCGGCTTTTTCAGTAATATGCTTTTAGCAGCCGCCCTAGCGTATATCGGAGACCGGATTGGAGTTGACCTTTATTTAGCTGCAATCGTAGCCTTTGGTGTGCGTCTGTTCAATAACCTTGGAAGTATTCGGCGACACCTGTTAAAAAAGTAGCAAAGTTGTACACTTTGCTGAAAGTTTTTATTTTAAAAAAAAGGGATAACGCCTTGACATATAGAATTTGTAATGAATTTAAAGGGTTTTATGTATTCAGATGTTATTAGTACGCATACATTAAGTCTTCGCACTTCGTGGCAGTCTATGGGTTATTGCCTCAGGTGCTTTAGAGGGAGCCGTTGTCAAAAAACGAGGCTGAACTTTTTTGTATTCCGGTCATAATAAGCGAGGAGGTTAAACCTAGATGCTAGAATTTGAAACTGAATTAAACCAAATTGCCGAGATCAGGGTAATTGGTGTGGGTGGTGGCGGAAATAATGCGGTGAATCGTATGATTACCGCTGGTTTACAAGGAGTAAATTTTGTAACTGTTAATACCGATTCACAGGCTTTACATCTTTCTCACGCGACTCAAAAGGTCCAGATCGGTATTAAGTTGACTAAAGGTCTTGGGGCAGGTGCTAACCCAGAAATAGGGGCTAAAGCAGCGGAAGAAAGCCGTGAAGAATTGGCTAAGGTTCTTAAGGGTGCAGATATGGTTTTTGTCACTGCCGGTATGGGCGGCGGTACAGGTACAGGCGCTGCTCCCATTGTTGCAGAAGTTGCCAAGGAGATGGGAGCGCTAACGGTAGGTGTTGTTACCAGGCCCTTCACGTTCGAGGGACGAAAAAGAGCCATGCAAGCCGAAAAGGGAATTGCTGAACTTAAAAGTAAGGTCGACACTTTAATAACAATACCTAACGACCGCTTGTTACAGGTCGTGGACAAGCATACTACCATCCATGAAGCATTTAGGATAGCCGACGACGTCTTGCGTCAAGGGGTACAAGGAATTTCAGACCTGATTGCTGTACCGGGCTTAATCAATTTAGACTTTGCCGATGTAAAAACGATTATGTCTAATACCGGTTCAGCTTTAATGGGAATTGGACAAGCCACCGGAGAAAACCGGGCAGTTGACGCGGCTCGGAAGGCTATTTCCAGTCCCTTGTTGGAAACTTCAATTGAAGGAGCAAAGGGAGTGCTGCTTAATATCACCGGCGGAGTAAATCTAACTCTCTTTGAAGTGAATGAAGCCGCAGGGATTATCTCTGAAGCGGCTGATCCTGAGGCGAACATCATTTTTGGTGCGGTGATTGATGAGAACCTTAAAGAAGAATTAAGGGTTACTGTAATTGCTACAGGATTTGATCAGCAATACGCCAGTGTGTCAGGCGCCCAGGGAAAGGCTCAGGAAACAACGATTATTAAACCGGTAGCCAAAGAAGTGGATATTGATATTCCTGAATTTCTCCGACGCAGAAGATAATCATTGTTGATGTAAAATTCAAATTTCAATAAGAGAAGTACCCATTGTTTTAGGAAAAAGGTTCCTTATAACTCCGATAATGATTAAATATTGGATCAATGCCCCCCTAGGATAGAACGATAAAGCTCTATCTAGGGGGTTTTTACATGGATACTAAACGAGGGATAGACTTTTAGTAAGCTGGAGAAAAGTAAGAGATGCCGTTGCTATAACCACATAAAATCCGAGTTATAATTTTTAGAAATATAGAATTGCTTAACATAGAACTACTTGAAGGAATTAAGGTTATTTTGTAGAATAATGCATAACTAGATTGAAATTTATAAAATCGGTGTCTAACTCTTTATTTAAAATTTAAGAAGGACGAGGATGATGTTTAGCATGGGATTATTTAAACGTGAGAATGAGCAAATAATTCAAGACCACAACTTAGATTGTGAAAAGATGTATAAGGCGTTAACACAAAGTAATTTTATAGAGCCCTTAGAAGTTGATATCGCGCCTTCAAGCTCACTTTATCCGGTGGTTGAGATTCTTAATCAGGTCATAGCCGAACGGCAAGCATCATCCTCTGCTTCTCTAAGTGATATCGATAATTCTGTGCAGCGCTTGATGGGTATGACATCTATACGTCAAATGTTGCATAAAGTAGAGGAACAAACGGATCATCTGACAAATCTTGCGGCTCAGTCTGAAGAATTAGAGGCTTCCTCCAATCAAGTCGCCCAATCTGCCACGAACTCCGCCGGTTTCGTAGAGCAAGCTACGAATGCCGCAGTCTCTGGAGGCGATAAGATACAGGAAGCTATTTTATTTGTTGAACGATCCTTTGACGAATTTTCTATAGTTAGCCGGCAAGTTCAAGAAGTACTAAATTCAATGAATGATATTAAAAAAATTGTCGGGGTTATTGCCGGGGTCGCTGATCAAACAAACCTCCTGGCTCTGAACGCAGCGATTGAAGCAGCGCGAGCTGGGGAACAGGGCAGGGGGTTTGCTGTCGTGGCGGATGAAGTGCGTAAGCTTGCTGAACATACAACAACATCAGTGACGGATATACGTCAAAAAATAACCGTGTTAAGTCAAAATTCCCTCGAAACAAACCAAAAAATTGTGGCTTTATCCCAAACTATGAATAACGGCAAAATGATTATGCAGGAAGCGGCCTCATCTTTAGATGGAATTATAGAAAACTTTAGTTCAATCACTGAAGACATCCAGAATATTGCTGCCAGCAGTGAAGAGCAGAGTGCAGCGGTTCAAGAATCTGCTGTCAGTGTTTCCACATTGACCCAGGCCGCAGAGGAAATTGAAAAAATTGCCCAAGAAACAGGTCAGGCGATTTATGATCTCAGTCGGGATCTGGAAGCGATCAGGACAGAACAAGTTAAAAGGGTCCCTGATTTATCAAATCACCAAGCTTTGGAGTTGTGTAAGACAGATCACCTCTTATGGACATGGCGTATTTACAATTTGCTCTTGGGTTATGAACATTTGACAGCCAAGGAGGTAGGAAACCATCATGTATGTCGCTTAGGAAAATGGATAGAAAGCCATAATGAGACGAATTTCCGCTCTGCTGAAGTCTTTGAAAAGTTGGAGATTCCGCATAAGCAAGTGCATGATTTAGCCCGGGAGGCCGCTTTGGCCATTGAGCAGAATGATAAGGAGAAGGCCGGACAACTGCTTCATGTTATGGCACAAGCATCCCATGAGGTGATAGCAATATTGGAAGAACTCCAACGGGAATGTTAAATATGCACCCTCGTTTAATTGATTATATTAACTGCCAGGAGCCAAGCGGCTTTCTGGCAGTTTTTTTATACTATCAGACTCCCGTGCCACTGCGTATCACCAGCGGATGATGAAAAGAGGTCATTTCTTTGGGTCGGGTGCCTTCGCCCACATCGTTCACTCAGCAATCCGAGGCTCGCTCATTTGCCAGCGCAGGTGCTGTCTTCAGCGTACAAGTTTCTTTGAAGATAGCCGCTTCAAGCAAAAATGCCCACCGGATATTTTTGTGCCGAACCTCAGAGCAGTACCCGATGTGAACCGATGGCCAAGGACGGCCGAGTGTCCCCGAAGCCAAGGATGGCGAAAGGGGACCGCTGGCCTGACGATAAGCGGACGGGCTTATCGCCACACGGCAGCCGATTAGACTCCTGCTCTGTGGATTGGCCAAGTGTCTCTGAAAAGGAAGCACCAATTAGGACCGAGTAAAGAGAGCATATAAGTGTGGGGTTATCGTTGGCTTGAAGAAGTTGAAAGACCGATTAAAAACTACACCACTCGCATTAATTCTCCTAAAAAATCCCAAGGCATATCACTGAAAGCGACAGCTTTTTCCTCCTTTGCTGGGCTATAATTTTTAGTATAGATCAGGAAAGGATGCGTAAATGAGCGGAGCTGTGACTTATCTTGATTTAGATATGCTTGTGAACGGGGCCGTTGATGCTCTGCTGCTTATTTTAATCGGCCGCCTGATCCACCTGCCGATTAGGGCGAAGAGACTATTTTTTGGGGCATTGATTGGAGAAATCCCGGTAATCTTAGTGTGCTATTCCGGTCCGCCATGGACAACTCTGAGCAAGTTTTTCATACCTTTCTTCATGATTTTGGCGGCTTACCCAACTCGGAGCTTAAAAGCGTTTCTCAAAGTTTTCGTGGGGTTTTGGCTTCTTTCAGCTGGGCTTGGGGGGTTTGTCTATGCCATATGGGGATGGATGCAATTTGACAAGGGCTTTGGTTACAGTTTGCTGACTTTGGCAAAAGGAACCTTTTGGATTTTGCCATTGTGCGGTTTTATATGGTGGATTCTGCAACATCTTTGGCAGAGATGGCAGGTTGGGCGTGCTCGCTTAGAACAGACTATTTTTGATTTGCAAATTGATTTTGACGGTCAAGGAAAAAATGTTTTGAATTTTAGAGCATTATTAGATACCGGAAATCAACTGAGGGACCCGTTGAACGGAAACCCTGTATTGCTGGTAGAGAAAGAAGTTGCAGCGAGCTCAATACCTGATGAATTGCAGTCTTACCTTAATATGTCCTTGGAGGAGTGCAACGATCCTTGGCCCTGCCTATGGAGAGACAATCCTAATCTAATGAGACGTCTTGTTTTTATTCCTTTTCAAACCATTGATCGCCAGAGTTGGCTTCTGGGGATCAGGCCTGAGCGGGTCACCTGCTTTGACAAGAATGGATCTCATCAAATCCAGGCAACCGTAGCTCTTGTCAGGCAAATGTTAAGTTCGGAGGG
>JGI2924J29684_1077496_pt1 | contig 17904 bp, 20 predicted proteins | sample BenlonsequencITS_FD_29684 | JGI IMG/M metagenome (IMG submission 29684)
CACCGCTAACGCGGTGTCCTTGCTCTCTTCGATTCTACAGCGACAGCTGAGCGGTATCAACAATCTCCTACAGAAGAGCGTCCCAAAAAACCAAGTGAAAGCGAGAAACCGGCTGTCGAAGCGCCGCGTATGGCCATCATTCCACCCAACCAGACGGCCGTCAACCCGGCTATTCGTTTCACACGCATGTTCGTAAACAGCGATATGATGGCCTCCAGTTAATATACTAGCCCGATTCGCCGTCGGATCATCGGTCGATCACGGAAAGCCATCGATAAACATAGGTCCGATTTCCTAACCAGTAACGGCATGGCCTGACAAAATCTACATTTTGCCACATTCGCGCTCTGTATTCAGCAGACCCTATATCCCACCTATCGGATAGAAGTAAACCAAAACTATGAGCGGGAGTGCTACTCCCGATGAGTAGTCCCCGTTCCGGTATCGGTTTCCGACTACAAGGACCCACAAAGCCCGATACCAAATCAGCCGAGTGAACTTCGTACGACAGCGACGCTACTTCTCGGAGAGCCGGCCCGGCGTCCACTCCGCGTCGAACTCCTCGTGGAGGTACGGCTTCGCGTCTTCGCCGGCGTAGGTCGCGACGAGTTGGCCGTCGCCCTCGAGATGGTACTTGTAGGTCGTCAGTCCCTCGAGGCCGACGGGACCGCGGGCGTGGATCTTGCCGGTGGAGATGCCGACCTCCGCGCCGAGGCCGTACCGGTAGCCGTCGGCGAACCGCGTCGAGGCGTTGTGGTAGACGCTCGCGGAGTCGAGCCCGCGCATGAAGCGTGCGGCGCGGTCGGCGTCCTCGGTGACGATCGACTCCGTGTGCTTGGAGCCGTACTCGGTGATGTGGCCCATGGCGGCCGACAGCGAGTCGACGACTTTGATCGAGAGCTCGAGGTCACCGTACTCGGTGTTCCAGTCGTCGTCGGTAACGGGATCGACGTCGACGACCTCGCGGGTGGCCTCGTCGCCGCGCAGTTCGACGTCGGCGTCCTCGTAGCGTTCGACGATCCCGGGGAGGAAGTCCGTGGCGACGTCCTCGTGGACCAAAAGCGTCTCGACGGCGTTACACACGGCAGGATACTGCACTTTCGCGTCGAAGGCGATCTCCTCGGCCATCTCGAGGTTGGCCTCGCCGTCGACGAAGACGTGACAGACGCCTTCGGTGTGGCCGAGCACGGGGATGCTCGTGTTGTCCTGAATGTACGAGACGAACGCGGAACTGCCACGGGGCATCAGCAGGTCGATCGAATCGTCCATCGCGAGCATGGCGTCGACGTCCTCGCGGGCCTCGATCTGCTGGGCCCAGCCGTCGGGAACGTCGGCCGTGGCGGTCGCTTCCTCGATGATCTCGAACAGCACCCGGTTGGAGTGGGCCGCCTCGCTGCCACCCTTGAGGATGACGGCGTTGCCGGACCTGAGTCCGAGCGCGGCGATCTGGACCAGCGCATCGGGCCGGGACTCGAAGACCGTCCCGACGACGCCGATGGGAACGGCGACCTTGTACAGTTCCAGATCTTCGTCGAGCCGTCGCGCCTCCAGGGTCTTCTCGAGTGGGTCCTCCTGGGCGGCGACGCTGCGGACCATCTCGGAGATGTCCTCGAGTTTCGACGCGGAGAGTTTCAGCCGGTCGACCAGCGCCTGGCTGTACTCGCCTGCCTCGAGTAGCTTCTCGGCCTCGGTGACGTCTTTCTCGTTGGCCGCGAGAATCTCGTCGTGGTGCTCGTCGATCGCGTCGGCGATCGCCTCGAGGCCCGCACGTCGTCGCTCGTCGGACAGCGTCGCGAGCTCTAAGGCTGCGGTCTGTGCCTCGTCGACTTTAGTTTCGATCGGTTTCTCACTCATCGGTGACACCGTTTATAGGAACGAATACCGTCCCCACGGGCTTGCCAGTAGCGATTTTTTTCAAGATGTTCGGCTCGGTAGACTTGGCGATGATCGCCGGGTTCCCGTGTTCGCTGACCTTGCGGGCGCCCTGGACCTTGGTCTGGATGCCGCCGAACGTCTCGGTCGAGCTGCCGTCGATAACCCCCTGGACCTCGTCGTAGTTGTCGCCGACGGCCTCGATGCGTTCCGCGTCGGGGTCTTCCTTCGGATTCCCGGTGTAGACGCCGCCGACATCGGTGAGCGTCACGAGCAGGTCAATGTCGATCCCGATCGCGACCGACGAGGAGAGCATGTCGTTGTCACCGATCCGGATCTCCTCGGTCGCGACCGCGTCGTTCTCGTTGATGATCGGGACGATGTCCCACTCGAGCAGCGTCTCGATCGTGTTCCGGAAGTTGGTGAACCGATCGGTGTTCTCGAGATCCTGTTGGCTCACCAGGATCTGTGCGACCTTCGTGTCGTACCGGTCGAAGCTCTCGGTGTACCGGTGCATCAGGTGGCTCTGTCCGACGGTCGACAGCGCCTGCGATTCCTCGACGGTTTCGCCGGTGTAGCCGACCCGTCCCTTGCCGGCGCCGACGGCACCCGAGGAGACAAGGATCACGTCTTTGCCCCGCTTCCGGAGGTCGGCGACGTCGTCGACGAGTTTGTCGAGTTTCTCGTCGTCTAAGTTGGACTCCTCGTCGGTCAGCGAATTCGTTCCTGCCTTGACGACGACGCGGTCGGCGTCAGCTGCCTGTTCTCGTGCCGCTTCGACCATCTCCGCCCCCGTCGAGTCACTCATTTTCTGCCTCGACTGCGAGTTCTGCCGAACGTTCTGCCGCCGCCGTCACCGCTTCCGTCACGGCCTCGTCGGCCTCGCTCTCCCAGAGGACGTCCATCCCCTCGATGGTCGTCCCGTTTGGCGAACAGACCGCGTCGATCATCTCGTCGATCGGTCGATCGGTGCGCAACACGGTCTCGGCGGCGCCCTTGAACGTCTGTGCTGCGAGGAGTCGTGCCTGCTCCGGCTCGAGACCGCGGTCGACGCCCGCCTGGGCCATCGCGTCGAGCAGATAGTAGACGAAGGCAGGGCCACTGCCGTTGACGGCGGTCGCGACGTCCATCCGATCCTCGTCGATCTCGACGAACTCGCCGACGTCGTCGAGCAGTTCCCGTACCTCGTCGGTGACGCTGTGTTCGGTCACTGCCGCGGCCATCGTCCTCGTCTCGGCCGCGAGGTTCGGCATCACGCGAACGACCGTCGCGTCGGTGTACTGTTCGACGAACTCCGTCGAGACGCCCGCCGCGAACGAGACCAGCGTCTGGTCTTCCGACAGGTCGATCGACTTGAGAACGGCTTCGACGACGGCCGGTTTCACCGCGACGACGACGACGGCTGCTTCCGTCGCCACCGTGGGATCGTCCGTGGTCTGCGAACTGTACGCCTCGACCGCCGCGAGTGCGTCCGGGTCCAGGTCACACGCCGTCAACGTGTGTTTGCCGGACGCGGCAAGGCCCTGTATCAGGGCACTCCCCATGTTTCCACAGCCGATGACGCTCACATCTGTCATCCTACCCCAGTTGATGTGACGAGGCGGTCATACACCTTTGGTTTCGGGCACGTACTGTCGAGGGTGTATCACTCCCGGTCGGCGAGTAGTTCACTCGCCGTCACCAGCGACTCCATTTCGACGTCGGCGTCCTCGACGTTCTCGCGGCCGCCCTCTTCGCGGTCGACCACGACGAGCGCCCGGTCGACGGTCGCACCGGCCTCGCGAAGCGCCTCGATTGCGTCGACGAGACTCGTCCCCGTCGTCACGATGTCCTCTAAGACGACGACCTCCTCGCCCTCCTCGAGTCGGCCCTCGATCAGGTTCGCGGTGCCGTAGTCCTTGCGCTGCTTGCGCGCGATGACGTAGGGAACGCCGGCCGCGACGCTGGTCGCCGCCGCGAGCGGTACCGCACCGAGGGCGACGCCCGCGAGCTTGTCGTCGCCGTCGACGCGGTCGGCAAACGCCTCGGCGACGGCCTCGAGGCAGTCGGGGTTGGTCTCGAAGAGGTACTTGTCGACGTAGTACTCGCTCGTGCCGCCGTGGGACAGTTCGAACTCGCCGAACTGGACGGCCTCGGCCGCCCGCAGGGCGTCGATGAGTTCCTGGTTCGTCATTGCTCGAAAGGGCGAGTCCCACCGAAATAAGCAGTGTGGAACGGCACAGCGAGCCGTAGCTTTTTGCGCCGACGTGAAAACAATTCGACCGATGACACTACCGCGTGCGGACGAACCCCACCCGGACGTTCAGCAGTTCCTCGAGATGTACGACTCGGTCGACGTCCCCGACTTTGGGGAGGTGTCGCCCGAAACGGCACGCCAGCTGTTCGACCAGTTGCGCGTCGGCAAGGAGGTTGTGTTCGACCTCCACGCCGTCGAGGACCGAACGATCGACGGCCCCGACGGCGAGATAGCGATCAGGTACTACGAGCCACGGGCCGGCCCCGGCGAGGAACCGCTGATTCTCTACTTCCACGGCGGCGGCTGGGTCATCGGCAGCGTAGAGACCCACGACGTGACCTGTCGGAAACTCGCTGCCGAGTCGGGGTACGCCGTCGTCAGCGTCGACTACCGGCCCGCACCAGAACACCCGTTCCCCGCGGGTCTGGAGGACTGTTACGCCGCCCTCGAGTGGGCAGGCGAGAACGCCGCCGAACTGGACGCCGACCCCGACCGGATCGTCCTCGCCGGCGACAGCGCGGGTGGAAACCTGGCGACTGCGACGGCGCTGCTCGCCCGGGATCGAGACGGTCCTCGACCGGCGTATCAGGTGCTGCTCTATCCGAGCACGGGCGACGTGACCGAGACGCCCGCCTACGAGGAGAACGCGGAAGGGTACGTTCTGACGAAAGACGAGATCGACTGGTTCGTCGACCACTACCTCGAGGACGAGATCGATCGAGGGAACGTCTACGCACTCCCTCGACGCGCCCACGACCTCTCGGGACTGCCGCCGGCGACGATCGTCACCGCCGGCTTCGATCCGCTGCGTGACGACGGCGGGGCCTACGCCGACCGACTCGAGGCCGACGGCGTCTCCGTCTCACACCACCACTACGACGACGTCGTCCACGGCTTCGTCGGGATGATCGGCGAGCCGATCGACCTCGAGCGTGCCCACGAGGCTTACGACGAGGTCGTGACGGATCTCCAGACGGAACTCGAATAACTACCAGGGTTCGTCCTTCAGCCCGAGTTTGTACGCGATCACGTTCGTCGTCACGTGCAGAACGGGCGTGAGCACGACGACGACGAGGATCACGTCCCAGGTGAACCACTCGAGGAACCACTCGGTTGCGAGCAGGGCAGTAAGCGGCAGCGAGACGATCACGAAGTCCAACTGGTCGACGCCGGGGAACATCGCGCCACGTTGGCGTCCCGTGCGTCGCTTGAGGAAGGAAGCGAGCACGTCTCCGAGCATCGCTCCGGCCGCGAGACCGAGCGCCGCCAGCGGTTCGAAGGCCGGTACCGCGAACCCGAGAGTGGCACTCACGTCGTCGACGAGAAGTGTGAGAATGGCCGCAAGCGCAAGCCCCGCCGCGATTCCCGCCGCGGTGCCGCGCCAGGTCTTGCCGTCGCCGAGGACGCGTTTGTCTCCCCAGGTCCGGCCGCCGTCGATCGGTCGGCCGCCGCCGGCGAGCACCGCCGCATTGTTCGGTACGTAGGCGGGCAACATCGCCCAGAACGCGATCACGACTGTCTCGAGTAGTGCCATATCCGGCGGGACGAACCGGTGTGCCTTAATCGGGGTGGTTCCGTCGCCAAAGCGACCTCCGCGAGCGAGAGCTACCGGTCGGGCGTCAAGACGACGTTCTCGAGGTCGCCGCCGTGCTCGAGCGCTTCGACGTTGTGGGCGACGACGTCAGCGAGCCGATCCCAGTGGTTCGGCGTGTGGCCGCCGGTGTGGGGCGTGATGAAACAGTTGCCGAGGTCCCACAGCGGGTGCTCCGGCGGGAGCGGTTCGGGATCGGTGACGTCGAGTGCGGCACCGCGGATCGCGTTCCGCTGGAGCGCGTCGACCAGGGCGTCGGTGTCGACGATGCCGCCACGTGCGACGTTTACCAGGACGGCCTCGGGTGGCAACGTCGCGAACGCTTCCCCATCGACGAGGCGACGAGTCTCGTCGGTCAGCGGACACGCGAGCACGACGTACTCGCTGCGGGCGAACGCGTCGTGGATCGTGCCCGTCTCGAGGCCGACGACCTCGTCAGTCGGGCCGCCTTTCTCTGGCGTGTACCGGACGCCGATCGTCTCCACCTCGAACCCCTCGAGGCGCTGTGCGATCGCCTGGCCGATCGAGCCGAGGCCGACGATCGTGACGGTGCTGCCCGTAAACTCGGTTGACTGGAAGTGACGCCACTCGTTGCGTTCCGTGCGTCGCCACCCCTCGTGGAGTCGCCGGGCGAACGCGAGCATGTTGCCGATCGCCTGTTCGGCGATCCCCGGCGCGTGGACACCGCCTGCGTTGGTGACGATGACCCCGCGGTCCGCGAGTTCTGCCTTCGGCAGGTGTTCAGTGCCGGAAAAAGCACAGGCGAACAACTCGAGTCGGGTGGCGACGGCGAGCAGGTCCTCGTCGATCCCCGTGCCGGTAACGACCCGCGCGGTGGCGGTGAGTTCGCGTTCCTCCCGGGGCGTTCGAGCGAGCGAGACGGTGTGATCCGGAAGTCGCTCGCGCAGGGCTTTGGCGTACGGCCCCATCGAGAGTCCTTCCGTTCCTTCCCTGAGAACGGCGACGTCTGGCTGACTCATACGACCCCCGTCTGGTGGATGGAACTTTGAGCTACTGGTCTGTACTCGAGGCTGGCTGATCGATCGAACGACCAAAAGAGACACCGGATTCGGACATCAGTGACCGATACCGTTCACCGCCGGACGCGCCGGTATACCAAATTCCTTATCACTGGCGACCAACCCATCGGCTATGATCCCGCCGATCGCGAGTCGATTCGTCGCTGGTGAATCTCCTGCAGCGGTGCTCGATCACGTTCGAACGCTCAACGAACGAGACGTCAAAGCGATCGTCAACCTGCTCGGCGAACACTACGACGAACGGCCACCGGCAAGCGACGACGCCGCGGAGTATCGCTCGCTCGTCGCAGACATCGCAGAGTCGGACCTCGAGGCCTGTCTCTCCGTCAAGCCGTCCCAGCTCGGGCTCGATATCGGCGAGGACGTCTTCCAGGAGGAACTCGAGTCGATCGTCGAGACTGCCCAAGACCACGACGTCTTCGTCTGGGTGGACATGGAAGACCACACGACGACCGACACGACACTCGACGCCTACGAGGAACTTGCCCGGGAGTACGAAGGCGGGGTCGGCGTCTGCGTCCAGGCGAATCTTAGACGGACACGCGACGATGTCGAACGCCTCGCCGACGTCCCCGGCAAGGTTCGGTTCGTCAAGGGAGCCTACGACGAACCCGAAGACGTCGCCTACACCGACAGAGAGCGTGCCACGGAGGAACTGAAAGGGCTGCTCGAGTACGCGTTCGAACACTACGACGGCGGTGTCGGCGTCGGTAGTCACGACCCCGAGATCGTCGACTACGCCATCGATCTCTACGACGAACATGGGACTGACTTCGAGGTACAGATGCTGATGGGCGTCCGGACCGACACACAGTACGACCTCGCCGAGGAGTACGAGGTTTACCAGTACGTTCCCTACGGCAGCCGCTGGAAGTCGTACTTCTATCGTCGTGTGATGGAGCGAAAAGAGAACCTCCGATTCGCGCTTCGGGCAATTCTCGGCCGGTAAAGGAAAGGGCTCTTTAGCCCCTGGTGTGAGTTGTCCTACATGGCTTCGTGGAAGCGGGACTTCGCGAGCGGGTTGATCGTTCTCGGCCCGATTCTCGTGACCCTCTACGTCATCTACTGGCTCTATGGGCTCGTCGCGGGTATCACGCCCGAGGTCATCCTGGAACCCGACGCCCTTTCGCCGCTGTTGGGGGGCGAAGGGACCCGCGAACAGGTCGCAGCGTTTCTTCGAGTCGTCGTCGTCCTGACCGTCGTCACGATCCTCACGTTCTCGGTCGGTTATCTCATGCGAACGACGGCCGGTGGCCTCTTCGAACGCGTCGTCGACAGCGTCGCCAACCGCGTCCCCGTCATGCGAGTGATCTACAACGCTTCCAAGATGGCCGCCGAAACCGCACTAGGAGAACAAGAGTCGCTCCAGACGCCGGTCAAACTCGAGGTCTGGGAGGGGCTTCGGATGACGGCGTTCAAGACTGGCAAGACCACCGACGACGGACGACACGTTCTCTTCTTGCCGACCTCGCCGAACATTACGACGGGGTTCGTCCTCGAGGTCCGGCCCGAGCGGTTCGACGAACTCGACGAGGACGTCGAAGACGCCCTCACCCGCGTCTTGAGCGCAGGATTCGGCGACGCCGACCGACGCGGCATGGACGCCGGCGTTCCGATCGACGTCATCGACGAACGGACAGTAAAACAATCCAACGACGACGATTAGTGGCGACCAGATCAGTGACTGCTGTCGTGCGGGTCGATGCGACTCACCGCTCGGGGTGAGTCGGTGCGTCGAACCCACCTCGAACGAGCGGCTTCGCGATGTGTCGACGGGCGCACGGCGGTACTTCGTACCAGCCCGTCTCGAGGTCCCGTTCGACGTCTACCTCCCGTTTTGCTTTGGCTGTCGTCTTACAGTCCCGACACCGGTATCCCTGATCGCGGCCGGCACTCTCCATCGTCCGCTCGCAGCCGGGACAGATCGGCGTCGCGAGTTCGGTCCGGACGAGTTCCCGCACCGCGAACTTCTCGAGTTTGAGCGTTCCGTCCGACAGTTCGCCACAGGCGGTGATCCGATCGCCGACGCGTAGCGATCGGACCCGGTCACGGAACCGTTTGGTCGGTTCGAAGGCGGCACACTCGAGACGCGACTCCTCGCCGGCGAGTTCGAAAAAGACGTGGCCGCCCTGGCGCGTCTCGGGGTCGGTCGTGACCCGGCCCTCGAGCCGGTAGGCTCGGTCGTCGTGGGCCTCGTCGATCGTTCCGTTCTGAAGGTGGGCGTCGGTGCCCTGGTTGGTCACGAATAGCTGGCTCGCGTGGACGGGTTCGCCGTCGATCCGATCCGCTGTTTTCCAGACAGTTTCGGGGTCGTCGCCGCGGATGCCGTACAGAATCGGGCCCGGCGTGTGTGGAACGCAGACGGCTTCGTCTTCGCCCCGGTCGACCGTGTCCCACGCCTCGGGGTAGCCCCAGTCGGCCGCCGTGAAGACGCTCTCCTCGTCGACCATCCGAGGTGTTCCCCATCGATCGGGGTCGCGGTAGGAGATTTGCTCGTAAGTCCACTCCTCGAGCGCCTGCGGTGCGCCGATCGCAGCCAGCGCGCCGATCCGTCCACGGCCGTTGCCGGCGTGCCACGAGCGGTAGCCGTGCCTGTCGATGCGGTCGACGGCCTCGGCGATCGTGAGTTCCTCGCGGATCGCGCGGTCGGCGAGCCCGGCCACGTCCTCGGGGACCGATTCGACGTCTGTGTCGGCTACCACCAGCCCCGGGTTCGTCCGTTCGTCGGCGGTTTCCGCGAGTGACTCGAGGCGGTCGCCGGCCACCTCGAGGGCGCGGTCGGGATCGCAGTCGGTCTCGATTGCGAGCGCGGCGTTGCCCCGAGTCTTGTACTCGACGGCGGGGTTGAGTCGGACGAGGAAGAGGCGGCCGACAGACGCTCTGTCGCGGCGCAATCGCTTTGCGACCTCTCTTGCGACGTAGGTCGTACACATCCCGCGTTCGCGGGAGTCGGTATCGTCGATCCCGACGACTGTCATCGCTTCGTCTTGGTGCGGCGGCGAGTAACACCTTTCGGACGTCGGCAGTCGGTCGCCAGTTCGGTGCAGCTCGGTGACGATCGAAACCAATATATAAGGATACTGCTGAAATGGCCTGGAATCGCCACACAGCAGACGGGCATCCTGGGGAAAAGCTCTTGTAGGAGGAATAGCTTACATCCCCGTATGTCCCGCTCCGCACTGGTCGGCAACGTGACCGCGATGTTAGAGGACGCGGGATTCACGGTAAGTGACCGGTGTGCGATTCGTCCAAAGAGCTTCGACATCGCCGCGCGACGTGGTGCAGACTTGATTCTGGTGAAGATTCTCGGCAACATCGACGCCTTCAACGAGGCGACCGGCCACGAGATGCGCCGACTCGGCACCTATCTCGACGCGACGCCACTGGTTATCGGGTTGCGCAGTCGCGACGAGGATCTCAAACCCGATGTCGTCTACTTCCGTCACGGCGTTCCCGTTCTCAGTCCGGACACCGCGTACAACCTCTTTATCGAGGAGGTGCCGCCACTGATCTACGCTGCGCCGGGAGGGTTGTACGTCAACATCGACGGCGACGTGCTCGCCGACGAACGCCAGGAGCGAGACCTGAGTCTCGGCCAACTCGCCAGCGAACTCGGCGTCTCCCGGCGAACCGTCTCGAAATACGAAGACGGGATGAACGCCTCCGTCGAAATCGCGATGGAGCTCCAGGAGATGTTCGACGCACCGCTGACGAGTCCAGTTGACGTCCTCGACGGTGCAGACGAAGTGCACGAACCCGAGTCGACGCCGGAAGACCCCGAAGCCGACCCCGACGACGAACAGGTCGTCGCGGTCTTCACCCGGGCCGGCTATAAGGTCCACCCGACGCTCCGGTCGCCGTTCAAAGCGGTCAGTCGCGAGACCGAGGACGCCGAAGACGACAGCGAGGAGGACGTCGTTCTCACTGGCCACTCCGCGTTCACGAAAGCCGCGAAGAAACGTGCCCGCATCATGAGTTCGATCGGCCACGTCACACACACTCAATCCGTCTACGTCGTCGACCGGGCGAAACGCAACGCCGTCGACGGCACTGCTTTGGTCGAACGCGACGAACTCTCGGAGATGCGCGACGCCGAAGAACTCCGAAAGGTCATCCGCGAACGGGCAGAAAACGAAGAAGCAGCCTGATCGGCGCCGATTCACTCTCGAGGTCAGGCGTACGTCTCTTCCAGATACTCGACGATGTCGTCGCTCTCGTACAGTCCTTCGACGCCTTGTGTCTCGTCGGTGATGACCGGGACGCCGGTCTGGCCGCTTACGTCTTCGACGTCGGTTCGATCGGCGTGAGAACGTGGCACCTCGATCACGTCGTACTCGAGGTCGAGTTCCTCGAGTTTCGTTCGGACCTTCGCACAGAACGGGCAGCCAGGCAAGTCGTATAGCGTAATGTCGGCCATACTCGAGGGTGTCGACTGACACCTAAGTGATCATCGGTCGTCTGCCTGGTTGCCGGAACTCGCGAAGAAAAGTTGCAGTTCTAGAAGACGACCATGCCCGCTTCGACTGCGAAGTAGACGATGAAGTAGACGACGAAGGCACCGGCGAGTACCCACTGGCCGGGCGAGATGTCGCGGTGTTCGCCCATCGCACTCTTGACGAGTGGGTAGCTGATGATACCGGCAGCGAGTCCGTTCGCGATCGAGGTGGTCAGCGGCATGATCGTGATGGTCAGTCCGGCGGTGATCGCCCACGCGGGGTTTTGCCAGTCGATGTCGGCGACGCCTTGTAGCATGATGATCCCGACGACGACCAGCGCAATGTAGGTCGCGTATTGTGGAATCGCAGACATTAGCGGGACGACGAGCAGCGAGAGAACGAACATTCCGCCGACGACGAGTGCAGTGAAGCCGGTGCGGCCGCCCTCTTCGATCCCGGTCGAGGACTCGATGAAGGTCGTCACCGTCGAGGTACCGATCATCGCACCTGCGGTGGTACCGACAGCGTCGGCCATCAGTGGCTTCTCGATCTCGGGGAGGTTACCCTGGTCGTCCAGGAAGCCAGCGATCTGGGAGACGCCGATGAGCGTGCCCGCAGTATCGAAGAAGTCCACGAAGAAGAACGTGAAGACGACCAGCAGGAAGACGAGTGGCTCCTCGGTAATCATCTCGAGTCCTTCGACGAAGCCCCAGAACAGCGGTGTGAAGTCGTACTGGACGGAGCCAAACATCGCGGCGACGCCGTCGGTGGTCACCTCGTCGTACGCCCCCTCCGGCGTGAGCACGTCCGGGGCGACCACGCCGGCGAGCGTGAGAGCCCACCCGGCGATCGCGGTGGTGAGGATACCGATCACGATCGATCCGCGAACGCCGCGGGCGTACAGCAGCAACGTCAGCAAGAGGCCGGCAAGCGAAAGCGCAGCGACCGGACTCTCGAGGACGTTCCCGAGAGTTACCATCGTGCTCTCGTAGGGCACGACGAGTTGAATCTCTTGCAGGCCGAGAAACAGCAAGAAGACACCGATACCGGCACCGACGGCGAATTTCACCGGCTCGGGGAACAGTTCGATGATGTACTTTCGTGCGCCGACTGCGGTCAACGCGATGAAGATGATTCCTTCGACGAAGACGGCTGCCAGTGCGAGTTGCCACGGGACGCCGAGGATGAGAACGACGGTAAACGTAAAGAAGGCGTTCAGTCCCATCCCGGGAGCCAGCCCGAAGGGTCGTTTCGCGTGGACGGCCATCACGACGATCGCCACGATCGACGCGAGGATCGTGACGACGGTGAGCATTTCCACGACCTCCCCCCAGTAGTACATCTCGCCCGCGATTTCCGCCTGATCGTCGGCCCCGATCTCGCCCGGCGGACGACCGAAGATTGCCGGTGCGATGATCGTCGGGTTGACGACGATGATGTACGCCATCGCGAGGAACGTCGTGATCCCCGCGAGGGTCTCGGTTCGGTAGTCGGTCTCGTGCTCGCCGAAGTCGAAGTAGTTGGCGAGCGTATCAGCCACACCCATGTTGGACGCTCGAGCATAGATACAGGGTTAAGTTAAAGTTTCTCGTCTCTACCGACGAGAGTTTATTCATGTTCATGGATACTCTGGTGGCGAGGTCCGAGTTCACGTACCGACACGGCCCCGCTCCGTTCCAGCGTCGACCGATCTCGAGTGGGGCGCCAGGACCAACGTATTTGACTACAGAAGATGTATACGTATACCATGAAATGTGTTATCGTGGGGTACGGTCGGGTCGGGTCACGAACGGCACAGATCCTCTCGACGGAAGGTCACGACGTGGTCGTCGTCGACGTCGACGAGGAGCGGGTCGATCGTGCCGAATCGGACGGCTTCGAGGCGGTCTTCGGGGACGGTGCCGACGAAGCCGCACTCCGGGAGGCAGGCGTCGAGGTCGCTGACGCCGTCGGCGCGTTCACCGCCGACCTCAACGTCAACTTCGCGGCCTGTACGGCCGGCAATCACCACGGCTGTCGGACGGTACTCAGGATCGACGAAGACTACCGGGAAGAGATCTACGAGAAGTACGCCGAAGACGTCGACGAGATCGTCTACCCCGAACGCCTCGGTGCAGCAGGCGCGAAGACCGCGCTTCTGGGCGGCGACTTCAACGTCGTTGCCGACCTCGCTGCGAACCTCCAGTTGACCGTCCTCGAGGTCCAAGAGGGCTCGCAGGCGATCGGCAAGCGAGTGACCGAACTCGACCTGCCGGCGTCGGCACGGATCTATGCCCACGGGCGGGAACGCGAGTCGCTGTCGATCCCGCTTCCGGGCACCCGACTCGAGGCTGGTGACGAGGTCGCTGTCATCGCCGAGACAGACCGGGCAGCGGAAGTGCGTGATGCGCTGTCGGCCGAGTCACCCCACACCTAGCGAGCCATCGCTGACGTGACTCTCGAGAGCACCGGACGGCGGCGACTCCTCTCGGCTCGACGTGTTCGTCTACGTGACTGGCGCTGAGAGGAGAGAAAGTATAGTGTGGGGGTGACGCGCAACCGGATCAGTTGGGATGGGGGGTGGAGAGGGAAGAGAGTGCGCGCCAGCTAATACGAGAAACGGGACGAAAATAAAATCCCGTCAGACGGTCGACTGACGCGAGTCAGACAGCGCCGTCACCGGTCGTCGCGCCGAAATACCAGCACGGTCTGGTGAACCATCGAGGGGACAAACGAGAACGGATAGCCGTAGACGTGCAACTCTTTCGTCGGGTCGTACCAGACCAGATTCGCCGCGAGCGTCACGGGCGCGGCCGACTCGATCACCCGCGCGAGGTCCGCCGACAGGAACTCGTAGGACTGCTCGCGGTACATGTCCCCGATGAAGACGACCAAGTGGCCCGCATCCGTCACCGCGTCGGCGAACCGGTCGAACTTCTCGGCCATGTCCTCGAGCCACGCCGTCTTGCTCTGACTCGCCGCACTCGATCTCTCGTCGAACGAGTCCAGTTTGCTCTCTCTGGTCTCGCGTTCGTTTCTGGTTTGCTCGAGTTCGTCCATGTGCCAGTAGGGGACGTCGGTCAGTAGGAGGTCGACGGACGCGTCGTCGACGTCTGCGATCAGCGCCGCACAGTCACCGTGGCGCATCTCCTGGGGTGCAAGTGGTGGCTCGCCGCGGGCCCGCCGTTCCTCGTTTTCACGCACGAGGACCTCCTCGTAGATCTCGATCCAGCGTCCGTTGCGCTCGAAGCCGATCGCCTCGCGCAGCCCGGTCCCCTCGTGTTCGCAGACACTCGCGCCCAGCAGGGTGCCGCCGACGCCCGCGAACGGGTCGAGCACGGTCTCGCCCGCCTTGCTGAACCGCCCGATCAGTTCCGCACACAGCCTCGGCGGTTTCTGACCGCCGTGTTCGCTGCGCAAGTCGTGCTGGATATCCGGCGGGTACCCCTCGGCGACCACGGACTTCGTGGCGTACTTCCACTCCTTTCCAGTGAGGTCGTTGATCCGGTTTCGGTCGTCGTAGATGCCACGTCCCTCGACGTACCGCTGGTGGTCCGCGAGGTCGTCAGTGTCGACTACCTCGCCGTCCTCGATCGGTAGCGACTCCTCGAGTGCACGATCGGCGTCGAACTCGCCGTCCTCGTCGGTAAACAGGCGGCTCTGACGGTGTCGGTCGTCGTCCCCGTCCGCTGGCATATCTTCCGGTGCTCGCCACGAGTGCATAAACGCTTGTGACTCGAGCCGGTGACATCGGGGTTAGCAAGTCCCTTTCACGCTCGAGTCCCTCTGGCCGTCTATGAACACGCTCGTCGACGGCGAGTGGCGAACCGACGCGTACGAGACGACAGACGAGGACGGTTCCTTCGAGCGCCAGGAAACGACGTTCCGCGACTGGGTCCGCGACGACCCCGACGCCCGGTTCCGGCCCGAGGCAGGCCGATACCACCTCTACGTCTCCGCTGCTTGCCCGTGGGCCCACCGGACGCTCGTGACGCGGACGCTTCTGGGACTCGAGGACGCGATTTCGGTGTCGGTCGTCGACCCCTATCGGGACACGGGCGGCTGGCAGTTCACCCCCGAAAAAGAAGGCTGTACGCGCGACCACGTCCACGACGCCGACTACCTACGCGAACTCTACGTGAAAGCCGACCCGGACGTGACCTGTCGTGTGACGGTGCCGGTGCTGTGGGACACGGCGCAAGACACCATCGTCAACAACGAGTCCGAAGAAATCATGCGGATGTTCGACACCGAATTCGAAACGCAAGCGACTCGAGATGTCGATCTCTACCCGGACGGCTATCGGGAAACGGTCGACCAGGTCATCGAGGAGATTTACGAGCCGATCAACAACGGCGTCTACCGCGCCGGGTTCGCAACCGAACAGGCCCCCTACGACGAGGCCGTCACAGAACTGTTCTCGGCGCTAGACCACTGGGACGACGTTCTGGCGGACCAGCGATATCTCGCTGGCGACCGGCTCACCGAAGCCGATATCGCGATGTTCACGACGCTGATCCGGTTCGACAACGTCTATCACACCCACTTCATGTGTAACGTCCAGTACGTCCGAGACTACGAGAACCTCTGGCCGTACCTCCGAGATCTATATCAGACACCAGGTGTCGCCGAGACGGTCGACATGGACCACATCACGGAACACTACTACACGACCCACCCGGACGTGAACCCCCACCAAATTATCGCTCGAGGACCGGACCTCGACCTCGAGTCACCACACGACCGGGACGACCTACCGGGCGAGCCACCGAGCGACCTCGTCGCACTGGCAGACGACTGACGAAAACAGAACTGGATCAGGCCTCGGCCTCGGCCTCGGTCTCGTCTTCGTCTTCGTCTTCGTCTTCGTCTTCAACTACTTCCTCCTCGAACGGCGGCTCCAACCGCCGTCGTTCTGGATCGTTTCGCCAGTTCGCGTAGCTCGATTCCTCCTCGTCCGCGCTGACGAAAACCCGCCAGAGAAGCCACACAACGGCGATGACCGGCAACAGGGGCAGCATGACGACCACCAGAACCGCCGCGATGACGTACCCGAACGCCGACATCTGTCCGTTCGGCACGTAGCCCGTCGACTCCGAGACTTTGGTTGACATGTGTACCGGTACAAACGTCCCGATATTCGGTCTTTCGATCCCGAGAGCCACGGACGTTCCGAACCGACGCTACCCCGTCTCGAGGCTCCCCTGTCTCCCACCGTCACCCTCGAGCACGTCAGCCGAGTCGTCTCGCGGCCGATAGCCCAACTCGATCATCGTCTCGGTCAGCGAGAGGAACCGGCGAGTGTTGTTCGAGATGCCGTGGGCAGTCGTCAGCGTCTGCTCGAGCGGGACAGTCACGGCTGCGGCCATCAGCCGCTGGCAGTCCGCTGGACTGAGCCACATCGCTCGAGCGTACCGCTCACCAGCGTCGTCGCGATCTTCGATCTCCGAACGGAGTTCGTCGCGAGTGAGCAGCCAGCCGATCCGCAAAGCGACCACGTCGATCCCGTGGCGTTTCGCGTAGTAGGACCCCAGCGCCTCGCCGAAGGCTTTCGTGACACCGTAGTAGGTGTCTGGATCGGCCACGTCGCCGGGCCGAACCACGTCTGGCTCGTCGACCGTCGACTCCGGCCGGTCCCCCGACACCGCGTTGTCCATGTTGACTGCGTGGTTCGAACTCGCGAAGACGACCCGCTCTACGCCGGTTTCGGCCGCGGCCTCGTAGACGTTGTACGCGCCGTCTATATTCGGTTCCCTGACGCTCCGCCACTCCGCACGCGGATCGGGATTTGCCGCGAGATGAACCACCACGTCCTGTCCTACGAGCGCGTCGACGACTGCCTCGTAGTCGGCGACCTCGAGGGTCGTCGTCTCGAGGTCGTCAGTCTCGCTGTGAGAAAAAAGCGTCAACTCGAAGCCCTCGTCAGAGAGCGCTTCGATCGTCTCCCTGCCGACACGTCCCGACGCACCGGTGATCGCGACGTCCGTCATAGAGGCGTCGACACCGACCGGGCGGAAATAGGTCGGGCACGCGTCTTCCGGGACGCCTCCGAAAGGCAGACAAACAGAGTCAGTCTCGGACTGGGTTTTGAGTCCCGTGATACGGTTTGCTGTCAGTCAGTTCCGGCGCAACCGCGAGCTCCTGGGGTCGCGCCGAGCCATCGGGACAGCAGTCCGCATGAGTCGTGTGGCTGCTCGTCTTTACCAGAGCAATCGCCATCCATCGTCGAATTTCCCTAGCCCACCCACGTCTGCCGTTAGACGGAACACACGTCGGGACGGCTGCACCAGAGTCGAGACGCTGGATCTCGAGTCTCGAGTCTCGAGTCTCGAGTCTCGAGAGGAGCACGCAATACTCTTGTCCGGGGAGAACGTATCAGCTTGCATGGCAGACAAACCGACCTCCGGTGAAATCCTCGGAGTACCGTACAACTTCGAACGGCCGAGCATCAGCCGTCTGCTCTCGGCCCACTGGGAACCCGGCGAAGGAATGCTCGTCGAGAAGCCGTTCGGTATCGGCTACACGCTGAACCTCGCCAACTGGCGCTCCTGGATCGTCCTCGCGGTAGCCGGTATCCTGCTCTGGCAGCAAGAACAGAGCCCCTCGAGCCCCGACGAGACCGAGGACGAACCCGTCGAAGTCATCGTCGACGAAGACGAGGACTAACTGCTAGTGCTTTGGCAAGCCTGAACGGATGAGTGAAACCGAATGCGGTCGTCTGGGTTCACTCAGCAGTCGACGCTTGGCGGA
>JGI2924J29684_1077495_pt1 | contig 17875 bp, 15 predicted proteins | sample BenlonsequencITS_FD_29684 | JGI IMG/M metagenome (IMG submission 29684)
CAGGGCAAGATGCAATACATGACGGCGCTCCAGGTCGACAGTGTCAGTACCTGCCCGGCCGTGGAGCGTTATCCGCTGGCCACCACGCCGGGTTGCCTGTGGCGATTCGTGCAGAGCATCCGGATCAATATCCTGATGGACGGGGAGTCACCGCTCTATTCGCTGCCTGCCAGTCTGCAGAATTATGTCTATCTGCCGGATGGGACTGCCCTGATGGCACCATCGGCGCATGCCATCACGCCGAGCAGTCAGGGTTTTCCGGTGCCGATGATACGGCGTGCCTTTTCCACCACGGTAGCCTTGCGGAATGTCAATCCATGACTCGAAACGGCCTGCCGCGTTCAAGACGGGAGCAGCAAGGCGTCGTGCTGGTGGTCGCACTGGTCTTTCTGCTGCTGCTGACCCTGATGGCGCTGGTCGCTTCAGGGCGCTCCTTGCTGCAGGAACGGATGGCCGGGGCCATGCGCAGTGCCATGCAGGCGCAATGGAGTGCCGAGACGGCCTTGCGCGGTGCCGAATGGCAGTTGTTCCAAGGCAACGCGGTTCCCTGTTATGACTCCAGCAGAACAGTTGGCAGCACCGTGCTGAATTTTCGGCATGCCACCGGCTGGTTTACCACCGGCGGCACCAGTTATCGTCCGATGGACTATACCAGTGTCGGCGGCGTCAATGCCTTGGCCTACAATCCCGTCTATATCATCGAATATCTGGGGCCGGATCGCCTGCCGGGTCAGGGGGCCAGCCAGGCGGTCGAGGTCGGACAATCGGGCGCCAGTACCGGCATGGCCTATATGTACCGGATCACGGCGCGTGCCACGGGCGGCAATCCGAATATTATCCGGGTGGTGGAGTCGACGTTTGCCGCTACCGTGCTTGAATCCTGCGGTCTGAGTTGAGGGCGCCATGAGTTCTTTTGCCGGGGTGTGTCGCCTTTCCGCACAAGTGCTGGTCGCCTTGGTGCTGGCCATGTTCAGTGGGAGCGCGTTGCTGGCCAATACGGTGACCATCAGCAGCACGCCGCCCAGTGTGACGACGCGAGTGGCACCCAATATCGTGGTGACCTTCGATGATTCGGGTTCGATGAATTCGACCTCGATTCCCGACTCGATGGACGGCGAATACAACCAGTCCTTTTATTATTCGTCCAGTTACAATCCGCTGTATTTCAATCCCGATATCACCTATACCGTACCGCCACCACCACCGGGCGGGACAATGGTCGTGCCGACCTATACTCATGCCCCTCGTGATGGTTACTGCGCCAGCCTGGTCAGTGCCGGTTGCTGGAGCCCGAACAATGGCAGTTATCTGACGCCGGCTTACCAGAACCTCAGCACCAGTTTTTATACTGGCTATCTCAGCAATGTCTATGCCGGCAATTCGCCTTGTCCGCGCGATGCAAATGAGCCCGGTGGCTGGTACAACACCAGTAACGGAGTCTGTTCCCAGCTGGATATTCCAGCCAGCTTGCGTGGCACGGTAACCGTCACCAGTACTGTTGCATTGCAGCCCAAGAGTGGCTCGTGCTACAGGGGTTTCTTCAGTTCAGACTGCCCTCCTGAGGGCACCTTTACCAACAACGGCACCACCACGACCACCACAATAAGCTGCAGTTTTCTTATTTGTTCGTATACCACCACGGGTACGACGACCACCACCACCACCACCACCGATCCGGGTGGCTTTTATTACAGCTGCAGTTCTACATCCAATTGCACCTATCATTCGCTGGCCAATGCCTCGGATGCCGTGAAGGCCAATTTCGCAATCTGGTACAGCTATTATCGCACCCGCAATCTGATGGCCCGCGGTGGTATCGGGCGGGTCTTCGGCTCATTGGGTGACAGTGCGGTGCGCGTCGGTTGGCAGACCCTGCAGAGCCAGACGGCAAGCAGTGCCTACAACACCAGTGCCGGCCAGTACCAGGGCCTGGCCTACGGCCCGCTCACCTTGTTGGGCAGCAGCGCTCCCAGCGGCATTCTGCCGCTGGTCAATGCATCAACTGGCTGCAGTTCCACCACCATCAGCAGCGACAGCTGCTGGCGCAGCAAGTTCATGAACTGGGTCTATGGCGTACCGGCCAGCGGCAGCACGCCGACCCGAGTGGCCTTGCAGACCGTGGCCAAATTCTATGGCCAGAAGCTCAGTGCCACGTCGAATGCGACTCGAGGTGCGGCACCATTGTGGAATGACAGTACCAGCACCCCGACCGAGCTGGCTTGCCGCAAGAATTTCAACATGCTGGTGACCGATGGCTATTGGAATGCTGATTCGCCATCGACACCGACCGTGCGGGACTCGACTTCGACGACTTTGCCAGACAATACGGCCTACACCGTCGGGCAGCAGACAAGCGCCGTCTACTGGAATGAGTCATCAAGTTTTCCGGCCTCGCTGGCCAATATTGCTTTCAGCGGCTGGGCCACCAATCTTCGACCGGACCTGCTGCCTCAAAACAATGTGCCGGCTTATTACCCGGATCTCACCACGGGGGTCACGGCGAGCACTGCCAGTGTGAGCAGCACCAGTCCAGGATCCAATCGGGAGGTCTATTTCAATCCCGCGAATGATCCGGCCACCTGGCAGCATATTTCACAGTACATGGTTACCTTGGGAGCCACGGGGACCTTGACGAACAATGCGGCGACCCTGCTTGCCTTGCGTACGGGGCAGCAGGCCTGGCCGACACCGACTACGGCCGGTGGAGCCACCAATATCGATGATACCTGGCATGCCGCGCTCAATTCCCGTGGTGGCTATTTCAGCGCCTCCGACCCGACCACGCTGTACAACTCGCTAAGCACGATTCTGGCTTCAGTGATCGCCAGCAGCAGCTCCTCACTCAATGTCAGTCTGAACGCCCAGACCTTGACGAGCAATTCCGTGGCTTATCTGGCCGGTTACAACACCACCTCCTGGACCGGTACGTTGGCTGCGGAGTCCGTAGGCGCCACCGGAGTGATTGGGGCCAATCTGTGGGAGGCCGGCTCCTTGCTGACCAAACGTGATCTGACTTCCGATCCGCGCGTGCTGGTAACCACCTCCGGGCCAGGGGCCGGTACCGGCATCGCCTTCAACTGGTCCGGTCTCAGTTCGAGCGAGCAGGCGATACTCAATTCCCCGGACGGCAGCGGCGGCAGCAGCGACGGCAACGGTTCTGCGCGGGTGAGCTGGCTCAGTGGCGTGCGCAGCAGCGAGGGAACCTTGTTCCGGTCGAGGACAAGTTTGCTGGGGCCGATCTTCAACGCCCAGCCGGTCTATGTCGGTGCGCCCAGTGCAGGACTGAGCAATACGTTTCCCAGTGGCTCACCCGAAGCCTTGGCATTGGCGAGCAGTAGCAGCTACGCCTATTCGAATTTTGTCTCGACCTATGCGTCGCGCCAAGGGGTGCTGTATGCGGCGGCCAATGACGGCATGTTGCATGCCTTCGATGCGCGTACTTCCGGCGGATCTCCAGGCCGTGAGTTGTGGGGCTTTCTGCCCAGCAGCGTCTATGCCAATCTCCCGGCGCAGACCAAGCTCAACAGTTACAGTTTTACACCGACGGTGGACGGCACGCCGGTACAGGGCGATGTGTTCTTCTCCGCATCCGGCAGCAATGGCAGCAGCAAGGGCTGGCATACCATTCTTGTCGGTGGCCTGCGTTACGGCGGACGGGGCATCTACGCCATTGACGTGACTGATCCCGCCGCAATGACCAGTACCTCGGCCGTGGCCGGCAAAATCCTCTGGGAATTCAACAGCAGCAGCACAGCGAGCAATGGCGCGCCAGCCAATCTGGGCTATACCTTTGGTACCCCTACCATAGGCCGTCTGGCCAATGGGCTGTGGGTGGTGCTGGTGCCTGGCGGTTACTTCCCTGACAACAGCACGGCGGCGGCGGCCAGCAATACCTACAGTTCGCTGTTTGTGCTCAATGCCCAGACGGGAGCCTTGATCAAGGAGATACGTACGCCATCGGGGGTGACCAGCTATGGCTTGTCCACTGTCGTGCTCGGAGACTACAACGGTGATCAGGTGGCCGATGTCGGTTTTGCAGGCGATCTGGCCGGCAATTTATGGCGTTTCGATTTCTCCTCGGCCAACCTGTCCTCCACCAGCCAGACGGCGGGAGTCAGCCGGATTTACGCACCGACCACGGTGGCCGCGCAATCGATCACCACCCAGCCACGTCTGGTCGCCGATCCGACCTCATCCTATTTCATGGTGATTTTCGGTACGGGACGTTTTCTCAGTACGGCCGATACTGCAGATACCACCGTGCAGGGCATCGTCGCCGTGCGCGATCCGGGAAACTCCACGGCCACTGCATGGACGCTGCCCAGTCTGGTACAGCAGACCCTGAGTACCAGCAGTACCGGAGTGATCGGTGTCAGCAGCAATGCCGTGCCTGCGACGGCCGGTGGTTGGTATGTATTGCTGAATCAGACGGCTGGCGAACGGGTGGTGGTCAATCCCTATCTGCAACTGTCTACCGATGCCGTGGTGTTCACCACCTTGATTCCTGCGACCAGCGATCCATGCACCACGGCGTTGGGTGGCTCCATCCTCGAGCTCGATGCCACCACCGGTACTGCCGCCCTGGGCAACAATTTCAGCGGCACGGGCCTGGCATCAGGTTTCACCGCGGCAGGGAGTCATATTTCCGGTGCCGCCAGTGCCGGATCCTTGAGCGGGGCCACCGGTTCCGGAGGTACGGTGTATTTTCCAGGCACCACCACCAGTGGCACGACGACAAGTACGGTATCCATCAACGGAGCGACGCGTCGCCGCCGTTCCTGGCGTATCCTCAACAACTATGAAAACTGATGATTTTCGCCGCGAGCATGGCTTCACTCTGATCGAGTTGATGGTGGTGGTGGCCATTGTCGCGATTCTGGCCGCGATCGCGATTCCCAACTACAGTCGTTACATGCAGCGGGCGCGGCGCAGCGATGCCCAGCAGATCCTGATGCAGGTGGCGGGTGCGGAGGAGCGTTATTACGCGACGTACAACAGCTACGGCAGCCTGAGCACGGTCGGTTTCACGGCCAGCCCGCTGTATTCGGCCCACCAGTATTATTCGGTGGCGCTGGCAAGCGCGACCAGCAGCAACTTCAAGGCCACCGCTACGCCGGTCAGTGGCGGGCCTCAGGCCACCGACGGCTGCGGTGCGCTGTCAGTCAGCGATACCGGTGCCAGAACGGCTGCCGGTACCACGACCAATGGCAGTTGCTGGTAATGGTGGCAGGGGCGATTCGCCCGGCACGGTCGGTACAGGGTTTTACCCTGATCGAACTGATGGTGACCGTGGCGGTGATGGCCATTCTGGCGATGATTGCCGTACCCAATTTCTATACGACCCTGCGTCGGCATCAGCTGCAGAGTGCGGTAGGATCCTTGCAAGGGGCCCTGGCCTATGCCCGGACCGAGGCTGTGCTGCGTCAGTACAGCGTCTCGATCTGCCCCAGCGGCGGCAGCGCTGCCGCCTGCTCCGGTGGCAATGATTACAGTCAGGGCTGGCTGATCTACACGACGCCGGGTGCCCCGAACAAGGTATATGCGACGGGGGGCACCATGACCCTGCTGCGGGTCGGGCAGGGCGAAAGCCATGTCTCGGCCATGGCTGCGTTGACGACGCCGATCAGTTTCGGACCGCAAGGGCAGGTGGTGGGCGGGGCAGCCACGGGGTTCGAGTTCTGCGGGCGGACGGGCAGCAGCGGCAACGGCCAAAGCACGGCCGCGGTGCCGGGACGGGTATTGACCGTTTCGGCCCAGGGTTCGGTCTATGTGCAGGTGCTTGGGGTACTGGCCAGTTGCGCGGCACCGGCCGTGTGATGGTGGAGGCTGGCTCTGATGTCGCCGCCTCAGCGGCCGGTCAGGAGTCCTTGAAAGCCTCCTGGCAGAGCCTGTGGCGGCGCCATCGTCGCTGGTGGGTGTTGAGCGGCGCAGGCTGCAGTACCGAGGCCGGGATTCCCTGCTATCGCGATCAGCAGGGCGCCTGGCAGCATCCTCCGCCGGTGACCTGGCAGGATTTCACCCGTTCGCCGACGGTCAGACAACGCTACTGGATCCGCAGTCGACTGGGTTGGCCACGATTTGCCGCGGCACAGCCCACTGCCATGCATCATGCCCTGGCCCGGGCCGGACGGGCCGGTCGGCTGAGCTTGCTGGTCACCCAGAATGTCGATGGCCTGCACCAGCGGGCCGGCAGTCCTCAGGTGCTGGATCTGCATGGACGTCTGGATCGCGTGCGTTGCCTGGGCTGTGGAGCCATCAGTGGGCGCGAAGCCCTGCAGTCACGTCTGGAGCAGGCGGGGCATATCGCCGACACCGACTCTTTGCGTCGCGCTCCGGACGGAGATATGGACTGGCAGTCTGTCGGTCCGATGGATTTCCGGGTGCCGGATTGCGAGCATTGCGGCGGCATCCTGAAACCCGATGTGGTGTTCTTTGGCGAAGCCCTGCCGGCCGAGCGGCCAGCCCAGGCCTTGGCATCGCTGACCGAAGCGGATGCGGTGCTGGTGATCGGTTCGTCCCTGATGGTGTATTCAGGCTATCGACTGGTCCGCGAGGCGGCGCGGCTGGGGTTGCCGGTCGTGGCCATCAATCAGGGCCGCACCCGGGCCGATGATCTGTTCAGTCTGAAGATCGAACGGCCTTGCGGGGAGGTCGCCGCGTGGCTTGATTGAGCTGGGCTGGGCCGGGCTAGGCCGGGCTAGGCCGGGCAGCCATGACCTTCGGGCCTTCCTGCATGGCGGGATGCGTTGCAAGATGAAAGATTGCGTGACGTGGGTGGGTACTGCGCCCACGGCGTTTCTTTCGACCGATCCGAGGATACTCATGCGTCTCAAGCTTGTTACTGCCATCGCCCTGGCGCTCGCCGGCACACCGTTCGTGGCATCGGCACAGACCGTTCCGGCGGTTGCTGCCCCGCTGGCCCAGGTGACCACCCAGCTGCCCCGTGGTGTCACGCCCAGTCATTACGTGCTGAGCATCACCCCGCATCTGGACAAGATGAGCTTCGACGGTCGCGCGGTGATTTCGATCGAAGTCAGCCATCCCACGGACAGCATCACCTTCAATGCCATGGATCTGAGCTTTGCCAAGGCCCAGTTGCAGGACGTGAATGGCAAGGTGCTTGGAACGCCGGCCGATGTCACGGTGAATGCCCAGGCCCAGACGGCCACGGTGCATTTCAAGCAGGCACTGGCAGCCGGGCATTATCGCCTGGCACTGGATTACAGCGGCAAGATCAATACCCAGCCGAACGGCCTGTTCGTGATCAACTATGTCAGCACCCATGGCAAGCGCCAGGCGCTGTACACCCAGTTCGAGAATTCCGATGCCCGCCGTTTCATGCCGTCCTGGGACGAGCCGGCCTACAAGGCGACCTTTGATCTGACCGCGATCGTGCCGCAGGGCGAAATGGCGGTCAGCAATATGCCGGTGGCGACCGGCCGCAAGCTGGATGGCCATCTGGCCAGCGTGCATTTCGGAACCACGCCGAAGATGTCCAGCTATCTGCTGTTCTTCGGTCTGGGCGACTTCCAGCGTGCGACGACCCAGTCCGACGGCACCCAGATCGGAGTGATCACCCAGCAGGGCAAGGTGGACCAGGCCGGTTTCGCCCTGCAGTCTGCCAAGTCCATCCTGCATGAATACAACCAGTACTTCGGCATCAAATATCCCTTGCCCAAGCTGGACAATATCGCCTCGCCGGGCAGCAGCCAGTTCTTCGGTGCCATGGAAAACTGGGGCGCCATTTTCACCTTCGAATACTTCCTGTTGCTGGATCCCTCCTTCTCGACCCAAGGCGACAAGGAAGCCGTGTTCAGCACGGCCGCCCACGAGATGGCCCATCAGTGGTTCGGCGATCTGGTCACCATGCGCTGGTGGGACGATCTGTGGCTGAACGAAGGTTTTGCTTCATGGATGGAAAATCGCACCATGGCGCAGCTGCATCCGGAATGGCACACCAATCTCCAGGCTGTCGGCGTCCGCGAGGGTGCTATGTCCCGCGACGCGATCGCCAGCACTCATCCCATCATCCAGCATATCGCCACGGTGGAGCAGGCCGGGGAAGCCTTCGACACCATCACCTACAGCAAGGGCGAAGCGGTGATCCGGATGCTGGAGAACTATGTTGGCCCGCAAGCCTGGCGGCAGGGCGTGCACCGCTATCTGCAAGCCCACGAGCATGGCAATGCGGTCTCCGATGATTTGTGGAAGGCGGTGGAGTCCACGGCCGGCGGCAAGCCGGTGACGGCCGTCGCGCACGGCTTTACCTTGCAGCCGGGCATTCCGATGATCGAGGTGACCTCGCAGGAATGCCTGAACGGGGTGACGACCTTGCAGCTGAAACAAAGGGAGTTCACGCGTGATCGCCCTGACAAGAAGCCGCTGCACTGGGATGTTCCGGTCACGGTCCAGCCGCTGGGCGGCAAGACCCAGCATCTGCTGGTGGACCGGGGCGAGGCCAGCGTTCGCGTACCGGGCTGCGGGGCGATTCTGATCAATGCCGGTGAAGCCGGTTACTACCGCAGCCTGTATACCCCCGCCGGTCTGGCAGCGATTCGCCGGCATTTCGCGGACGTGGCGCCGATCGACCAGCTCGGTCTGATGGGGGACACCTGGGCACTGGGCATGGCCGGGCGGGCGCCTGTCAGTGAATATCTGGATCTGGTCGATGCCACGCCGGCCGGTGCAGACCCGCAGGTCTGGGCCAATATCGCCGGCCACCTGTCGGCCTTGGACAATGACTACAAGGGCCAGCCTGCCGAGCGTGCCGTCCTGCGGGCATATGCCATGGCCAAGCTGAAGCCGCAGCTTGATCGACTGGGCTGGACTGTGAAGGCTGGTGAGCTGGCGCCGGAAACCTTGCTGCGGACCCAGCTGATCGCGGTGCTGGGCAGCATGGGTGAGCCCGGTGTGCTGGCCGAGGCCCGTCGCCTCTATGCGGCCCAGATCAAGGATCCGGCGGCACTGCCGGCGGCGTTGCGCAAGACGGTGCTGGCGGTGGTGGCCGAGCACGCCGATGCGGCCCAGTGGCAGCAGATGCATGCCCAGGCGCGTGCGGAAACCACGCCGCTGATCCGTGATCGTCTGTATCGCCTGCTGGCCAGCAGCGAAGACGAAGGTCTGGCGAAACAGGCGCTGCAACTGGCGCTGACCGACGAGCCGGGCGCCACCAACAGTGCCGGCATGGTCTCGATGGTGTCCTGGCAGCATCCGGAGCTGGCCTACGATTTCGCCCTGCAGCACAAGTCGCAGCTGGATGGCATGATCGACGGCAGCGCCGCGGCGGCCTTTTATCCGCGACTGGCCACGGCATCGACCGACCCGGCGATGATCGACAAGCTGCAGGCCTTTGCCGCCAAGTACATGGCCAGCGGCTCCCGCCGCAGTGTCGATTCGGCCATTGAGAGCATCCAGTACGGCATCACCCTGCGCCAGCAGCGGCTGCCGGCGGTGAGCCAGTGGCTGCAGCATCGTCACCAGGGATAATGTCACCGGTTTCTCTTTGACCGGCGTTACCTGAGGAAGCCGCCGTCCGATCTGTGTCGGGCGGCGGTTTTTTCATGCGGGCGCCGCCGCCGCGCATCCGACTCGGGCGCATGGTGTCTGGCGCGGCTGGATGCCCGTCGCCGGGCGATTCAACGGGCGCGGCGAAAGGTCAGATTGATTCGTTTGAGCCCCCATTCGGGGTGGGGCGGGCCCTGCAAGGGGGCGATGCCATGAAAGCGCAGCCGGTCGGGTCCTCCCCAGACCAGAATGTCGCCATGATAAAGCGGCAGTTTCAAGGCGGTCTGCCCACGCTGCAGGCCACCCCACAGAAAACGGGCCTCCATGCCCAGCGAAACGGAGACCACGGGTTGCCCGTGATCCTGTTCGTTGCGGTCCTGGTGCAGGCTGAGGCCGGCGCCGGGGCGATACCGGTTGATCAGGCAGGCATCGGGATGGAAGTCAGGATAGCCGGCCAGGGCGGCTGCCTGGCGGGCCAGCTCGGCAAACGCCGGCGGCATCGCCGGCCAGGGATGGCCGCTGAGTGGATCGACGGGCTGATAGCGATAGCCAGCTTCATCCGAATGCCAGCCCAGCGTTCCGCAATTGGTCATCGCTACCGCCATGCGGTGACCGCCGGGGGTGATCAGATGTCGCCAGGGGGCTTGTGCCAGAATCAGCCGCAAGCCCCCCGCCAAGGCCGCGACCTCGGGCAGCGCCCGCTGGCGAAACAACCAGGTGCCAGCCCCGATCTGTTCGCCGGCATCGGCATGGGTGGCAGTGAAGAGATCCAGGCTCATCGCAGATTCCGGCGTTGTGGCCGCCGGGCCCGGCTCAATCCTGCAGGGCCGCCGCGTGGTGGGCGATATGCTCGCCGACAAAGCTGGCAATGAAGTAGTAGCTGTGATCGTAGCCGGGCTGCAGCCGCAGATGCAGTGGAGCGTTCACGGCGGCAGCGGCCTCCCGCAAGCGCTGCGGCTGCAGCTGGCTGTCCAGAAAATCATCGGCCTCACCCTGGTCGATCAGTATGCTGCCGTGGCGCCAGCCGAGACGCGTCAGCAGGGCCGTGGCGTCATAGTCCTGCCAGCTCAGACGATCCTCGCCCAGATAGGTGCTGAAGGCGAGTTCGCCCCAGGGCACCTGCGTCGGCGCGACGATGGGGGCAAAGGCCGACACGCTGCGATAGCGGGACTGATTGCGCAGGGCGATGACCAGCGCCCCATGACCACCCATCGAGTGGCCGCTGATGGCGCGCCGGTCGGAGGCCGGGAAGTGGCTTTCGATCCAGCCAGGCAATTCCTCGACGACAAAGTCGTACATGCGGTAATGCGCAGCCCAGGGTTGGCGGGTGGCATTGAGATAAAATCCTGCGCCCTGACCCAGATCATAGCGGTCGGCATCGGCCACCTGATCGCCGCGGGGGCTGGTGTCAGGCGCGACGAGGATCACGCCATGCTCGGCGGCATAGCGCTGGGCGCCGGCCTTGCTGATGAAGTTCTGTTCGGTGCAGGTCAGACCGGACAGCCAGTACAGCACCGGAAGCTTGCGCTGCTCGGCCTGCGGCGGCAGATAGACGCCGACCGTGGCACTGCCGGCCAGCGACTTCGAGTCAAATCGATACACGTCTTGCCAGCCGCCGAAGCAGGCCTGTCGGGAAACTCGCTCCATGGGATGTTCCTGTTGCAAGGGGGGAGGGGAAGTACAACGGATCCGATATCCGGCGGGTGAGTCAGGCCGATGGCCTCCTGGACGCGGACCGCCGTCTCCGTGGATGCTGGATCGGTGGCGAACTGCTCTCGCAGGTGCGACTCCATCACCTCGGCCATCAGAGAGCGCGGATCGCGCCGCGGATGGCTGCGATCTGCTGCATGACTTCACCGCAGCGGATGCCGGTCTCGATGGCGCGATCCAGTGCATCGCATTGGCCGAGGATGCGGCGCACCCGGTTGAGACTGCGCTTTTTCTCGGCGGGCGCGTGGGGCATGGTCGCTTCCGAAAATACGGTGGTGGGTATGGTACTTCCCGGCGACCGGCCTGCAAAGCGCGTTGCGGATGGCGAAAGGGCGGGGCTCGTCGCGTGTTTCCATGCCCGGCATGAACATATGAGACCTTGCCGCTCAGGGCCGCCGCCCCCCTTACCCGGCCTGTCGCCACGGTGCCGCTCTTATCCGCCATGCATTGATATCAGCCGTGCAGGTGTCATGCGTTTTCTTGCGATCCCAGCCCTTGGTCGCGAGTCCGGCCGGCTTGTCGGCGGCGCCAGATGATCCGAGGACGTGAAGAAACTGTTTATGCGACAGTGGATTGAGCAAATGGATTCGAAGCCTTCATGCTGTCGATATATATTGCGAATCATTGTCATCTGCATTACTGTCGCGCAAATTGTTTAGACGCACCTGCAGGAAGGCTTTGGCGAATGCCGGACTGTGGCCCCCACGACCGAGTCAAGGAAGAGCTTGCAATGACAGATTTGAAATGGAGTACAGCCCAGGCTTTGGCGCCGACCCGCCTGTTGACCAGTACGCTGGGCGTGGCGATGCTGACGCATGCCGTCGATGCCGCGGCCGCCGACAAGGTGGCCGATGCACCCGATGATTCACGTCGACGCGCTCATGCTCTGGAGTCGGTACGGGTTTCGGCCAATACCTATACTTCCAGTTCACCCAAGTTCACGGCCTCGTTGCTGGATACGCCGCGAGCCGTCACGGTGATTCCTCGGGAGATCATCCAGCAGACGGAGGCAACCTCGCTGCAGGATGTGCTGCGCACCGTACCCGGGATCACCTTCGGTGCCGGCGAAGGCGGCAATCCCAATGGTGACCGGCCCTTTATCCGCGGCTTCGATTCCGAGAGCTCGATCCTGGTCGATGGCATTCGCAGCAGTGCCGGCCAGCAGCGCGAAGTCTTCGATATCGACCAGATCGAGATCATCAAGGGGCCGAGTTCGGCCTATGGCGGTCGCGGTTCGGTCGGCGGCGGCATCAATATGGTATCCAAGGCGCCGTTGGATGCGGAGTTTCTGCATGCCAACCTCGGTATCGGCAATGCCGCCTACACCCGAGGCACGGTGGATTGGAATCATCGCATCGGCAGGGACTCGGCCTTTCGCCTGGCGGTGATGGGCAACAAGAACCACACGGCGGATCGCAACGGTCCGGAATATCAGCGCTGGGGTATCGCCCCCTCGCTGACGCTGGGCCTGCACTCTGCCGACAGCGTTACCTTCAGCTATTACCACCTGCAAAGTGATGATCAGCCCGACAGCGGCATTCCCTACAACAATCCGTTTGCCGCCAGCAGTCCGAATGCCTCCCTCAATGGCAATGGCAAGCCGATCCGGGTGCCGCACAATACCTATTACGGACTGAACGATCGCGACTTCCAGCGCCAGAAGACCGATCTGGGCAGCATCATCTACAAACACAGTTTCGACAGCGGCTGGGTGTTGCGCAATTCCACCGTGTTCTCGCGCTTTGCCAATGATTATGTCTGGACCCAGCCGGATGACAGTCAAGGCAACTTCTTGGTCAATGGCGGCGTCTGGCGGCGGGCCAATACCCGCAGCAGTTCGACCACGAACCTGACCAATCAGTCGGACCTGACCGGGCAGTTCGACACGGGCGGCATCCATCATTCGATGGCGGCCGGTTACGAGCTGAGCAACGAAAACACCTCGCGCTCGTCCTACCGTATCTCGCCGTCCTATACCGGCGCATTGGCCAACGGCGCCTGCGCCATCGGTCAGGGGGCGGCGGCCGATTACTGGTGTGCGCCGGTGATCTCTCCGAACCCGAACGACCCCTGGCAGGGTGAACTTGCCAAGGGACTGAACCCGGTCAGCCTTTCCACCCGCACCCGATCGCTGTGGCTGTTCGATACCATGGAGTTCGGGCCGATGTGGGCATTGAATCTGGGTGCGCGCTACGATGATTTCCGTACTCGCTCCGTGTCGCATACCAGTGCCAGCGGTGCGGTCAGCCAGGCACGCAATCATGCCAGTTTCATGAATTACCAGACCGGGCTGGTCTTCAAGCCGGTCGAAACGGGCAGTATCTATGCCAACTGGGGGACTTCATCCAATCCGCCGGGTGTGGATGCGGGCAATGGCGCGGACGGTCTGGCCCTGACCAATGATGACTTGAAACCCGAGAGCAGCCGCAATCTGGAAGTCGGCACCAAATGGGATCTGCTGGATCGCCGGCTGACGCTGACCGGCGATGTCTTCCGTACCGAAAAAAGCAATGCGAGGGTGAATACCGCAGGGCGCGGAAGTGACCAGATCAATGCCGGCAAGTATCGGGTCGATGGTGTCGAGCTGGGCTTCAACGGGCGACTGACCGATCATTGGAATGTGTTCGGCGGCTACAGTTATCTGAAGAGCAAGCTGGTCGAGCCCGGCCCGGGCGTGGCCAATGCCGGCAACAAGGGCAAGCAGATGACCAATACGCCCCGCAACAGCTTCACGCTGTGGACGACTTACGCCGTGACTCCGGCCCTGACCATTGGTGGCGGTGCCTATGTCATGTCCAAGGTCTGGGGGGATATCGCCAATACCAAATGGGTGCCCGGCTATACCCGGCTGGACTTGATGGCCAGCTATGCGGTCAATCGAAATCTCAGTGTGCAGGTCAATATCCAGAATCTGACCAACAAGTATTATTTCGACAAGGCCTATGCCGCGCATTATGCGACAGTGGCGGCCGGCCGTACCGGCATCGTCAATTTCAATTACCAGTTCTGAGCGGGTTCCCGGCTGTCAGTGGCTTCGACATGCCCGGCCAGACAACCGAACAAGAGGTCGCCTGCGGCGACCTCTTGTTCCGGGCGAAGGAGCCTGACCCGCAGGCTCAGCCCTTGATAAAGGCCAGCACATCCCGGTTGAACTGCTCGACATGGGTCTGGGCCAGGCCATGCGGCGCACCCGGGTAGACCTTGAGGGTCGCGTCGGCGACGATCCTGGCGGTTTTTTCACCCGAGGCGGCGATCGGCACGATCTGGTCATCGTCGCCATGGATGACCAGGGTCGGCTTGTCGATCTTCTTCAGGTCAGCGGTGTAATCGACTTCCGAGAACTCATGGATGCAGTCGTATTCGGCCTTGATGCCGCCGAGCATGCCGAGCCGCCAGAAGCTTTCACGCAGCCCTTCGATCACGCTGGCACCGTCACGGTTGAATCCGTAGAAGGGAATGGCCAGATTGCGGAAAAATTCCGAACGACCGTGGGCGGTGTTCTTGCGGATATCGTCAAACACTTCCAGCGGCGTGCCTTCCGGATTGTCGGCGGTTTTCAGCATCAGCGGCGGTACCGCGCCGACCAGCACCAGCTTGGCCACCCGCGCACTGCCATGACGGCCTACGTAATGGGCGATTTCACCGCCGCCGGTGGAATGGCCGATCAGGATCAGGTCCTTCAGATCCAGCTTTTCGATCAGCTCGGCCAGATCATCGGCGTACTGGTCCATGTTGTTGCCTTCCCAGGGCTGGTCGGAAAGTCCGTGACCGCGCCGGTCATGGGCAATCACCCGGTAGCCATGCTGGGCGAAAAACAGCATCTGGGCATCCCAGGCGTCGCCGGCCAGCGGCCAGCCATGCGAAAACAGGATGGGCTGGCCCTTGCCCCAGTCCTTGTAGGCGATGCGGGTGCCATCTTTGGTGGTGATGCTGGACATGTCGGTGATCCTCTTCAAGTGAAACCGCGATGGCCCTTGGGCCGGGGTCTGGAACTACGCGAGCCGTTACACGCTAAGTCGTGCATCTGTGGCCTGACAAGCCGCAGACGGGATCTTGCGGTCTTGCAGGCCGCCACCTGGTCATGCCGGCTTCAGGTGCGTTGGTCTGGCCTGAAGCTCGTCATGACCGGCGGGCTGTGGTTGTCATCTTGGCGGACGACATCGATGATGGAAAGCGGGCAAACTGCCAAACACTGTCCCCTTGAAGGTGACAATCAATCGATGGTCAGGGCGCGGTGGTTTCTGGTCATCGGTGTCCGATGTCGAGAGCCTGGCTTGGTATGGCAGAAAGCTGTTCCGCAACGCCGTAAAACCGGAGAGCATGCGCATGTCGTTACGGAAAAAAAGCATGGTGGAACATGGGTTGGCTGCTGCTTGGTGCACCCGCATGGGCGATCCAGGCGCCGTCAGAGGATGTGCGGGCACTGGTACGGCATCTGGATGTGACCAGCTTTCCCAACTCCATCGGGCCGCGCCGCGAACCTGGCAGGCATCACTTCGCGGATTACGGATTCACACGCATCACCTGGAAGGCGGACGGGGCCGATCTGGAGCTTGAGGACCGGTCATGGCTGATGTCAGTCGGGGTGGTTGCACGCCATGGCAGGCAACTGGATGTCTGTCTGGTCGACCGTGCGCTGGCGGCGCCCGGAGCGTTGTTCGGGGGCAGCTACCATGTCGTGGATGCACTGCGGGTTGTCATGTCGAATGCGGATCGCTGGCGGGCAGAGCGCGTGCATGGAGGTCTGCCGGGCTGCATCGATGATCCCCCGGACGATCGACGCTGATGTCCTGATGGGCGCAGGTAGGGTCGCCCGGAAAGGGGCCATCGCCAGGCGACGGGTTTTGGCAGATCGGTGTGGGCTGAGCCGGCGCCTGGTCTTCGCGCGGCGCTTCGCCACCGGCCGGGCTATCGACACCCGCACGCCGCAGTGGTTAGAATCGGTCGGCATCGGCACGGTCAGTCTACCCAAGGTAGATGGCGGCGCCGATCCATATGCAGAACAGGCCGTTTCATGATCCCTTTCGCAAGCTTTTGCCTCGTCCGTTGGTGGCGCTTCTTCTAGGAAGCGGCCAGACGTCGCGGCTTGCGCCGCATCTTGCCGCCCGACCCGGTGGACAGGATGTCATTCGCAGATCGATTCCCCGGCCAGGCGGCTCCCGGATTTTCCAAGGAGTCTCCATCCATGCACTCAATCTTTCAGTCCGGCCAGCAGGTGTCGTCAAAGGACGAAGCCGGCTCGTGCCCGCTCTTGGCCGCTTCTCGTACCGGCACTGCCAAGACCGTCGAGTCCACTGACGGGCGGGTGCCGATGCGGGGACAGAATTGAAGTACAGCGGCTATTTTCCTTACTGGACAGGCAATTATGTCGAATAAAGTGTTGATGATCGACAACTATGATTCGTTCACTTTCAATCTGGTCCAGTATCTGGGCGAGCTGGGCCAGCAGGTGCAGGTGGTTCGCAACGACGCCATGTCGGTGGACGAGATTCGCGCGCTGGCACCCGATCACATCATGATCTCGCCAGGACCCGGCACCCCCGACGAGGCCGGCGTGTCGCTGGATGTGCTGCGCGGACTGGCGGGAGAGATTCCGGTGTTCGGTGTCTGTCTGGGGCATCAGGCCATCGGTCAGGCCTTCGGCGGCAAGGTGATCCGCGCCAAGCAGATCATGCACGGCAAGGTCTCGCCGGTTTTTCATCGGGATCAGGGCGTGTTTGCAGGGCTGCCGGATCCCTTCGAGGCCACGCGCTACCATTCCCTGGTGGTCGAGCAGGCTTCCTTGCCCGACTGTCTGGAAGTGACGGCATGGACCGAGCATCCGGATGGCTCGCTGGACGAGATCATGGGCCTGCGCCATCGCAGCCTGCCGGTGGAGGGTGTGCAGTTCCACCCCGAGTCGATTCTGACCCAGCACGGTCACGACATGCTGCGCAACTTCCTGGGCCTGCCACGGGAGCCGTCGGCATGAACGAGCTGCATATCACGCCGCGTGCCGCCCTGCAGCGGGTGATCGAGCATCGGGAAATCTTCCAGGACGAGATGGTCTCGCTGATGCGCCAGATCATGACGGGCGAAGTCAGTCAGGTGATGGTGGCGGCCCTGATCGCAGGGCTGCGGGTCAAGAAGGAGAGCATCGGCGAAATCACCGGCGCGGCGATGGTCATGCGTGAGCTGGCCGCCAAGGTGCCGCTGCCGCAGGTCGGGGCGGACGGGGTCTCGATCCGCGAGCATATGGTGGATATCGTCGGCACCGGCGGTGACGGTGCCTGCACGTTCAATATTTCCACCGCCTCGATGTTCGTGGCCGCCGCCGCCGGCGCCTGCGTCGCCAAACATGGCGGACGCAGCGTATCGTCGACCTCGGGCAGTGCCGATGTGCTGCAGGCGCTGGGGGTGGTGATTGACCTGAGTCCCGAGCAGGTGGCACAAAGCATGCGGCAGACGGGTATCGGCTTCATGTACGCCCCCAATCACCATCCGGCCATGAAGGTGGTGGCGCCTGTGCGGCGCGAACTGGGCGTGCGCAGCCTCTTCAATATTCTGGGGCCGCTGACCAATCCGGCCGATGCGCCGGCGATTCTGCACGGCGTGTTCCATCCTGACCTGGTCGGTATCCAGGCCCGGGTACTGCAGTCGCTGGGGGCGCAAAGGGCGATGG
>JGI2924J29684_1077493_pt1 | contig 17867 bp, 10 predicted proteins | sample BenlonsequencITS_FD_29684 | JGI IMG/M metagenome (IMG submission 29684)
CCCGCCAATTAGAGACCAGTTAGCTTTTGTCTGACATCACCGCTCGACAGTATACTATGCTGGGGGCACAGCCGACTCTCGAATAATAAGATTATGCTTTAACGTTGTTACCTCTGGTGAAATATTTGGAGATAAAATATGCTTGATCAACATTTCTGTTGCCAACCTCGACATTTCAATTGTCGGCTGATCTACCGTGGTAATTCTAGGAAAAATCAACCCTGAAATAGGAGCATTATCAAATCCTACTACCGACAACTCTGATGGTACCTTTATGCCCATATTACCAGCCACAGCAATCACCGCCGCTGCCATATCATCATTTCCAGCCATAATCGCTGTCGGCAATAAATCTGCGTTTAAAATATTTTGAGCAGCTTTCAATCCTGATTGATAATCAAACAGCCCCCACTGCATATGTTGAGGATTCACTCGTAGGCCCACATTGTCCAATGTATCTTTAAATCCGGCATATCTGATTTCACTTACCATATGATCAGGGTGGCCATGTATATACCCTATACTTTTATGCCCTAGCTCGATGAGATGCTGTATTAAATCAACAGAGGCTTGATAATCGTCTATCTTTACGCCGAATGATCGCTCCAATTCCCTTTGAGGACAAACCCTCACATAAGGGATGTTTTTTTCTTCCAACGAATCCAGAATTTTTAGATTGTCACACAAGCCCGGCGAAAGAACGACGCCTGCTAAATCTGTATATTCAAGAATCTCTTCGAATGCACATTCAGGCGAACCATAATCATCAACAATTAGAAAATACCCTTGTTTATTACATTCGCGCATAGCCCCAATTTGCAAATCAGCATTAAATCCACTCATATGCTGCCCGGGATTATCACACACCAACGCTATAAGAGTTTTTTCGCTATTTCTAAGCTTTCTAGCTGCTAAATTAGGTCGATAACTAAGTTCGGAAATCGCTTTGTGAACTTTATTCCGAGTTTTATCACTAACTCCGGTTTCATCGTTTAAAACTCTAGAAACGGTTTTTATTGAAACTCCAGCCTCTCGAGCCACATCGACAATTGTCGAAGGTCTTCGAGTCTCGTCGATAGATTCTGTTATTCCCCGTCTATTCATAACAATTTTATCAACCACTTCACTTCGACTCACGTTCAAAGTGAGGCAGTGTACACATAGCACGCTGTCTTGATAACCGTCATCTTAGATTCATTTGATATTATGCAATATCGAACAATACTTGCTCTACGAATACAAGCCAATCAGTATAATTGTTTCAAAACTTCTGAATGAAACGGCATCGCTAAAGCTGCCTTATCTATAAGGTTACGCATACCATCTAGCCTAGATTGAGTTTCCTCAAGCGTAAAACGTAATGTAATGGGGTCATGGCCGTATACTTCAATTCCCTGCCCATGCATAACCGCTAACCAGCTTGATGGCGTAAATAAACCATTCTCAAATTTCAGTATACGTCCCGCATCTTGATAGAGAGAAATTTTCTCCTGCAACGAAGCTGGGACAGGCAGGTTTCTCATATATTGCCAGAATTCGGAATCGTTCCTTTTTGACGCCACATAATGAAGCAATAAGAAGTCCCTTATATGCTCATACTCTTCTAACGTACGCTGATTATAGGCCGACCTTGACGCTTCTGAAAAACGCTTATCAGGCATCAAAGTCATAAGTCTAGCCAATCCGGTTTGGATTAAACTGATAGAAGTTGACTCTAATGGCTCCATAAATCCGGCGGCCAACCCTAATGCGATAACATTCTTATTCCAAAATTTACGCCTATGCCCAGTTTTAAATTGTAACTTTTTAGGTTCAACCAACGCAGGTCCGTCCAAACCTGAGACCAAGTTTTGCCTTGCAGTGTTATCACTCATAAATTGACTAGAATACACACAACCATTCCCGGTCCGGTGCTGAAGCGGAATTCTCCATTGCCAGCCAGCCTCATGTGCGATCGCTTTTGTGTAAGGTATCGGGTCGCCTACTTTTTCGCTGGGCACTGCCATCGCACTATCCATGGGCAACATATGACTCCAGTCGCAGTATCCTGTATTTAGAGCACCTTCTATCAACATCCCTCGAAAGCCAGAGCAATCAATAAACAACTCGCCATCAATTTCTCTATGGTCATCCAACACGATTGATTTCACATGACCATTTTCTGAATCTAGTTTAACGTCCCCTACAATCCCTTCATAACGAACAACCCCAATTTTCTCGGCATAATCTCTTAAGAAGGCTGCATAAAGTCCAGCATCGAAATGATAAGCATAATGAATTCCTGAATAGACAGATTTAGGGTTTTGATATTCTGGATATTTAAACCTTCCTAGCTCACAAGCCTTCACCATCAAGGAAAAACCAAAAAGGCTGTGCTGATAGCCAGCTCTTTGCCTTTGCGATAACCAGAAATGATGCAATGGAATACCTTCAATATCAGTTCCAAAGTCACCAAAGGGATGAATGTACTTCTGTCCGACATCTCCCCAATCAGAAAATTCTATTCCTAATTTAAAAGTAGCCTTAGTGGCTTTCATAAACTCCTGTTCATTAATTCCCAACAGCTCATTAAATTTCAAAATGGGAGGAATAGTCGCCTCACCGACCCCAACACTTCCAATGCTCTCAGACTCAACCAATGTGATAGATATCCGATTAGCATCCAACACCCTAGCCAGAGAAGCAGCAGCCATCCAACCTGCCGTCCCTCCCCCAACAATCACAATTTTGGAAATCGCAGCTTGGTTCACCGACCCTCCCCCAAGTCAGCACCAGCACTTTTACAATAACGGTCGATGAACTGCTGGTGGGTAGGCATTGCAGCAACTGTTTTTGTAAAAAGACTTCTCATGTTTTCCAGACTTTGTTTGACGTTAAGATCACTAAGCGTATCAGCGACTGGATTGTAATGTTGCGGCCCCATGCCCTGCCCCTCCATTACTGCCAGCCAGCTTGCTACGGAAAACAATTCATCTTCATATCGAAAAAAACGTCCCTTTTCCTGCATCAACTTCATCTTCTGTTTGAGAGTTGAGGGAGGATCAATTTTTTGCATTTCTTTCCAGAAGGGGGAATCCTGCCTGTCAGTAGCAATGTAATGCAGAATGATAAAATCCCTTATATGTTTATAGCTCACATTCAAAAGCCTATTATACTCGTCTCGATCCGTGGGACTAAAATCACGATCAGGAAACAAAGCGATCAACTTCGAGATACCAGATTGAATGAGGTGTATTGACGTAGACTCTAACGGCTCAAGAAACCCAGAAGATAACCCTAACGATACGCAGTTAGCCTCCCAAAATTTTTCTCTGATACCAGTTTGGAAACGCAGATGATTAGGGTCAGCTAAAGCTTCTCCCACCAATTCCTTCTCAAGAATTTGCGTTGCCATTTCCTTAGACATAAATTTACTTGAATAGACGTGCCCATTTCCGATACGATTTTGCAAAGGTATCTTCCAAGTCCACCCTGCACTCTGAGCTTTCGAAATGGTGTAAGGCTTCGCAAACTCAACAGAGGCACAAGGGATTGCCACAGCGCGATCCATGGGCAACAAATGGCTCCAATCTTCGTAGCCCACCCCTAATGCACCATTTATAAGCAATGCCTTAAACCCGGTACAGTCAATAAATAAATCTGCATCAATAACATCACCTGTTTCCAATTGAACAGATTCAAGAAATCCATCTGTCGAACGTTTTGTTACCGAACAAACCTTGCCTTCTAATCGACGAACTCCTCTTTTTTTAGCATATTCAGACAAGTAGGACGCGTATTTGCCAGCATCGAAATGAAAAGCATACCCCATCTTTGACAATACAGAACCACCGTTAACAGCGTCCAGTCTAATGAACTTACCTGCATAAGCCGCCTTAGTATTGAGTGAGTACTCATCTAACCCATGAAAGTCATTGCTCTGTTTGCTCCGAACCCAAAACTGGTGAAAATCTATCCCCTCCAAATCGTAGCCATATTCTCCGAAGGGGTGAAAATATGTTTCTCCAATACGTCCCCAATCTTGGAACTCAATACCGAGTTTAAAGGTTGCGTAGGTTGCTTTTACAAACTCATCCTCATTTATTCCCAACATTTTGTTGAAAACCGCTATTTGAGGAATTGTTGCTTCTCCCACTCCGACTGTGCCAATTTCATCAGACTCAATCAAAGTGATTTCAGTTCTACCCATAGGCAGATAGCGACTTAAGGCTGCTGCAGCCATCCACCCTGCTGTTCCGCCGCCAACTATCAGAATTTTACGAATATTTCTATCAGTCATAGCATTATATACCTTCGTCAATTTGGTATTTCTGAAGGTGAGCAGATGCCTCTTGCCTTGAAATAGAATCTACAAGACGACTGTAGGCCATAGGCGGCCCGACCCTTTTATGCAGCACAGCGAGCCACTCATGAGGCAGAAATAAATCACCTTCACAAGGAATGACTCGCCCCACATCCAACCAAAGCTCAATTCTATATTTTACACGCTCAGACAATTTTCCAGTATCAAAGTCTGCACTCATTAAAAACTGCATATCTTCGACACTAGCCAGAACAGAATTTAACTCTTCTTCGAGCTCCTGTCTTTCAATTTTCTTAGAACCAATTTGTGGAAAATTTTGAACAAGCGCTAGCAAGTTCCTTTGCATGACCATCAAATCAAAATTTGTTATACTTACGGTAGGAAACCGTCCATTTCCCAAACGTAGACAATCTGTTAATTGCTGCCTAATGGGGCCCCCTTGCGTTTCAATTATTAAGTCTTGCTCATCGCATGAAACCTGCTCAACATCAGAATAAATTTTTCCGATCCCAGCATGTGCCGATATTGACCGAAGCAACTCCTCATATTTGCTCGGATCTATTTCCCAATACCCTGCGTCCCGATGAACTGGGGCAAATGAGGGATTAAAACTTCTCAAATCTTTTACGCCACCATTCAAATGCTCTCTGAGCCAGATATGATAGAATGGCACCCCTTTCAAAGGTGCTCCATAATCCCAGAAAGGCAATCTCAAATTCTCGCTTAATTGCACCGCGGCGATAGGCGTTTTGTTTTTTGAAATCCGCTGCATATGGCTTTGTGCTATTCCTAAACTTCTATGCAGCTGATCCATATCGGATTTTAGAAACAGTGAACCTACATCAGATTTCAGCTGCGTAGACAAAACCTCTATTTTGAGTGGGTCTGGGATGACAAAACGTGCGAGTGTGCAAGCAACTAGAATTGGAGCATAGCCCTCTCCCTTAACCAAGACAGATTGAATTAATTTCTTTTTCAATTCAAGCTCTCCTTTGGAGAGTGTGGGATTTTACAAAATTGTTTCAGCCATTGCTCATGCGGCATCATATTATCTGCTGATCTTGCTATGAGAGATTTAAGTCGCATTAAATTGGTTTTGACTTCATCTTCCGGATACATATCAACACGGCTATCATAGTTATCTGGAATAACCCTTTGACCATAATACACTGCCACCCAACTAGGCTCCAAAAAAAGTCCATTCGCATAGGTTTTCACGCGCCCACACTCTTTAAATAATTCCATTTTTTCTTTGAGTGACTGAGGGACATCGAGGTATTTCATCTCTCGCCAAAACTCAGTATCTTCACGCTCTGTCGCATGGTAATGGAGAATTAGAAAATCACGGATACGTTCAAACTCGATATCCATCATTCGATTATATTCGGTTGCGCGAATTGAATGATCCTTAAACTCAGGAAATAATTCCAAGAAATATGTAATCCCTTGTTGAATCAAATAAATACTCGTTGATTCAAGGGGTTCTAAAAAACCACCAGATAAACCAATAGACAAACAATTTTTGCTCCAGAGTTTTTTCCGTTTTCCTGTTTCAAATTTCAAGACGCGTGGGTCTGCTAATTTTGCCCCTTCTAACGAATTTAGAAATTCGCGCTCAGCATTTTCATTCGCTATAAATTGACTCGAATATACATAACCATTCCCTGCCCGTGACTGCAGTGGAATACGCCATTGCCAGCCAGCATCTTTAGCAGTTGCACGCGTGTAAGGCAGTAGTTTACCCTTATGCTCACAAGGCGCGGCGATTGCCCTGTCACAAGGCAACCATTTTGTCCAACTTTCCCATTTTGTTTTCAGAGCACCATCAATCAACAAACCGCGGAACCCTGAACAATCAACAAAGAAATCCGCACTGAAACGACGTCCATCTTCAGTACCTAATGCGGAGATATTTCCGTCACTTGAGTGTTCAATATTGACTATTCTTCCTTCGACCCTCTTCACTCCCAATCTCTCAGAGTGCTCCCGCAGAAAGGGACCAAATTTTGTTGCATCAAATTGATATGCAAAACGGTATGTGGAATTTACAGAAGACGCATTTTGTGAAGGCAGCTCAAACTTGGCTTTCCTAGCTGCTACGATGGGAAGGGAATAATCACATATAGGACCATTACTTTGATGTTTGTGATAAAATTGATGAAAGGGAATACCATCATTGGGAAGCCCATAATCACCAAAAGGATGAATATAGCTATCACCAACACGCGCCCAATCTACAAATTCAATTCCAAGCTTAACAGTCGCATCAGTTGCAGCCATAAACTCTCGCTCATCAATACCGAGCGACTGGATAAAATAACGTAAGTGAGGCAATGTCGCTTCACCCACACCAACAATTCCTATGTCTTCCGATTCTATTAAAGTAACTTGGAGATTAGTACTTCCGATAGCCTTCGCAATGCCCGCAGCCGCCATCCATCCAGCAGTACCACCACCAACAATGATAACTGATTTCACTCTATTATCTACCAATGGAATAGGCTCCTCTTTTCTCCAAATAAAACACGACACTCGCTATCGCCTAATATTTTAGAGACGAACAAGCGATTTGAGGGAGTTTCAAGGTATTTTAGAAAAAAATGAACCGAAGTGGGAGGGCTCCGGTTCATTTTCAAATGTACTCGCCTAGAAGTTAGCTCTAAGAACCAACGAGTACCTTCGATCGTTTCGGTTAAAAGCACGCGGCCCTCTCAACCCATTTGGATTGATTGTCGAACTTGTTTCTGTAACATCATCCAACAAGTTCACCCCTTGAAGGCCGACTTTTAAGTTGTCATTGATGTCGTAGAAAAATGAGGCATCGAGCTGGCCAGTTGCTTCTTGGTAGATTGAAGCAAACGGATAAATCACATCTCTTTTTGTCAACAAGAAGTCATCACGCCAATTCCAAGCCAAACGAGCTTGAACTGGTCCTTTTTCATAAAGCCCAACAAGATTATATTGATGCTCTGAAATACGTTCAAACCCAACCGCATCGATGAGGAAACGACCTCGTTGCTGCGCACCCTCACCCAAGGTATCTAAATCCTCAGCGTCTATATAAGTATAGTTCGCTTGAATACCGAAGCCATCAAAAGGAGCTGGAAGCATGTCATAAAACTGCTGATATGCTATTTCAAAACCTTTAATGTTCGTTGTTTCTTGCGCATTTGAAACTGTGGTCGCAATTGACTCTATTGAAACACCGTTATTCACTAGTGTAACAGGCACACGGTTGCCTCCAGTTACAGACCCACCGTCTCTCATTTCTCCTACCCATCTGTTTTCAAGATCTTTAGAGAAAAGTGAAACTGTTAGAGAACCCGTTTCATCAAAATACCACTCATAAGAAGCGTCAAACTGGGTAGACTCGATTGGTGCAAGGTTCGGGTTACCGATTGATGAGATAACACCACCGAATTCTCCACCATTGTCAGGCCCGACAGTTACACGCCCACCCACACTCAAATCTAAGAGGTTGGCATCCCGAATACTTTTGGAAGCTCCCAAGCGAATGAGATGGCCATTCCCAAATTCAAACTTCAAGTTTAAACTTGGCAAGAAATATTCACGTGAGTTTTCAACTGTTTGAGGTGTAGCTACAGCTGTAGGACCAAAAAAGGCAGAAACCGCCGCAAATTCTGCATCAGTTAGACTACAAACACCAGGCAGAGCCCCCCCTCCCATGTTGCTACAGGTCACATCTCTACTACCATCAGGCGCAAGGGTTGGAATAGCAGTGGCAAGATCATCAACTTCCAACGTGCCCTCAACGGTTCGATCCATTTTGACATACCGGACTCCAACATTACCATCGAGAGATACATTAGAACCAAACAGTCCCTCGGAACCAAAATCCAATCGAGAGTACAAAGCAGTCGATTTTCTTTCCACGTCTACAATTTCTGAAGGGACAAATGGTTCACGTCCAGACACAACATTTCCTCTATCTTCTAGAAGTGTTGCACTCGCTCCTGGGTGTGTTGAAAGAACTCCATTCATCACATCAAGATAACCCTGATAATCTGCAGCTAATGGCCCACTCCAGAACGGAACTCCACCTAGTTGGTTTGACCCACGCTGAAATTCATTAAACGAATATGGAGACATATTTGCTGAAACTGTTGGGTCTGAAGCCAAAAGAAGCGGACTACCTGTCCAAATTTCTGATACATTCCCCCAGTTATATCGAGATTGTTGTATAGAAGAATCTCGATCGCTATAGCGTGCACCAAAACGAACAGATTTCAACCAGCCTTCACCATCAAAGTCATATTCCGCATCACCTCTAAAAGCGATAGATTCTGCGTGACTATCCTCTAAGTGCGGCATTGTAGAGCGAATGAAATAATTATCAGTATCCGCGAAATATTCTGCATCAGACTGGCCCGAACCTACAGGAGCGCGGTAGGTTATATTCGGCACCTCGCCCGACATATCAAGTTCAAATGCAGAAAAGAAAGTTCCGTGAACTGATACATCTTTGATATCTTTATCTGCCTCTACATACTGAGCATCAAAGTTCAAAGCCCACCGGTCGTTGGGTGTGTACTTTAAGTTTACACCCAAATCGGTGGTAACATCTTTTTCAGTATGCTCGCGTGCTGTTGCTAAGTGCTGACTTCCGTCTAAAGGAAGATTGTTATCATTACCGCGCCAACCAACATTTTCAGATAAAAGACCAGAATAGAAAGTCCTGTCTGACTCAAATACAAAATCATCATCTTGGGGCAAGATATTCTGCGCCAGACCACCATCAATGTTAGATTCTAAAACCTTTTCACTCCAGGTCAAATCGGCTTCCGAACGCAGGAATTGCACACTACCAACCATTGTTCCGGAATTATTTTGCCATTGGCCCGCTAGTGACAAAGCTTCACGCCCACGATCATAGAGTTGAGATTTAATCCCGACACCTCTAGGGATGTAATAGAGACCATCCTCCACTTCACCAAAATTGTAAGAATTACCTGCACCATCTGACAAAGTCTGGCCATTAGAAAGACTATCAAACTGGACCGGCGTGAAAGTGTTGCCATCCCTCAGATTTGGAGCGACATCAGCAATTGATGTAGCGTCTGATCTAGATTCCAAACTAGAATTTGCGTACCCGATTAAGAAACCGAATTCCCCAGCTCCAGTCTCAAATCTGTCTGACCACAGTCCAGAATAAGTCGGAGAAATCTTACCAACAAGATCCGAATGCGTAAGGTCCGCTGAGAACCCAACTTTGCGTCCTGCTGAATCAAAAGGCAACCGGGTTCGAAGATCAATCGTGCCAGCAAGCCCTCCTTCAACCATGTCAGCGGATTGGTTTTTAAATACTTGAACACTACCTAACAGCTCCGGTGACACATCTTCAAAACCAAGACCACCAGAATTACCAGCACCAAAAACATCTCTGCCGTTCAATTCGGAACGAACAAAAGGTAAACCACGAACAACAACCCCGCTACCCTCAACAGCAAAATGGTCAGGATCATCTGCAGCAGCAAAACGTAGTACATTCACTCCAGGAACTCGTTGAAGTGCTTCTGAAACAGAGCGATCTGGCAATGAACCTATATCGTCGGCCGTAATCGCATCAACAAACACATCTGCGTCTTGTTTAAGGTCCTGCGCACTTTTAAGCGACGCCCTAATACCTGTTACAGTTATCGTCTCAAGAACTTTATCCTCAGACTTACCGCCTTCAACAGCATCTGCATCCTGCGCAAAAGCTGCCCCAGCCCAAACTCCACTTGCCAAGGTAAAAATAGACACACCACGCAACAGCATGCCAGTTCTTTTCGAGGCATTTAAAGCCGACCTTTTAGTAACACCTAAACCTGTCTTTTTCATTTTTATTCCTCCCTAAATTCTCGCTTTACACCCGATCTAAACGGGTCTTTTTCCCAAGCGATACCAAACATAAACAGAATTGTCCAACGTTGTCTACAAAACAAATAAAAAGCCTATTGCAGACACAAAAAAACTACCCAGAACCGACCAAAAAGCTCTAATTTTGACGATATGACAAGGTTGGACATTTTTTTTAATATATAATACAATAACTTACAAAATATCGTAACGTCAATTTTCGAAATTGCAGGATAATGTATAGAAAAATGCAGAAAAAGACTTACGTTGTCAAAAAAAATACAGCCATAAAACACGACTCATCCATTAAATTTAGTGGCTTATGAGTGAAACGATATGGCGCATTTGAAGGAGGATAAAAAATTGAAATTTCATATTTTTGTAGCAGGATCAGTTGCTTTTATTGCAGCCTTAACATTGCCAAATGCAGTTGCGGCCCCAATCAAAAGTACCGACAATTGCCCAAACGAAAAGATAGAAATATTTTTGAATCAAGTGGGATATGAAACACCCTCAAACAAAAGCGCCGTAGTATCTTCAAAATCTACTTCCCCCCTCAAATGGACTCTAAAAGATGGCTCAGGAGAAAGCACTCTTTCAGGTGAAACAATTGTTTTGGGTTTGGATAAATTATCAGGGCTTCATACTCATAGAATTTCTTTTAGCTCCCTAAAAACCGAAGGAAAAGACTACACTTTGGAAACTTGTGGAGAAACAAGTGAAGTATTTAAAATTGCTTCTAATCCTTTCAACTCCCTCTCCGAAGAAGCACTTCGTTTTTTCTACCAAATGCGGTCTGGCACCCCGATATTAGAAGCATACACATCAACCCCTGAATATTCTCGTCCAGCTGGCCACCCCTCAAGCAATTTGACTTGCTTTAATGGATTAGACCGCACAAAAAAGAACTGGGATGGTTGCGACTACAGTCTTGACGTGACTGGAGGCTGGTATGATGCGGGAGATTACGGAAAGTATGTTGTAAATGGAGGTATTTCGCTTTGGACCCTCCAGAATGCATACGAACGAATGAGTATTTTAGGCGGTGCGAACAATCTTGGATGGAGCGCATCTCGTGTCCCTCTCCCTGAAGAACATAAAGGCTGGAGCCCCCTCCTCTCTGAAACACGCTGGGAAATGGAATTTCTTCTAAAGATGCAACTCCCTGAAGGGTATCAAACGCAGGCCCCACTCGGCCTCCAAAACGTCGCCAAGGGTAAAAAACTGGAGATCTCACAAATAGATGGCGGCGGTCTAGCGCACCACAAGGTGCATGAGGACCAATGGCTAGGCCTCCCTATATCTCCAAACGATTCCAACGAACAACGCTATTTGTATCCTGTATCAACTGCTGCAACTTTGAACCTTGCTGCGACGGCCTCCCAATGCGCTCGCATATGGAAAAAAATTGATGCTGCTTTTTCCAATAAATGCTTAAATGCAGCAAAAAAAGCATACACTGCCGCAAAAGCATATCCAGACATTTACGCGTACGATCTCTTTGATGGCGGTGGTCCATATGCCGATTCAGACCTCTCCGATGAATTCGCGTGGGCAGCATTTGAACTTTTTTCAACAACAGGAAACACGGAGTATATCCAAGAACTCAAAGACACCCCAGGGCGCGACTGGCTTTCTCGTTACAAGAATGAAAAATTAAATGGACTGTATTGGGCCAGCACTGATATTCTTCCATTGCTCACAATATTGATTTCAGTTGAACACTTTGGATTAAATGACCGAAAGACAGCTTCTGAGGCAATATTGAAAATTGCCGATTCGTATCTTTTCGAATCAAATAATAACAGCTTCCTAATCCCTGTTTCCCATTCAGAATTTGATTGGGGATCCAATGGTGCTTTACTCAATAAAGCAATGATACTGGCCTATGCCGGCGAAATTACTGAGAATTCCAAGTATAGAAACGCAGTAATTGATATCATGAATTATCTATTGGGGAATAATCCATTATCTCAATCATATATCGCTGGATTTGGCTCCAATCCAGCCAAGAATATGCACCACAGATTTTGGGCTGCCGCAGCTGACGACCAATACCCGTACACTGCACCAGGATCCGTATCCGGCGGCCCAAATGTAAACTCTGCTATTGATGAGGTTGCACAAGAACTTCTCAAGTCCTGCAAGCAAGCTCCAATAACATGTTGGGTAGATGATATCAAAGCATACTCCCTCAATGAGGTCGCAATAAATTGGAACGCGCCATTGGTATGGGTGACCAGTTATTTGGAAACTTCACGTGGATACGCATCCACAAACTAATAATTCACATCCTTAATTTGGCGAAACATCATGATAAAAAATTCAATAACGACAAGTATAATTGCTATATCATCTTGCTTATTACTTACAGCATGCAACTCCGAACACCTTCAAGGTCCCCCGCCAGCCCAACAGTCCGCTAGCATTTGGCCTAGTTTAGATACACCGAAACTAAACAAGGAAATTGAAAACCAGATAGATCAGATCTTAAGCCAGCTTACTGTAGAACAAAAAGTAGGCCAGATCATTCAAGGAGACAGTGCTTCTGTGACGCCAGAAGACGTCAAAAAATATAGGCTGGGTTCAGTGTTGAGTGGTGGAAATTCAGCTCCTGGTCCCCTTCCCTACGCTGATGCAAAAAGCTGGCTAGAAGCAGCTGATGCCTATTTTCAAGCCTCAATCGATACAGAGGGAGTTGAAATAGCAATTCCAATCATTTGGGGTATTGACGCTGTCCATGGTCACACAAACCTAGCAGGGAGTATCGCTTTTCCTCATAATATCGGTCTTGGTGCCGCAAATAACCCTGAACTAATCCAAGAAATAGCGCGTGTTACCGCTTTGGAACTGAAGGTATCTGGCCACGACTGGACATTTGCTCCGACTCTAGCTGTCCCACAAAACGACCGCTGGGGCAGAACCTATGAAGGCTTTTCCGAAGAACCGGGGATAGTTTCAGAATATGGACGCAGAATAGCACTTGGTCTTCAAGGCTTTCCTCAATCATCAGATTTCCTATCTACAGGCAAAGTAATCTCTAGCGCCAAACACTTCATAGCCGATGGTGGAACAGAAGACGGAATAGATCAAGGTGACACCAAAGCTTCAGCTCAAGAGCTTCGAGACATCCATGGCGAAGCCTATTTCGGTGCTCTTGAAGCGGGCGTCATGACAGTAATGGCTTCCTATTCCGCTTGGAACGGCGATAGAATGCACGGGCACAAAGAACTACTTACAGACGTATTAAAGAACACACTTAATTTCAAAGGATTTGTTGTTGGCGACTGGAATGGACATGCCTTAATTCCCGGCTGCACGGCTACAGATTGTCCGGAAGCTCTTCTAGCCGGGCTGGATATGTATATGGCCCCCGAAAGCTGGAAAGGTCTGTATGAGTCGACGCTAGCTCACGTTCAATCAGGTAAGATTCCGATGGAACGTCTGGACGATGCTGTGCGTCGGATTTTACGCGTGAAGCTTTCCTACAACATTTTCAATAAACAGCTACCAAGTGAAAGACCATATGCTGGTGACACTTCACTACTAGGCTCCGACCATCATCGCGCACTTGCACGTCAAGCTGTTCGTGAATCTCTTGTTCTTCTTAAAAACAACAACAATGTGCTACCGCTAAAAAAGGACTTAAAAGTGCTTGTTGTCGGCGAAGGAGCCGATAGCATTGCTAAAGCCGCAGGAGGATGGACGCTTTCATGGCAAGGTGGAACCCACACCAATGAGGAGTTCCCCAACAGCCAAACTATTTTGGATGGAATTAAAGAACTCGTTGAAGGTGAAGGCGGAGAAGTTATTTATGATCCCGACGGCACATCTTTGATCGAAGCAGATGCTGTGATTGCTGTGTACGGAGAGGATCCATATGCCGAATTTCAAGGCGACAGAAGTAACGTTGACTTCGTGCCAACCAACTTTTCTCCTGAAAAATTGGGAAACTATAAAAAGACAAACACTCCAATCATATCAGTCTTCCTATCAGGCCGCCCCCTTTGGACAAACCCAGAAATTAATCTGTCTGATGCATTTGTGGCGGCATGGCTACCTGGCACAGAAGGTGGCGGAATAGCAGACGTACTTTTTGCTGAAGATGGCGCTGACTTTAAAGGAAAACTATCTTTCTCTTGGCCTAAATTCGCGACACAAGCAAAACTCAACCGACACGATACGGACTATGATCCACTATTCCCAATAGGCTATGGTTTAAATTACAGTGACAAAGAAAACCTACCTAAATTGGAAGAAGATTCCGGAATAGACTCTTTAGAAACAGCTCCCAAAGGGATTTTCTTTAGTAAAGGAATTGTACATGCTCCATGGTCTTTTCGGATTTCGAAAACACCAATTGAGAACCTCCCATTTGAACGAGATGGTATAAAAATAAAAGCGTCTGACCACAAATCTCAAGAGGACTCTATAAAACTTGAATGGACTGACAGTGAAACAATCTTCAGCATTCAATCTGGATATCCAATAGACTTTTCAAGAGAATCCAACGGAGCCATGGAATTGGCATTTGAGGCCAAACTGAACTCTGGTGAACCGACAATTTTCGTAGGATCTGGATGCCAGGATTCCGAAGCATGTGAGGCAAGCCTACCACTCACACTTTCTAATGATGGATGGCAAAGTTACCGAGTAAGTTTGCGTTGTTTCGCCGACAAGGGCGTTAACATGGAATCCCTCAACACAGCACTTTCAATTCGCGGAACCAATGGCAACATCATAGATCTCTCCAATGTGCGCATTGAATCAGACACAGATGCAAAAGCCGACTGTGGAGATAGCTAACACCTTCGGACGCAAGCTTTCAATATATCTATTTCCCAGCTTCTGTTGGATAGGAGACAATATGTTTAAAAAAATACTGATAGGAACGTGCTCAGCGTTTGTTCTGCTGTCATGCGCATCGAATTTCTCAGCTCCAGAATCTGAGATCACAACTCAAACACAACCCCAGACAACAGAGCTTGAAGCTTTAGTATCTCAGATGACTATCGATGAGAAACTGGCTCAAATTAGTTGTATTTGGATGGACAAATCCAAATTTTTGGAACGAGATGGTAGCTTCAATCCCCAAAAAATGAAAGCTCACTTCCCCCATGGTGCTGGGTGTATAGCTCGCCCACAGGACACTATTGGTATGGAAGGACCATCTGAACGAAAGAGCCTCAATGATTCAACAGTTGTTCGGAAACTTTCTGGCAGATCCCCAGGAGAAACTGTTGAACTCGTGAACATCATCCAAAAGTGGATGATGGAAGAAACACGCTTGGGAATTCCAACACTTTTCCATGAAGAAGGACTACACGGCCTTCAAGGTTTGCATGCAACCTCTTTCCCTCAGTCAATTGGGCTCGCCTCAACCTTTGATACGGAACTCATAGAGCAAGTTTACTCAATCGTTGGTCGAGAAATCAGAGCAAGAGGCGTGCATCATGTATTGTCACCAGTGGTTGATGTTGCATTAGATCCGAGATGGGGCCGCATTGAAGAAACATTCGGTGAAGATCCATTCCTCGTCTCTGAAATGGGAGTCGCTGCAATAAAAGGCTTTCAAGGAACAACACATCAACTACCCAAAGACAAAGTTCTGACGACGCTGAAACATATGACTGGCCACGGCCAACCAGAAGCTGGAATGAATATCGGCCCATCGCAACTCTCAGAACGCGTGTTAAGAGAAGTTTTCTTTCCACCTTTTGAAGCAGCGATAAAAGCAGGTGCTGCTAGCGTTATGGCAAGTTACAATGAAATTGACGGCATACCATCTCATGCCAACCCATGGTTATTAAACGATATTTTACGGGGTGAATGGGGTTTTGATGGCCCAGTGGTCGCAGACTATTTTGCAATCAATGAATTAGAAGGCCGCCACCAAATTGTTGGTTCACTTCCCGAAGCTGGAGCATTGGCATTGCAATCCGGTGTGGATATGGAATTGCCGGATGGAGTTGCATTTTACAGCCTCAAAGAAAAACTTATAGCAGGCGAACTTGACGAAACTATTATTGATCGCGCTGTTTTAAGAGTTCTACAACTAAAGCAGCGAGCTCAGTTGTTCAGCACACCATTTGCCGATGCTAATTACGCTGACCAGATCACAGGAAACTCAGAAGCAAGAGAGCTAGCTTATCAAGCTGCTATCAAAGCACCTGTTCTGCTAAAAAATGAAAACAACACGCTTCCCTTAAACCCAGAAAATTACAAAAAAATAGCTGTTATTGGTCCAAACTCAGATATCGTTGTTTTAGGCGGATATTCAGATGAGCCACGCCAAGTGATTAGCATACTCGATGGCATAAAAGAACGTTGGGGCGATAAGGCAGATATAATCCACAGCAAGGGCGTAGAATTAACAAACAATCGTTCATGGTGGGATGATGAAGTTGTTATTGCAGATCGACAAAAAAACCTCTCTCTTATTGAAGAGGCTGTTCAAACAGCACGGGATGCAGATTTGATTATCCTTGCTATTGGTGGCGACGAAAGTACTTCTAGAGAAGCTTGGTCAGAAACCCACATGGGAGACCGCAACGACATCACTCTCATAGGAGAGCAAACAGAATTAGTTGAAGCGTTGTCAAACCTAAATAAACCAATGGTCGGTGTGATTATTTCTGGCCGTCCCCTTTCTTTAGAAAAAGAACACTTTGATGCGTTGCTATATGGCTGGCTACTCGGCCAAGAAACAGGTTACGCGATCGCTGACCTATTAAGCGGCAAAGCTGTTCCTAGCGGCAAAATGCCTGTGACAGTACCTAGAAGCGTAGGACAAATTCCAGCTTTTTATAACCACAAACCCACCGCAAGAAGAGGTTACGCATTTGGAGATGCATCTCCGCTATACGCTTTCGGGCACGGCTTAAGTTACTCAACATTTGAGTTTAGTGATGTCTCGCTATCACAAGACTCCATCTCCCCAAGCGGAATAACAAAAGCTTCTGTATCAGTAACAAATACAGGTGCCTACACAGCTGATGAAGTTGTCCAACTATATATACGCGACGACATCAGTTCCGTTACCCGCCCCGTGCTGGAGCTTAAGGGCTTTAAACGTATCTCGTTAGACCCTGGTGCCTCTGAAGTGGTCACATTTGAAATTCGTCCTGAACACCTTCAATTTTTCAACAGAGAAATGAAAAGAGTTGTTGAGCCGGGTTCTTTTACAATAATGATTGGAAACAGCTCAACATCACATAAAGACGCAACTCTTTATGTAACTGAGTAAATTCCTTATTCTACTTTTTAGCAATTCACTGCTGGTCCAACTTCAACATTTGGGCCAGCCCCTCCCCCAAAGGGCATTGTCAGATTAAACCGCTCGTTTCCAACTTAGCCAGTGGTCGCTAAACTGGAAACATAAAAATCCTCTATCTACCGATACTTCAAAACCTCATCAGAAATCATCAAACTTGCTGCGATGATGTACATCCGATTTCCACTCTCATTGAGAAATGTGGAAGACCTTCTTCATGAGCGCGGAATTGACATTACGCATGAAACCGTTCGATTCTGGTGGAATAGATTTGGTCCCTATTTCGCTTCAAAAATTAGAAAGAAGCGTGCCGCCCAGATGAAGAAGTTCGAACAATGGCAGTGGCACCTCGATGAAGCTCCTGCCGGAGCCTTTTTCGCTTAGCTTTGATCTACTAGATCAAAGCTTTGGCATACGCTAACCAGCTCCAAA